>Ga0307478_10000706_pt1 | contig 32691 bp, 31 predicted proteins | sample atmos_gasesECM4C_2_FD_203713 | JGI IMG/M metagenome (GOLD analysis project Ga0307478, IMG submission 203713) | Hardwood forest soil microbial communities from Morgan-Monroe State Forest, Indiana, United States - atmos_gasesECM4C_05 | ecosystem: Environmental > Terrestrial > Soil > Temperate...
CGCATCCTCAGGTGCATGAAGAACTAAGCGAGAACCCGCAGGCCTTCCTGCAGTCGACGCAGCAGTTCAATACGCACAGCACGGCTAAAGTGGGCACTGAATCCAAGCCCAAATAGTCCATAAATCCACTCAAGAGGGAAGGGCCGCCCAAGACGGCCTTTCTCTCTTGTCTCTATTTTAATTTTTTGGGGAGATAGATCGTAACGGTAACGGAGGAGTCGAGATTTTTTACACGGGAGGATTGTATGAATCGCAAGGTGCCACTGCTCGCTGCTCTTATTGTACTTATTACGCTTCCTGGATTTGCAGGTGACGCGAAGAAACATCCCGATCGTGCCATGATCGAAAGGATGGAGGCTGTCCCCTGTGGAGCCCACGAACGTGGCCTGACGGGTCTGGGTAGCGTCTGGGCCTCCGTCGGTGTCACGCACGTGAACTCCGACGAAAAGCTTTGCCCGCAGTACATGCTTCGCACCGACGATATGGAATACCATGTGCGACCGCTCGATCATAAGCATCCCGTCCTGCTTCCGGTAGGCCAAGAGGGCGAATTCAAAATCAAGAAGGATGGAATGGACATGCGCGTCGTCGACGGCGACCACAAGATGCGGCACTATCAAGTAGTCGCGATGAAGCCGATTGACCACTCCGACGCGGCCGTGCCTGCAAGCTACAAATACGATACGGAGCGCAAGGACTACACGGATCGATCGATTGCTGATAAGAATTATGCCGACAAGAACGCGCCCAAGCCTCCGGATAATCATCCTCAGTAGAGTGTGTGACGTCTAGGAAATCAGGTGCGGGCCAGGAGAAACCGCCATCAGGGCTGGCGGATTAGTCCGCGGCTGGGCAATGAGTGGGCAATGATTTTGATAGTTATTTACCCGTGAGTAGCTTGTATTGCGGCTCGGTTAACGGCACGACACTAAGCCGGCCCTGGCGCACGAGTGGAGAGTCGGCGAATAGTTTGTTCGCTTTCATCTCGGCCAGTGTGGAGGGCGTTGCCAGGGGCTTGCCAACTTTGATTTTGACCTGCGGATTCCTGGCATCGCTGGCATCGACCGATATCACGGTAGCCGTACCCACGGCGCTCTTCTCGTCGCCGGTGTGGTAGATAATGAGCGGCTCGCCCGGTTTCATGCCGCGCAGATTCTTGACTGCGACGGGATTCGTGACTCCGTCCCAGATGGTTGTGCCTTCGCGTTGAAGGTCCGCGAAAGAGTATACGGTGGGCTCGGTCTTCAGAAGGTAGGCCATGGGTGAGATTCTAAATCAACGGCAGCAGCCAGGAGTTATCTCACCTATTTTCCGCTGAACATTGTTCACTGCGGCTTGGCGTTGGGATCGGGCGGCGGCTTGTTGTCCTTTTTCTGGCTCGTGGCGTCTCCATAAATTGAGTACTGGTCCTGGGGACGCTTGAGCTTGATGGTGAACTGCATGTTGGGATGGTCGACGTCGTAGTCTTCGCCAAAAGTCTGGAATCCCGATGCCAACACCTGCACCCTTAGTTTGCCGTAGGGGACACCGTCGAAGTTGGTTTTGCCGTCGAGATCGGTTTTGAGTTCGAAGCCGCCGCGGGCCTGTTTTCCGTGCGTGGTAACGGGATGCAAGATTACGGCCGCATTGCGCACCGGCTTGCCGTTGTCTTCTTTAATCACGAGGAAATTCAAGGCCGCGCTGGCTTCGTCGTCCTTGTCTTTTTGAGCGTGAACTCCGCCGACCAGCGAAACCGTGATCAGCAGTATGGCCAGGGTGAGCTTCCGTGTTCTTTTTATGGGTGAGGCTATTCTCAACAACTTCATACTGGACATTCTAACGAGTGTTACGAAAGGAAGCGAGAAGGCAAAGCTTTAAGACTTTGCCTGAGCCTGGGCCTTGCGCTCCGCGCCCGCGCTCCGGGTTGTGAACTGGATCAAGTCTGTAGCAACACGGGTAGTGTTGTGCCTCGCTACCCCGGCCTCCTCGAGATAGTCGCCCAGAACGGGGATCACGCCAAGAGCCTTGATGGCATCGAGGTCGGCGACGATCTGGCACGCTCCTTCGAGCGCATACTTGGCTTTGAGCTCGTTCGAAACCGGAGTGCGGTTGATGAGCGCGTAGTCGAAGATCTGCTGATGCGCGTGTCGATTAAGGGCGCGGACGTGGTCGGCGGCGGTGAGGCCCAGACTCTCATTTGCCTGGGTCATCAGGTTGCAGATGTAAACCTTGATGGCCGGCGAGTTGACGATAGCCTCGGCGATCCCGTGTACCAGGAGATTTGGAATAAGACTCGTGAACAGGCTTCCGGGACCGATGCTGATGATATCGGCACGGGCGATGGCATCAAGTGTCTGCGGCTGGGGTTCGACGTTGGGTGGCACGAGAAAAAGTTCGTGAATGCGGCCCTTGCTCGCGGTGATATTGGTCTCTCCGCGGACGCGAGTGCCGTCTTCCATCAGCGCTTCGAGCTCGATGTTGGAAGTGGTAGCAGGATGAATGTGGCCGCGGGTGACTAGGATTTCTGATGAAAGGCGCACAGCTTCGGAGAAATCGTCGGTGATCGAGGTGAGTGCGGCGAGGAAGAGATTGCCGAAGCTGTGACCTTCGAGGCCGGAACCTTTGGCAAAACGGTGTTGAAAAAGCCGGGAGAGCAGAGCCTCGTCTGCGCTGAGGGCGACGATGCAGTTGCGAATGTCGCCGGGAGGAAGCATGTTGAATTCTTTGCGAAGGCGGCCGCTGGAACCACCGTCATCGCTGACGGTAACGACGGCGCAGAGATCGCGAATGATCGGGGTGTCGGGCGGAGCGATGGAAATCTCTTCCGGAGTGAGCGCGAATCGCTTCAGGCCCTTGAGCAGAGTCGAAAGCCCGGTGCCGCCGCCGATAGCAACCACGCGCAGGCCGCGCTCGCGCACAGCCCGTTCCGAGGCCAGGAGATCGGCGATATCTGGTTCCATAGCGGAATGCCGCGGTTCGCGCTAGTAAGGTTCGTCCTCGCCGTAAGAACCGTCTGTGGAAGAAAGATCAGCGCCGGGATCGGGATACAAGAGCTCGGTAAAGCGAGGGTCTTCGGCCAGGTTGTGAAAATCGGAGTCGTTACGCGCCTGGAAGCGCAGGCTGGCATTCAGGCGAAGAGCTTCATCCAGATGCTTGAGAGAATCTTCCACGTGACCCGTCAGGCAGTCGAGCGCGGCCAGACCGTAGACGACGAAATCAGTCTTGGGTGACTGCTTGATCAGCTTTTCAATATGCTCGCGAGCCGTGACGTAGTCTCCGACGTTCATGAGAGAGACGGCATAGTCATAGTGCTCTTCAACGCTCTTGAATTGTGTGGTGGACGAGCGTTCGAGGTGCTGGTTGCAAATGCTGAGATGAACCGCAGCTCGGTCCGTCAACTCCTTGGTAGGGCCGGCGAGAACTTTCTGGAAGAGCGGCTTCGCCTTTTCGTATTTGTGCTCCTGCAGTGCCCTTAGCCCGGCTTCGTAATTTTGCAGAGCCTGTGTAACGCGCGGATCGTCCGCCAGCGCTGTTTTCTTGGGATTAGCCTTTTGAGCCATGTGAAGAATTTTTCCTGTGCTCGTCGTAATAGGGAACTCCTTACTTTAAAACTTCGCAGAGCGGATACTCAAGTATCACCCAAAGTGCCGCTGGAGGGCAATTGAGAGCCAGTACCCAGTACCTAGAAAAATCCGGAGATCGTTCCGAGAATGTTTTCTGGGTACTAGGTACTCGGTACTCAAAGCTAGTTCATGGTTGCGGCGGACTGCAGGTCGATTTGCTTATATTCGCCTTTGATGATGCCGGCACGAATCTGTGCGGCAGTCTTGCCATTCTTGTGCTGCTGATAAGAGTAGTAGAGCTCTTTCAGGCAAGTCGAGCACTGCGCTCCGTGCGTGTTCTCGAAGCAACTGTGCAGGCTGTTGTGACCTATGCGATCGCAATAGCAATAGCAGGGCTGTTGGTGAATGACAGCCGGAATCTTCGCAGCAAGCTCATAGGCATGAGTCTGGTATGGATATTGGGCGTCTCGCCCCCAGAGCTGATCCTTGGTGAGAATCGCGGGCAGTGTCGTTCCCTTCCCAGGAGGGCCGACGTTATAGGCGGGGATGCCGCCTTCGTCCTGTTGGGCAATGAACTGCGCCGACGTGGCCAGTGTAACCAATAAGAGAAAAAGCAGAGTTAGAGCGCGGTAGGCGAATTTCAAATTGAAGGGCCGAGTCGACGGCATGGGCATCTCCTAGACCTGTTGATTTTAACCGTTTTTCGCGTTTTCTGGGAGCCGGGCGCCGGCGGTTGAGGGAGTTGATATGCGGGCCCCGACCTGGATGTTTACCGAGAATGAGGCAGGACTTGGATAACTCGCCGCTGAAAAGCACGATCTGTATACAATAAGAATTTGCATGCCTGACACGCCCAGCACAGAAGGCGGGAGCGCACCAGCCCCGGCGCTGTCGCCTGAGATGGCGCAACCAAAGTCGGTGGCACGCCTGCGTCCGGCATTTGCGGTCTGGTTGCGCGATCTGATTCTCTCGCTCGCGATCTCGGCGTTCATCATCGTCTTCATCTATCAGCCGGTGAAGGTGGAAGGCACGAGCATGATGCCTTCGCTCGAAGATCAGGAGCGCATCTTCGTCAACAAGTTCGTGTACCGGCTGGAGCCGATTTCGCGCGGAGATATTGTGGTCTTCCGTTATCCGCGTGACCCTTCGAAGAGTTATATCAAGCGAGTGATCGGAATCGCCGGAGACCGCGTTCGCATAGACGGCGGGCAGGTTTACGTGAACGGCGAAGCGCTGGACGAGGACTATGTTCCTCCGGCGTACACCGATTCGCGATCGTACCCGGAGACGGTAGTGCCGCCAGAGTGCTATTTGGTGCTCGGCGATCACCGGTCGATGTCGAACGACAGCCGGGATTTTGGACCTGTCCACCAGAGCTACATCTATGGCAAGGCCGTGTTTGGATATTGGCCGATGGATAAATTGGGACGCGTGCGGTAGAAACTCTTATTTGGATTGTTTCTGGATACCCTAGCAAATTCTCTCTGCCAACCTTTTTCTCATTCGACAGTCTTTCTTTGGAAGTTTTTCTGTTCGGGGAAATCCAAATGACCGATCGAGTGGTTCGTTTCTGTCTAGCACTGATTGCTTTGAATCTCTGTGGGATCTCTTCCGCGCAAGTCGCGCCCTCCACAACACTGTCGACAAAAGACGACGGGTGGTCAACGTCGACCGCGCAATCAGTTGGCCTTTCAGCGAAACCTCTGCAGGATATGGAAACTGCGGTCCGGTCCGACGAGTTCAAGAAGATCGGCAGTGTGTTGATTGCCAGGCACGGGAAGTTGGTCTACGAGAGTTATTTCGAAGGTGAGGCCAACACTCTGCGCGATACGCGCTCGGCTACCAAGAGCATCACGGATATTCTGATCGGCATCGCCATCGCAGAGAAGAAGCTCAGCGGGATAGATGCCCGCGTGTTGCAGTTGTTACCAGAGCACGCCCATAGGCTGCAAAATCCCGACCCGCGGAAAGACAAGATTACGGTCGAGGACTTTCTGACAATGAGTTCGGCGCTCGAATGCGACGATTGGAACGACGCCTCGCGTGGCAACGAAGAACGCATGTACCTAGTGGAAGATTGGGCACAGTTCATCCTGGACCTGCCGGTGCGTGGACGAATGCACGTTGGAGAACAAATCGATCCTCCACCCTACGGGAGATATTTCAGCTACTGCACAGGCGGAGTGTTTACGCTGAGCGAAGTCCTTCAGAAAACCACGGGCGAGCGTACCGATCACTACGCGCAGGAGAAGCTTTTCGCTCCTCTCGGAATCACTGACGCGCAGTGGGTCTACTCGCCGCTGAACATTCCGCAGACTGGCGGCGGGCTGCGTTTGAGCAGCCGCGATCTGCTTAAGATCGCTCAGCTTTACCTGAACGGCGGGAGTTGGCAGGGCAAGCGTGTGATCGACGAAGCGTGGGTGCGAGCGTCGACGCAGCCGCACGCCCGCATCGACGACAGCACCGAGTATGGCTATCTCTGGTGGCTGAAGTCCTTCAAGTCTGGCTCGAAGAGCTATCCAGCATTTTTCATGAGCGGCAACGGTGGAAACAAAGTTGCCGTGTTTCCGAGTCTGGATTTGGCGGTTGTGATCACCAGCACAAACTACGGCACGCGCGGCATGCACGAACAGACCGAGAAGCTGCTGACGGACTATATTTTGGCCGCGATCGAACGATAATTTGTTTTCGAACAATAGTCTCCGGAAGCCCTCAAGCTGTTCGCAGAGCGGAGATTTCCACACTGTGGCGCGAATCCGTGCTTGGCCCCGAATGTAATCCCTGCTAAAATTCGTAAAATCCACACGTTGGAGCGAGAATGCAAGCTATCCTTGCGCTGGAAGACGGGAGAGTCTTCCGAGGCAAAGGTTACGGCGCCAAAGGCGAGTGCTACGGCGAAGTCGTTTTTAATACTTCCATCACCGGCTACCAGGAAATTTTCACCGACCCCTCGTATTCAGGGCAGATTGTTGTCCTGACCAATCCTCAGATCGGCAATTACGGCACCAATCAGGAAGACAACGAAGCCACGCGGCCGTGGATCGAGGGGCTGATTGTGCGCGAGTTTTCGAAAGTGAGCTCGAACTGGCGATCGCAGCAAGTGGCCGAAGAATATCTGGAACAGTTCAAGGTGCCAGTGTTGTCGGATATTGACACGCGGGCGCTGGTGCGGCATCTGCGCGATCACGGGGTAATGCGCGGCGTGGTTTCTACGCTCGAGAGCGATGCGGAGAAGTTGGTCGCCAAGGCGAACTCGATTCCGAAAATGGACGGGATGGACTTGGCGAAAGTGGTGAGCACGAAGGGTCCGTATGTTTGGGAGGTCGGCGAACGCTCGCATGAGCCGGTGGCAATGGTGGGCGTGAAGGACGACCCGACGCGCTTTCATGTGGTGGCTTATGATTTCGGTATTAAACAAAACATTCTGCGCAAGTTACGCGGCGAGAGATGCAGGGTAACTGTCGTACCGGCGCAGACTCTGGCAGAGGATGTTTTGGCTCTGAAGCCGGATGGAGTGTTTCTGTCGAATGGTCCGGGTGATCCGGAGCCGTGTACGTACGCGGTGGATTCGATTCGTCGATTAATGGGGCGGATGCCGATCTTTGGCATTTGTCTGGGGCATCAGCTCGTCGGCATCGCTCTTGGCGGGAAAACTTTTAAGCTGAAGTTCGGCCATCATGGCGGGAATCATCCCGTGAAGCAGTTGAAGACTGGCAAGATTGAGATCACGGCGCATAACCACAACTTTGCAGTCGATCCGGATTCGCTGCCGGAGAGCGAAGTCGAGCTGACGCACGTTGATTTGAACGATCAAACTTTGGAAGGGCTGCGGCATCGAAACCTGCCGCTGTTCAGCGTGCAGTATCACCCCGAGGCCGCGCCGGGTCCGCATGACTCGCATTATCTGTTCAAGGATTTCGTGCAGATGATGGAGGAGTGGAAAGGGTGAGGCGATTTCCTGGTCTGTCATCCCGAGCGAAGATGATCGTCCGCTTCGCGGACGATCATCGCAGTCGAGGGACCTGCTGTTGGCCAGCAGCTTTGGTGCTGCAGATCCCTCCACGCGCAGATCAATCAGCTCCGCTGATTGATCTGCTTGGTCGGGATGACAAGTCGAAAGAACGATTAGAGAAATAATGCCCAAACGCACTGACATTCAAAAAATCCTGATTCTCGGCTCTGGCCCTATCGTCATTGGGCAGTCGGCGGAGTTTGATTACTCCGGCACGCAGGCTTGCAAAGCGCTCAAGTCTGAGGGCTATCAAGTTGTGCTGGCCAACTCGAATCCAGCGACCATCATGACCGATCCGGAGATTGCCGACCGTACTTACATTGAGCCACTGACGCTGGAATATTTGGAAGAGATTATCCGCATCGAGCGGGAGATGGCGCCGGGAGCGGGGTTTGCCGTGCTGCCGACCGTTGGAGGGCAGACTGCGCTCAATTTGGCGATTGAACTTTCCGATGGCGGTGTGCTCGAAAAATACGATGTCCACTTGATCGGCGCGAACGTTGCGGCCATCAAGAAGGCGGAAGACCGGCTCTTCTTCAAAGACGCAATGCAGAAGATTGGGCTCGATGTGCCCAAGTCGGCGCTGGTGAACAACACGAAAGATGGAATCGAGTTTGCCGGGAAAATTGGGTTCCCGGTGATCGTGCGGCCTTCGTTTACGCTGGGCGGTTCGGGCGGAGGTATTGCCTACAATCGCGAAGAAATGATCGAAGTGCTGACACGTGGTCTGGATTTTTCTCCGGTGCACGAAGCGCTAATTGAAGAGTCGGTGCTGGGATGGAAGGAATTCGAACTTGAGGTGATGCGCGACACGAAGGACAACGTCATCATCATCTGCTCGATTGAGAACTTCGATCCCATGGGCGTGCACACCGGCGATTCCATCACGGTCGCGCCGGCGCAGACGCTGACCGACCGCGAATACCAGGCCATGCGCGACGCGTCGATTGCGGTGATTCGCGAAATTGGCGTGGATACAGGCGGATCGAACATTCAATTCGGCGTGAATCCCGAGACCGGGCGCATGGTGGTGATCGAGATGAACCCTCGCGTCTCGCGCTCTTCGGCGCTCGCGTCGAAGGCGACCGGATTTCCAATTGCGAAGATCGCTGCGAAACTTGCCGTGGGATACACGCTGGACGAAATTCCCAACGACATCACGCGCAAGACGCCAGCGTGTTTTGAGCCGACGCTCGATTACGTTGTGGTGAAAATTCCGAAATGGCAGTTTGAAAAGTTTCCCGGCGCGGACGATACGCTGGGGCCCCAGATGAAGTCGGTGGGCGAAGTGATGGCCATCGGACGCACCTTTAAAGAAGCTCTGATGAAGGGTATTCGCTCGCTCGACACCGGGAAGAAGGTTGGGGCTGACAAGATCGAACCGAAGATTTTGACGCAACGGCTGGTGACGCCGCATCCTGAGCGGCTGGCGTATGTGCGCTACGCGTTGCGGCAGGGGCACACGGTAAAGCAGATCGCGAAGATGACCTCGATGGATCCGTGGTTTCTTTACCACCTCAAAGAAATTAACGACATGCAGCTTGAGTTAGAGAAGCATCCGATTGAGTCGGTTCCGCCGGCAGTGCTGCGCGAGGCCAAGCGCATGGGGTTCTCCGACGGCCGACTGGCCAGCATTTGGCGGCTCGAAGGTCAGGAAAAAGTGCGGCATCTTCGAAAGAAGCATGGCGTGATGCCGGTCTACAAGCGCGTGGACACGTGCGCCGCGGAATTTGAAAGCTTCACGCCCTATCTTTACTCGACTTACGAGGACGAAGACGAGGCCGCGCCGACCGATAAGAAGAAGGTGATAATTTTAGGCAGCGGGCCGAACCGCATCGGGCAGGGAATTGAGTTCGATTACTGCTGTTGTCATGCGTCGTTTGCGCTGCACGAAGACGGCTACGAGACGATCATGATCAACTGCAATCCTGAGACGGTCTCGACCGATTACGACACCAGCGACCGGCTTTACTTCGAGCCACTCACTTTCGAGGACGTGTGGGCGGTTTATCAGCACGAGACATCGAAGGGAGCGGATGTGGGCGTGATCGTCCAGTTTGGCGGGCAGACTCCGCTCAACCTGGCTTTGCCGCTGAAGCAGGCAGGCGTGAAGATTATTGGCACGTCTCCGGAGTCGATCGATCTGGCTGAAGATCGCAAACATTTCAATAAGCTGCTCGAAGAGTTGAAAATTCCGCAGGCGGCCGGCGTGATGGCAACTTCGCTCGAAGAGGCCATCGAGGGCGCACAGCGCGTTGGATATCCGGTTGTAGTGCGGCCTTCCTACGTGTTGGGCGGACGCGCCATGGTGATCGCGCACGACGAAGAATCGGTTCTGCGATACATGAAAGAGGCGGTCGAATACTCGCAGGATCGTCCGGTGCTGATCGATCACTTTCTCGAAGACGCCATCGAAGTTGACGTGGATGCGCTCTCCGATGGCGAAGACGTGGTGATCGGCGGAATTATGCAGCATATCGAAGAGGCTGGCATTCACTCGGGCGATTCGTCATGCGTGCTGCCTGCCGTCGATATTCCGCTGCCGCTGATGGAGCGCATGCGCGATTACACGTTCAAGCTGGCACGGGCGCTGAAGGTGGTAGGGCTGATGAATATTCAGTTCGCCATTCCGCGCGGCAACGGTAGCGGATCGGGGAACGGCGCCGAGGGCGGAAAGGTTTATGTGTTGGAAGTGAATCCGCGAGCTTCGCGCACGGTGCCATATGTCTCGAAGGCCACAGGTGTGGCAATGGCGAAGATCGCGGCGAGGCTGATGACTGGGCGCAAGCTGCGTGAGTTCCTGCCGGAGAACATCAACCGGCACGCTGATCTCGACACTGGCAGCCACTATTACGTGAAGTCGCCGGTGTTTCCCTGGAATAAGTTTCCCGGCGTGGATACGGTGCTGGGACCGGAGATGAGGTCGACCGGCGAAGTGATGGGCGTGGGCGACAGTTTTGGAGAAGCTTTCGGCAAAGCGCAATTGGCCGCTGGACAGAAGTTGCCGACGGCGGGAACTGTATTTGTCAGCGTAACCGACCACGACAAACCGCACGTCGCCGAAGTCGCGCGCAAGTTTGTGGATATGGGGTTTAAGCTAGTTGCCACCTCCGGCACGGGCGACGTGATCGAAGCCGCGGGCATGCGAGTCGAGCGCGTTTATAAAGTGAAAGAGGGCCGTCCGAACGTCGTCGATTTCATTAAGGGCCAACGCATTCATCTCATCGTGAACACGCCAACCGGTCCCGAGCCGTGGTTCGACGAGAAGGCCATCCGGCGCGCAGCGGTGATGGCGCGCATCCCGACCATTACCACGCTTTCAGCAGCACGCGCGGCTGCGGAAGGTATCGCGGCGCTGCAACGCGGGGAAGTGAATATACGAGCGCTGCAGGAGTTGCAGGCAGAACGAGTCGTGAAAAACTAATCGCAGATATTTGGCCACACCTCGCGTGGCATAATGAACGTGTGAGGCCATGATGCTACTCCACGGTATTTTCCCCCCGATCACGACGCCGTTCTATCCTGACGGCAATGTCTATTACAAAAAGCTAGAGAGCAATGTTGAGCGCTACTCACGGACGCCTTGTGCGGGCATTGTGGTGCTCGGTTCGACCGGCGAGGCGATTCTGCTTTCGGTTCAGGAGCAGCGCGATGTGCTGAAGTCCGCCCGCGAGGCGACTGCGCCGAACAAGGTGTTGGTCGCCGGTACCGGCATCGAATCGGCGATCGATACGTTGCGGCTCACCGAGTACGCCGCCGAGCTGGGCTATGACGTTGCCATGGTGCGCACGCCGCACTACTACAAGAAGCAGATGCAGCCGGCTAACATTCTTGCGTTTTACCGTACCGTGGCTGATCGCTCGCCGTTGCCGGTGATCATTTACAACTTTCCTCAAGCGACTGGCTACGACATTCCCGCTGAGGTTGTTATTGAACTGGCGGAGCACCCGAACGTGATCGGGATTAAGGAATCGAGTGGTGACGTGGAGAAGATCCGCAAAATGGTGGAAGGAACGCGGCACATCCTGCATAGCGCTACGGTTACTGAGACATTTGAGGCCGTGACGCCGCGCATGCTGGCTCCTGCTGCAGCCGGGAACGATGGCGGGGAACTGATTCCAGTAGAAGTGTTGTCGGGCGCTGCGGAGGTCAAACCATCTTCGGCCGCAGTTACGCTGGTCGGGAAAATGAAAACCCGGCAGAAGGAAGTTGGGTTCCAGGTGTTGGTGGGCGCGGCGAACAAGTTGCACGCCTCGCTCGATGCGGGCGCCGTAGGAGCGATTCTGGCCTTCGCCTGCGCCGCGCCGACTTCTTGTTACGAGATTTATGCAGCATGGAAAGAAGGCGACGCCGAGTTGGCGCGGCTTAAGCAGGAACGCATTGCTTTTGCGGCGCAACATGTGGTGGGCGAGCTGGGCATCCCTGGAGTGAAGTACGGCATGGATTTCAACGGCTACTTCGGCGGGCCCGCGCGCTTGCCGTTGCTGCCTCTCACCGGGGAAGTGAAGAGCGAAGTAGAGCGGTTGCTGGCGGATGTAAGGAATTGAGAGCGGGTGAGCGTCGCGTGATTGATAAGTGCTCCCAGTTGGATTCGGGTTCCTCCTGTCTTACATTACGCAGTCATATGCCGAAATATAGAGCACTCTCAGCCTTGCTAGCGTTCCTGTTTCTCGCAAGTGCCGCCTACGCAAAAGACCCACCCGCCCAAGTACTTGTCTGGCCGGATGCTGGTGCGCCAGTGTTGCGATTCAGTTTCGGCAGGTTTAAGCAGATTGGGTCATCTGGAAGCCAGCACAGTTTTGTCGCAGATACGACGGCGGAAAATCTGTGGAGCAAATCGATTGGCGCGGCTAATTTCTCGCTTTACTTGTTCGATAAGAATCATGTGAGAATCGGCGAGGGCTGGATTTCAGTAAGCAACGTTGCTCGCGGAGAAATCGTGAAATTTCAAACGAGCGTGACCACTTCTGGTTCGCCGGTGTCTCTTGCGCTCGCACCGCGTTCCTTGCCTGCTGAATTGCAGTCGTTTCTGCCTGCCAGAAAAGTGTCTCTCACGGTAAATTCAGTTCCCCAGGGGGTGAACTTGAGAGTGGACGGAGACGATGTGGGCCTAACACCAAAGCTCGTGCAATTGGGGCTAGGGAAACATATGTTGGAGTTCAGCAAGGAGGGGTTTAACAAAGGAAGATTTCCCGTGGAAATTGGTCCCGACGATACGTCCGGCGGCAGCGTGAGCTATGAACTAGGGACGTCGGCGCATGACACGATTGAACTCCGCGATGGAACAGTTCTGACCGGGGACCTTGAATCGGTTTCGGCCGTTGACGTTGTTATTCGAGCTGGGGGCAGAGATACCGTTTACCCTAGAAACCAAGTTAAGAAGATTATGATGGTTGAGAGGGATGAATCTCCGGACGTCACGCAGCCTTCAGGCGCGTCGCCGCACCCATGAGCGAGAAGTCTAAACGTCCTGAACTTCCGATAGTTTCAGGGGAGATGAAAGCTTGGTCCGCCGCCCTGATGGTGGAATCCGCAGGCTGGCCCGAGGTCGCAAGCCGCGGGTTTTTTGGTTTTACCGCTCTCTATCGGCAAGAGAATATCTTCGCCTTGCTCCCCCGCACTCGCGCTATGCAAACTCCGAACGCGCTTGCCTTCAAGTTGGAATCTCCATCAGTTCGGATACGCGCTCTTTTGCGGCACGATCCTCGAATTGGTTCAACTCAGATGCAAAAGGCGCGCTGGTTTACCTTTGAGATGTCTTGCGACACCGATGTGCGCGCCGCGATCGAGTGGCTGGACCGAGCCTATGAGGAAGCGGGCACGCCGCGGAAACATAGTTGAGACCTAGTCGCCATCCATTTTCTTGGCTTTCCCGCACGATTTCTCGTATACTATATTCGAACGAACGTTCGAATTATCGTTTTCAGATCACCCAATGGCGAGTCCGTCAACAGCGGCGAGAGTTCATGCGTCACGCCGTAAACGCTCTGCGCCAGCACCACTCACGCGCTTTGACCGGCGACTGGCGGAGATTTTGGCCCACGCGACTGACGTCTTCTGCAAGAAAGGATACGAAGGCGCTTCGATGCGCGACCTCTCGCGTGCCAGCGGCATGTCTCTCGCGGGGCTTTATTACTATTTCGAATCCAAAGAGCGGCTACTCTTCCTGATCCAGAAACACACGTTTACCACGGTCGTGCAGAGGCTGAAGGAACGGCTTGAGGGCGTAAGCGATCCGGAAGAACAGATTCGCATCTTCATTGTCAATCACTTGGAGTATTTTCTAGCCAACCCGGCAGCGATGAAGGTGTTGTCGCACGAGGCTGAGGCGTTGAAAGACGGTTTCGCCTCCGAAGTTGCTGCCATTAAGCGCGAATATTACAAAATCTGCGTGGGCTTGCTGGATGAATTGAAGCGCGACCTTAGGTTGGAGTTTTCAACCCGCGTTGCTGTACTTAGCCTTTTCGGCATGATGAATTGGATTTATACCTGGCATAATCCGCGCGTCGATGCCGATGCGGACCAGCTTGCTCGTAATATGGGCGATATTTTTCTGTGTGGCGTGATGGCTGGCGGTAAGGGGCGGAGGGATGGGCGCTAGCGTAGGTTTGTGCCGCTTCCCGACGAAACCATGGTTCCTCGCTTCGCTCGGAATGACAAGTGGATGAGTCATGACAAGTGGGAGTGAACGAGAAGAGTAAAATTTGAGATCTAAGAAGACGTTACAAAGAATATTAATTAAGGAGTGATACACATGGCGACCACAGTGCAGCCGGCCACCGGCGAGACTACCAAGCAGCTTGTCAACTACCGCACCGACGGCGGGGTAGCGGTGATCGAGATGTGCGATCCGCCGGCGAACACATACACCTATGAAATGAACCGGCAGTTGGATGAGGCGATCCTGCGCGCGCGCATGGAAAATGACGTCTACGTCATTTTGCTGACCGGGGCAGGAGACAAGTTCTTTTCGGCGGGTGCGAATATCAAGATGTTGTCGAGCGTCGATCCTACGTTTAAGTACTACTTCTGCCTGCACGCCAACGAAATGCTGCTGCGGCTGGAGCATACGCCGAAGCTCGTGATTGCGGCGATCAACGGGCACTGTGTGGGCGGCGGGCTGGAGATTGCCATGGCTGCCGACATCCGCATAGCGCGCAAGGACGCGGGCAAGATCGGTCTGCCGGAAGTGAATCTGGGCGTGCTTCCCGGTACAGGTGGCACGCAGCGCCTCTCGCGGCTGGTGGGTAAGAGCAAGGCGATTGAGTTGATGGTCACGGGCAACACGTTCTCTTTTGAAGAAGCGAAAGAACTTGGCATTGTCAACGACATCTACGAGCGCGACGGCTTCATGGAAAACATGATGGAGTACGCCAAGCAATTCTGCCCGCCGAATAAGGCAGCCAAGGCCGTTGGGCGCATCAAGCGCGCGGTGCAGACTGGATGGGAGATTCCCATGGAGTCGGCGCTGGCGGTCGAACGCGAAAACCAGCAACTACTCTTCCAGAGTGAAGATGCGAAAGAAGGGCTGGCGGCGTATGTGGAGAAGCGGCCCGCGGTGTTCAAGGCGAAGTAGGAAGCGAGCAGTTGGCAGTTAGCAATTAGCCTTGACGCGGCGACGAAAACTGAATGCACAAAAGGGTGAGACGCTAGCAGCTATTGGCAAATGCTAATTGCCAATTGCTAACCGCTTGCTTCGATTGCAACTATTGAGGGAGTATCCATGCCAGGCAAAGTAGCGAAAATCGGAACGTTTAGCGACTGGGAAGGCATGTTCAATGACTGGCGCAAGGACATCGGCGTCAACACGTCAGACATTGAGGCTTTTCATTTCGACACGCTCTACGGCGCGATCGATACGGAAGAAATTGAGTTCGGTTCGTACAAGGGGCGCCGCAAGTGGGAGAACCTGCGCCAGATTCCTACGCAGCAGATGCGCGACGCGCTGATGAACATGATCGTCTACCAGGGTGACACCGAGTTTGCCAGCGTCGAGCAGCAGCGTAACCTGCTCGAAAATGCGCCAACCGACTGGGACCGCCGCGCCATCACTCGAGTCATGATCGAAGAAATGCGCCACGGCTGGCAGATGTGCGCTCTGCTGGTGGATCACTTCGGTTACTCGGGCAAAGTAGAGGCGCAGAAAATGCTGGAGCGCCGCGCTTTCGAGAATAAACGCCTGCTGGGTGCATTCAATGTTGATGTCGATAATTGGATGGACTTTTTCACCTACACCGACTTTGTGGATCGCGACGGAAAATTTCAGCTGCAGATGCTGAAGTATTCGGCTTTTGCTCCGCTGGGACGGTCGATGTCCTACATGCTGCGCGAAGAGGCTTTTCATATGGGCACGGGCAACGACGGCCTGCGGCGCATTGTGGAAGCTGGAGTAATTCCAGGCTGGCTGATTCAGAAGTATCTCAATAAATGGATTTCGAGCTCTTACGACCTCTTCGGCACAGACCATTCTTCTTCCGCGCACTGGGCCTATGTTTGGGGCGTTAAGGGACGTTATGACGAGCCCAAAAACGAGCACGCGCCGGACCTCGACGATTTGAACGATTACAACCGCAATCTTTATCGCGATGAAGTGGCGGGCCTGATCGAGCGATTCAATGGCTACCTGAAGCCGAGGCAACCGAAGCTGTATGCGCCTCATATCAAGTTCAATCGCGAAATTGGGCGTTGGGCGGGACAAAAGTTCCACGCACAGACGGGAGAACCCATCGACGATCGCTTTTATGAAGAGCACTTGAAGGAATACATGCCCTCGGCGGAAGACAAGAAGCTGTTGCTGGAAATCATCGCGAACGAGAAAAGATGGATTGCCGAGAAGGCGGGAGCGCGCGATCCGCTGGCCAGCATCGGCGAGGTGAGGAAGTCGGCGATCAATCTTTAAGTCAAAAGAGTTTTCACCACAGAGGCACAGAGACACAGAGAAAATCATGGCCTCCACTTTGGCAGAATCCAGCCTGGCCCGCCTCAAGATCGACATTAGGTCTCCCGTCGCGAGGATTGCCTTGAACAATCCGCCGCTGAACGTCATCGACATTCCGATGATGGAGGAATTGGCGCATGCGCTTACCGAGATCGAAACGATGCCGGAGATTTCCGTCATCGTGCTGAGCGGCGAGGGGCCGGCGTTTTCGGCGGGCGTCGATGTCGCGGGCCACACCCCTGACAAAGTGGAAGAAATGCTGCTCAAGTTTCACACTGTGATTCGCGCTTTAGTGGCCAGCAAGAAGGTGACGGTTGCTGTGGTGCGTGGGCATTGCCTGGGTGGCGGCGCGGAGTTGGTGATGGTTTGCGATATCGTGTATACATCTGCGACAGCGCAGTGGGGCTTTCCAGAAATCAAACTAGGCTGTTATCCGCCGGTGGCGTGTGCGTCACTCGCCGCGTTGGTGGGGCATAAACGGGCTGCGGAATTGATTCTGACTGGGCGGACGATTACGGGCTGTGAAGCGGAGGCCATTGGGCTGGCGACTCGGGCTGTGCCGGAAGCAGGGCTTGTTAGCATCGTCGACAAAGTTTTGGGGGAGTTGGTCAAGCTCAGTCCTGTGGCGTTGGCAGTCACAAAGAAAGCGTTCTATGCGTGGGACGCTATACACTTCGACAAGGGCCTGGCAAAAGCTGAAAAGATCTATCTGGAAGAGTTGATGAGAACTGCGGATGCAGAGGAAGGCATTCGGGCATTCATGGAAAAGCGCGAGCCGAAGTGGGCTGGGAAATAGCCAGGCTAGGGTTCGCGGCAATGATCGATGGATTATGAGATCACTCCCGAAGAGGTAAAAGCGAAGCTCGATCAGGGTGAGCCATTCACTTTGCTCGATGTGCGCGAACCGTGGGAGTTTGAGACGTCGCACATGGCCGGAGCGAAGCTGATGCCCATGGGAGATATTCCGTCGCGCGGCCATCAGGAACTCGATCCTGAAGATCACATTGTGGTGGTTTGCCATCATGGCGTGCGCTCGATGAACGTGACCGCATGGCTGCGGCAGCAGGGATTCGAAAAGGCGCAATCCATGCGCGGCGGTATTGACGCGTGGTCGCGGCGCGTGGACGGAACGGTCCCGACCTACTGAAACCACCCCGAATGATCACCGACTGCCACGTTCATATCTCGCCGCTGGAAATGTTCAAGCCACAGGCGCTCGAGTTGATGAAGCAGAAGCGTCCGAACTTCGAACAGATTGCCGAATATTGCCGCTCGCCCAAGGCATTTCTTAAGTATCTCGATGCATGCGGTATCGATCGTGCGGTGCTCATCAATTATGTTGCGCCCGAGGTGATTGGGTTCACCAACGGGGTGAATCGATTTATCGCCGACTACGTGAAAGAAAATCCCAAACGGTTGCTCTCATGCGGCAGCCTGCATCCCCGCCACACAACCAATGTACTTGCTGACATGGAGCAAATTCTGCGGCTCGGGATTCGGATGATCAAGATTCATCCGCCGCATCAACTCCTATTTCCCAACGACTATCTAAACGGCGTTAAGGAACTGGAGATCATTTATCGTGCAGCTGAGGCGAATGGCGTGCCGGTGATGTTTCATACGGGGACGTCGATATTTCCCGGAGCGCGGAACAAATACGGCGATCCGATGTATGTCGATGATGTTGCCGTCGATTTTCCCAGGCTGAAGATCCTGCTGGCGCACGGCGGGAGGCCGCTCTGGATGAAGACTGCATTTTTTCTAATCCGGCGCCATGCCAATGTTTATCTCGACATCAGCGGCATTCCGCCGAAGACCCTGCTCAGCTATTTTCCGCGCATCGACGAGATCGCTCACAAGACTTTGTTCGGCACTGATTGGCCGGGACCCGGCGTGCCCGATATTAAGAAGAATCTGGATGACTTTTGTACTTTGCCACTGAGCGAAGTGCTGCAGAAGCAGATTTTGTGCAAAACCGCGCTGAACATTTGGCCCGCCTAAGCACTCCTATATTCTGAGGATCGTAACGCGCTTTCAGGTGTGAATTTCCCGTCGCCGCGAATGATTAAGCCGGAGCATCTAAAGAAGCAGGTAGAATGGTAGAGATGATGCGGCGGATCTATCTCGACAACAATGCGACCACACCGGTTCTGCCCGAGGTGCTGGAGGCGATGCATCCGTATTTTGGCGAGAACTTTGGCAATGCTTCTTCGATTCACCATCATGGACAGGAGACGCGAGCTGCTGTCGAGCGAGCGCGAGATTCCGTGGCGTCGCTGCTAGGCTGCCGTCCCGCGGAGATTGTATTTACCAGCGGAGGCACCGAGGGCGACAATCTGGCGATCGCGGGATTGGCCGGCGCAGGGAATCACATCATTACCTCGGGCGTCGAGCATCACGCCGTGTTGCATGCGTACAAGCATCTGGAGGAAACCGGCTGCGAGGTTACGTTCGTGCCAGTGGATGGCCGTGGCCTGGTCGATCCCGAGGATGTGCGGCGGGCTTTGAGGCCGAACACGAAGCTGATTTCGATCATGATGGCGAACAATGAAACGGGCGTGCTTCAGCCCGTCGATGAGATCGGAAAAATTGCGGCCGAGGCCGATATTTATTTCCATACCGATGCGGTGCAGGCTGCGAGCAAAGTTCCAATTGATGTGAGGCGGATTGGATGTGACGTGCTTTCGATCTCCGGCCACAAAATGCATGCTCCACAAGGGGTTGGTGCGCTTTACGTGCGCCGGGGGACGCAGCTGCAGCCATTGTTTTATGGTGGACGCCACGAACGCTCGCGCCGCGCCGGAACCGAGAATGTTCCGGGGATCGTGGGGCTTGGCAAGGCAGCAGAACTGGCGATGCAGGGCTTCGAGTGCGGTGACGACAAGAAAATATCCGGGTTGCGCAACCGGTTGGAGCGGGGCATCCTGGCCCAGGTCGATGAAGCTGGCGTGAATGGCGAAGGTGCGCCGCGGGTTCCGAACACGGCTGGCATTTATTTCGACCATATCGAGGGCGAGCCGATGGTGATCTCTCTCGATCTCAAAGGGCTTGCCGTTTCGACTGGGGCTGCGTGTTCCTCGGGAGCGATTGAACCGTCGCATGTGCTCACTGCCATGGGACTTCGAGCAGATAGGGCGCGGGCCAGCATCCGCTTTAGCCTTGGCAAGCAGAATACAGCCGAGGACATCGATTTCGCTCTCGCCCTCGTGCCGGAAACGGTAGCGCGCTTGCGGGAAATTTCGCCGGTGTATAAGAGGGCAGCAATTAGCAGTTAGCAATTGGTGCTTATCGATTGGCTAAAGGCTAATTGCTAGTTGCTAATCGCTCCAAACGACCATGCCAGATCGAAAAACGATTGCCGTAGCCATGTCGGGCGGGGTGGATTCCTCCACCGTGGCGGCGATGCTGCGCGCGGAGGGGCATGATGTCATCGGGCTGACGATGCAGCTCTGGAACCAACGCCGGTTGGCTGGTCACGAAGGAATGCCCGAGCAGGTAACAGGACGCTGCTGCTCACTGGACGATGTTTACGACGCGCGCCGCGTGGCGGAGCATATTGGAATTCCTTACTATGTGGTCAATCATGAGGAGCGATTCGAGCGTGATGTGGTGCGCCCGTTCGTCGCGGAGTATCTTTCGGGGCGTACGCCGATTCCTTGTAGCCTTTGCAACAACCATTTGAAGTTCGATCAGTTGCTCGTGGTTGCTCAACAGATTGGCGCCGATTCTGTCGCTACCGGGCACTACGCTCGCGTGGAGTATGACGATGCGCGTGGCCGCTGGCTGCTCAAGCGTCCCGCCGACCGCAGTAAGGATCAGACATATTTTCTTTTTGGCCTCACGCAGGAGCAGTTGAGCCGCACGCTCTTTCCTCTCGGTGGAATGACCAAGCCGGAAGTTCGCGAGCGGGCGCGTGAGCACGGCCTGGCGCTGGCGGAGAAGCCGGATTCGCAGGAGATCTGTTTTGTGCCGGGCGGCGACTACAAGCGATTTATTGACGCTTATCTTGCGGAGAGTGGCGAAGCGTTGCCGGATACTGCGGGCGAACTGATGACTGCGAGTGGGGAAGTGATCGGCGCGCATAGCGGCATTCATAACTTTACCGTGGGCCAGCGAAAGGGCTTGGGAGTGGCGACCGGATCGCCGCTCTACGTGATCCAGATCAATGGGGCCGACAAGCAGGTTGTGGTGGGCGGCGATGAGCATCTTTATTCCAGAACGCTGCGCGCACGTCGCATAAACCTGATCTCAGTTGACGATCTACGTGAGCCGATGCGAGTGTCGGTGAAGATTCGGCATCGGCATGAGGCGGCGACCGCGGTGCTGGAGAAGGTTGGTGGAGACGAGATTCTGGTTTCGTTTGACGAACCGCAGCGTGCCATCACTCCGGGTCAGGCGGCGGTGTTCTATGAGGACGATATCGTTGTCGGTGGCGGCTGGATCGTCTAATCTGATCGCCTAGTCTGGATCGCCTAGGAAATCACACTGCGACCAGGCCACAGTTGGGCTACGGCGAGCGCCACTGCAATGCCCAGCGACACTTCCACGAAGCGATGCGAAGCCACGATCCACGCCGGACGCTGATGTGCGATCAATACAATGATGCTCAGCGTGATCGCGGCAAAACGGTAAGCTCCGTCCAATCGTAGAACCGCGCAGAGCACTCCGCACAAAAGAACTGCAACCCCGTACACTAGCGCGCTGGAGGAGAAAAATGTGGCAACCAACGCCCCGAGGGCCGCGCCCAGCGCAGTCCCGGCGAACCGCTGCCACGCCACCGTCCTCGGATTGATGGTGGACTGAATAATCACGATGGCCGAAATCGGCGCCCAGTAAAACTCCGGAAGCTTCAGAATGCGGGCCAGGAGCAGAGACACTACTGCTGCCACCGTGGTTCGTGCAGCGTCCAGGAGCGTGTCGAACGACAGCTTGTAAGTATTTGCCATGGTCGAGGTGATGGGCACTCTCCCGAGTGTCACGGAACTAGTGTAGTGGGTCACAGCGAGGAAAGTTCACCCACTGATTGAGAGTGAATGAGACGTTCGCGGCGCAGTATCTGGTGCTAGAGAAAGAACTGAATTCGGTTTACGCGAAGGGCTGGGCTGGCTTCCTCCGCACCCTATTGGCTCACAGAAGCTGGCTATGATCTTCTTGGATTGGGCGGCGCAGATGTAAGGAAGCAAGGCTAGTCCTGTGGCGGGTCTTCTTGCTTTCGACCGTAGAGCGATTGGACAAACGCCGTGCCAGCCGTTTTCAACTTCTGCTCCAGCCGCGCGGTGCAATCGCAGTCGCCGCAGGCCCAGGGCTCGGAGCCGTTTTCGTCACGGCACTTGCGGCGGTCGTGGGCATCCTGCACTTTCGTGAGGTCGAAGTATTCTTCCCAGTAAGGGCGCTCTTCCTGAAGCGGAGTCGGACAATAACAGACTTCCACCCAGCGCACCGTCTGATCGGTACAAAGCCGCGCTTCACTCATATTGCGCGCATATTCGCCTTCTGCAACCGAACCCTGGCCGAGAGTTTCATTTTCGATGGCCTGGAGCAGATCGCCTTCGCGACCGGGCTTAATGCGTGCTCGAACCAAATAGCGCATTGTGATACTCTGGCGGGAAACTCTTGGGGATGGGAAAATTCCGCCAAGCGTCAGAGACTGGCGACTGCTGAAGTCGTCAGATGAACATCTCATCTTGCGGAACAGGGCGGCGCGCTTCGCGGCTTCCGCCATTCCTGCGACCGCGACTACCCACTAGGAACTCGATGCCAGCAGTGACACCCTGAATCAAACCGGAGACCTGCCGTACCGGGGAGACCACAGTCTTGTGAACCATTTCGGAAGTTTCTTCTACCCGGTCGAGCGTGCGGGTGAGCAACTCATCGGCGCGAATAATTTGCAGACGGGAGCGATCCACCGCGTCACTGACCGTGGCATCGACCCGCTCCACTTGCGCACGCACCGAGTGGGTTGTCTCAGTAAGGTTTTCGGCAATGATGTGCAGTTTGGGCGTGAGCTCTTTTAGCAGTGTTTGCGCCGTTTCCAAAGCGGGCAGAGCTTTGCTTTTGACCTCATCGGCCAGAGCTTCCATGCGGGCGCTGCTTTTGCGAACTCCTAAATAAAGGCAGAGGAGTACGACTGCCTGCATAAGTACTGCGATGCCGGTCAGCGCGATGAACAGCGGAATTAGATTTTCCATAGACAATTCTCGCTCGCTCCAGCACAAATACGCCCTTGAGACCGACGCTAAGGCTACAGGTTTTTCGGCGTGCCGGTTTCGGTTGTAGCTTCCTGATACGCTTGCCGGCCAGCTTCGTAGGCGGCGCGGAATTGATCCTTTTGCTGACTCACCACATCCTTGCCGCGGTCCACCCACTGCGAAGCCTGGTCGCGGGCTTCACGGGCGCGAGTGCGCACGTAATCGCGTCCTTCTTCCGCTCGTGCCCGCAGCACGTCGCGCGTCTCATCGCCAGAGCGAGGCGCGTACAAAACGCCTGCTAATGCGCCTATACCCAACCCCGCCAAAAACCATACAAAACTATTGCTTCCATTATTTTCCGACATTTTCGCTACCTCCCGCCTCTCCGTACTGATAATCGGATGGTAGCACCCGTATGCGCGAAATACAATTACGGCAGAATCCCTATATCGGTGCGCCGAACACTGCACACGTCGTAAACCATGCTGGTATTCGAGCGACCGAGAAGCACGAATCGGCTGACCGCCGAGAGCGCATCCCGGCGGCCGGCTCGGCTTGAATCAGTTAAGGAGTTGCCTTAAACCCATCGTAGTCTGTTGTACTGCTGCCTTGTAGAAAACGGCCAACAATCAGGCCGCTATCGTTGATGCCGTCGGCATGTGCTGCGGTGCCGCTGGGATCGTCAAAAATGTAGTAGTTGCCGCCGCTCAAGAAAGCGGCGTGGTAATTGAAATAGAGGTCGTACCAAGTGTACGCAATGGCACCCGACTTGTTGATCGAATGGATAAACGTCTCATACGCGCCTGGAACATTGAGTGTTTTGAAAGTGGTTCCGTTGTACAGTGCGCCCTCCGAAAGTCCGTTGGCGTCGATCCAGGTGATGGTTACCTCGCCCGCGGCGTTGATACCCCAGCCGTAACCGGAAGTTGATCCTGGAACGTCGAGGGTGGTGTAAGTGGAGCCGTCATAGGTGAAGGCGTGCTCAACGCTGCTGGAATCGATATAAGCGCCGGCAACTACGCCGGCGTCGGTAATGTTCTCAGCGAATGTGCTGGTCGCCCCGGGCACTGCGATGTCGGTGAAAGTTCCAGCGGAATAAAGAAATCCCGTCCACGTCGTGGATGTGGGCTGGTAATATCCAACAACCTCGTTCGCAGTATTTACCCCTTGAGCGGATGTCGTTCCTGCCAGAGCTTTCGGGTCGTCGAGATTGGTTATGGTCTTGCCAACCAAAAGCAAACCATGGAATACCGACGCGGATGTCTCATAAAAGCCGACCAACGATCCGGCATTGTTCACGCCAATAATACTGGTGCTGACGGCTTTGGGTACGGCGACGCTGGACAAGCTTTTGAGCGCAGTTGGCGTGGCGATGATGCCGTATTCCACGCCGCCGGTCGGGCCGGGCCCAATGTAGCTTCCGGATAGAACTCCGTTATTGTTGACACCGTTGATATTGAGCAAGTCGATCGTTGCGAACACTCCAGCGATGTCAGTGAAACCGTAGAACTGGTTGGCGCTGTTCTCGTAATATCCGGCGATGACTCCCGAATCATTGATGCCAAGGCATGCTGTCTGCAGCGCACCGGGATAAACGATTTCTGTGATCGTTCCCGAGGAATCGCGATAGAAGCCGTGCGAGTTATTGCTCAAGTCGAAATACTGCCCAACGATCTGGTCTGCCGTGTTAATGCCGTACGCAAAGGTCGCATCGGTGCCGCTGGCATAGAATTCCGTGACCGTTCCGCCGATGTTCACGTATCCTTCGGAGCCGGCGGTTCCCACGAAATCCCCTGCGTTGTTGACTCCGAAAATTGAAGTTGAAACCACGCCCTTATTTACGTCGTATTGCGTGTACTTGGTTCCGGCCAACTTAAAGCCATGATAGAAGCCGTCGGTTCCTAGGAAGTCTCCAACGATGAGGTTCGAGTCGTTGATTCCGAAGGCCCGCGTCACGTTGTTGGATTTTGGCACCTTGATCAGTGAATATTTTCCGCTGGCGTACATGTAGCCTTCCGTAGTGCTGGCAGTGGTATAAAGTCCCACCACAGCACCGCTTGTGTTCAGGCCTTGACCAAAGGTCGCAGTCGCATTCTTTACCGCTATCTGCGCCACTTTGTAAGCCGTGGTTGGAGTCGCAGCCTGGGTGAATCCGGAGAAAAGCAGGCACAGAAGCAGAAAGCCGATCTTGCTGGGAACCCGGGGAAATTGTTCGAACGTCATGATGGTTTCTCCCTTGTAGAGTTATCGAGCGAAGTTCCGTCCCACGCGAACCGGCGGGCCATCTAGATGCAGATAATCAGCAACGGAGAGGACCACAGCGGCGGGGTCACGGCAAACAGCGGTGACATTTTGGTATGAGACGAGGGAGACGTCAAGATGCAAGAACTTGCACATGCCTAAGGGGAAAATAGGTTCTCTGCGGGACGGTGACTAGCCGCCACCGGCGCGCAGTGTCCAGAACCAGGCGATGGTTAACCCAATCATTACGATTGTCGTAATCCAGGCCACGACATTGAATAGACGCGTGTTCACGTGCTCGCCCATCAAGTCTTTCTTATTAATCAACAGCAGCATAAAGATCAACACGAAGGGTAACACCACACCATTCACCACTTGTGAGGTTACCGCGATCTTCACCAACGGCAGCCCGGGGATGAGGAGCACGGCTCCGCCGGCGACAATCAGCAGCGTGTAAAGCCAGTAGAAGAACGGAGCCTCGCCGAACTTTTTGTCTACGCCCGATTCAAAACCCAGGCCTTCGCATACCGTGTATGCAGTGGAGAGTGGCAGGATCGATGCTGCGAAGAGTGAAGCATTGAACAGGCCAACAGCAAAAAGAATATAGGCGTATTGTCCGGCCAGCGGTTTGAGCGCCTGAGCCGCGTCAGCGGCGTATTTGATGTCGCGGTAGCCGTGCACATATAACGTTGCGGCGCAGGCTACGATAATGAACCAGGCCACAACGTCGGTAAAAATGCAGCCTGCGATTACGTCCAGGCGTGAATCTTTCAGTCCTCGCCGGGTTACGCCCTTCTCGACAATCGAGGCCTGAAGATAAAACTGCATCCATGGCGCGATGGTAGTCCCGACCACTCCGATCACCATGAATAGATAAGCCTGCTGACGAAACGCGGCCAGTGCCGGTGGCTTAAACGTGGCAATGGTCGCATCTTTCCACAGGGGATGGGCAAGCACACCGGCAAATATATATGTGATGTAGAAGAAGGACGCAGCGAGGAAGACTTTTTCGACGCTCTTATATTGACCCTTCACCACGATGAGCCACACGATGACGGCGCACACTGGCACCGTGATATAGCGCGAAAGGCCGAATAGCTCCAGACTGGTGGCGATTCCAATAAATTCCGTAATCACGTTTCCGAAGTTGGTGATCAGAATCCCCAGCATCATCAGAAAAGTGATGCGGAAGCCGAATTCTTCGCGGATGAGATCGCTCAAACCCTTGCCGGTTACGGCACCCATCCGGGCGCTCATCTCCTGCACCACGATCAGCGCCAGCGTGACGGGGATCATGGTCCACAGCAGAAGAAATCCGTATTGCGCCCCGGCTTGCGAATAGGTAAGGATGCCGCCGGCATCGTTGTCGACGTTCGCCGTGATGATCCCCGGCCCAACTACCGCCAGGAACAGCAGAATCCGGCCTTTCGAGCGTTTCAGAAGCTTCATGAGCGCATTTCGCAAACATATAAATGGAGCGACTACAAATGCGAGCGACGCCACAGCATAAACGCATTGCGGGAGTCTGGACAAACGAAAAAGCGTTGAATAGAGAGAAAATTGAGTTGTTGGGATGATTGTGGGAAGGGACAATGGTGAGGAACAGCGGTAGTCAACGTTAAAAATGAGGTACTCGACAGAGCGACGAGCGTCCGAGCCTTCCGGCAGTTTAAGATGGTTCCGGCCTGAATTTATACGAATGAGCAAGAACTCCGCGCGGACTCTCTACTTCTTGATTGCCATGATCGTGGTCGTGCTCGATCGCTGGACGAAGCACGTGGTCGCACGACAGATTTCTCTCTACGCTCACATCCAGGTGATCCCGGGTTTTTTTCGCCTTACGCACACGGAAAACACTGGCGCCGCCTTCAGCATGTTTGCCGATTCGCCCTCGCCGTGGAAGACGGCCATGCTGGTGACGTTCTCGGTGATTGCGTTAGTCGTGGTCTCGGTGCTGCTCTGGAAAAACAGTCCCGCTCATATCGTCACGGGGATTGGCTTGTCGCTGATTATGGGAGGGGCGTTAGGAAATCTCTGGGATCGTCTGAGGAGCGGACGCGTGGTGGATTTTCTTCTGTTCTATGTGAAGCGGTATGAGTGGCCGGTATTTAATCTGGCGGACAGTGCGATTGTGGTGGGCGCGGGATTGCTCATCCTTGAGATATTGTTCTCCCGGTCCCACCACGGCCACGAACTCAACTAGAGGAGCTTTCTATAGCGGCGGGATAAACCGAAGAGGCCCCCAAGGTGCTCCAATCGCCGATGGGATCGATGGGTTGGCCAGCCCGATAAGCGCTACCTAAAGCTTTGTCCGTTTACGGTGCGCTAACTTCCTCGAAGCCCGTTTCTGGATAGTTTCCGGTTTGCCGGCCACTCACGGAGGACCACGTAAATTATTGTGTCTGGTATCCGACGTTTTGCTGCGTATGCGTCTCGCTCTCTTCCAGCGTTAGTGTTTTTCGAGTATTGTTCTGATCTCCCGATGCCAGGTAAGGTGTCCGACATTCAGCAGTTCATTCTTAATATTCCGGAGACGCCGACCTCCTGATTCGTGGGGGTGATCGTTGAAAAGAGGTGCGAGTGAGCAGCGCAGTATGTCGTCCGGCCGCGAGATTCGTTCTCTTGGTCTTTCTGTTGCCTATGTCTTTGTACGGGCAGCAACTGGCAACGTTGAACATCACCGTGGCAGACCCCTCGGGAAGCGCCGTCCCCGAGGCACGCATCACGCTGCGAAACATGGCCACCGGGGCAAAACGGGCGGTCCTCTCCAGCGGAACTGGGATCGCCGTGGTACCCGCTCTTTGGGCAGGGAGCTACCAACTAACAGTCGAATCCGATGCGTTCGCTTCTTATCAGGTGGCGCTCACCCTGGCTGTCGGACAAATTGCGTCCTTGCCCGTGTCTCTGAAGATCAAGACCGCACGCGAGGCTGTGGAAGTCCACGAAATGCCCACGGGCATCGACACGCAGAGGCCCGAAATAAGCCAGGTCATTGAGACAGCGAAGATTTCCGACCTTCCCATCGCGGGCCGTGATTTTATCGACTTCGTGCTGCTAACGCCGACCGCCAACGTCGGCCGCAATACCGCCGTGGGGGCGCAATCCCCCTTTCAGGAGACCGTTTTGGAGCTAAGCTTCGGCGGACTGCGCGAGACCCACAGCACCTTCTATGGCCTCGATGGCATGGATTACACGACCAGTGTTTCTGGCGTCCAACGTGCCAGCCCGTCGCAAGACTGGGTGTCAGAATTCCGAGTAGCGGATGGCCCGATTACTGCAGACAACGGACGCAATTTGGGCTCTGTCGTGAACACGGTGACCAAGTCCGGAAGCAACGACGTGCATGGGTCGGCGTACGAGTTTTTCCGGAACAATGCGTTGGATGCGAAGAATCTGCTGTCGGCGACCAGCTTCAACACTCTCCGCTTCAACCAATTTGGCGCCAACGTTGGAGGCCCGATCCGGCTCAACAAAGTCTTTTACTTTTTGGGCTACGAAGGGCAGCGCCGGGCTGAGTCACCGATCTATTCGTCGTTCATTCTGCATTGCACGGATACTTCCGGATGTCTCGGGCCGGGAACGCCCAGCATCAACCAGGTCAAGGAAACTCTTGGCTTACAGCCCGAAGATCTTGGATCCATTCTCCAGATTCAGGATTACGACAAGGGCTTTGGGAAGTTGACCGATACTCTCAGAGACGGCTCCGTTCTCACCTTCGGATACCTATTCACCGATGAACGAAACCAGCACATACCGGGCGCCCCGCCGGGACAAGGATTGCCGTCGTTTTATCGAAACAATCCCGTCCACGATCAGACTCTCTATGCGAACTTCCTGCGAGTGTTCGGCACGCATTGGAGTTCGGAGAGCATTCTCAACTTCGGTCGGAGAACTTTCCATCTCGACCCTGTCGGAGCAGGATTGGAACCGGCGCTCCTCGTGGCGGACCTCTTTGACTCTGGAGGGATCCAAGGCGGTGTACACCAGTACAAGGACCAGCATTTCCAGGCTGCCGAAAATATCACGTACGTTCGCGGCAAGCATTCAGTGAAATTCGGCGGGGATCTCGAGCCGGTTTGGATCGGCGCGCAAACGGATTTTTTTGTTCCTGGAGCCGGCATCTTCACACCGCAAAGCTTCTTTGGCGCCGCGCCCTTTAACGCGCCAGCGTTCGGCCCCGGCACTCCCGTAGAGTTTCTCTTCCTGCAACCGCGATCATATTTTGGTCAACAGATCCCGCCGCGAACATTGCCTTTCACAACAGGGCTCTTCGAGGGACCAGCGGCCGCTACTTTTGCCAACAGCACCAACCTTGCCTTTTTACATAAGTTGGCCGGGGTCTACGTGCAGGACCAGTGGAAGCCGACGACGAACCTTACGCTCACGCTCGGTCTGCATTACGACATCGATTTTTTCCCGTCGGCCGCCGCCATCCGGCTCAACGGGAGGATGCACCCCACAAACTATGGGAATGTGCAGCCGCGCGCTGGCTTGGCCTATTCCTTCCGGCAGGGAAAAGGCGTGGTCCGCGCAGGATTCGGTTTGTTCACCGGACCTTTCGACTACAGCGACGTCATGGTGTCCTGGCAGGGCGCGTCAGCCTTTACGTATATGAACCAGCCGATCCTGCCGGAATTTGCCAATCCAAGCAGCAGTCTGGTTGGACTTGGACCCTCCGGGATTGTGGGTGTGAACGGCCCAGTTCTTGCCAGCCAGGCTTTTGCCACGTTTACCCACACGGGTGTTTATCCAGCACCCAGTGCATTGCTCCAGTTTCCGCTGGGGTATGCGCCGCGCAAGTTTCCAAATGCATATGCAGAACAAGCCAACCTCGAAATCGAGAACGAGGTGACAAAGGGACTCTTCGTCACCGCCGGATACCAATTCGTGCATGCCCTCAAGATGCCTCTCTATCTCAGCATCAATGGCGTCCCGAGCGGCACGACTGCTTCCGGCGTCCAGGCTTTCACCACCGCCGATCCCAATTTCGGATTTACATTGATGGCCTCGTCATCGGCCTATTCCATTTACCACGCGGGAACGCTGAGCGTGCGCAAGCCCTTTGCCCATCACTACAGCATCCTGGGAAATTACACGTTCTCGAAGTCTATCGATCTGGCCACAGACGTTCAACTCACAGACAGCCCGATGGACTATTTGAATTCGCAACTCGACCGCGCCTTGGGGGACAATGATGTTCGCCATCGGTTCGTGCTGGCCCTGTTGGGAGAATCCCCCGGCTCTTGGAATCCCGCGCTACGGAACTTCAAGGTCGCGATGCTGAATACCCTGCAAAGCCCTCGCTACTATTCGGTATTTGCGGGCTTCGACGTGAATGGAGATGGGTTCCCGTTTTCCGATCGTGTCGGTACCCTCGGCCGCAACACCTACCGCGGTGATCCGTCGTACACAACCGACGTTCGTGCTCAGCGAATCTTTCAACTGGGCGAGCACCTTAAAGTGGAGGCGAGCGCTGAAGTCTTCAACCTTTTCAACCGGCCAAACGTCAACGGAATCGATACCGTCTATGGTTCTGACGTTTTCTTAGGACCGGTCCCGCGGAGATTTGGAGATGGCATCGGTAGTCCTGCGAATCCCGCGTTCGGGACGCCAAGCTTCGTCGCGCCGGCGCGGGAGGTTCAGTTGGCCCTACGCCTGAATTTCTAGTTCAAACCAGAGTCCGGTACTCTGCACACTGAATCAGCTCCCAACCGTTGATAAATCGCCATACCAACAATCATTGACCCGGACGTGCCCACAGAGACCGCTCTGGCAGCCACGCGGGCCAGAAGCCGGCATTCCCCCTGGGGTTCTGTTCATTGACACATGTTATGTGTGCACTTATACTGTGTTAATGAATGTAACCCTATCTGTGGATGAGCAGTTGCTTACTCGCGCGCGCAAAAAAGCGGAGGCCCTCGGCAAGAGCCTCAATCAATTGATTCGGGACTATCTGCAATCGCTGGCAGGCGTGGACGACCCGGAACGAAGTATCGAGGAGTTCAAGCGGCTTTCGGGCAAGGGCAACTCTCGCGGCTGGCGCTTCAATCGCGACGAAATTCACTCCCGGCAAGACGATGCCCGCTCGTAGTTTTTTCGACACCAACGTTCTGCTTTACGCCGACGATAAGGCTGCGCCCGCGAAACAGAGCCGCGCCCTTGCTCTGCTAGCCGAGCATCGCCGCGCGGGAACGGGCGTGGTCTCGATGCAAGTGCTGCAGGAATATTTTGTGGCCGTCACGCGAAAGTTGCGGGTAGATGCGGCCATTGCCCGCCGAAAGGTCGAACTGCTGGCAGAGTTCGACGTCGCCGCACCGGAACTGGCGGACATTTTGGCCGCAATCGATCTGCATCGACTTCACGGCTTTTCCTTCTGGGACGCGCTGGTCATTCGTACCGCCAAGCAGTCCGGCTGCCCCGTACTGTTCTCGGAAGATATGCAAGATGGCCGGGAAATTGACGGGGTGCGGATTGTTAATCCGTTCGGATGAGGCAACAAAATTCGTTTTCAGCCATGGAAGCGCCTTCGGTTGTTGCAATTTCGTGTGGGTACCCGGCTACGCTGATTTCCCGGCAGAGCGGGTTACAGTCACCTGAATCTCATCGCCATGGTCAAGTTTCTTGAATATGTGCGGTGTTGTTACCTCAGTTTCGGATATAAGAAGTGCGTCACCCTCAAAGGCTCGTTCTCCGGACTTGCTAATCACTAAATGTATCTTGCGCCTCTGGCCTTTTTTCCATCCGAATGCCTGAGCTAGTGGCTTCGGAATCCAGAACCCCATTCTCGATCCTGACCAGACCTTTGCGTCGAATTTCACAATTAGGTTTCGAATGGCCATTGGTGGCGAGGTTAACACAAAGCCTTGTCACCGCAGCCTGATGCGCATGCGAGGAGTCGGTGATTCTACGGAGTCCCATACAGCTGCTTATATACGCTGGCGTTCCGCATGATGGCTTGTACGTATTCGCGGGTCTCGGTGAAGGGAATCGATTCGACGAACTCTTGCGGGTCGCGGTATTTGCCCTGGCTTAGCCATTCATCGACGCGTTCCGAACCGGCGTTGTAGGCGGCGAGGGCGTATTCGAATGATCCGCCGAACTTGTCGACCATACCCTTGAAATAGCGCGTGCCCAGTTGCAGGTTCACCGCCGGAGTGTACAACTGGCTGGCGTTGTAGCGCTTCATCTTCACTTCTTTGGCAACGGCCTTGCCGGTCTTCGGCAGCAACTGCATCAAGCCGACGGCGTTGGCGCGAGAAACCGCGTTGGGATTGAATTCCGATTCCTGGCGGATCAGAGACGCGACCAGGTACGGATCCAATCCGTTGACCGCCGAAGAACGTTTCAGATCGCTCCAATAAGCTTTGGGAAAAAGGGCCTCCCAATATTTTCGCGGCATGTCGGGAATATCAAGCGCGAAATAATTGGGGGCGGAGTGCTTCATGAATTCGATGGCCTGGTTGTAATGGCCGGTTTCGAGATAGAGCTGCGCAGTTTCCGCTGGACCCCAGCTGCCGCCATCGGTTGCAGTGGCGGCTTGCAGCTCGCGCACAGCAAAATCGACCAAGCCTCCATTACCTAACAGTTCGGCCTTTTGCACGTGCAACTCATCCGATGGCGGTTCCGAGTCAGTAATTTTGACATTGCTGTCGAGGGGCGGAACGCGATCGAGCAAAGCATATTGCGTAGTTGTATCCGCGGTCGTGGGCAGACTTTTCAGCCTTCGCCGTGCCAACTCCGCGTAATAAAAGTTGCGGTAACGGTCGGAAA
>Ga0307478_10000707_pt1 | contig 32598 bp, 29 predicted proteins | sample atmos_gasesECM4C_2_FD_203713 | JGI IMG/M metagenome (GOLD analysis project Ga0307478, IMG submission 203713) | Hardwood forest soil microbial communities from Morgan-Monroe State Forest, Indiana, United States - atmos_gasesECM4C_05 | ecosystem: Environmental > Terrestrial > Soil > Temperate...
CATATTACGCGCGAAGCCGCAGCGTCAGAAGCGCTGAGAGCTGGCGCGGTGATTTTCACTATCGATACCACGCTCGTGTACATGCACTACGGTGCAAAAACCATGGAGACGCTGGCTGAGCTGACGGGTGGCGAATCTTTTCACGAGGTCGGGAGGCAAGAAGTCGCAAGGGTGTTTGTCAGCATCAAGGAAATGATAGGCGGCATGTACTACCTGACCTATGTACCGCCAGAATCCTCGAAGAGTGCGGTACACGAGGTCGAAGTGAGGCCCGCTCGGAAGGAGAAATTCAAATTGTCGTATGCCAGAAAGTATTTCTGGGAGGCCGAGCGGGGTAGCTGACCATGCTCATTGGCGTAACATCGAGATTACACCCATTGACTGGCCCTTCCGGCTTCACATTCACCCAAAGGCTCTACACCAGCACCTTCTCGTACGCAGGCGTCACTCCTCGCATCTGCTTCACGCGCTCATAAATCTTGCCGTACTCGCGCGCCGAGGCGTTCCAGGAAAAATCTTTGTTCATGCCGTTGCGCATCAGCACTTGCCACGAAGTCTGGTCACGGAAAGCCTGCAGGGCTTGCTTGATGGTCAGCAGCAACGCCTCGCCGTTGTACTCCGTGAACTTGAAGCCGGTGCCTTTACCGGAGCGAGCATCCCAAGGTTCGATGGTGTCATCGAGGCCGCCGGTGGCGCGAACGACGGGCACCGTACCATACTTCAAGCTATAGATTTGATTTAGTCCGCAAGGCTCGTATTTCGAAGGCATTAAGAACATGTCTGATCCTGCTTCAATCTTGTGCGCGATGGCATTGTCGTAAGCCACCTTCAACGCAATTTTGTTGGGGAATTGCTTGTTGAGGCGAGCGAACATTTCTTCATACTGTTTGTCACCGGAGCCGAGAACAACCATGATCATCTCTTCCCGTGCCAACCGGTCCATGATCTGCGCGATCAGGTCAAACCCCTTCTGCGCGGCAAAGCGCGACACAATGCCGATCACCGGAGTCTTTGGGTCAGTATTCTTTACGCCAAATGCCGTCAGCAGATCCTGCTTACAAAGAGCCTTACCCGCAAGGTCCTGCGGGGAGTACTTGGCCACGGTGAACTTGTCGGCCTGCGGGCTCCACTCATCGTAGTCGACGCCGTTCAAAATGCCGGTCACCGTCGCCGCACGATCGCGGAGCACACCCTCAAGTCCAAATCCATACTCGGCAGTTTGAATCTCCTGGCTGTATTTTCGGCTGACCGTGGTGACGTAGTCGGAATAAGTCAGCGCGCCCTTCAGAAAATTCACCTGGCCAAAGAATTCCATCTTCGACATGGTGAACAAATCCCAGGGAAGCATGAGCAGCGGCAGAGTCTCCGGGGGGAACAGGCCCTGATAGCCCATGTTGTGGATGGTGAAGACCGTGCCCACATCCTTGAAGGCGGGATCCTCCGCATAAACGGTGCGAAGCAATACGGGCACCAGCGCCGACTGCCAGTCGTGACAGTGAAAAACCTGCGGCACTCCCAGAATCTTCGTTGCTTCCAGCACGGCGCGGGAGAAGAGCGCGAAGCGCTCCGCATTGTCCGGATAATCGCCCGCGGCGGTGCCGTAAAGAGCGTCGCGATCGAAGTACTCGGGAAAATCAATAAAATAGAACCGTACTCCAGACTGGCTGCCGCCTGTCACCACCGCCGCAAAGCGGTATTTGTCATCAAAAGGAATCGTGATGCTCTTCACAACCGTGGCGGCGTCCGGCAGTTTAGTTTGCCGGTAGCGCGGCAGATACACGCTGACCTGGTGCCCTAATGCCGCCAAAGCGCGCGGCAAGGCACCCACCACATCGGCTAACCCGCCGGTTTTCGAGAATGGCACACCTTCCGAAGCTACGAATGCGATATGCATGAACCCCTCCCGGGCAAGACCCGCTTTTCGCGGGCGCACGATATGATGGAATATATGTTGCGGGACCGAACCTCCCGCGCAAACATGCACGCGGGCAACCTTTCAGTCTATATGCCCGAGGAAAAGAGGGTCAACGTGCCAAAGGTCGTTTCCACGCGCCGGCCGCAACATAAGCCCAAGTTGGGACAGCACTTCCTCGCCGACGAAAGTTTTGCCCTGCAAATTGTCGAGGCCCTCGGCGACATTTCGCAGCATACCGTGCTCGAAATCGGCCCCGGACGCGGCGTCCTCACTTCGCTGCTGGCCAAGCGCGCGCAGCGCCTCATTGCCGTGGAACTGGACCGCGTGCTCGCCGCTCAGCTTCGCCTGCGTTTCGGCATGTTCTCGAACATCGAGGTCATCGAGGCCGACATCCTCTCCGTCGATATCGATTCCTTATTCGGCCCCAAGCCCGGTTTGCGGCGTCCCGGCATCGAATTCAAGCCGATGCCCGCGAAGGTCGTGGGCAATCTTCCCTACTACATTACATCGGATATTCTGCTGCGTTTATTGGATTACTCTAAGTATTTTGAGACGCTCGTACTCCTGGTGCAGCGCGAGGTCGGGGATCGCATTGCGGCAGAACCCGGAAGCAGCGACTATGGGCTGCTCTCCGCCACTACGCAGCTCTACGCGCGCGTGGAGAAACTTTTCACTTTGCCCCCCGCGGCATTCGCGCCGCCGCCCAAAGTTCATTCCACCGCACTTCGTCTCGACATGGCGCCGAGACAACAGGAACTTGGCCTTAACTTGGACGCGCGAAGCAATGACGGCTTTATCGATTTCCTCAAGCTTTCCTTCGGCCAGAAGCGCAAGACTCTGTGGAACAATCTGAAATCTAACTATGCGGAATCTGATCTGCGCGCAGCTCTGGCCCGCGCGAAAGTAAAACCTGCCGCTCGCGCTGAGACCCTGAGTCTGGAGCAGAGTGCCGCCTTGTTTCACGCCTTGCGAAATTCCCGCGACGGCTCGTAGCATGAGCAAAGGCTTAGGCTGCGTATTGTTTTGCTGAATTCCATTCGCGGAGAAATGCACCTATGACCGCGACCGTCATTCGCCATCCCGCAGTTGCCGGACGATTCTATCCCCTTGATCCGGAAGTTTTGCGAGGCCAGGTTCGTGATTACCTGACTCAGCCCCGGAAGGAAAAGCCGATCCGCGCCCTGGGATGCATCGCCCCCCACGCGGGCTACATGTACTCTGGCCACGTCGCCGGAGCGATGTTTGCTGCGCTGGAGATTCCGGAAGTCTGCCTCGTGCTGTGCCCCAACCACACCGGAGTAGGGCGTCCCTTGGCAATTGTGAGTGAAGGCGCTTGGGAAACTCCTCTGGGAGATGTTCCCATCGACGGAAGGCTTGCCGCCGCCCTTATGCAGCGCTGCCCACTTCTGCGAGAAGATTCCGCCGCTCACCGCACCGAGCACGCTGCAGAAGTTGAGCTACCCTTCCTGCAATCCCTGCAGCCCAATCTCAAATTCGTTCCCATCGCGCTGGGCACATCGCAGTTTGAGCCTCTCGAACAACTTGGAAATGCAATTGCTGACGTCGTTGCGGCTCAGAACCGTCCAGTCCTGATCGTGGCCTCCAGTGACATGAATCATTACGAATCCGACGCCATCACACGCGTGAAGGATCACAGCGCGATTGAACCTATCCTCCGCCTCGACGCCCAGGCCCTTCACGAAGTGGTCACCCAGCAGCACGTCACCATGTGCGGTTTCGGCCCGGCGGTCGCCATGCTCACCGCAACGAAAAAGCTCGGCGCAACTTGCGCCGAGCTTGTAAAGTACGCGACTTCAGGGGATATATCCGGCGACCGAGATCTGGTCGTGGGCTACGCCGGCATCATTGTTCCGGCAACCTAGGGTTCCGGCGACCTAGTGTTCCTGCAACTTAGTGTTCCTGCAACCTAGTCGTGATGCTCGTGCTCTTCATGCTCCTCATGGCTATGCCGCCAATTCCAATAGGCGCGCTGTTGACTGTGCTTCAAATGTTCGTAGTCGACGTAGGCCTCATGGCGTGTTTCCAGCCAATGCCGGTACACGCTGTCTTCCCGGCTATCCCAGTCGTGATAGTCCTTGTGATAAGGATCGTAGACCCGGTGGTGATCCCGATCGCGGTCATGATCGTCGTGATCCTGCATTGCAATTACGGGTTTGGCGCTCGCCAGCGGTGTGCCCAGCGCTGCCGTCAACAGAATGGTGCCCAAATAGCGATATCCACGTTGCATACTTTCCTCCGTTTTTAATTTGATGGCTTCACTACTAATCGCTTCACTGCTCTAGACGTTAGCAGCATTATCTACACCAGCTGGCATCACCTGCGGAGCACGCGACGGCGTTTCCCCCGCCTCGTCCGGTAACGATTCCGCCTCAGTTGCCGACATCAACATCGCATCCAGCTTCTCGCGCAATTCCTGCACTCGCCCCTGCCGTTCGTAGCATTCCGTTAAGCGGGCATCGGTCAAACCCAAGGGGGAATCCAAAGCTTCCATCTGCTGGCGGAGCAACTGCAGAATCTCCTGCCGCACGGCCACTATCTCCTCGGCTCCTGCTTGCATAGTTCCGCTCCTGTGAACCCAATCTCGGGATCACAATAGCGGGAGCACAAAGAGTCCCGTATCCGGTGGAAACTGTAGTTGCCGGTGTTTCATCCTCCATCACGCGGCGCCGAGCTGGTCCTATCTAGGATAATCCGGTTGGATGTCCCTGAAAAACAAAACGGAGTGACTTTTTCAGCCACCCCGTTTCTTCGTTCCCATTTTGGATGTTAACTAGTGTCCTGAGTGCCCGCCTCCACCAGAAGCATGTCCCGACGACCCAGCACTCGCGTGCCCCACCGATGGCGTCGAATGCGCAAGGGAAGCAGAACCGTAAGCGCCCACGTGCGAACTCGCGGCGAACGGCTGCGCCGCGTGCAGTTGCACCGATCCTGTTTTCGCCACCTGGGTATTTAACTGATGCAGGTTCCCAACCGAACCTCGCGCCAGCCCCAACCCGGCCGATCCCGCAGTCAGGGTCATGCGCATCGCTGGAGCCTTTGTCACCACCGGCCCACCTCTACCTACCACTGCCGTAGTCACCGTACCCGTCGGCGCCACCGGAGGATGAAATCCGGCTGCCGCACCCACGTAGTGAATTCCGCCTCGCCATGTGTTCCATCCGCCAGGCTGCCATCCCCAGCCAAATCCGGGCGCAAACATCCAGTTTCCGTAGTAGTAAGGCATCCAGCCCCAGGGATACGCGGACGCCCACATGAATCCCATGCCCGGATACCAGGACCAGGCTCCATCCATGAACGGATTCCAACCAACGCCCGCAAAAAACGGCTGCCACATCATGCCGTAGCCGGCTACATTGCTGTATCCGCCGTAATAGCTCATGTCGCTGTAACCGTAACCATACGGCGTCGAATTATTCTTCGAATACTGATCGTGATATTCGATCGATTGCTTGTCCCACTGATCGTATGGGTCCTCTTCAAAATTCTTCGCCACCGTCGCGCTGTCGTTGTCATTCACATCGAAGGTGACCATTTTCTTCTTGGCCACCTTGGTTGAGCCCGACGGACCCGCCACTTCAAACTCATTCTTAAAACTTGCAATCTCCGCGAAGCTGGAAGAAGATGCCACCCGGAAGTGTGCCGCCTGCCGTAGTTCCACCTGCTCGTGGGCAAAGTTCAGCGTAAACTCGTCGCCGTTCTTTCCCAGCCAGTTGATATATGCCTTCCCTTCCACCAACTCCACTGCCGAAAGGCGCTTCCCCGCATCGCTCAACCCAAGCCTGCTGAACTGAACAATCGTGTTGGGCGTAACGCGTAGCGTGCTGCCATCTTCGAACTCAATCTCAGCGCGCCCATTCTCCCGCGTGCGCAACTGGGTACCCTGAGTGATGGGAAGATTGACGAAGGCATTCTCGAACCCCAGGCCCGCATTCTTATCGATCTGGACCCTGCCCTGCACGTCGCTCAAGCGAACGATGCGTGCCTGCGATTCAGCCGCGGCGGGCAGCGCTGCGAGCGCGCAGGCCAAGGCCGTCCCTAACATTGCGTAAATCTTTGGCTTGTACATAAAGCCTCCCGGAGACGAACTTCTATTGAATCTGCATTCTCGCATCGATGTCACTAGAAGTTTCCTGTCTATTAGAGCACGATCCAGACGGCGTAGTTGTCTCCAAGCCGTCAATGGCCGCTTGGGGCGCTACTTCCCATCTGAATCAACCCTTGCGCCCGCGCACGCACCCCATTAATTACCGAAGCATCGCCAACAATCTCTCGCAGAATCTGCGCCACTCCCTGGATTTCGTTCAACTCATTATTCTTAGCCTGCGCCTCCATGCGTCTCAATTCCTCGTCCAGCGCCAGTTTCTGGTAGCGATGGTAATAAGCCAGCCGGCGCCCATATTCCTGCGTCTCGGCCATGCCCTGGAACAGCGACGTCAACTGCCGCACCGACTCCAGGTTCGAATAGTTATACCGCGCTGTGTTGGATTTTTGACCATCTTGATAGCTCAGCACCTTCGCTCCCATGAAGGCGATTTTGCCGTTCGCGGAGTCGACCTTGCCCGCGAAATACTGGGCCTGTTTCGTCCACTCAAATATGCGCGCGCGATTCCCGGGCGACACTTCGAATTCCGTCCGGTAGGCTTCCTCCTCGGCATCCTTCTCGACCTTGCCCGTGCACTCGTAGCGTGCGTGTCCATCGGCGTCGACCGCGATCGAGTAGTGCTCAGGAGTGGATTGCGGGAAATCCAGTGTGAATGTGACCGTGGGGGACGATGCCATCCTGTCGGTAGCGTTGGTGGCCTGCTGCGAGATCACGGCAGCGGTCGTCGCGATCCAGGCCAATGCAACGAGAGCGGCGGCCCTGAATCGCTTACCTGGAAGCCACGGTGTTAGCCACGGCCTTGGCCACAGTCTTAGCCACGGTTTTGGAACCGCAGACATTCGAACCAGTGAAGCTGATCTCATCACCGCGCGGCAACTCCCTGCCTGGCGAGCGTACCGGCAGTGTGCAGATGACAGATCGCAATGGCCAGCGCGTCCGACGCATCCATGGGCTCGGGAGGCTCGGTCAATCCCAGCAAGCGCGTCACCATATGCTGCACCTGCTGCTTCTCCGCGCGCCCATAACCCACCACCGAGGACTTGATGGTGAGCGGCGAATACTCCGCCACTTCCAGCCCCGCCGCGGCCGCCGCCAGCATCGCCACTCCCCGCACCTGCCCCAGCTTCAACGCTGACTTCACATTCAGCGCGTAGAAGATTCCTTCAATTGCCACTTCATCCGGACGATGCTCGCCGATGAGCGCTCCGAGTTCGTCATAAATGCGCGACAGCCGGCGGGCTAGCGGTTCCCGGGGGGAGAGCTTGATCGCCCCGCAAGTCAGGCACACCAACCGCCCGCCGGAATGCATCTCCACCACACCGTACCCGGTGTATGCGCCGCCGCAATCGATGCCCAGAACTCGCATGTGAGTGCAGTGTAGCGCGGAAACGGAATAGATCATAGAACCGAACCGGATTAATGTTGTTGGGAAGGGCACGGCTTCGAGCACTGGTGTTGTTGGCCCATTAAGATGCAAACTCCAGCTCTGACGGACTTCGGTGGAGCGCCTAACAGCACTTCGGTCGCCGCGTTTTTGCCTCTTCGAATTCCTGGCGGAATGCCTCGTACGCCTCGCGCGACGAGGGAATCCCAGCACGGTTCAAGAAGCGCGAGTAGGCGCCTTCGTCAAAGATTTCTCGAAGGACCGCCAAGAGCAACCTCGCCGTACGTAGCACCCGCCTCATCCCTGCTCCTCCGCCAGGCGCGTTCTCACGAAGGGCGATTCCCCCAGCCGCGCCTGTTTCGTTCCACTCAGAATCCACATCCACTGCCGCAAGGATTCGGCGAGGACCAGTGTGACCATCACCACCAGAATGCCGGTTACCGCCGCATCCAGCCGGTTGTTGAAGATGAGGCGCGTGGTCGCGCTCGACATTGGAATTGGACCCGCCGCCAGCACGCGTGCCTGCGCCAAAAATCCCACTCGGGGATTCGAATCGAAGATCTTGTGCCACGATGCCGTAAACGTCACCGCCACCAGCCAGGCCAGCGGCACCAGCGTAACGGCCGCATACTTCGCGCGATGCATCTTGATGATGATCGTCGTGGCCACACACAATGCCACCGTCGCCAGCAGTTGATTGGAAATACCAAACAGCGGCCACAAGGAGTTAATGCCACCCAGCGGATCCTTTACTCCCTGCCACAAGAAATATCCCCAGGCGGCGACGATCAGCGCGCTGGTCGCCAGAATTGACGGGTACCAGCTTGTTCTGCCCAAAGGTTTGTACAAGTGCCCGATCGCGTCCTGCACCATGAAGCGAGCTACCCGCGTCCCGGCATCGAGCACAGTCAATATAAACAAAGCTTCAAACATGAGGGCAAAGTGATACCACAACGCCATCACAGTTTCGCCGCCCAGGCTGTGCGAGAAAATACTCGCCATCCCAACGGCAAACGCAGGGGCTCCGCCCGTGCGGTTGTAAAGCGTCTGCTCGCCCACCGCGTGCGCCAGCCCTTGCATATCCGCCGCAGTCACGGGAAAACCCCAAGCGGAAATGGTTGCCGCTGCCGCCGCCGGCGCCTGTCCAACGATTCCCGCCGGACTGTTAATCGCAAAATAAATTCCCGGCTGCATCACACAGGCCGCGATGATCGCCATCACGGCCACGGCCGACTCCGCCATCATTGCGCCATAGCCCACCATGCGAGTCTGGGTCTCGCGCGCAATGAGCTTCGGAGTGGTGCCGCTCGAAATCAGAGCATGAAATCCGCTGATGGCGCCGCACGCAATGGTAATGAAGGCGAAGGGAAAGATCTTCCCTGCAAACACCGGCCCGGTGCCGTCGACAAATCGGGTTAGAGCCGGCATGTGCAGCGTGGGGTGCAGCGCCACGATCCCAATCCCCAACAGAGCAATTGTCCCCAGCTTCACGAAGGTGCTCAAGTAATCGCGCGGAGCGAGCAACAGCCACACCGGCAGCGCCGACGCGGCGAAGCCGTAAACCATGATCAGGATGGCCAGCGTGGGCGCGCTGAAAGTAAACAGCCGAGCCAGCGACGGGTTCTGCGAGACGTACTGCCCGGCCCAAATCGCCCCCAGCACCAGCACAAATCCGAGCGCTGATACTTCGAGCACCTTGCCGGGGCGAGTCCTGCGGAGATAGACGCCCATCAATAGAGCGATGGGCATGGTCATCGCAATCGTGAACGTTCCCCACGGGCTCGACTTCAGCGCGTTCACCACAATCAGTGCCGCGACTCCTAACAGAATGATGAGAATGGCAATCACTGCCACGTACGCGACGAATCCTCCGATGATCCCGATCTCATCCTTCGCTATCTCCGTCAGGGACTTGCCGTCGCGCCGCACGGAAAATAGCAGGATCACGAAATCCTGTACGCATCCGGCAAACACTGCTCCACCCAGCACCCACATGGTTCCCGGAAGATAGCCAAACTGCGCCGCCAGCACCGGGCCCACTAATGGCCCGGGCCCGGCGATGGCCGCGAAGTGATGCCCAAAGACCACCCATTTATTTGTAACGAGAAAATCGCGGCCGTTTTCCAGTCGCTCGGCCGGGGTTGCCCGCAAACTATCGAGGACGAGAATTTTCGTCGCAATAAACCTGGAATAGAAGCGGTACCCGAGCGCGTAGAAGCAAGTTGCCGCCACTACTAGCCATAGCGCATTGATAGGCTCGCCGCGATGTACAGCGATCACGCCGACGGCCACGGCACCCACCAGCGCCGCAAATACCCACGCCAGAATCGCAAGAATTTTTTTCATTCCGTGGAGCATTGTGCCGAAACTTGTTCCCCAGTGCAATGGTGCGGAGTGCGCCTGTTTTCGAGCGGCCATGTTCCTTAGTGTGTTCGGGGCGCTCTAATTCCGTTCCTCTCAGTGGTTGTTGCCCCATAATGGAAGAATGGGGAGTGCTTTCATTGAGGAGCGTTGGCTCCCGAAATCCGTTCTTTGTTTGCGCGACTACAGCGCCAGCAAGTTTCGTCGCGATCTGGTTGCCGGAATCACTGTCGGCCTTGTCGCTTTGCCTCTGGCCATGGCCTTCTCGATCGCCTCAGGCCTGACGCCTCAAGCGGGTATCTACTGCGCCATCGTTACCGGGTTCCTGATCTCGCTGCTGGGGGGCTCGAAAACGCAAATTGGCGGACCCACCGGCGCCTTCGTGGTGGTCGTCGCTGGCATCGTCACGCTTCACGGCGTCGATGGCCTCTTCATGTGCACCGTGATGGCCGGCATCCTGCTGATGATCATGGGCATCGCCGGCATGGGCACGGCAGTAAAATTTATTCCCCGCCCCGTGGTCATTGGATTCACCAACGGCATCGCCGTCCTCATCGCCAGCACGCAAGTAAAAGATTTTTTCGGCTTGCAACTCCACACCGTTCCCGGCGTCTTCTGGCTCCGGCTGGAAGCGCTCGCCGGAAACTTCCACACTCTTTCCTACACCTCAACCGCGCTAGCCGCAGGCACGGTGCTGATAATGATTCTCTGCCCCGTCATCTCCAATCGCCTGCCCGGGGCCATTGTCGCTTTCCTGCTGGGCACGGCTGCCGTGATCATCTTTAAGCTGCCCGTGGAAACGATCGGGTCCCGCTTCGGTGGAATTCCCGCGGGCTTGCCGCACTTCGTAATTCCCAAATTCCGCGCCGACCTCATTCACGGATTGCTGGGTCCCGCTTTCACGGTTGCCATGCTGGGCGCGATCGAGTCACTAATGTCCGCCGTGGTTTCCGACCGCATGAGCAACGACCACCACAATCCCAATGTCGAACTCATTGGCCAGGGCGTGGCCAACATCGTTTCGCCAATGTTTGGCGGGCTTCCCGCCACTGGCGCCATCGCCCGCACCGCAACCAACATTCGGGCCGGCGCTCAATCCCCGGTCGCGGGCATCATTCATGCCCTAACGCTCCTCTGCATCCTGCTGTTCGCCGCGCGCTGGGTCGCCCATGTTCCGCTCGCCGTGCTGGCTGGAATTCTGATGGTCGTCGCCTACAACATGGGCGAGTGGCGCGAAATTCCGCAACTGCTCAAGCTCACCAGGACCGATATCAGCGTATGGTTCGTCACCTTCGCCCTCACCGTCTTCGCCGACCTCACAGTGGCTGTCGAAGCCGGTATGATTCTCGCCGCGCTTCTTTTCATCAGCCGCGTCGCCGCCACCACCACCGTCTCTCAGGTCACCGATGAGTATGTCGAAGACGGCCGCATGCACATTCTGCAAGACAAGGACATCCCCTACTACGCCACCATCTTCCGCATCCACGGACCGTTCTTGTTCGGCGCGACCGATAAAATCAACGCAGTCACGCAAGATCTCCACACTCTTCCTCCCGTGGTCATCCTGCGCCTGCGCAATATGACCGCTCTTGATGCCACCGGACTTTTCGCCATCGAGGAAGTCGCCCGCCAACTGCAAGCTACTAATCGCGTCCTGATCCTGTGCGGCGCCCGCGAGCAACCCGCGAGCCTGATTCATCAGGCCGAGTTCGAAGAAGTCGTGGGCGCGGAGAATATCTGCGACAATGTTCAATCCGCGCTCCGCCGTGCGCAGCAAGTCCACGATCAACTTGAAGCCGCCGCCATTGGATTAAAGAGCTAGAATCTCTACTGGAGGGACGCACAGGTCTTCTTCTGTTGTAGCTGCCGCACATGCCAGGAGGGACGGGGAGCGAACTGGCATGCTATACTAATACTTTAGTAACCCTAACTGCCGCCAAATGTAACCTTTTGTTAACACCCTTCCCTTATCATTAATCATCAATATCAGTATCAGTATCAGTAAGAACTGAACAAATACCTATTTAGGGCTCGAGGAGTAGTTTTGGATATCAATACCCGCAGACAGAAGCAACAAGCACTCATGACCGATTTGCTCGAAAGGAAGATCCGCTTGCACGCGGAGCATCTCTACAACCAGCGCGGCCAGGCCGAAGGCCTTGCCCTGCAGGACTGGGTGGAAGCGGAAACTCGTGTGTTAGAAAATAGCATTCTGGCCCCGCTTTACCGCAAGACGCGCGCAGAGGGCCAGTCGTCCGATGAGTTCTCGGAAGCCGAGAATCAGCAATTCGCGATGACCGATTCATCCGTTTCCGAGGCTGGGACATAGTGTCGGCGGCGCGACTGAAGGTCGCGCCATTTCAGCTGAACCGAGGATGGACGCATCCGTGAACTGTTTTCGGGCCACGCGGTAAACTCCTATTTCCTGGATGCCGCAGTTTTTCCCTTGCTCGCTTTATTGCCCTTCTTATCCAGCCGCTCAAAAACGGCGGCCACGATCAGCGGCAACCCAACCGTAGCGTCGACAAACACTTCGCCAAATCTGCCGCCCTCCGCCGGAGGCACAAACTTTCCCCACGAGATCGCCTCGCTGTAAGGACTGCCCGACAACCCGCCCCAGTAGACCGGCTCGGGACAAATCCTCAGCCCATAGTGATAACGCTTGAGGGGAACATTTTCACCCAATCGCCGGTGCCGCAGTTCGCAGAACGGACCAAACTGCTGCGACCAGTTGCGCGGCACTCCGCCGCCGATGGTCATGATGCCCAGCTTTTTCTGCCGCAGCAGGGTCGCCGCAAAGTGCTCCAGATCCTCGAATGGATCGAAACGTATCTTGTGCCTCCCCGTCGATTCCCGCAGACGATTATTCAGCGCCGTATCCAAGCCCATTTCAGAATCGCTGAACGCCGGCACAAATACCGGCACGCCCATCTCATGCGCCGATTTTAGAATACCCCGCTGCTCCCGCGCATTCTTTGCCAGGTACGCCCCGATGGCGTGATTCAACTTGTACGAGCACATGGTTTCGTTGTGATCCCAGCCCTCGAGCACCGCCGACATCACCTCTTCCACGTCATCCAGATTCTGCTCAGGCTCGAGAGTGTCATATACGCGGTTGTAACCCTGCTCGTAAAGTTCTTCGTCGGAGACTTCCGGATTGTGCCGGAAATGCGCGCGCCCCGTCGCCTCCACCAAGCCATGCGCCATCAGCGCCCCGGTCGAGACCACTGCGTTAACGATCCCGCGATCGATCAACTCGGTGACGATCAGTCCCTGTTTCGCGACGGTCATGGCGCCCGACAGAGTCATTACGACGAAGCAATCTTCGTCGCGAGCCATCGCCTCAAGCACGTCGGCAGCCTCGCCGAGCTGCCGCCCGGTAAATGCGGTCTTCGACATCGCCCGCACCAGATCGTCAATCGATTTCACCCTGGTGAGATCGAGCGGTTCCAGGGGAATGAGCCGGTCTTCGATGGGATTGTGCAGATGCCGATCTTTACCCTCACCACCGTGCCCGGCGCTGCCCGGTGATTTCCCCGCAGAATGTCCCCCACTATGATTGCCTTGTTTCAAGTTAAAGCCTCCAAGCTCGAATCCAAATCTCCCGACCAACTACTTTACAGGAGAAGAGTGAAAGGATGCCACGCACGATGCTTCCTACCGAATGCTATATTGATCGGCAGAGGATGAACGCGTGCCCCCTGACAAATTTCGCGTGGCCCTGGTGCAGATGTCTTGCGGTCCGGAGCCCGAACAGAATCTTCAAAAAGCTCTGGAGCGTGTGGCGGACGCTGCAGGACGCGGAGCACAAGTGGTGTGCCTGCCCGAACTGTTCCAGACGCAGTACTTTTGTCAGCGCGAGGATCATTCCCTTTTCGATTTAGCCGAACCGATTCCCGGACCGGCGAGTGAGCAACTTGCTGCCGCTGCTCGACGACATGGCGTGGTCCTGATCGCGAGTTTATTTGAGAAGCGCGCCCCCGGCATCTATCACAACACCGCCGCTATTTTCGATTCTGACGGATCGCTGCGCGGTCTTTACCGCAAGATGCACATCCCCGACGATCCTCTTTACTACGAAAAGTTTTACTTCACCCCCGGCGATCTAGGATTTCGCGCGCTCGACACCAGCGCTGGCCGCCTGGGCACGCTGGTCTGCTGGGATCAGTGGTTTCCTGAGGGCGCGCGCCTCACCGCGCTGCAAGGCGCGACGGTGCTTTTCTATCCCACCGCAATCGGCTGGCATCCTGCCGAGAAGGCAGAATTCGGCATCGCCCAGCACGACGCATGGCGCACCATTCAGCGCGCTCACGCCATCGCCAACGGAGTCTATGTCGCGGTAGTCAATCGCGTGGGCTTCGAGACCGGCAATGTCCGCGGCAAATCTACACCTGGCCAAGGACTGGAATTCTGGGGCGCATCATTCTTCTGCGATCCCTTCGGCCGCGTCCTCGCTGAGGCCTCGCACGACCGAGAAGAAATCCTAATGGGCGACGTAGATCTGAAGGCTCTCGAAGACATCCGCCGGAACTGGCCTTTCCTGCGCGACCGCAGAATCGATGCCTACGCGCCGATCAGCAATCGTTTGCTCGATGGACGGTAAGATCGGTCGATGAGTGTCTAGGAAGAAGTTATCTTTATTTGGGATATGTAGCCTATGACAGACTGGTTCGCGCGCCCCGTCCTACACGTAACGGATGTTGAGGCCTCGCTCCGGTTTTACGTTGACCGGCTTGGCTTCACGAGCCCCTGGCGCTACGACGAGGACGGCAGAGCGTATGTCGCACAGGTCGACCGGCAGGGCTGCGCGCTTATTCTGGCCGACACGTGGCCGGAGAAGATCGGCAAGGGGCTCATGTTCATTTCCCTGAACGTCGAGCCGGCGACGCGCGAGGGGGCGGTCGCCGCGTTGGACGCGCTGCGCGCCGAGCTCGAGGTGAAGGGCGTTCCAGTCAAGGAGGGTTCGTGGGGCTACCGGCTGCTGGTGGTAGATGATCCCGACGGCAATCAGCTCTTCTTCAACTATCCGGCTGAGACTGCGTCTGGCAAGATTGCTAGAGATGAAGCTTAATCGTGCAGCCGCGCTACTGTTCTAGTTCGCTTTCTTCTGGCGCATCGGTCGGGCTCGAAAACTCCATGCGATAGCCGTCCGGATCGGTAATCGGCACAACCCACAAGCGGTTTCCTACAAAGGGACGTTGGCGCGTCTGAATTCCGCGCGATTTGAACTGTCGATAAAGGGCGAGAGCGTCTTCACACATGAAGCTGACCGAGGCTCCAGTGCCAAGCGCCTGAGTTGGCCCACGTCCCGGCAAGAACTCTTGAAGCATAATAGCGGCGTCGCCAAGCTCAAGCCAACACCAGCGAATTCTTCCGTCGGGATGGTCCTCGGCACGATCCGGAATCCACTGACGCTTTATTTTGAATCCAAGCCCATCAATATAGAACCGTAGCGAAGCTTCCATATTTGTGACGCCGAAAAACGGGACCGCCTGCTTAACGTTCACGCTCGTTACGGTCGCAACAGTCATGATTCACCTCACTAGCATCACTGCATATCGTACCAACAGTTCCTTCTCCCCGGTAATTGGCGAAACATCGTAGCGCTCATTGACAGTTTGGGTTTCTAGTCTTTTGCCTCGAATCCGCGGCCGACACGGAAGACGTGGCCATCGGGATGACGAAGGTGCATCTCGCGAACGTTCCACGGCATATCGGTGGGCGGAAATGTGACCTCCAGCCCGGCGGCAACACAGTGCCTGTGCATCGCGTCCACGTCGTCCACCCAGACCGACATCCAGACGCCTTTGTCGCCCTCTTCGTCTCCGGCCTGCTGAAACGTGGTGGTGTTTGCGCCGCGGCCGCGGCCTCCCTGCGCGCCCTGACAAAGGAAGATGCACACTTCCTTGCCCGATCCAACCGCGCCAAACGTCGGAGGCGTTCCCCAGTCCCACAATTTCTTCCATCCCCACTTCTCAAACCACGCAACCGTGCTGGCGATGCCGGACACGTTCAATATCGGAGTCAAACCTTTGGCTTCCATAATCGAAGCAGGATAACACCCGGCGGGCAGAGGGATTTGGCCTACCGTTGTAGAATCGCAATTCACTCATTAAGCGAGACTGGGTTCGTGAGGATCAAGTCTGGCTCAGGATTCAATGCACGATTTATCATCCTGTGAAATAAACTACCTCCATGCCCCGATCCAGTCGTTCAAGTAATACTTTAAGTATTTCCCCAGCAACCCTCGGCTACCGCATGCCCGCAGAATGGGAACCGCACGACGCCACCTGGCTAGCCTGGCCCCACTACCACGGCGATTGGCCGGGTAAGTTCGAACCGATCCCATGGGTCTACACCGAGATCATCCGCAATCTGGCGCGCCACGAACGCGTTGAGTTGATCGTTAACAACGCCGCTGCGGAACGTCAAGCGCGCAAACTTCTCGACCGGGCAAATGCTCTTTCAAAAAATGTCCGCTTCCATCGCCAGGCCACCAATCGCTCGTGGCTTCGCGACTCGGGCGGCATCTTCGTTACGCAGCAGCCGGGCTCCGCTCAGGGCAAGCTTGGGGGGCTGTCCCCACATGGAGCCAAAGCCAAACTCCTCACCCTACACTTCCGCTTCAACGCCTGGGCGAAATACTCCAACTGGCGCCTCGACGCCAAAATCGGCGGACTCATGGCCAATGCCGCCTACTCTCAAGAGGTCCGTCCTCTGCACCGCAACAGTCGGGTCGTCCTCGAGGGCGGATCCATTGACGTCAACGGACGCGGCACAATCCTCACGACGGAAGAATGCCTGCTCAGCAAAATCCAGGAGCGCAACCCGGGCATGTCGCGCAAAGACTATGAAAAGCTCTTCGCGGATTATCTCGGAGCGCCGAACGTGATCTGGCTTGGTCGCGGCATCGCGGGCGACGACACGCACGGGCATGTCGACGACCTAACCCGCTTCGTCGCGCCCGACACCGTCATTACCGTGGTTGAAAACAATTCGAGAGATGTGAATCACCAGCCCTTGCGCGCCAACCTTCGCCGCCTGCGGAACGCGCGCGATCAGGCCGGCAAGGCGCTGAACATCGTGGAACTTCCCATGCCCGGCCCCGTCGTTTTTGAACAACGGCGCCTTCCCGCCAGCTATGCCAACTTTTACATCGCCAACGGCATCGTGCTGGCGCCCGTTTTCAACGATCCCAACGACCGCATCGCGCTGAACACGCTGGCAGCGCTGTTCCCCACGCGCGAAGTCGTCCCAATCTATTCCGGCGACCTGGTCTGGGGACTGGGCACCATGCATTGCATGACTCAACAACAACCAGTGCCTTGACGAGCACGAGAATCTGAACGATGTAAGCTGGTTACTTTTTGGGGCGCGACTCAGGGGGCACCAGGCCTGACAACCGGTAGTAAACAACCAGCTGGCCATAGTGTTCGCCGGAGTGCTCGATGAAACCGTAGGCCAGGTCGGAGATGCGGGTCTTCTGATGTGCGAAGGGGTCGATGACGATGTCAGACATTCCTTTGTCGCCTTTGGCTTTGATGGCAGCGGCTCCGTCAGCAAACGCCTTTTTCACGAAGGCAGCGACGGCCGCCTTGGTTTTGTATTGATCGCGTTTAGGATCTTCTTCCGCGGGCGGCTTCTCGCCCATGGCTAAATTGGTGAAGAAATAATTTGCGTTGGCGGCATGCAGGAGTTGCTCGGCGAAGCTGCGCTGGGCGGGCGTAGGCTTGAAGTCGTATTTGTCCTCGGGAAAATCTTCGGCCATGGCGGTGAGCTTGCGGCCAATGTCGTTCCAGGAATCGAGGACGACTTTCGACGGGCTATCGGCCGGCTTTACGGCTGCTTCTTTTTTGGTGTCTTGTGTGTGCGCGGGGAGAGTCAGGATTGCCGCGACCAGGATTGTTGCGGCGAGAAATGGAGTCTTGCACATGGGGTCCTCCAACGTTGTCTGATTGGCGAGCGCAATCTTAGTCGGAATTGTTATTTGTGTAAACGGAGAATCGCAGACAAAGTCTTCAACCACAGAGGACACGGGGTTACACAGGGTAGGACTGTTTGGTTTCGAGCTACAAGGGACCGGCGGTGGGGAGGATCTCCAGGGTTTCGACGGTGGCGTTCGGGGGCAGCAGGATTGCGTTGACGACTGCGGTGGCGACCGTGGCGGGAGACATCATCTTCTTGCGCGGGGCTTGCGGCCAAAATGTTTTCCAGATAGGTGTGTTGGTTGCTCCGGGCAAAAGCGCGATGACGCGAATTCCCCTGGGGCGTAACTCGTCGCGCAAGGTGTTGGTGAAACCGAGTGCGCCGTGTTTGGAGGCAGCGTAGGCAGCCGATCCGGTGAAAACGCGATTGGCCGCGATGGACAGATTGTTCACAATGGTTCCTTCGCGCTTCATCATGGCGAGGGCGGCTTGCGTGACCAGAAACATCCCCGTCAGGTTGGTCTCGATGACGTCTTTCCAAAGCGGCAGAGGAAGTTTGTCGACGGTGAAATTTGGGTGAGCGATGCCGGCGTTGTTGATGAGAATATCGAGGCGGTGGAATTTTTGGCGGATCGAGCGGAACAGATCGTCTATCGACTGTGGATCGCGGAGGTCGCAGGAATGGGCGAGAACTTTAATTCTTGCCGTGGCTAGTCCCCGGCTAACTCGGCGTAAGACTTGTTCGTCGCGGCCAGTGAGAATGAGATCGCAGCCTTCGGCAGCGAGCGCGCGGGCGACGGCGAGGCCGATGCCGCGGGTGGCGCCGGTTACGAGGGCGACTTGGTTCTGAAGGCTGCGAGTAGACTGTCTTGGCGGCACGGGTACATATTACAGAATCCGAAGCAAAATCAAAGACAACATCAAAAGCGACGGACAAGAGTGTTTCGTCCCACGCGGACGTTGCCGCTATATGCCGTTCGGACGCTGGCGGATCAGCGAGAGAAATTCCGAACGCGTTTCGTGCTCGTTGCGGAAGCAGCCTAGCATTGAGGACGTTACGGCGGCGGAATGCTGCTTCTCGACGCCGCGCATCATCATGCACAAGTGGCGGGCTTCGATGACCACGCCGACGCCTTGCGGTTCGATTACTTTCTGGATGGTTTCGGCGATTTGCGTGGTGAGGCGTTCCTGAATCTGCAGGCGGCGGGAGAACACTTCGATCAGGCGCGGAACTTTGCTGAGTCCGATCACTTTGCCGTTCGGAATGTAGGCGACGTGCACTTTGCCGAAGAAAGGCAGCATGTGGTGCTCGCAGAGGCTGAACATTTCGATGTCTTTGACGATCACCATTTCGTCATAGGTGACGGTGAAGAGCGCGCCCTTGAGCAACGCTTCTGGATCTTCGGTGTAGCCCCGGGTAAGGAACTGCATCGACTTGCGAACGCGCTCGGGAGTTTGCAGCAGGCCCTCGCGTTGCGGGTCTTCGCCGAGGCGGACGATCATTTCCTGGACGAGGTCTTCAAAGCTGGCGCTGGTGAGAGTTGGCTGTTCGGTTGTTGGTTTCATGGGCACCAATTCATTGGGTAATTGTGCGACTGGGCGATTTTGTAATTGAAAGTCAAATCAGCCCGCGTATTCGAACGAATTCATCATGGTCTCTTCGAGCCTTACTCTTTCCAGATGCGCGAAGTGGAAGCCGCGCTGCACTATTTCGTAAATCTGGATGCAGAGATTTTCGGTGGTGGGCACTTCCTGGGCGAATTCAGACAACGTGTTCAGATTCTCGTGGCCGTAACGGGCGAGGACTTCCCTCTCGATGAAGCCGTCCAGATCGGTGAGGTTGCAAACCATCCCGGTTTTCTCGTCGACCGGACCGCTGACGGTGACTTCGACGGTGTAGTTGTGGCCGTGGCCGAACGGATTGTTGCATTTGCCGTAGGTCGTTTGGTTCTCTTCTGCGGTCATGGCTTCGCTATGCAGGCGGTGCGAAGCGGAAAAAAGATAGCGGCGTGAGAGGTGGGCTTTCATAATTTCTGCCTTGCTGTGAAGCTTAAACCTTTAACCACAGGGGACACAGGGTTACACAGGGTAGAACTTAGCGTCGGGCTCATGGTTCTCCGTAGAAATCCACAAACAGATCGGGCGTCTCGTAAACTCGCACCCGGTGCAGTTGAGCGGCTGTCAGCTTGGTCGCGAGACGCCGCCAAATGGCGATGGCGATATTTTCCGTGGTAGGAATCTGATGCAGAAATTCGGGAACTTCTTTGTTAAGGAAGCGATGATCCATGGCATCGAGCACTTCCCGGTGCATGATTTCTTTGAGTTGCTTGAGGTCAACGACGAAGCCGGAGCGCGGATCGACTTCTCCTTTTACCGTGACTTCGAGGGTGTAGTTGTGGCCGTGACCGTTTGGATTATTGCATTTGCCAAAGACGCGGCGGTTCTCCTCCGGAGTGAATTCCGGGTTGTGATAGACATGCGAAGCGGAGAATTCAGCTTTGCGCGTGAGATAGACCATGCTTCTCCTGTGTTATTGAATCAGGACTGCCGGGCCCTTCCGTTCGCCGATGGCTGGAATAATTGCGGCCTTTCCAGGAAACACTGCCGCGCCGGTGAAATCGTTCCGAGCGCAGCAACAAATAAGAGAACAGCGGCAAGCCGAAGAGGGCCAGAAGGTTTGCCTCCCACAGGAAATGGGCGCGGCGGATTCGCGTGATAAACGATGCATAGACCATCACGCACAGTATTGCGGTCACAACCGCTGGTTGCCAATGTCCGCGCAGGCCGCTGGCGACCGCGATGGCGAAGCTGGAAACGATCAGCACAAATTCAATCGCGCGGAGGGCGGCCAGACGCTGGGGCGAGGGGAACAACAAAGCCAGGTTTTTGGTCCAGCCCTCGCGAAGCTGGGCGAAGGTGCGATACATACGGGTACAAACCGCATCGCCGCCGTAACGGAATAAAATCCTTCTGCCCGATTGCTTCACGGCCCGCGCCAGGGCTACGTCTTCGAGCAGGCTGGAGGCGACGGCGGCATGGCCTCCGACAGCGTCGTAGGCCTCGCGCGTGATAAGGATGTACTGGCCGTTGGCGGCTGCGGCGGCAGAGTTGGGATCGCTCACTTGGGAGGGACGAAAGTTGGCCGCGAGTTCGGCGAAGATGACGGGCATCACTGCCATTTCGTAAAAGCTTTTCACTATTTGCTTGGGAGAGTAGGAGAGCATGGCGGCCCCATGACGCTTCGCTTCTTCCAGGCTACGCGCTAGAGACCCTGGCAGGTGGATGGTGTCGGCATCGGTGAAGAGCAGCCATGCGCCGCGAGCTACCCTGGCTCCGGCGGTGACGGCATTGTTCTTTCCGGTCCAGCCTGCGGGAAGCGGACCGGCTTCGATAACTCGAACTCCCTGGCTGGCAAACGAGGCGGCAATTGCACGCGTGCGGTCCGCGGAATGATCGTCCACCACAGTGACTTCAAAAGCGACGTCCGTCAGCGACAAAAGGGATTGGAGACACACGCCGAGACAGAATTCTTCGTTGCGGGCTGGTACGATCACCGACACTGCGGGTTGAGCGATTGCTGTAGGTGTCGCAGGCATAGGCCGAATCAATTATTATAGCTGTGTGCGACGCATCCCTGGTTGGTCTGGCCCTCTTGCCTGCGTTTTGATTCTCGTAATCCTCTTCCTCTCTGGCTGCTACAGCGGGACGCGGCCGCCGCGCATCGGCACGGCAGCTCCGGATTTCACCGTGCGCGACTCGGAGCACGCGGTGTCTCTGAGCCAACTCAAAGGCAGAGTGGTGGTGCTGAACTTCTGGGCAACGTGGTGCGCGCCTTGCATCGAAGAGATGCCGTCGCTGGTGCGGATGCAGCAGCGCATGCAGGCAAAAGGCGTGACGGTGCTGGCGGTCAGCGTCGATGTGGATGACGGCAACTATCGGCGATTCCTGAAGGATCACAATGTGAGCCTGCTTTCCGTGCGTGATCCGGACCAGAAAATTAACGCACTCTATGGAACCTTCAAGTTTCCGGAGACTTATATCGTCGACCGCAATGGCGTGATGCGCCGGAAGTTTATTGGCGCGGTGGATTGGACAGAGCCTGAGGTAATTGATTTTTTGGGGAAGCTGTAACTTCCCCCAGGTGCTTGAAGCCCACTTCGAATGAGGGAATTTAATGCGCGCGTCAAAGGTCTGTCTCCAACCACTCTCACATGCAGTCACAGCTTGATGTTGCGCAAGCGCAGGGCGTTGGTGATTACGGAGACGGAACTGAAGCTCATGGCGGCGGCGGCGAAGATGGGGCTGAGCAGCAGACCGAAGAATGGGTAGAGGACTCCGGCGGCGACGGGCACGCCGATCGCGTTGTAGACGAAGGCGAAGAAAAGATTTTGCCGGATGTTGCGCATGGTGGCCTGGCTCAGTTTGCGGGCGCGCAGGATTCCTGAAAGGTCGCCTTTCACCAGCGTGATGCCCCCGCTTTCCATGGCGACATCGGTGCCGGTGCCCATGGCGATGCCGACATCGGCCTGGGCCAATGCAGGGGCGTCGTTGATGCCGTCGCCGGCCATGGCGACTGCTCTTCCCTGCCCTTGCAGCTTGCGAATGATTTCCAGCTTTCTTTCGGGCAGGACCTCGGCTTCGAATTCTTCGATGCCGAGTTGCTTGGCGATCGAGGTGGCAACGCTTTTGTTGTCGCCGGTAAGCATGACGACGCGAATGCCCAGAGCTTTGAGGTCGCGGAGGGCGGCGGGCGTGGATTCTTTTACGCGGTCGGCGACGACGAAGTTTCCAACGTACTTTCCGTCGACGGCTACGTGCAGGGTGGTGCCGTCGGCCGGAGTCGCGATCCACATGCTGCGATTCTTTTCGAAGGCGCCTGCGTCGATCATCAGCGCCTGATTGCCGATTGCAATATTTCTTCCATCGACCACTCCACGAATACCTTTTCCTGTGACGGAACTGAACTGCTCGGGTTGCGAGAGTTTAAGATTGCGCGCCGTGGCGGCTTCGACAATCGCAGATCCTAAAGGATGTTCACTGGCGCGTTCCAGGCTGGCGGCTAGACGGAAGAGTTCGGGGTCGTCCCCTATGGCTTGCGAGAAACTGAAGAGGCGTGGCTTGCCTTCGGTGAGCGTGCCGGTTTTGTCGACGACGAGCGTGTCGACTTTTTCCATAGTCTCGAGAGCTTCGGCATTCTTGATAAGAACGCCGGCGCGAGCACCACGGCCTACGCCGACCATGATGGCCATTGGAGTCGCGAGTCCTAAGGCGCAGGGACAGGCGATGATGAGAACCGCGACCGCATTTACGAGGGCGTGCGCGAAGCGCGGTTGCGGACCCTGCAGAAGCCATGCGGCGAAGGTGAGCATCGCGACCGCGACCACTGCAGGCACGAACCACTTGGCCACGCGGTCGGCGAGGCGCTGAATGGGAGCGCGGCTGCGTTGCGCCTGGCCGACGAGTTGCACGATTCGCGCCAGCAACGTTTCGCTGCCTACGCGCTCGGCGCGCATTACAAACGAGCCGGTGCCGTTGATCGTCGCGCCGACTAGGTTGCTGTTTGCCGATTTTTCTACCGGCATGGACTCGCCCGTGATCATGGACTCGTCGATCGCGCTGCGGCCTTCGAGCAAAATCCCATCGACGGGAACTTTTTCTCCCGGGCGCACCCGCAGACGGTCTCCGGGCTTTACGTGTTCGAGCGGAATATCTTTCTCGTCGCCATCGGCGCCGAGCAGACGCGCAGTTTTGGGGCTCAGATCGAGCAGCGCACGGATGGCGGCGCTGGTGCGGCTGCGGGCGCGCAACTCCATGACTTGGCCGAGCAAGACCAGCGCAGTGATTGCGGCCGCCGCCTCAAAGTAAACGTCGGGATATCCGGCCATGGTACGCAGCTCGTCCGGAAAAATCCGCGGCACCAGCGTGGCCACAACGCTGTAACCATAGGCAACTCCGGTGCCCATGCCGATCAGCGTGAACATGTTGGGACTGCGATTGACAAGCGAAGTCCAGAAACGCTGGAAGAATGGCCATCCGCCCCAGAGGACTACTGGCGTTGCCAGCGCGAGTTCGATCCATGGCAGCGCCGCGCCCGGAAAAATGCGGTGCAAGGGCATCGGCCATAACATTGCTGTCATCGCGATTGCCATGAGCGGGGCCGTGAGCCCGACGCTCACCCAGAAGCGGCGCGTCATGTCACGCAGTTCGGGATTTTCTTCGGCGGTTGCAGTGACGGTGCGCGGTTCCAGCGCCATCCCGCAGATCGGACACGAACCCGGGGCGGATCGGACGATTTCCGGGTGCATGGGACAGGTGTACTCTGTGCGGGTGGAGGTGACGGGGACATCCGGTTCGAGCGCCATGCCGCAAGAAGGGCAGGCGCCGGGTTTGCTTTCACGAACCTCCGGACACATGGGGCAGATGTATGCGGCGGCCTTAGCCGGAGGCTTGGGAGTGGTCTGTGCAGATGAGTCGTGGAGGTGCTTTTCTGGGGGTGCGCTTCCGAGCATCACCAGACTCGGCGCAGGAGCTTTCTGGCTCAGATATTTTGGAGGATCTGCCTTGAATTTTTCCGCGCAGGAGGCGCAGCAAAAATAGTAATTCTTTCCATGGTGGCTACAGACATGTTTGGCGGCCGCGGGATTCACATTCATTCCGCAGACAGGGTCGCGTTCGAGGGCGGGGGCCGGATTGGATAGGTGCGTCGACATAGTTTCAAGGAACGGAATAGCCCTTCTTCAGGTAGTCGAGGCCACTCTTCCAAGCTGCGGCACCCGTGTTACCGTATCGTTCGATGGGCTATGCTCTATATTGGATTCAACGCAACGCAAACGGGTGTCAGCATTGATCTGCAATTTAAGGATTATCCCATGACTTATTTGGACGTGGTTTTTCGCTACCGTGCGGTGCCTGGTGAAAGCGCATTGCGGGCTATCGACGGGATGCGTGAGGTTTATGGCGTGCGGCGAGTGCAATTCAACGAAGCGGAGCGCACCGTACTCGTGGAGTTTGACGCTTCGCGCCTTAAGCCGGAGGGCGTGGCTCGATTGCTGCGCCAAGCGGGAATAGATGTGCAGGAGCCGCTGGCCTTAGCGTGAAGATGAGGGTTGGGAGGGTTGGGAGGGCTGATGAGGTGCAACGTAATGCAAAGGGGCGCCCAAGAAAACCTCTGGCCGAAGTTCTTCTTGGAGCGCCCCGTTGCGCGCCACTTCGTCTATTGTTGTTAAAGCACCTGGCATGCCGTTCCGTAACCCAAACAAAATACAAGGGCCTACGGGCGACCGCACGGTAGGAATTGCTCTGGGCCGGGAAAGATTTACTTCGGGTGTGGGGACCGCAGTCTAGAGGGGCCAAAGGGCTGTGGAAAACCGTAGGTGGCGAAGTTTTCAAACTCTCTTTCCAAGTCCTCCCAATTCGAACCTTAAGACGCTTTAAACCGGAAAGACCGGCGAAAAACCGATCATCTCGAGCTTCGCCAAGCCAATTGTCACCAACCCCTTTCGACAACAGTTCGATAGCAAACGTTCGCGGCGATTCTAGACTTCCGCTATAATCCTTGAACGAGTTTCCTGCCGAAATCAAAACCTGCGCCCTTAGCTCAGCTGGATAGAGCGTCTGGCTACGAACCAGAAGGTCGGGAGTTCGAATCTCTCAGGGCGCACCATTTCTTATCTCTTACGAAGACTTATGGTCAAGCCACTTCCTGCCTGGAGTGTCTTGGCCTACTGCACCGTGGCTTTTCCCGTGAGTTCGATATCTGCGGAGGAATGCGCCACGTAAATATCGAAATCCCCCGGCGCAACCGTCCACTTGTGATTCTTGACGTCATAATAAGAGAAAGCTCGGCGATCCAGGGTGACCTGAACATGCTTGCTCTGACCAGGATCAAGCTCAACTTTCGCGAAACCCTTCAACTCCTTTACAGGACGCGGAACACCTGCATGCCGGTCGCCAACGTATACCTGAGATACCTCCGCTCCGCCGCGAGTCCCGGTGTTGGTCACATCGAAGCCTACCGTGACTAGCCGGTCTTTTGATCGCGCGGCATCAGATCGCGTAGCATCAGAAGTCGAATCCGATGCCGGCGCAATCGTCAGATTTTTGTAAGCAAAGCTGGTGTAGGAGAGACCATAGCCAAACGGGAAGAGCGGTTTGACTCCAGACTTGTCGAAATGGCGATACCCGACAAACAATCCTTCGGTATATTCAACCTTCCTCTCCCCGTGCTTTGGGTAGTAACTATCGTGAACAGCATTGTCCTCCCAGCGCCGCTCAATTGAAATCGGCAGCCGCCCGGAAGGGTTGAACTCGCCGAATAGGAGTTGAGCCAGCGCCGTGCCACCTTCCTGACCTGGGTACCAGGCTTGAAAGAGCGCGGGAATGCGATCCACCCACGCGGTCATATCCACACCACCGCCAGAGGTGATGACCACAATTGTGTTCTTATTGGCTGCGGCGATCTGAGTGATCAGTTCATCCTGGCCGGGCGGCAACCGGAATGTGCGGTCGCCACCCTCACCTTCGCTGGAGGGATCAAAGCCCACGGCCAGCACCACCGCATCCGCGTGTGAAGCCAACGCTTTAGCCTCTGGGCTGATGAGAGTCTCTGGTCGCACAATCCCCAGGTTCGCCCTTGTTTTTCCCCATCCGTCCTTCGCGTAATATTCGAGTTCCACCTGGTGTGGGCCGGACTCCAGCGTCATCGAGACCTGGTTTACGAATGCGTACCAGTTGTTCCAGTTATCAAACACGAGCTTTTTGTCTATATAGAGTCGGTAGCCACCCTTCTCACCCGGACCTTGCACAAACACGATGTATTCGCCCGGAGTACTTGGTATGAAGTAACCCGTCCAGCGGATCGACATGCTACTGTCGGAGCCGTCTCCTCCGCGGGCTAGTTCGAAGTTGACGTGCTTGTCCGTACGGATGATACTTGGCGTCCCACTCAAATTGGTGTTGGTGAAGATTTCAGTCCTTAGTCCAGGCTGCCCGCCTTTTGTTTCGGTCACGAATTCGGTGTGTTTGGCGATTTGACCTAAATCGGGGATGCCGCGATCGTAGTAAACCGTGGAACCGTTCCCCAGATAGTTCGCCAGCCCTTCCAGATAACTCACCGCGGCGAACGGTTTCGCGTCTGCGCTGCCACCACCACCCGACTGCGCCGGATACGCACCCGGACCAATCACCGCTATCGTATGCACGATTCCTTTATCGAGAGGCAGGAGGTTTCCATCATTTTTGAGGAGAACCATGCCGGCGCGTGCCGCCTCCAGCGCCATTTGCTTGCCTTGAAGGTTGAGACGGGGAATGGAGAGATCGGTTTGGTCGCGATCAAGCCATCCAAACTGAATTGCCGTGCGTAGGATGCGCCGGATCTTATCGTCGATCGTCGCCTCGCTCACTTTGCCGGAGTGGACCGCGGGTAACAGAGTTTCGCGGTTCATGAATTTTGCCCACGGCATCTCCAAGTCAAGGCCCGCATTCGCAGCGGCCACTCCGTCATAAGTAGAAGTCCAATCCGACATCATGATTCCGCCAAAACCCCACTCCTTCTTGGCCACGTCGATGTTGAGGTAGCCGTTCTCCGTCATGTGCGTGCCGTTCGTAAGGTTATAGGAATCCATAATCGCGCCGACATGGGCTTCTTTCACGGCGGCTTCAAACGTCGGCAAGTAAATTTCGCGCATGGTGCGCTCGTCGATAACTGAATCCATGTTGTGCCGGTCGTACTCCTGATTGTTGCCGATGTAATGCTTGATGGTGGCGCTGACCCCCTTGCTTTGCATGCCCTCGATGTAAGCTACGGCGGTTCTTGAGGAGAGGAATGGGTCTTCCCCGAAGTACTCGAAATTTCTGCCGCACATGGGAGCACGATAAATATTGACTCCTGGGCCCAGCATAAAATGCACTCCTCGAGCGCGAGCATCCTCTCCGATCACGGCGCCGATGCGGTGCGCGAGCTCAGTATCCCATGTTGCCGCAAGGCCAATGCCGCCAAAGACTGTGGACGGTCCATAGTTTCGCACTCCGATTGGACCATCGGCCATCTTCAGCCGTGGCAGCCCAATCTTCGGATTGGCGCGGATATAAAAATCGTCAACGCCGCCGATGAGATCGACTTTCTCTTCCAACGTCAGTTGTTTAAGCATGGAATCGACTCGCGATTCGGTGTCGGCGGGCGTGCCTGCTGTCTGCTGGCATACGACAGGCAGGACGAATAGAAGGACCAACCAAACAATCGATTGCAATTTGCGCATCATTGCGACCCTCCGGGCCAGACCTCGCAAACCGACCGCCACTTCGCATTCTCAACCAACACCAAAGCAAAGATTGCGGCGGCAACTATCATACTCATTGCCCGGAAGAATTTCCTCCCGCCACCAGCGCTCTTAGGACGGTGGCGATGGAACTCTTACGGACCCGAGCCAGCGGCAGCTCCGGATGAGGGTGGGGTTGGAAGATTGCGACAACGACGGAGGGAAAGATTTGTTCGTCGCCAGGGGTCATGCATTGGATGATAATGTTGAACGGCGTCGATCTTTCGCTGCAACTTGCAGAACGCCTCGAACCAGCCGCAGGCGCCGAGCCAACAGGAATCGCCACGTTAGTCTCACTGGTGGCATCAGATCGGAGCTTAGTTTATGAAATCCTCACGGCATTATCTTTTTGTCACTCCGGCAAGCTGGCTTTTCGTTCCCGGTTTTTTGCTCATTTGTTCTCTCGCGGGTCTGCCGCTCCAAGCCGCTGAAACCTCCTCGCGGGACCTTGATGCGGGCTGGCAATTTCGAGCCGTGGCAAACGCAGATCGAAGCGATGTCAAGGAATGGCATCCCGCGCAGGTTCCTGGAGTAGTTCAAACTGACCTGCTGCACAACAACCTCATCCCTGACCCATTCGACAAAGATAATGAATCCCATTTGCAGTGGATCGGCCTGGCTGACTGGGAGTATCAAACTACGTTTCAAGCCGATGCGGCCACGCTCGCGCACGCGCACGTTGATCTGGTTTTTGACGGCCTCGATACATTCGCGGATGTCTATCTTAACGATCAGGCGATTCTCCATGCGGACAATATGTTCCGCAGTTGGCGGATTCCGGCAAAAGCGCAGCTTAAACCCGGTTCAAATATTCTGCGGATTGTGTTCCATTCGGCGATCGAGAAGATGATTCCCTACGCCAAGTCACTGCCTTATATTCTGCCCTCTATCTCAACCCACAACTACGGGAATGAAGAAAACATCGCGACTGCTCCCTATACGCGCAAGGCTCCGTACAACTATGGGTGGGATTGGGGACCCCGGTTTATGACCGAAGGAATTTGGAAGCCGGTGCGTCTAGAAACCTGGGATACGCTGCGCATTGAGACTTTTCACATCCACCAGCAGAACATTACTTCCGCCTCGGCGAACGTTAGTGCAGAAGTTGAGATCGAAGCCAGCCAGCCGACCACAGCAACGTTGAACTTCTCTCACGGTGAACTTTCTGCAGCGCGCAACGACGACGGAAATCAGACGCTGCAACTCGACGCCGGCATCAATCACGTTTCTTTTCCGATTCGCATTACCGCGCCGAAACTCTGGTACCCGGTGGGGTACGGAGCGCAGAGCCGTTACCGCTTTTCTACCGCAATCCGCGTCGGACGCGAGGTTGCAGCGCATGCAGAGACCAAGACTGGACTACGCTCAATCGAACTGCGCCGGGTTCCAGATGAATGGGGGAAGAGTTTCGAGTTTGTGGTGAATGGGATTTCTGTATTCTCCAAGGGGGCGGACGTCATTCCGTTCGACAGTTTTCCCAATCGCGTAACTCCGGAAATTCATCGCAATATTCTGCAGTCCGCCCGCGACGCCCACATGAATATGGTTCGTGAATGGGGCGGCGGTTATTACGAGTCCGATGACTTCTACGACATCTGCGACGAACTCGGAATTATGGTGTGGCAGGAATTCATGTTCGGCGGAGATATGGTTCCCGGTGACCTGGCCTTTCAAGAGAACGTTCGGCAAGAGGCCATCGATCAAATTAAGCGTCTGCGCGATCACCCGAGCATCGTGATCTGGTGTGGAAACAATGAAGTCGAAACTGGCTGGTACCACTGGGGCGACCGCCAGGAGTTCAAGGAATCGATTTCTGCCGAGGCTCGCGACCGCGTCTGGCTGGATTACATAATCATGTTCGCCGACATTCTCAAGAGCGCCGTTGCTCAATATACCGATCCCGTTCCGTACTGGCCGAGTTCTCCCAGCGCCAACTTCGAGGAAGTTCCTGACAACCAGCACAACGGCGACATGCACTACTGGCAAGTCTGGCACGCGCAAGCCCCCGCCTCTGATTACACTTTGCAATTTCCGCGCTTCATGACCGAATACGGATTCCAATCCTTTCCTGAGATGCGCAGCATACGCGCATTTGCCAAGCCTGAGGATTTCGATATTCGCTCCACTGTGATGCAGGCACACCAGAAAAATAAGGGGGGAAATGAACGCATCCTGACTTATATGCTGCGCGAGTACCGTGAGCCTAAAGATTTCGCTTCATTCGTTTATCTGAGTCAGGTACAACAAGCGGAAATCATCAAGATCGGCGCCGAGCATTTGCGCCGGCAGCGGCCGCGAACCATGGGCTCTTTGTATTGGCAGTTGAATGATTGCTGGCCGGTTGCATCATGGGCCAGCATCGATTACTACGGCCGTTGGAAGGCGCTGCATTACTACGCCCGCCGCTTCTACGACGATGTGCTGATCTCGCCCTTCTGGCACGACGATAAGGTGGATGTCTACGTTGTGTCCGACAAACTCCAACTCATTTCTGGAACGATTCACATGCGACTGCTCGACTTCTCCGGTAAGGTGCTGCTCGATCAAACCAAAGACGTTCAAGTCCCCGCGCAGTCGAGCGCAATTTATTTCAGCATCGATAAACTGTCCCTCTCGGCAAAGGGTGATCCGAGAAAGAGCTTTCTGGTGTTTGACCTGCAAGTCGATGGGAAACAGGTGTCTCGAAATTTAATATTTCTCGATGTGGCCCACAACCTGGATTTGCCAATTGCACCCAAGATCGAGAGCGCCCTTACAAAAACTGCTGGCGGATACAACCTCACCCTGCGGACTGTGGCATTGGCGAGGAATGTCTACGTTTCTCTTGGAGATCTGGATGCTCACATCTCCGACAATTACTTCGATCTGCTTCCTGGTGAACCGATCACAATCACGCTCAAGACTTCGAGCACCCTCGATCAGGTGCGGGGCGCGCTGAAGATTACGTCGTTGACGGAGGCTTTTCAGCCTGCAGTCCCGTAAGATTCCGCAGTCGAATCCACGCCAGACATCCCTACGAAGTGGCCAAAACGATTAGTCATTTGGAAAAACAATTTTGGGATGAAATAGCGTACCGGCTATGCGGCTAGCGATAGCGATGAGTTCGGTTTGGCCATGAAAGACTTTAACTTGGCGAGCGCGTGAGACATCGGGAAGATTGATGGAGCGTCCGCTGCGGATGCGGGCGGCGGTGGGCTCGTCGGCGGTGACGGAAGGAAATTGCGGCAGAAGTTGGCGGGGGTGAACGAAGAAATCTCTCACCGTGCGCGGAGAGGATGCGAGGTTATCTTCCGCGACGTTCCCGTCGATTGTCGACACCGCGCCCTCACTTTTGCCAGCTTCGATTTCCTGCAGGGTGTGGGCCTGGGCGATTTCAAACTCGGCAACGGCCGTGCGTCGCAGAGATCCGAGATGGGCTCCACAGCCGAGACGCTGGCCCATTTCATGCGCGACGGAACGCATGTAGGTTCCGGAGGCAACACGGGCGCGAAAGTGGGCGCAGCCGGCTTCGACGGAGAGGATGACAAACTCTTTGATCTCGACTTGCACCGCTTTCAGCACTACCTCTTGTTGTTTTCTCGCCATCTTGTAGGCGGGGACGCCGTGGATCTTCTTGGCTGAGAATGGCGGTGGAACCTGATCGATGACGCCGACGAATTGGGTGGCGAGTGTCTGCAGTTCATCAAGAATTGGAGCGACCGTGCGCGGCTCACCGACGGGGTCGCCATCGGCGTCGTAGGTATTGGTGGCAAAACCGAAGCGGATGACGCCTTCGTAAGTCTTATCGGAGGCGGTGTAGAACTGCGCCAGCCGGGTAAGGCTCCCGGTAACAAGTGGGAGAACGCCAGTGGCCAGGGGGTCAAGCGTGCCGAGATGTCCCACGGAGCGCTGGCCCAGGATGCGGCGCATGCGGTTGACCACGTCGTGCGAAGTCCAGCCCGCGGGCTTGTCGAGGATGATGACACCATTCATGTGGTTGTTGATAAATTGGTAGTCTATCTAACGTAGCATCAAAGGCCCATGCTTCCTATTCGCGACGACCAGCCTCGGTATAGCACTCCGTGGGTAACCCGCTTCCTGATTGCGTTGAACCTGTTGATATTTTTTTTCGAAGCGACTCTGGATCATCGAAGTTTGGACATTTTGATTAGTCAGTTCGGGGTGGTCCCATCGCATGTGGCGGCTCTACTGGCGGGCTCGGCAACCTATCCGGCGGCGGCGGTCATAATTCCCTTCTTTACGTCGCTTTTTTTGCACGGATCATGGATGCACGTAATCGGTAACATGTGGTTTCTGTATATTTTTGGCGACAATGTCGAAGACTACCTGGGACACTTCAAGTATCTGGTTTTCTACTTGCTCACGGGGGTGCTCGCGATGGGCACGCACGTGGCAGTCAATCTGCATTCGACGGCGCCCGCACTGGGGGCGAGCGGTGCGATTGCAGGCGTGCTGGGAGCCTATTTTGTTTTGTATCCGAGGGCACGCGTACTGACGTGGTTTTTTGTGTTCGTGCTCTGGGTGCCAGCGTGGATTATCCTGGGATATTGGTTCGTGCTGAACTTCCTGAGTGG
>Ga0307478_10000708_pt1 | contig 32592 bp, 33 predicted proteins | sample atmos_gasesECM4C_2_FD_203713 | JGI IMG/M metagenome (GOLD analysis project Ga0307478, IMG submission 203713) | Hardwood forest soil microbial communities from Morgan-Monroe State Forest, Indiana, United States - atmos_gasesECM4C_05 | ecosystem: Environmental > Terrestrial > Soil > Temperate...
GCGCTAATCCATCCCTTAAGTTGTTTCTCGCGTTCGATCGCTTTGTGAACATCATCAAAGCTCTCGTAATACACGAGCCGGTCGCAATGATACTTGCTGCTGAAACCTTGGATTTCGCCTCGCTTGTGTTGGAGCGCGCGGCGATAAATGCTGTTCGTCATGCCGATGTAGAGCGTACCGGAAAGGCTGCACATGATGTAGACGAAATATTCGTGATCCTTCATGCCACCACCTTGTCATCCTGAGCGGAGTAAATGGTTCGCGAAGCGAAGCATTTACGCAGTCGAAGGACCCCATACCACTTACCCTCGGCGCGGACATGTCAAGGAGTTCCCACCCCGACCGGCAGCGCTGTGAGAACTCCCTGACACGCCTGATTTGGCGCCAACGGGTAAGGGGTCCTTCGACTCCGCGGGCTGCTTCGCTTCGCGAACCAGTCCGCTCCGCTCAGGATGACAGGTTTTTGGTTCATTTCACTTCAACGGTCAGAGTTTTTGTTGTGTCATTTCCCAAAATGTCGATTACTTTCACCACCACTGTGTAATGACCCGGTTCCGGGTACTCGTGCTCTTTCGATAGCTCCAGCTTTGGGTTCTTGCGGGTGCGGTATGACTGCCACTGGTTGTGAAAGGTGTCGTCTTTGAAGTCCCAATCCACGGCCCAGTAATCCACCATCTGGCTCCAGTGCTTGATTGCACTGCGCACTTCTGCCGGAACGTCGTCGAGCGGGATCACGAAATCGGAGAGCGTCAAAGTCAGTTCGCGCTTCTTGATTTTCGTTTCGACTGAGAGTGCGCCCAGCTCGAAGAAGTGAACGTCGCCTTGTTCGACAGCTTTCTTTTCCAGGACTTCGCGAGGAATTTTCTTGAACGCTGCGTCGACTCGCGCCTGGGCTGCGACCTCCTTGGCGGTTTCGTTCAATTCGAGAGCGAATTCCCAGCCCAGTATGTCGACTGCGGGTTTTTGTGGAGAGTTCGCGCCTTTGCCGGCGGCTTTCCATACTTCGGCGGCGATGGCGTTTACGTCGGCTCGGGTCACGGGTGCATCGACTGCGGCGACGTGCACCATGCGGCCGGCCTTGACGCCGTGCAGCCAGGCGTGGCCGCTGACGGGAGGGGCATGGTAAAGCTCAAGGATGAACTTGCGGTAGGCGGCCTCGCGTTCTTTCTGTTCTTCGAGGCGGTCTTTTCCGTTCGAGGGAAACTCGGCGACCTGCCACTGCTGGCGCTCGTACTTGCCGAGGTTCTGGACTTCGAAGGGCTTCACGCCGGGGATGCCGAGCAGGCGCTTGCGCGTGGTGTGCATGGCGAAGCGGCCAAGGTCGCAGGCAATCCAGCGGCGGTTGAGTTTTTCGGCAACGGCGGCGGTGGTGCCGGAGCCACAGAAGCAGTCGAGGACGAGGTCACCCTCATTTGAAGATATGTTCAGAATGCGCGTCAGGAGGGCCTCGGGCTTTTGGGTTGGGTAATCGACGATTTCAACATTCTTGCCCTTTAGCGTTGCAATATCATCCCACAAACTATTTACTGGCTGTCCCACGTATTCGTCGAGATAAATCTTCTTATAGATCTGTTTTGACTTGTCCTCGGGAAAATACAGGAGTCCTTTCCGATCGAGCTCCTCCATCGTCTTTCGCGGCACTGACCAGCCATTCGGCGGCATCTTATAGCCCTTGTAGTCATACATCAGATTCGGACGGGGAGAAGGGCTCCGCATTACCGTTGCCTGAAATCTCCTACCGGTGGCGTCGATTTTGCTAAAGTTCTGTTCGATATATTCGTCCGACGGCATTTCATAGCGGACTCTCCATTTGTAAGCGTCGGTCTTGCCGTATAGAAGGATGCTGTCAGTTGCGGTCGATAGGCGACGCATTGTTCCAAGCGCCGACCCGCCTTTGCGACGCCAGACTATTTCGTTGACAAAATTCTGAGCGCCAAAGACCTCATCGAGCACCGCCTTCGCGTAATGTACGACATGCCAGTCAAGGTGGACATATAAACTCCCCTCTTCGCTGAGAAGCTCGCGGAGCTGAACTACGGAGTCATTAAACCATTGGAGGTAGGAGTTGAGGCCAGAGTTCCAGGTGTCGCGATAGGCCTTCTGCTCAAGCATTGACGGCTCTTTCAAAAACGTTTCGACATCATCTTCATCGCCCGAAGGCGAGCTTGGTATGGTTGCGATAAACGAGAAATCCGCGCCGGTATCGAAAGGCGGATCGATGTATATCAAATCCACCTTGCCGGCGAACTCGGGCAGGAGCGAGGGCAGGACGTACTTCTTGTCGCCCCAGATGAGGCGGTTGCGCCACTCCGGGTCGTGGCCGGAGGAAGAAAGCTCCAGCGTGCGCTGGCGTTCCTGCGCGCTCTCGTTGACGGTTTCGACGGTTTGAAAGGGCAGTTCAATACGAACGGGCGCACGCTTGTTGCCGTGCGCGTCGTACTTACCATCCCAAATAAGTTCTGCCATGCTTGAGAGAAAGGGAGAAGGAGGACATCTTACATCAAAGGATGGCGTGAATCATTTTCGGGAGGCGTTATTGCGGAAAACGAACAGGGCCCGTGACAACGGGGAGGACCCGGTGCTCCGCTTTGCTAGACTAGAGCGCGATGTCAAACAATCCAGTACTGCTAGTTCACGGGGGGGCTTGGGCCATGCCGGATGACATGGTCGAGGCGCACATCAATGGGGTACGCAACGCGCTGGCGGCGGGGTGGAGGGTGCTGGAGCGCGGGGGGGCGGCGCTGGATGCGGTGGAAGAAGCGGTCGTCATCATGGAGGACGACGAGACGTTTGACGCGGGGCGCGGCAGCTTTCTGAATCGCGAAGGCAAAGTGCAGCTCGACGCGCTGATTATGGATGGAGCCACGCTGCGCGCCGGGGGCGTGGGATGCGTGGAGCGAGTGCGGAATCCGGTGCGGGCGGCGCGCAAGATTTTGAGTGAGAGTCCGCATGTGTATTTTGTGGCGGAAGGCGCGGAGCGTTTTGCGGCGGAGCATGGCGTGGAGTTGTGCAGGAACGAAGACCTGGTGATTGCGCGCGAGGTGGAGCGGTTGCGGGAGTATCAGGCGCGGGCGGCTGCGGTGGATCCCACTTCTCGCGCAGAGGGCGCGCGAGAAATGGGGCACCCGGGTTCTTCTCAAGATGGAAATGATTTGTTCGCTCCGGCGGTTTCGCATGACACGGTGGGTGCGGTGGCTTTGGACGGCGAGGGGAACATTGCGGCGGCGACTTCGACGGGCGGGACGCTGAATAAGGCTCCAGGGCGGTTGGGGGATTCGTCGTTGATTGGGTGTGGGTGTTACGCGGATAATCTGAGTGCGGCGGTATCAACTACGGGGTGGGGCGAACCGATCATGAAGCTGGTGCTGGCGAAGTGGACGGCGGATCGGGTGGCGGCAGGGAATTTGCCGGAGTGGGCGGCGCAGGAAGCGATGAATTATCTGAAGCAGCGACTGAATGGGCATGGCGGGATCATTGTGCTGAATGGGCAGGGGCAAATTGGGATTGCGCATAATACCCCGAGGATGGCTTGGGCGTGGAAAACCGTAAAAAGCGACGAGGCAGGGGTAAACCGCGGAAATTCTGGGATGGAGCCGTAGGGGCGTCCGGGGACGATTTTGCGAAATTGGCTTGGGCTTGTTACGAAATCCGAACAGAATCGCCCGGAGGGTTTGGAGCTAAGTCATTCCGCGGGCGATGCCTTCCGGTGTGAGTATCGAGGTTTCGCCGCGCCAGACGCGGGGAAAAGTCTGTTCGGAATTCGTAACAAGAATCGCAATAAGAGTGAGCCGGCTAAAAATTTATTGCAAATTGAGGCGCAAATGCAGCGCATCCTGCTATGATGTCGAACACTTTCATGGAGGCGTGGCATGCTCCCAGCAGGTAAGAGCCTTCGTACCCTACGCGAAAAACTCGGGCTGACGATGCGCGACATCGAGATGTCGAGCGCGCGCATGGCCGAGAAATATCGCAACGAAGAGTACTCGATTCCTCCCAGCCGTTTGTCCGATATTGAAACCAAGGGCGTGTTGCCCAGCATTTTCCGTTTGTATACGCTGGCGGTCATTTACCGCCGCGATCTGCGGGAACTGATGACATGGTATGGCGTTGACTTGAACAACGTAGCGGCGGATCTGGGCATGATTGCGCCGCCGCACTCGCATGTGTCGGAGGCGCTGTCTGGGCTATCGTCCGTGCAGATGCCGATCCGCATGGATCCTGGATTTGATCAACAGCGAACTTCCAATCTTGGGCGGTTGGTGGAGCAGTGGGGCGTAGTGCCGTTGTCTTATCTGGCGCAGTTTGCCCACAGCGATTTTACGTACGGCTACATCGGCAACCAGGATTTCACAATGTATCCGATTCTGCCGCCGGGGAGTTTCATTCAGGTGGATGAGGCCAAGAATAAAGTGGTGGAGGGATTGTGGCGCTGCGAATACGAGCGTCCAATTTATTTTGTAGAGACGCGCGAAGGACACACGTGCTGCTGGTGCAGCATGCGTCGCGATGACATTGTGCTGCAGCCGCATCCGCTGTCGCCGGTTCCGATACGAGTGCTGCGGCATCCGCAGGAAGCGGAAATTATTGGCCAGGTGGTGGGGATTGCCATGAAGCTGACGGAGTGGCACGTTTTTGGGTCTGCTCCAGGCTCGAAAGGGCAGTCAGCACTGAATTAAGGTGGGCGGCCGCGGCTGTGTCTTCGGGTGAAGGCAGCAGTTCGGTGAACTGGCCGCGCATGCCTTCGACGTAAGCTTCTGGAGTTTTGTCACTCTTCTGGCTCGACTCGCGCAAGTCTTCAACGAGTTCCGCAATCGGCGTGCGCAGGACGTTCGACAGCACTTCGGTTTGAGCCGCCTTCAGCGCGCGGTCGGACGACTCCTCCCCGTGAATCAACGACAGTCCCCAGTGCAGATATCCGCCTTCGCGGCGGCGCAGAGAAGCGAGATAAGCCAGTCTCGCCAGCAGGCCGGAAATGGCGGCCAGCGTGGTTTCTCGCAGATCCTGGAGAGCGGATTTAAGCGTCATGGTCGGGTTACAACTTTATGGCAAGCTGCCGTTGGGGCGCTGCGCGGCGGGCGCAGGACAAAAGTATCACGGGCCATGGCAGCGATAAAGAGAAAAGAACGGGCGCGATTTGCGCGAGGCGCGGGCACGTTCTTAGCCTTTTTGCGGTTTTTGGCACGAATCGCCTGGTCCGTCCCGAGACGAAAGCGAAAACTTCCGATTCACGAACTGCGGAGACTCGGGCTGCGCGGTTCGCTGCGCCCTGAGCACCTAATTTCAGCGACGTCAAGTTACGAATTACGAACAAAACAGAGGCCTTAGGTGACCTTTCCGGCAATGGGAAGGCCATGAAAATATCACGGTTCGCTTCTTCAAACTAAGGAGAAAAACAACCGTGAAACGTGCCCTACTCGTCTTGGCCGCAGCCGTACTGTTCCTTAATACTTTCGTCGTCCCAACTGTTGCTCACGCCGATGGCATCCCCAGCTGTAGCGGGGCCTGCAAGCCGTAGTGCTTAAGTAGCGTTACGAAAACCGAACACGATTAGCGTGGGTGTTGCCAGCCGCGGCAGGTCGCGATATAGTGCCGAGCTACAACCATGCTCCAGTCGCACTCACTGCTCTGGCATTATCTTTGGCTCGGGCCTCAAATTCTGCAGGCTGCTCTCGTCGTACTCCTTTGGCGTCGCAGAGTGTACAAGCAGTTCCCAGTTTTCTTTGCTTACCTGATCTTCGAAGCGACAGAAGCAATCACGCTTTATCTAATGGACGTTCTGCCTTCGGTCAGCGTAGGCGCTTGGTGGCTTGCTTTCTGCATCGGCTTGGTGTTCGAAGGATTCATCAGGCTCGGAGTGATGGGGGAACTGTTCTTTCATCTTCTCCGCTCTCGTCCGGCGCTCGCCAAGATAGGCGGTCGGCTTATTACCTGCACAGGCGCCGTTCTTGTACTGCTCGCAACTTTGGCAGCAGCATACGCCCCAGTCGACAGTCAACAGTTCGCTATAGGGTACCGCGCACACATTCTGCAACAAACGCTTTACATGATCGAGTGCGGCCTCATCTTGTTCCTCTTCGTATTCACCGCTTGCTTTAAGTTGACGTGGGACAGATCGACACTTGGCATCGCGCTCGGCCGCGGCATTTCATCGTCGGTACATCTTGGCACATGGGCGGTCATGGCGAATGGGGGCATGCCGCAGAGTCGCTACCTGCTCGATTTCCTTAACATGGCCACGTACCAGATCTGCGTCCTTATTTGGTTTTACTACTTCCTCGTTCCCCAGAAGAGTGCTACTACGTCTGCGGTTTCGTTGCCGGAGAATCATCTCGACATCTGGAACCGGGAACTGGAGCGTTTACTGCACCAATGAATCTGGCCATTGTCATCGTCATCGCCGCTGCGCTTGCTCTGGGCATTATTTTGCATCTGGCCGTAACGCAAAGTTTGCAGGCCAAGAGAAGCACCGACTTGGCGGTGTCGATTCGTCCCATCGATATTGAAGCCTTCCGCAATCTGATCAATCCTGCCGAGGACGAATACCTGCGGTGCCGCTTGCCTGCGAATCGTTTTCGCGGGGTGCGTCGCGAGCGGTTGCGGGCGATGGCGGCATACGTTCATGTCGCGGCAAGTAACGCGGCTGTACTGGTGCGAGTGGGCGAAGCTGCGCTTGCCAGCGGCGATGCGCGGGTGGCGGAGGCGGCGCAACAACTGGTGAACGACGCGCTGCTGCTGCGGCGTAATACTACCGTGGCACTGGCGCGGATTTATCTGGCGCTGGCCTGGCCGAACTCGGGGTTCGCGGCCGTGCGGGTGGTGGAGCGTTACGAACGAGTCAGTGGGACTGCCATGCTGCTGGGGCGGCTGCAGAATCCCGCGCTGCCGGTTCGCCTGTCTGCCCGACTCTAAAAGTTGCGGAAGAGCAAGCCCATGCTGTGCGTCCTGCGTTTACAAGCTCTTATGAATACCTCCAGGGTCTAGCTCGTTTCTCCCAGGTTGCGAAAATCTTTATGGTTGGAACGGCTGTAGGCCTACTAGCAGGATTGGCTTTTATGTCATCGTTCGCATACACCAATCTGCCAGAAGTGAGTCGGATTTGATCGCTGACATGTTCAACATCGCGAACCGGTATAACGTGGCCGCCGTAAGCCCGCTCTTTACCAATGCGGGGCAGGCCACAGCCGCATGCGACCCGCGGCAGTTCCAGTTTGCGATGAAGCTGAACTGGTAAAGGCTCAGCTTGAGCTGGATATCGATCTGGATTCTTTAGGAACAACGCGAAATCCAGATCAACCTTCTTGAGGTTGAAGCCTTCCTGTCGCTCCGCGACGGCTCTTCGCGACGGACCAAATTTTCTTGCAACTCCCGCGCAGGGAAATCACTCTCAATAACTCAGGAGTCAGGCATGGATCGCAGACACTTCCTGAAGACTGCCGCAGCGGGGACTCTTATGACTTCCCTCAGCAACAAATTGTCGTATGCCGCCGGGGTTCCTCTTCCTACACGTACTCTGGGACGGACGGGCGAAAAAGTTTCTATCGTGGGATTGGGAGGCTACCACATCGGCATGCAAGCCGATGAACAGGAGAGCATCCGCATCATTCGAACGGCTCTCGATGGCGGGATCAATTTTCTCGACAACTGCTGGGACTACAACGGCGGCGAGAGCGAAATTCGCATGGGCAAGGCGCTGCGGGATGGGTACCGGCAGAAGGCGTTTCTCATGACCAAGATCGACGGACGGACGAGAAAGGCGGCGGCGCAGCAGATTGAGGAATCGCTTCGCCGGTTGCAAACGGACCGCATTGACCTGTTGCAGTTTCACGAAGTCATTCGCGACACCGACCCTGACCGAATCTTCGCGGAAGGCGGCGGCATGGAAGCGGCGCGGGAGGCGAGGAAGCAGGGCAAGATCCGGTACATCGGCTTTACCGGACACAAGAGCCCTGACATTCATCTCAAGATGCTGAAGACGGCGACCGCGCATCAATTCACCTTTGACACAGTGCAGATGCCGCTCAACGTGATGGACGCGCATTATGACAGCTTCGAAAAGAAAGTCTTGCCCGTGCTGGCGAAGGAGAACATCGGCGTGCTGGGCATGAAGTCGATGGGCGACAAGATTATTCTCAAGAGCAACACGGCCACACCGGTGGAGTGCCTGCACTACGCCATGAACCTGCCCACCAGCGTCGTCATCACTGGCTGTGACTCGATGAAGATCCTACAGCAGGCGCTCGACGCTGCGCGCAGTTTTAAACCGATGAGCCAGAGCGAAGTCGCAACCTTGCTGGCCAAGACTGCTCCCGTTGCCGGCAAGGGGGAGTACGAACTCTATAAAACCAGCCATAATTTCGATGGGACTTATCAGAATCCGCAGTGGCTGGGATGAAGTCTTTGGGTACTGCCAGCGTTTCGGTGCTACCGCTCAGAATCTCAAGAATCAATACCGGGCCGGAATCATCCTGTTACACTTTTCCGTCAGCGCCATCGGCTGAAACTTCGCGGCAATTTTCACGTAGCGTAATCATGTCGGATCAAATTATTCTTCCGCCGGAGCCTGGAGTTTCGTCTTCGCCTCCGGCAACGGCTAACACTATTTTTCGCGGGCCCAACGGCATCCGCTCCGGCGGGCGCGTTCTCATTTTTCTGGCTGTCGTGGCTGGCCTGGGGGCGGCGGTTAATTTGGTGGTTTGGTTGGTATTGCATTTTTGGTTACACCGCCCGCCCCAGATTCGAATTGCTTCGTCGCTATCACCCGCGCTCGTTATCCTTAGCGATGGAGGGATTCTTGCCTTCACCAGCGTCGCTGCATTGATTATGGCGCGAATCGAGCACCGCAAGTGGGGACAATACGGCTTGCCGGTAAGACTCTCCTTTCGCAAGGATTTTTGGACCGGCACACTCACAGGATTCCTGGCGATCAGCGCCTCCCTTCTTGCCATCTTCGCACTGCACGGCTTTCACCTGGCTGGCCTGGCAATTCACGGAAGCACGATTGTGACGGCGGTGCTCTCATGGAGCGCTGCCTTCGTAATCGTAGGGCTGGGGGAAGAATTCGCCTTTCGCGGATATTTGCAGTTCACTCTGGCCACTGGAATTGGGTTCTGGCCAGCGGCAATTCTGCTGTCGGCATTATTCGGTTTGGCTCATGCCGCAAATCCTGGGGAAAGCAAGTTTGGATTGTTGTCGGTAGTCTGCTTCGGACTGCTGTTCTGCTTGTTTCTGCGGCGCACTGGCAATCTGTGGTTGGCGGTGGGCTTCCACGCGGGATGGGACTGGGGCCAGACATTTTTCTACGGGGTAACCGACAGCGGCATGGCTCCGTATCACAATTTATTCAACTCCAGCTTCAGCGGACCGACTTGGCTCACCGGTGGCAGCGTCGGTCCCGAAGCCAGCATCTTCACGCCGCTTATCCTGCTGATCGTAGCCATTCTGTTCAGCCGCGTGTGTCGCGAGAACCGCTATCATCCACTCGCTCCGCAGCAGTAGAGATGCTGCGGGTTTGACGAAGACTGCAGGCTGAGGTTCGCTGCCCACTTCGCAGTGCTACACTTTTCTTTCACCCATCCTTGGCGCTTGCCGGAGTTTTTCCTAAATGTCTCAGCCTTACGTGCCTACGCCGCGGACCCGTCTGGTCCGCGAAGCTGACCGAGCTGTCTATGATCGCGAAGCCGCTTATCGCATTCTCGACGAAGGCTTCCTGTGCCATGTGGGATTCGTCACGGACGGCCAGCCGTTTGTGATTCCCACTTCTTACGGGCGCAAAGATGACAGCTTGTTCATTCACGGCTCCGCCGCCAGCCGCATGTTGCGCACGGTGAAGGAGAGCGTGCCGGTCTGCATCACAGTTACTTTGCTCGATGGGCTGGTGCTGGCCCGCTCGATTTTCAATCACTCGATGAACTACCGGTCGGTGGTGGTGTTGGGGAAGACGAAGCTGGTGGATGATCCAGCGGAAAAGATCGGGGCCTTGCGATTGCTTTCCGAACACATCATTCCGGGCCGTTGGGCGGACTCGCGGCAACCCAACGAACGCGAATTGAAGGCGACGTCGATTCTGCGGGTGCCGATTGACGAGTTTTCGGCGAAGGTGCGTAAGGGGCCGGTTGTGGACGATGAAGAGGATTATTCTTTTCCAACCTGGGCAGGAGTAGTGCCTTTGAATACAGTTGCGGGGGAGCCGATTGACGATTCACGATTGCCCCCTGGCTTCATAGCACCATCCTACGTGCGCCCATACTCGCGTCGACGCTAGTAATATCCTATTGTAAACACTGGTAATACCATGTATCCTTACAGTAAGGAGAGGTGGCAAGGATGAGCCATTTCAGCACCATGACCAGTAAAGGCCAGCTTACGGTCCCACAAGAAATTCGCAAGCGCTTGGGCCTCGAAGCCGGCGACCGCGTCGAGTTTGTCGTGGAAGAAGACCGCACCGTGATCCGGCCAGCCCGTGAGGAAATGAACCCTTTCGAAAAGTACATCGGGATTGCTGGCCCGTTCCCTGGTGGCGAAGAGGGAATAAAGGCGTGGATTGACGAAATGCGCAGCGACAGGGACGACGACGAGTGAGAACAGCGCTCGACACAAATATTGTGTCGCCAATTTGGTTAGCAGTACCGACGGCCGGCGTAATAACCGCTGCGTTGGCTAAACTTCGGAGCGAGGGAGCGCTCGTAATCAGCGCTCCAGTCTTCATCGAACTGTCTGCCGTTCCTGGCCTCACCGCGCAGATGGTTCGCAAAACGCTTGCGGAAATGTCGATCTCTATCGATTTCGATATGGGTGAGGAGGTCTGGCAACTAGCGGCAACAACCTTCTCGGATTACGCCATCCGCCGACGTCGTTCCGGCGGCGGTTCGGCCAGGCGTTTTCCAGCTGACTTCATTATCGCCGCGCATGCGCAACTCAAAGCCGACCGACTTATGACCCGCGATGCCAGGCGCTATAGCCTGGATTTTCCAAACCTGCGACTGATCTAGAGCCAGATCGCCAGCGCGTTAGTCCTTAGATTTACTCGCCAAGAACGAATAGATTGACCCCGCCTTCCTTTAGGAAGTCGCATCATCACGTAATCGGCTCCGGGGCTCGAACCTTAGACCTCACGGAATCAGCAGCAGCTTTCCGGTAGTTTTTCTTCCTTCCAGATCGCGATGGGCACGTTGCGCCTCGGCTAACGGGTACGTGTACTCGATTCGCAGCTTCAGTTTTCCGGCAGAAATCATGCCGAAGACTGCGTTTGACCGGGCGACTAGCTCTTCGCGGGTCGCGATGTAGTGGGCAAGCGTGGGGCGGGTCACGTAGAGCGATCCTTTGTGCGATAGGGCGATAAGGTCAAAGGGCGGCACGGCGCCGCTCGATCCGCCGAACAGCACCATCATCCCGCGCGGTCGAAGGACGTTCAGTCCTTTCTCGAATGTGGTTTTACCGACTGAGTCATAGACGACGTCCACGCCTTTGCCGCCGGTGAGGCGCTTGGTTTCAGCTTCGAAGTCGGATTTGGTGTAGAGGATTACATCGTGCGCCCCGGCACCGCGCGCCAGTTCGGCTTTCTCGTCGGTTGAAACCGTGGCGATCACGCGAGCGCCGATATTGTGCGCCATCTGCACCAGGAGCAGTCCGACACCACCGGCGGCGGCGTGAACCAGCGCCGTCTCCCCCTGCTTGAGCGGATAGGTAGCATGCGACAAGTAGTGCGCCGTCATGCCCTGCAGCATGGTAGCGGCGGCCTGCTGATCGGTTACACCCTGCGGAATCGGCACTAAACGGTCAACAGGCACAGCGGCATATTCCGCGTAAGATCCGTGGACCGCGGTCCACGCGACGCGCTCTCCCACTTTCACCGAGTTGGCATCCGCGCCCACGGCGGTTACTACTCCCGCGCCTTCCTGCCCGAGTATCAGCGGGAGCGGAGCCTTATAGCGACCCTCGCGGAAGTAGACATCGATAAAGTTCACGCCCGAGGCGGCGAGTTTTACAACCGCCTCGTTCGCCTTGGGCTGCGGGATGGGCAACTCGCCAAGTTCCATGGCCTCCGGCCCGCCGGGTTGTTTCACTTGAATCGCTTTCATGCTTACCTTGGATTCGTTTCTTTGTACAACAGTTTCTGGATGAAAGCTACAGTTCTCAGTTCTCAGAGAAGCGAAACCTTTGGGATGTGGGTTGTCAAAAATCGGGGCAAGACAAGCATTGCGGGCGGTCGGGGTTGATCTTACCGAGAGCGAGAACTGAGAACTTCTTCTGCTACACTTGCACGTCCGCGCAAGGAGCCCCGTCATGGCTGAAAAAAAACCGCAGACTTTAGTCAACCACGGGCGCTTTGATCCGCTGTATCATTTTTTCGCGGCGCCTGTCTTTCTGATCTCGGCCATTGCCGCAGTCGTCCATTTTTTGATGCACCCGGGATTGCACTCGGGGTGGCTTTTCGTAGTCGCGGTAGCCGCAGCGGTTGCAGTATTAAAGCTGCGGGCTTACCCGCTGCGGGTGCAGGATCGCGTGATTCGGCTGGAAGAACAGCTCCGGCTGACCGTGCTCTTGCCCGAGCGGTTGCGTTCCCGCATTCCGGAATTGACCGAAGGCCAATTGATCGCGCTCCGTTTTGCCTCGGACGCCGAGGTGCCTGCGCTTACCGAGAGAGCGCTCACCGAAAAGCTCTCGCGGGCGGACATCAAGAAGGCGATCCAGACCTGGCGCCCGGACTACTGGCGTGTCTGACCGGCCATTCCAAGGCTGACGGCTCGATTGAATCGGGCAAGGTTCTCAAACCTTTCCCGGGCTTTCGCCGTCTGAGTGTAGTGGATTTTAAGGGCGCGTGGCCGGCGCGGGTAATCTTTGGGTCCGATGCCGAAAGTAACCGCCGACAGGCCTTTTCGGCATTGACCCGAAGCGGAGCGCAGGGTACGATTTTGCTAGAATTCCGGAAGCTTCAACACCAGCGGAGCAACCGTATCTCATAGAGAAATATGCGAGTTGCAAAGCTCCAAATGCGGATAGCGATGCTGGCTGGCTTAGCCTTGGCTGTTTCCTCCTGCCAGACAGCCCAGAAGCCGGTCCCACTTCTGCCTGCCAAGACCGCCCCAGCCCTGACAGCTACAGCTGCGGCGCCCGCGCCCGCTCCAGCGCCGCGACAGCAATCCAAGCCCGCTCCGCCGCAAGCAAGCAATCCGAAGCCAGCGCAGCCACCGGCCGAAGCTACGGCCGATACCAAGGCTGAGACCAAGACACAATCTGTTTCCCCAGCGCCAGAATCCGATGCAGTTGGAGATTTGGTTGCCCGCGTGGAAAAGCAATATCAGGCAGGACTGGAAGCCTTTCACTCCGGCCAGACCGACATCGCGAAGCAAGATTTTGATAATGCATTCAACGCATTGCTGGGCAGCAACCTCGAGATCCGGTCCGATGATCGGCTCGAAGCAGAATTCGAGCGCATCGTTGAAGGCGTCGACCATTTGGACTTAGGCGGCCTGACCTTGGACTCGGACGCGCAGAAGTCCGAACCGGCGCCGATCGATGAGACCAATGGCATCACTCCCACGGCAGACCCAAAGTTGAAAGCCAAAGCCCAGGCAGAGATTCAGTCGACGCACTCCGACCTGCCGCTCATGATGACGGACCAGGTCGCGGGCTACATCAGCTACTTTTCAAATCGTGGACGGGGAACGTTTGAGCACGCCTTCGCGCGCTCCGGCCGTTATCACGACATGATGGTTAAGATTCTGAAGGAAGAGGGAGTCCCGCAGGATTTGATTTATCTGGCTCAGGCGGAGTCTGGCTTTCATCCGCTGGCCGTGTCTCGCGTAGGGGCTCGCGGCATCTGGCAGTTCATGGGCAGCCGGGCCCGGGGTTACGGACTGCACCATAGCATGTGGGTGGACGATCGCCAGGATCCGGAAAAATCCACGCGTGCCGCGGCCCGCCATCTGAGAGATCTCTATGCTCAGTTCGGCGACTGGTATCTCGCCATGGCCGCCTATAATTCTGGCCCGGGCACGGTTCAAGCTGCAGTGCGGCGCACCGGATATGCCGATTTCTGGGAGCTCTATCGGCGCAACGTTCTTCCCAAGGAGACGCGCAACTACGTTCCGATCATCCTGGCCGTGACGATCATGACCAAAAATCTGTCGCAATACGGTTTTGATGACGTCTCCATGGACGAGCCTGCGGTTTACGACTCCGTAAACATCAGCTATCCCGTGGATCTGCGTTTGGTGGCAGAGTGTGTGGACGCGACTCAGGCGCAACTGCAAGAGCTGAATCCTAGCCTGCTGCGGCTTACAACGCCGCGAGAAGGCACATTCGAGCTACATCTGCCGCCTGGGAGCAAGGGGCAGTATCAGACTGCCATTGCCGAAATTCCCAAGGATATGCGGCTCTGGTGGCGCTATCACAAGGTTCAGCCCGGCGACACGCTGGCTTCGCTTTCGCGTGAGTATCACATGCCGGCCAAGTCGATTGCGACCGCCAATCACTTCGAGGACACAGACCTTGAAGCTGGCGCCAGGGTAATCATTCCGGTAGCGGCTGGAAAGCATCCGTTCAGCGACAACGCCACCTACGCGCGAAGGATCACCCGGTACAAAGTCCACAGGGGAGACACGGTCGAGACCGTCGCCGAGAACTTTGGGGTTTCGGCCCAGATGGTCCGCCGCTGGAACGGTCTGCGCGGAGGCGACAGCCTGCGAGGGCGGCGAGTGCTCGCACTGCACTTGCCGGTTAGCCCCTCCAGCGAAGCGGTTTCCGCCAAGTCGAAGTCGTCCGCGCACCCGAGAAGGACCACACAAACTGCCTCAGCCAAAGTTCCTCAGAGCCAGACAGCGAGCACCGAAGGCAACGATACTTCCGAACCGCAGAGCGTGCTTCGCCACAAGGTGAAGTCCGGTGAAACTTTGTACTCTATCGCTAACACCTACAAGACCACCGTCGCGGCTCTCAAACGCAACAACGGCAACGTTGCCACCCTGAAACCCGGGATGATCCTGGTCGTGGAGCAAAACCGGTAGGTCCTGCGGGCTTCCCAGTGGGGCGGCTCCAGTCTGGCTTTTGGTGAAATTTCGGCCTGCCTCTCGTCGAATCTTCTTCCATTCCATTGCGTCGTGTGGTAACAGGAGTAAGCGGGCAGATGTGATTACAGTCCTTGCCGGCTGCACCAAACGTCGTGCTATAATCGCGCGCCGTTCCAAGCACAGAGTTTCTGTGGTCTTTTAATTTCCCGTTCCCGGCAGCCTTGTGCACTTCGCGCCAGGAGGCCAAACAAGATCAGGAGGAGCAATGACGTTTTACGATCCCACACTTTACGCACGTGATGACGAAGAAGAATTTGGCGACACCGGCGCCTACAGCGAGTCGCTGGAAGAGGATTTCGAAGAGGAAGAAGAGGAAGAAGAAGAAGCCGGCGTGCCAGAACCAGACCTGGGTGAACCGGTAATGCCTTCTGCTCCACCTCCGGCGCCCAAGCCCAAGCCTGCTGCTCCCTCCGGGGGCGGTGGTGGCGGCGCGAAGAAACCGGCTGCGAAACCCGCTGCGAAAAAGAAAGCGCCGGCGAAGAAGAAAACGACTAAGAAAAAGGCTCCGAAGAAAGCGACCAAGAAAAAAGCCGGCAAGAAGCCGGCGAAAAAGAAAGCAGCCAAAAGGCCTGCAAAGAAAGCAAAGAAGAAAGCTAAGAAAGGCCGACGCTGATCACATCGTAGTTGTTGGGATGATGCCAGAGCGCGGCTTTCGGGCCGCGCTCTTTATCTTTTGGAAACGCTTCCGTACCCACACTGCTTATGAAGACATTCCGCCTCGCGATGTTTCCAACCTGGCTATCCTCCGATTAAGACTTGCTCGGGAAGTCCAATCGCCTATGAGACGTTTGTTCGCTTCAAGTCGGGACACTAGAACTCCCGTCAGGTACGGTGCGGACGGTCACCAGGCGCGGGAGCGTTCGATCTGGCCGTGATCGCTGCGGCTTTGATCGACGGACCGTTGTATCGTGATTTTCAGTTTATCTTCGTCGTCGTAGGCAAGAGCTATGAAGCGGAACGGTTGCAAACCCCAATGGAGCGGGGGCAGCATTTCCGCGGAACCGAGCACCAAGCCGGCCGCGGTCAGAAACATTAATTTGGCCTTGCGGCCGGGGTCGACGGGATGAGCCACGGAGAGCAAGCCTCCGGTCAGAGAAACGACCTTCAACCTGCCTGAAACACGACGGCCGTCGGCGAGCCTAAGCACCGCGGGAGGATGCTCGACGAAATGTACTCTCCTAGCCCGCGTGGCGGGCTGCGATTGGGGGAGAAACTGCATGCCAGAACCAAGTATCTGACGTACCAAGCCATAGGAGCAGATTACGGAAGGGCTTGTCCGCAGCCGGTTACGGTGCTTTTACCGTTTTCCCACAGCCGCCAGACACTTGCCGTACAGCTCGAGCAAATGGGTGGCATACTCTTCGGGTTTCGAGGCCGAACCGGTGCCTTGAAAACCCACTCCTGAGGATGTGGTTCGTCCGTAGCCGGTGGTCATGGCCACAAATTTCATCAGATCGAGCGCGATATCCTCATTGCGGCGCGATCCCGCGTGCAAAGCTGGACCTTCTTCCATGAGTCCTTCTCCTGAACCGGAAATATAAGGAAGTTGTTCGTCGTCTTCCAGGTCTTCCATAACGCTCACTGCTACTCCGTCCACGATGATATCAGGGTCGGAACAGCATCGCCCGCGGCTCAATCAAGCAAGTGGTCGATTCTCCCGGATCAATTTCCGGAGGGCAATTGGAAGTCCACGCGGGCCGTGCGCCGCAAGCGAAACATCAGCCACAGAGAAGCCGCAAGCAAGAATGGCGAAGAATAGAAGCCCGGGGCCGGTCGCGAAAACGTTACCGAAGCAACTGTGCGTCCGAGAATTGAGAACAGAGTATGACCGAGGCCGTTGAGGAACATGATGACGGCAAACGCCCACGCCAGGGGGCGCAATCCGCGCATGCCACGCGCCGCTACTGGAGTCAGGCAAAGCAGCAGTCCGCATGCCATCAGCAGCATGACCAGCCACTCGCGAAACTGGAACGTGGGCATAGGAAACCAGGTCCAGCGGGCTCGCAAGGCCATCACGGTTGGGTTATAAACCGCAAGAAAGCCGGTGGAGGCTTCGTCGACAATGTGCAGCGCGAAGGCCACGCATAGCGCGAACCAGGAACTGCCAAAACCTGACGCTGAAAGTGAGGAAGCTGGCGCTCGCCGAATGGGAATCACTCCACGGATTCTCAATCAGCCGTTCAACAATGGCAATCGAAATCCGCTTCTCGAATTACGCGAAATGCCACGGGGACATCCGCAAACTGGGCTAGCGGGGCACTTCGCTCATCAGTGCGAGCAGATTCTCCTCGGAGTCGCGAAAGAACGTCATCCACAAATCGTGCGCCGGCATTCTCGCGATCAGGTGCGGCTCGTCCTCGAAGCGCACTCCGCCCTCTTTCAGCTTGTGGTAGGCAGACTGAATGTTGGACACGGCAAAATACAGCACCGAGCTGGGATGTTCGAGCTCCGCCTTCTCCGCCCGCCCCAGCATCAGCCGCACTCCGCCGCAATCGAAGAACGCAAGCCCCGGCGGCGCTTTGAAAAGCAGCTTCAGCCCCAGCTTGTCCTCATAAAACGTCGCCGCCCGTTCTACATCTTTTGCGTTGATGGCGATCTGGCCGAGGCGGGTAATGCCAATTCCGGTTGCAGTGGAGCTCATACGTTTGCCCTTTCAAAACAAATTAGTGCTAGCTGAACCAACTATATCCGCCGACGGGGATTGTGGCCTACTTCTGCAGTCGTGCTCAAAGCGTCACCGTCGTCTGTGGTGGGAAACTTGTCAGGGTATCCGAGTAGTGGCTGACCCGGCCAACCCCCGGTCCAGAATTCCTTTACGCCAGCCGCACCCTTGTTCGTTTTTCGTAACAAGGACGGACTCTCCGTTGCAATCACCGCTCCGCCGTTCTACTATTCGCCGCGCAGCCCTCCCCCACCACTTTGCCGGACGTATTTCATCCTAAACGGGACCCCTGGGAATCTCTTAAGCTCTAACAGAAAGGAAGCCGCCTCTATGGCTTTGAGAAAGCTCAACATTCATCCCACCGACGCCAGCCAGAGGGTCACTATGAAGCCGGACCCAACCCGAATCGATCCCCTTAAGCTGAAGCTCGGCAAACTGACAGCCCGGTACGACCCGCGAACCCTGATGCTCGCTGCCTATACCACAGCCGCTCTGCCCGCCCCGCCTCCAGTAATGAATGCCGCTGCGAAGGTCAAAAGCCCGTGGGGTTTGATGGATAACGACCAGATCGGCGATTGCACCTGCGCCGCCGCCGGCCACCTCATTATGGAATGGACCGCGACCGCGCAATCGAAAATGGTCACGCCAACCGATCAGCAGATCGTCGCCGCCTATTCCGCCATCACCGGATATAACCCAAAGACCGGAGCGAATGACAATGGCGCCCAGGAACTTGACGTCCTTAACTACTGGCGTCAGCAAGGCATCGGCGGCCACAAGATTCAGGCCTACATAGGTCTGGAACCGGCCAACCACGTTCATGTCATGGATGCGGTGTGGATCTTCGGCGGATGCTACATCGGCCTGGCTCTGCCCAAGAGCGCGCAGGCTCAAACCAGCAACAGGAAAATCTGGTCCGTTCCCGCGTCCGGCACCACCGGCGACGGCGCGCCCGGTTCCTGGGGCGGACACGCTGTCCCCGTAGTGGCTTACGACTCCCGTAGCCTGACCGTGGTCACTTGGGGCGCGCTGCAAACCATGACCTGGGGCTTTTGGGCGGCCTACTGCGATGAGGCCTACGCCATTTTGAGCCCTGATTATCTGGAACAGAAGGGCGGAAAGTCCGTGGTACCCGCTGGCTTCGACATTCAGCAACTGCAGGAGGATCTGGCCGACTTGAAGTGAAATCGCCGGAGGCCGGTATGAAAGACCAAGAATAGACCCTCCGAGCAAAGACAACCTCGCTTCGGGGCGGGAGAGGATCGGGCGGACGTATGGGCGCTTTCAGCAGCGCGTTCGATATTGTCGTCGTCGGTGCCCTGGCTCTTTCCTGGGTGCTCCTCGTTCTCCACCTCTTCTTCTCGGACAATGAAAGCAGCCTCAAGAAGCTTCTGGACTGGGTGAAGGAGCAGCAACAGCCCGCACTGGCCGGCGTTCTATTGTTCGCCATGGCCTTTCCGGTGGGTTCGGTGGTGTCTCGCATCGCGCAGGATTTCTTCGATGACGACGACCTTCACATCCAACTCTTTCATCATCTGTTGCGGGTGGGAGTGACTGAGAGCAGTATTCGGACCGATGTTTTTTGTAAAACTTTTAAACCGGACCCGGCGGCTTCCACCTCCAGCAATCCACCGGCGGAGAATCCCGAACAATTGAACGTGAATGATCCAAAGTCCGAAGAAGACTTCGCCGAAAACTGCAAACCATCTAACGCTGCCGATTCACGGCCCTCCGATTCGTCTGTGAAAAAGCGTGAACCATTCAAGACGATTGATCCAAAACGAAGTGATCCGCTGCTGGCAAAGGGTGAACAATTCAGGTCAACTGATCCGGATTGCACCTATACCGGCAGATGGGTTATCCAAACCTGCGACCTGAATACCCGCCAGTACATCAGCTCCGATTGGATCGGCGACCAGCAAAACCGGGCCGGAGAGGTATTTCACGTCCACGAAGCCACCGTTCTTTTGAAGGGTACCGATGCAACCGAGAGGATTCGCCAGTTCCATGATCAGATCATGGTGCTTCGAGGCGCCGCATTCAACGGCATGCTCGCTTTCTCTTTGTGTCTTTTCTGGTGGGTTTCCAAGTTTCCCTCACCCTGGCGATGGGCGGTGCTATCGCCTTATCTTTTCTTGGGAGCGGTTGCATCGGTCAACCACGCTCTCGACCATGCACATGACCCTCCTTACATGGAATTCACTTTTCTGTTCCTGGCTGGAGTGGGTGGATGCCGGCTGTGGCAGCGCAGACTGAAAAAGAAAGCGCATGGAGAGCCCCGAACTCAGAATGGCCGAGGCGAGATTCGATTTATCTATCTTCTCCTCGCGGCCTTGCTCACCTTCACGGCTTTCCTGGGTTGGTGGGCCACCCAGGTGCTATATGACCAGCAGGTGATCTACTCCTATAAAGCCCTGAGTGAGGTATCCCCGAAGAGCGGGGAAGCAACCAGTGACAGCGGTGCAGCGCCAAGGTGAGACACCGACAAATTCATTCGGTGGGCCGAAGCGGGCGGCACCTAATCACGAACTAGCCCTGAGTGCGTGCCTCCCTGTTTCCGTTTAGAATGTCAGCCCGTGGGTAAAATGAGATCGAGGATGATCGGGCCCAAAGTGTCGCTTCTTTTCGCCGCTTGTAGGTTCTGCGCCGAAAACCCGGAGAGTTCATCAAACACAATTGATCGTCTTCATCTTTTAAGGAGCTGCAGCCAACTTTGCGACTAACCCGCCGTAAATTTGCGCAGTCAGCTCTGGCCGCAAGCACCTTGGCTGCGCTGCCGGCGGGCTTTCTCTCGGCTTGCAGCGTATCGTCAAATGCGGCGCGCATCACGGCTTCCGCGGCATTTAATGGCTCCCTTGCCAGGCAGTTTGATAGCTCCTCCGAGATGAGCTTCCCTAAGAATTTCTTCTGGGGCGCGGCCACCGCCGCTTACCAGATCGAAGGCGCGTGGAAAGATGACGGCAAGGGAGAATCCATCTGGGACCGCTTCGCGCACACGGCCGGGAAAATCAAGAATGGCGACACCGGAGACGTCGCGTGTGATTCCTACCGTCGCTGGCCAGAGGACATCGCACTGGTGCGCGCGATGAATTTGAACAGCTATCGCTTCTCGATCTCCTGGCCGCGCATTCAGCCCAACGGATCCGGCTCCACGAATTCCAAAGGGATCGATTACTACAGCCGCATCGTCGACGCGTTGCTGGAAGCGCGAGTCCGGCCGTTCGTTACGCTCTACCACTGGGACCTGCCGCAGGCATTGGAAGACGCGGGCGGCTGGCCTAATCGCGATACGGCTTCGCGCTTTGCCGACTATGTGGATCTTGTCGCACGTGCTCTCGGGGACCGCGTTTCCGATTGGATTCTGCTCAACGAACCCGCCGCCTTCGTGGATCAGGGGTATCTCGAAGGAAAGCACGCTCCGGGGAGCCAAAGCTTGTTCGACTTCCTGCGCGCCTCGCATACGGTGAACATGGCTCAGGGTGAGGGGTTCCGGGCGGTGAAGGCAACTCATCCCTCGGCGCGCGTGGGGACCGCATTCAGCATGTCGGCGTGCGAACCCGCGACAAACTCTGAAGAAGATAGGCTGGCCGCGGAGCGGGCTCACGCCATGACTAACTTGTGGTTTCTGGAACCGGCGCTGAAGGGCCGATATCCAGCTGCGCTGGCGTTTCTTCCGGAGACCGCGATGCGGATCAAGGCAGGTGATCTCGACAAAATGCGGGCGCCGCTCGATTTCATCGGCATCAATCTTTACTACCGCATCATGGCATCGGCGCCCGGCGCGATGGAGAGGCTCGCAAACGCGCAGCAATGGCTGTTTCCAGTGAAGATGGCGGGAGGCCAGCAGGGCCCCAAGACCGGCAATGGATGGGAAGTCTGGCCCCAGGCACTCTACGACGTAGTCATGCGCATCACTCGCGACTTCAACCGCCCGCAGATTGAAATCACCGAGAGCGGTTGCGCTTACGACGACGGCCCCGACGCAAGCGGAGTGATTCGCGACACTCGCCGCGTCGAGTATCACCGTCAATATCTGCAAGCACTCGGTCGCGCCATCGCCGATGGCGCCGATGTTCGCGGCTATCATGCGTGGAGCTTGCTGGATAATTTTGAGTGGGCGGAAGGCTTGAGCCAGCGCTTCGGCTTGGCCTATGTGGATTTCAAAACGCAGCAGCGCACAATCAAAGATTCAGGCAGATGGTATGCAAAGGTGGCGGCGGAGAATCGTGTGCCAGCGATCACTTCTGCTGCATTACCAGTTCCCCGTTCTGCACTCGCACATCGCCTACATAATCCGGAAGCTTCAGCCGGTCCTGCTGTTCGGCAAGCTTTTTCTGCAGAGTGGGATTCACCATCGAAACGGGCACGTTCAGATCGCCCACTTTAAACTCCGTCGGCTCGAACGTAGCATATCCATCCTTCGAGCCGAGATGTCCCGACACCGTCACCCAGACATCTTTCCCCGCGACTTCGGCGAGAAATTGGCCATGAACCACATCGCCTTCGAAGCTGACTTGTTGATCTTTGATGGTTGGCGCAGCACTCCCGATATTGGAGTCGGCCGTGAGTTGCCCGGATCCCGTAGCCTGAGCCAGGGCCGCTCCAACTTCCTGCGAGTTCAGATGAACCTCCGCTTTGCCCTGAGGAAGACTCGTCTCTCGATCTGGCGATGCCGCGGCTTGATAGCTTCCTCCGGCTGGCGAGCCTTGCTGCGCGGCCTGTTCGAACTGCTCCATTTTCTGCCCAAACGATTGAGCATTGGCCGCGATCGCCGCCGGTGTCTGCGGCTGGGCCACCGGCACTGGCTTTTTCAACACCATTATCAGCGTCACAACTGAGGTCAGAAGTGTAACTATCCTGACGATGGTCCAAAGCTTGATTTTCATGAAGGCCCTTGAGCAGTCAGCCTGGAAGGAAAGGCTCAGGGTGATGGTACGGGAACCTTGGCAAAGAATCAGATTACCTTGGTGATGTTAAGTGTGTTGGACTTGAGTGCGTGGGACCGGTCAGAGAAGCGGCCCTAAACAATTCATGCCAGCTTTTTGATCAGCATCTCATTCACCAGCTGCGGATTGGCTTGTCCTTTGGACGCTTTCATTACCTGTCCGACGAAGAATCCGAGCATGGTCTTTTTGCCGGCGCGATACTGTTCGAGCTGTTTGGGATTAGCGGCGACGACTTCGTCGATGATCTTCTCCAGCGCGGATGTGTCGGAGGATTGCTGCGGGCGGCCTTCTTCCTCGTAGACTTCGGGGAAATCTTTGTTGCGCTCGAAGGAAAGATCGTAGAGATCTTTAAGCATCTTGCCGGAGATTGCGCCGCTCTCGACCAAATCGGCGGAGGCGGCAACGCCTTTCATCGAAATCGGAGACTGCTCAATCTCGATCCCTTTGGCTTTGAGACGGCCCATCAATTCTCCCTGCACCAGATTGGCGACGCGCTTGGGATTTTTCGCGGCTTTCGCCGCGGCTTCGAACTGATCGGCGAGCGACTTTGAAACTGTCAATACCTGCGCGTCGTATTCGGTGATGCCGTAATCTTTCACCAGGCGCGCGCGGCGCGCTTCCGGCAATTCGGGTAGAGTCTTCGTGATCTCGGCCTTCCATTTTTCGTCGACAACCAGCGGCAGAAGATCGGGCTCGGGAAAATAACGGTAGTCGTGCGCCTGCTCTTTCGAACGCATGCTGTAGGTCTTGCCCTCGTGTGAGTTGTAGAGCCGCGTTTCCTGCACAATCGTTCCGCCGGATTCGAGCACATCCACCTGGCGAGCAATCTCGTAGACCAGGGCCTCGCGAATAAAGCGGAATGAATTCACGTTCTTGATTTCGGCTTTCGTCCCCAACTCTTTCTGGCCGCGGGGGCGCACGCTGACGTTGGCGTCACAGCGCAGCGAACCCTCCTCCATGTTGCAGTCGCTGACGCCGGTGTAGAAGATGATCTCCTTCAGGCGCGTGAGGTATTCGTAAGCCTCGTCGGGCGTGGCAATGTCGGGTTCGCTGACAATCTCGATCAGGGGCACGCCGGTGCGGTTGAGGTCGATGGCAGTCTTATGGTCGGAGTCGGGAAAGCCCTCGTGCAGGCTCTTGCCGGCGTCTTCTTCGAGGTGGACGCGGGTGATGCCGATCTTCTTTTTGCCGCTGCTGACGACGACTTCGATGAATCCATGCTCGGCCAGGGGTTTGTCGTACTGCGAAATCTGGTAGCCCTTGGGCAGGTCGGGATAAAAATAATTCTTGCGGGCGAAGATTGATGTTTCGTTGATGCGGCAATTCAGGGCCATGGCGGCCAGCGTGGCGAACTCGACCGCTTTGCGGTTGAGCACGGGCAACGCTCCGGGCATGCCGAGGCAAACGGGGCAAACATTGGTGTTGGGCGCGGCTCCGAAGCGAGTGGAGCAAGAGCAGAATATCTTCGACGCCGTCAGAAGCTGGACGTGCACTTCGAGGCCGATGACTGGCTCGTAGGCTGCGGCGGCTACGACGGAGGTCTCGGCGGAGGTCGGCATATCCGGAGATTATACGGGCAGTGCTCAGTAGCGGAGGCCGTGATTGAGTCGAGATCTGGATTAAAGAAATTACAGATCGATCTTGATAAAAGCTCTCGAATCAGATAGTTACGGGTATTGGATATGCGCCGAATCCGGCTGCAATATTGAAAGGAAACGACTCGCTTGCAAAATATTCCATTAAAAGGAATTCCGGAGAACACGAGGAGTGCGCCTTGTCCGGGACCGGCATCGGGCTTTCCCTACCTCTTTTCGCTTCCTTCCACAATGTAGTAATCGAACCCCATGACGCGAACCGATCTCCAACGGTAGTTCGGATGCTCGGTGGCCGCCGAGCGTGTCACTTGCTGGGCGTCCGCCTCCTTCAATCTTGTAGCTTCTTCCGAATTGAGAGCGAGAAGTGGCCTGTAGGTTGCATTGATGTCGCCTTCGATTTTTATCCATGCCAGCATGCCGCCAATTATCTCACTGCCCGTCAAACTGGCCCGCGTCGAATTACGACGCTCCCCTGGAGAGTTCTTGGCGGAGCGGGGATGTTATTCCCGCAGTTGGCAGAGAAATCGTAGCGGAGCAGCCAAGCCTCGGCCCAAAAGCGCGAAAGGTGGGGCAGCCTGCCCGTAGGGGTCAGTCGCTCCGCCCACCACCTTTTCGAAGGCACGAAAGTACTGCAGCCCGCATTCCAGCAGACTCACAGCAGTGGTCGAGTAACTTCGGTTACTTCGTATGTCTGAGCAAAACGAGTAATGATATATCTTACGGCCTCGACAATGCTGTTGAATCGCGGTCTCGTCGATGGGACCCCAATAAGAGTAGTAACAAACAACCCAATGAACAAGACAATCGCAATGTTACTCGTAGTTATCGCGCTCACGCTAGCGATGAGTGCACAAACAGCCGACAAGGACGCTTTCGACGCAATTCATAAAATTGGAGGTGACCTGAGGGTCATCCATGCCCCGAAAGGGGACCAGAGTTGGGCAGAGATACGGGATGACATGATCACAAACCAGAAGCCCGCTATTCTAGACATGGAGAAGCAGACAGAAAGGCTTAGGAGAATACCGCTGTCTAAACTCAAAGGGGCCAACGACGTGTGCGCGCAGTACTTCTGGGCGCAAATAGTCCCGTCGTTTTATGACCTAGCTCACCTCAACAAAAGACTCCTTGAGTTCGCAGAGCGCACGCCCACTATGACGCCCGAGAGCCGACAGGACTTTAAGCAATTGTACGAAACCCAACGGGCTCTGAGGCAGCGCGGTCAGTACATAGATGAGCATGATCCGTGCAGGGACAAATGACAATTCGAAGGGCTGCATATGAGGGAGGTGAAAGGTGAGTAAGCACGTGGTAGTACTCGGGTTGTTCTTTGTTTCGTTGGCTGCTAGCGCGGTTGAAACTAAACCCAAACATGTTTTTGTCAAAGCCGATTGTGCCGGCCCGCTCGGATCAGAAATAGCGGCGTCTCTCAGACATGAGCTTCGTGCTTCCTCGGGATATCAATTGGCGACTTCTTTGGATGACGATGGGGGATATGATGTAGTTATCGCTGTTTACATCACGTGCGTCGAGACAACGCTGTCGCCTACAGAACGCGTGGTTTCTGTGGCTTCCATTTTCGGGACGGGTACTTGCACTCTTGGTAGCTGCAATGTTACGAGCCATGAATCATCCCTTGCAGCGACGCTGTGTAGTGGAAACCAAGGCAGCGGATGCGGAAGAGAGCTTTATGTATCTCTAGATGGATTCATGAGCGAAGGCGGAGGACGCGCTTTCCGGCAGCTTTCCGAAGCCCGGAAAAAGGCCGTGGGAAACTAAAAGTGTCGTGGCCGGTAACCGTGATGGCAAGGTGAACGGGGCTGAACAGTGGCGCTTGAACTTGCCAAGAAAGGCCTTATAGGGCTGCTTGGGCTGGTGCTGGAACTGTCCCCAATAAAATCTTTCGCGGAGGAGCTGCCGATGGCAGGTCAAGTAACGATTGCTGAGGTGCGAAAAACAATGGAAACTCAACTAGAGCGACTGGGAAAGCTACGAGAGGACGTGCAGTCGGCCGCGCCTGCTAAGCGAGGCGACCTCAACTCGCAGATCGATATTATCGCTCAAGACATCCGCAACCTGGATACCATGCTGCAAGGGTTAATAGAACCCTGCCGGTGAGGAGCCTGTGACCGGAAGGGTCCGCATCACAAGGCCTAACTTAAGGGACGCAAGGCAGCCTTAATGAGCCGAACTCGACTTGTCGAAAATAAAGTCATCGTCATGCTTCGGACTTTGCCTCGTGCCCTGCGTTCAGCCTACAAGGCGTTCCTGTCAGAGTTTTCTAGGAGACCTGCAAGTAGGTTTGTTGAGCCGAAATCAGGACGAAAATTTAGGTGACCGCGCCTCCCGACAAGACGTTTGCGAAACTCCTGCCCTGAAGCTGCGTCCTAGTTCGTCTTCTGCGGTGCCCTCAATTACTTCCCCATCTGAATCTCGAAGTACATCAGCTCGGCGCCTTTCGAGTCGTTGACACCCGTGATGTCGATGTGGGCGCCGGCGAGGGAGATGTCCCCAATGTCGAAGAAGAGGAATCCGGATTGGGTGGTGTGGGGCTCGACGGCTTTGGCGGCGAATTGCGAGGATTCGATTTCGTCACGCTCTTTCTGGTTGATGGTTCCTTTCACTTTCTTTTGCGGGATGGGAAGAGGGATCTGGTTGGTGTTGGCGCGGGGATTGGAGAGGCGGCGGTAGATATCCTCGGAGGAAGCGGGGGAGAGTTTGGAGTGGTTGGCGGTGATGAGTTTGACGTCGATGTTGGCGATCGAGATGGGCTGAGCACCGTCGTTGGTGATGATAAAGAAGATGGGAAGGAATCCGTGCTCGCGGAAGTTGATGGAGAATATTTTGGCTTTGTCGGGAGTGTCGTAGGAGTCGGCGGCGATGGCTACCTTTTCGTCGGAATGATCGTCGTGCGCGGCATAGGTTTTGGCGGAGCGAGCGGCGGGCTTGACGAAGTCTTTGGCGGCGAGGGAAAGGGTCAAGGCTGCGAGGGCACAGAGGATGAGGAGCGTGCAACGGCTGCTCGGCTTAAAGGCGGAATGCATGCTCGGCATTATAGAGCCTGGTCAACAAGTATTCCTTAACAGACGGGAAATCTTCGAAGGGGTGAGGTTGTGGCAGTGCAGACAAACAGCAGTTCCTCGATTCCAAAAGGCCATCTGCATTGCGGATGATCTCTCTCCACTCGGAATGACAGAGCGTTGAGGAGAGAATGACAGGGTGTTGAAAGGAGAGTTTGTTTAGAATGGCTGGACTTGATCTCTTCTCTCTACAGCTTTCTCTACACCTCGGCGCTGGCCGTGGCGATGTTGGTGAGCTTGCCTTATTGGCTTTTCCAGATCGCAGGCCACGGGAAATACCGCAAGGGGCTGGCCGAGAGGCTGGGACGAGCGCCTTTGCGGCTTCAGTTGCCGGGAGTCCATGTGCCGGTGATCTGGGTTCACGCGGTTTCCGTGGGCGAGGTGCTGGCGGTTGCGGGTTTGGTGGAGGAACTGCAGAGGCGTCTTCCGCAGTATCGAATCTTCATTTCTACCACTACGGATACGGGGCAGGCTCTCGCGCGCAAACGGTTTGGCGAGGCGAGTGTATTTTATTTTCCGATGGATTTTGCATTTGCGATCCGCCCGTACCTGAAGGCGCTGCGGCCGAAGTTGGTGGTGATTGCGGAGACGGAATTTTGGCCAAACTTTCTGCGATTGGCACATGGGAGGGGGGCGCGGGTTGCGGTGGTGAATGCGCGCATCTCAGACCGCTCGTGGCCGAGTTACCGGCGATTTCGCGGGTTGCTGCGAAAGGTGCTGACGAACGTTGACTTGTTTCTGGCGCAGACCGAAGAAGATGCTGCGCGGCTGCGAGATATTGGCGCAAGTGCGGAACGGGTGCGGGTTGCGGGAAATTTGAAATTTGATATTCCTGCACCGGCTGCCAGCGAGATCGTTGAAAGGGTGCAGAGGGTAATCGCTGAGAGTGGCGCGGGACCGGTGCTGGTGTGTGGAAGCACGGTGGATGGAGAAGAGCCGCTGCTGCTGAAGGCGTTTGAGAATCTGCTGGTGCGGCATCCGCGGGCGGTGATGATTTTGGCGCCGCGGCATCCCGAGCGCTTTCCGGCGGTAGCGGCGCTGCTGGAGCAGTTGTCGATTCGGTTCTGGCGGCGCTCGGTTTGGAATGGTGCGGAGTTGAGTGGCGGGGTTCTGCTGCTGGATACGATTGGAGAATTGGCAGCGCTGTATGCCGTCGCGGACGTTGCGTTTGTCGGCGGGAGCCTGGTTCCGCGCGGGGGACATAACATCATCGAACCAGCGCAGTACGGAGTGGCGACGGTGGTGGGGAATCATACGGAGAATTTTCGCGACATTGTGAGTCTGTTTCAGAGCCGGGATGCGGTGCGGGTTGTTGGTCCAGCGGAGTTGCCGTTGGTGTTGATGGAGTTGCTGGCGAACGACGGGGAGCGAATGGCATTAGGGCGGCGTGCGGCGGAAACCATGCGTTCACAGTTGGGAGCCACCGAGCGGACGGCCGCCGCACTGCAGGAGTTGCTGGCACGGTTATGAACTTGAATCCTATGGCGGCCATCTATGGCGGCGTGGTGGGAGCACGCAACGCGCTTTATGACCGGCGACTTTTTCGGGTGCGCGGGTTACAAGGGACAGTTATCAGCGTAGGAAATCTTTCGGCGGGAGGTGCGGGGAAGACTCCGTTCGTTATTTTGCTGGGCGAGTTGTTGAAGGAGCATGGAATTAAATTTGATGTGCTCTCGCGGGGTTACGGACGAAAGACGCGCGGAGTGCTGCTGGTTGAACCTGGCGGGCTATCGCGGGATTTTGGCGATGAGCCGCTGTTGATCGCAAGACGACTGCAGGCGGCGGTGGTGGTTGGTGAAGATCGGTATGAAGCGGGAAGATTCGCCGAGGCGCGATTTGGTCCGCAAGTTCATTTGCTGGATGATGGGTTTCAACATCGCGGACTGGCGCGGGATTTCGATATTGTGCTGGTGACGCCGGAGGATGCTCGCGACCGATTGCTTCCATCCGGCCGGCTGCGGGAGCCGTTGCGTGGGTTGCGACGGGCCGATGCTGTGGTGTTGACGAGTGGGGCCGCACCGGAGGCGTTTCCGCTCGCTGGCAAAGTTGTATGGCGGGTGCGGCGCGGGATTGTTCCACGAGATGTTCCGGAGCGGCCGGTTGTGTTCTGCGGGATTGCGCGGCCGCGGAATTTCCTGCTCCAGCTGCGGGCGGCGGGGATTGATCCGGTGGCGGAGGCGTTCTTTCGAGATCATCACGCCTATACGGAAAAAGACATCCGCGATTTGCTGCAACTGCGGCGGCGCAGCGAGGCGGGCGGCTTTGTGACGACGGAAAAAGATGCGGTGAATCTGGGCGGATATCTCGAGTCGCTGGCGCCGCTGGCGGTGGTTCCCGTCAAAATGGAGTTAGTCGACACAGCTGACGCTGTGGGTACGTTGCTACGTGTAATTGAGGAGCGGCGGCGCTCGTGAGAAAATGCGTTGACTGTATTAAGGAAGCGCGCTGAACGTGCGCTTTAGCATTCGCGCAAAAGAACGCTAGAATGCTGGCGCGGCGCGCCGCGAATCCTCGGCGACGAAAGGCACGTCGCCTCAGGATTACATGTCTTTCTAATCTGATGACGAAACACTTGAAGGAAGCGGAGCGGCTGCGGAAGATTATCGAGGCATTCCCCAAGGTCACGATTACGGTGCTGGGGGATTTGGTGGCCGACGAATTTGTCTATGGAGAGATCTCGCGAGTGTCGCGGGAGGCTCCGGTGCTCATCTTGAGGCATCGGGAACGCACCGTCCTGCCTGGAGGAGGTGCGAACGCAGTAAATAATCTGGCGGACATGGGAGTGAACGTGTTGCCAGTGGGCGCGATTGGCGACGACGAGCCAGGACGATTGTTGCTGAAGTTTTTTCGACATAAGCGCATTCCGGTCAGCGGCGTGCTCAAGGATAAGAGTTATACGACGGTCACTAAGACGCGCATTCTTGCAGGCATGACTCACAATACGCGACAGCAGGTTGTGCGGGTGGATCGGGAGCCGGAGAATCCGCCGAATCAGCACCTGAGGCGCGAACTGTTTCTGGCGGCGCGAGAATATTTGCGAGCATCGGATGCCCTGCTGGTTTCCGATTACGGGTATGGATCGGCGAGTCCGGCGATCGTGAATGCGCTGCGCCAGGGCGGACGCCGAAAAGTTGTGAACGTGCCCATGATTCTGGATTCGCGATACCGGCTGCTGGAATATTCTGGCGCAACGGCCGCGACGCCGAACGAGCCTGAAGTTGAAGCGGCGCTGGGGGTTCGTGTCGGCCAGGACTGGACAAAGCTGGCTGAAGCTGGACAGCAGGTGATGGAGCGGATGAAGCTGCAGTCGCTACTGATTACGCGAGGACGCAACGGGATGGTGGCCTTCGACCAGCAGCATGCGCCGGTGGATATTCCTATTTTTGGTTCTGACGAAGTGGCGGATGTGACCGGCGCGGGCGACACGGTGATTGCGGCGTTTAGCGCGGCACTGGCCGCTGGGGCGAGCACCGAAGAAGCGGCGCAACTGGCTAACTACGCGGGTGGGATCGTGGTGATGAAGCGGGGTACGGCTACGGTTTCTGCTCAGGAATTGTTGCGGGCGGTGGATCAGGCCCCGCCAGCAACGCGACCGCACTGATGGAAATATCACGGATGGGAACCAGCAAGATTCTGCAGCGGGAACAACTGGGCGAGCGCGTTTCGCAATGGCGGCGCGCGGGCGAACGGATTGTGCTGGCCAACGGTAATTTCGATTTGCTGCATGTGGGGCACGTGCGCCATTTGCGAGGGGCGAAAGAGCTGGGAGGAAAGCTGGTGGTGGCGATCAATTCTGATGAATCGGTGAGAGCGCTGAAGGGCGAGGGACGTCCGGTGATGCCGGCGGAGGAGCGGGCTGAAATTGTTGCCGCGCTGAGCGACGTGGATGCGGTGGTCATTTTCCCTGAACTCGATGTGCGCGCGCTGATTCGCGAGATTCGCCCTGACATTCAAGCGAAGGGGACGGACTACACGGTGGATTCGGTTCCTGAGCGGGATGCGGTGGCAGAATACGGCGGGCGCGTGGCCATCGTGGGAGATTCCAAGGATCATTCGACCAGTGACATTATCCGGTCGCGGCTGTCGCCGAGGCAGCTGTGAGTTTCGAGCCGGATAGTATCGATATACCTTCCGAACAAAAGGTCGAGCGGCTGCTGATTGTGCGGCTCAGCGCCATGGGGGATGTGATCCATACGCTGCCGGCGGTTCAAGTCTTGCGAGAGTTATTTCCACAGGCGCATATTGGCTGGCTGATTGAACAGCGATGGGCAGAGCTGCTGTGCGCTGCTGGATTTCCGAGGCGCGGAGCCCGGTCATCCCAGCGGCCGCTGGTGGATGAGGTGCACACGGTTCATTTGAAAGGGTGGCGTAAGTCTTTTTTTTCACTTTCAACCTGGCAGCGCATTGCTACGGTTTGGAACGATGTGCGGGAAGCGAGGTACGAAGTTGCGGTGGATCTGCAGGGCGCGATGAGGTCGGCGGTGCTGGCGCGGTGGTCGGGAGCGCGCGTGGTGTACGGTGCGGCGGAGCCGCGGGAGTCGCCGGCTAGTCTTTGGTATACGCGGAAAGTGGTGGAGCGGGGGCGGCATGTCATCGAGCAGAATGTCTCTGTCGCAGAAGCATTGGCAGGACGTCGGATGAGAGTGCCGTTTGCGCCGCTTCCCCGTGATCCCAACGCCGAATCACTTATCGATCAGCGGCTTGCCGAATCTGGGGTTGACGAGTTTGCGATTTTGAATCCGGGCGCGGGGTGGGGGGCAAAACGATGGCCGGCGGAGCGGTATGGCGAGGTTGCCCGGGGACTGGCGGATTTGGGGATGCGGTCGATTCTTAATTATGGTCCGGGAGAAGAAGGGTTGGTGCGCACGGCGGAGGCGGCCGGCGCGGGGACGGCTCGGGCGATGAGTTGCACGCTGACGGAGTTGATTGCCTTGACGCGGCGGGCGCGGCTGTTTGTTGGAGGAGACACGGGACCGCTGCATTTGGCGGCGGCGTTGCGGATTCCGGTGGTAGCGATTTATGGGCCTACCGATCCGGGGCGCAACGGGCCGTATGGGACGCAAAGTGTAGTGCTGCGGAGCGCGGAGAGCGCTACGTCGCATGCGCGGCGGGCGGAGGCGGATGAGGGGATGTTAGGGATTGGGAGCGATGCGGTGGTGGAGGCGGCGCGGGGCGTCCTCAGAGGCTAAAGCCCTCAAGTCTTTTTCAGCCTTTTACGGCCCGGCTAAAGCCGTTCCCTTT
>Ga0307478_10000709_pt1 | contig 32587 bp, 25 predicted proteins | sample atmos_gasesECM4C_2_FD_203713 | JGI IMG/M metagenome (GOLD analysis project Ga0307478, IMG submission 203713) | Hardwood forest soil microbial communities from Morgan-Monroe State Forest, Indiana, United States - atmos_gasesECM4C_05 | ecosystem: Environmental > Terrestrial > Soil > Temperate...
GGGCTCGAACTGCATGGCCTTCGGAATCATGACCACGAAATGCTGCATGCCGTAGAGAGTCTTGGGAACGACCGTCGCGGACCCGCTGTAGGGCACGGCGTACTGCACCTGAAACTGGGTTTCGCCCGGACGCAGCGGGAAGATGAAGGCGTAGCGGCCCTTGTCGGCCTGGGGCACGGGCGCGGAGTTCAATGGGTTTCCATTGGCAGTCTTCGCCGCCCCCTGTAAGACCTTGGCGTCCTCGGGCACATAGAACTCGAAATTGTGATCGTTCATCTGCGTGCGCGGGGGTTTCGATTCGTTATTCACCGCAAATATGCGGTCAACTTCGAGCTGGCCGTTTTCGACCTGGCAACGCATCACGTCGGCGGTGACCGAGAGGCCTTCGATCTTTTTGCTTACGTCGAAGACTTCGATCTCGACCGAAGTCGTTCCCGGAGGCGCCATGCGGTGATAAGTCACGCCCTGGTGAATGGCGCGAATGAGGTGAGGCGAGGCGGCATCGTCGAAATCAAACTTGAAATTGCCCTTGGCGTCGGCCTTGGTGCGAGCGGCTTCTTCCATGCCGTTGCCGAGCTTGATGAGAACCACTTCGTCGCCCGAGCCAGGCTTGTCGGTGGTGCCGTTTTTCACGGTGCCGGTCAGGGTTTCGGCGGAAGCAAATCCGCCGAGAGTCAACGTGAGCAGCAGGGCTGCTGATTTGAGGGAGAGATTCAAACTCTCGCTCCTTTCCGTTCGCGCAAAGACGCGGTTGCGGCAGACTGTTCGAGGCGAGCGATTTCTGCGAGGATGGCGGCGGCTTCGTCCTCGAGAGAGGTTTTCTCCTCCTGGTAGTCCACATCGGGAACCTTACCTGCCTTGTATTCGAAATTCAGGTCGCGGAGATTGTCGTAGACCACTTCCTTGCGCTCGCGCAAGTAGGTGAGGCGGGTCTTGACCGGGCCGGTGTAGATCTGTCCCGGAATGTAGAAGACGTAGGCCAGCGAGCCCAGCGTGACCAGAGCACAAATCAGCAGAACCATCACAGATCGAGCTCCTTGTCGGCCTGATCGCGGTAACGCTCAAGTTCGACGCCGCGCAGGGGCTGAATGCCATCGGCAAGAGCGGGCGTGGGGCGCTGCCGCCAGGCGCGAACCACGTAAACGACCAAGGTCAGGCCGACGATCAGCACGATAAACGGCATGACCCATGCGACGCGGCCAAAGCCCTTGGTACTGGGCGCGGCGATCACCGTGGTTCCATATTTCTGAATGAACGATTGCAGCGTGAGGTCGTCATTGTCGCCGTGGTCGATTGCGGCGGCCAGCTCGCCCCGCATGCGCTCGGAATACATACAGCCCACATGATTGCATTCGAGCAGCACCTGACTGCAGCTGCAGACACACATCATGCGGTGGCCGAGGTCGCGGAAACGAGCGTCCTCGTCGCTGACGCCCATGAAGGCGAAGACAGCGATGACGAGCAACAGCAATTGCGCGGCCCGCTTGGGGCGAAAAGTCAGAGTCGACATCAATCCCCCGCTCCCACCGGGGCGGTTTGCACAGTCGCCGGCACACGTGCGGTCAGCGGCGCGGCGTTCGGAACCAGCGCCGTGATGGTTCCGAAGATCATGATAATCAATCCCCTCCAGATCCAGGGCACCATGGGATTCAGGTGTGCCTTGATGATGGGGCGGCCGGTCTCCTCATTGCGTCCTTCATAAACGACGTAGAGATCGTTGACGAGAAGCGGATAGGGATAGACCTCGAAAATACGCGGAAGCGTTTGCGGCTGGGAACTGGCCTTGTAGAGGCGGCGTTCGGGGTACATGGTGGTGATCTGCTCGTTGCCGCGAAGCACGTTGATGATCGCCCACTCGTTGGCTGAGTTGGGAGTGTCGTCCTGCGTATAGGACTGGCAGACCAGGGTAAAGGGACCGAGAGTCATCTTGTCGCCGAATCCCATTTCTTTTTCGACATCGCGATTGAAGGGGGTGCCGAGGATTCCGATGATCACGACCGCGACGCCGAAATGCACAATGTACCCGCCGTAGCGCCGCGTGTTGCGGTGCCACAGGTGCATCATGGAGGGCAGCAGGCTGAAGCCGGTGTGACGCGAGATGACGCGGCCGCCGCGAACGAATTCCGAAATCACGGTGAAGATGACGAGCGCCGACAGTATGGCGGCCATCAGCGAATAGAAGTAGCCGCTGTCCTTCCAGGGGCGGACACCGAAAATCATCATCACAGCGCCGACCGCCAGCGCTGCGATCGACGGCCACAGGAAATTGCGTTTCAGGCTTTCGACGGAGGTTCGGCGCCAGGCTAACAGGGGACCCACCGCGGTCAGCAGCAACAGAAGCAGCGCGACCGGAACGGCGACACTGTTATAGAAGGGCGGGCCGACCGTGACTTTCGCTCCCGAGAAAAGCTCTGAAATTTTCGGGAACCACGTCCCCCAGAACACCACGAAGCAGGCGACCACGAACAGGAGGTTGTTGAACAGGAAGCTCGATTCGCGCGAAATGATCGATTCCAGCTTGTGCTCGCTGCGCAGGTGCTTGTGATTTTCTACATAGAAGAAAAGGAAGGCAGCAAAGGTAATCCCCAAAAACCACGCGAACCACGATCCGATGGAAGACTGCGCGAAGGCGTGGACCGAGCTGATCATTCCGCTGCGCGTCAGGAACGTGCCCCAGATGGCCAGCCAGAATGAGAGAAAGACCAGCCACATGTTCCAGGTCTTCAGCATGCCGCGCTTTTCCTGCATCATGACCGAGTGCAGGAACGCGGTGCCGACGAGCCACGGCATAAGCGAAGCGTTCTCGACCGGATCCCACCCCCAATAGCCGCCCCAGCCGAGCACCGAGTAGGCCCAATGCGCGCCCAGGAAAACGCCAACCGTGAGGAAGCCCCAGGTCACCATGGTCCAGCGGCGGGTGATGTGGATCCACTTCTCACCCGGGTAACGCATGATGAGCGCGCCGAGGGCAAACGCGAAGGGCACGGTGAAGCCGACGTATCCCAGGTACAGCATGGGCGGGTGCATCACCATCTCGGGATACTGCAGGAGCGGGTTGAGACCGCTGCCATCGGGAGGAACCTGTCCTTCAAGAATGGCGAACGGGTGAGCAGCGAGATTCAGGAGCAGCAGGAAGAACACCTGCACGCCCGCGATCACGACCGACGCGTAAGCAAACAGGCGCGGATCGGTCTTATAGCGAAGGCGCAGGACGAAACCATAGGTGGCCAGCACCATCGACCAGAACAGCAGCGAACCTTCCTGCCCGGACCAGAGCACGGCGAACTTGTAAGGACCGGGAAGATCCTTATTGCTGTGGTGGAAGATGTAGGCGATGGAAAAATCGTCGGTGAAGGCGGCGATGACCAGGATGGTGGATGCCAGGAAAATCGCCCCGAAAACCGCAATGCCGGCACGGCGGGCGGTCTCGGTGAGCCGGTCGGAGCCCGGACCCTGTACGGCGAGCGCCACTCCTCCGACTAGAAAGGAATAGGCTGCCAGGCCAAGGGCCAGCAGGAGCGCAAAACTACCGATTTGCGGCAGAGCCACACTGCTAATTTGCGACATGAATCGCCCCGAACATATTTTTTCAGAAACACGCGGCTAGAGCAACCGGGAAAGGCCTGTCCAGCATTGACTTGCTCACGGGAGCAAGCCGGGCTGAGCGGCCCTGTAAAGCGACAGAATCCTAGGGTCTGAACACTTAACGGCAATCCGACGTGGTTTATTCCCTTGTCTCACAAGCAAGGGAGGTCGAACAAGTGCCGGAAGTGCAACCAAAGCAGACGTAGGCAGCCATCCTACGGCCAGTCAGGAAGATGCGAGGGACTGTCGAATTGGCCAAACGAATTGGCCCGCGGCATGATCGTGGACCGGGCCGCGGGCGCGGATTCCGATCGAGCTACGCCGAATGTTGCCGCTGGTTATGGTAGCGGGCCATGATCTCGCGCTCGGCGACCAGCCAATGTTCTTTGTCGTGACCCGGTTCGTGGCCGTGTTGCTCCCAGAGTTCATAGGCGCGGCGACGGATCTCGTCGTCAAGATTTATGGGCACGATATTTTTGCGGGGCTCGGTCCGGCGAACTTCCCGGATCTCGGGAACAGCGTCGGCGGTGACGGCGGTAACCGTATGGTTGAGAGCTTCCCCGTTCAGCTTTCCTGAACTGGTGCGAGGGGTTTTGGATCTTGCCATAGTGGGATACTCCTTGCAAATTCCTAAGTTAAGAAGTGAATCGAACTGATGAATGAGCCACATGCGTACACTTCAACCCCGCCTGAGAGAGATGAAATGTGATTTTTTGAGCGGGTTTATGTTTTTAATATAAACCTTCCCGCGGGAATCGGACAGGGAGAAGGAAGAAAAAGTTGTGAAAGAAAACAGTAACGCGGAGTTTTTTTACAGCTTAGCTTCAGTGGAAGTCGTGAGAACTGGTTTCGGCCTGAGTGACGGAGAGCGGTAAGACGCGTTCGGCCTTGACGGAAATCACGTTGTCCTGATTTTGCAAAATACCTTCGATCATCAGAAAACGCTCGGAGATCAGAAGGATGCGATGTTTCTGAAGCAAGTCCGGGGTGACGATGGCGTTGGCGATGCCGGTTTCATCCTCGATGCTGAGAAAGACGAAACCCTTGGCAGTGCCGGGGCGCTGGCGGGCAATGACGCAGCCGCCGATGCGAAGACGACGTCCGCTGGGGAGGGATTTGAGGCTGGAGGCAGGATGGATGCCGAGTGCTTTCATTTCGGCGCGGCGATAAGCCATGGGATGTGGCCCAACGGTCAGACCAGTTCCGTGAAAGTCAGCAACCAGACGTTCTTCGTGGGTCATGCGTTCGAGGGGCGAGGGGGCATCGGGTTCGGGGAACTCTTCGAGCAGAGGTCCGGAGCGGCGGACGGCTTTCTCGACTTGCCAGAGGGCATCGCGGCGGTGGAGTTTCGGGGATTTTTCACCACGGAGATACTGAGGTACAGAGGAAGGCTGGTATACGCTTTCAGATTGCAGAGTGCTGGGAAGCGGTTCAGGTTCGTGCTGCTGCCGGGGAAAAGCAGGTCCTTCGCTTCGCTCAGGATGACAAACTTTTAAGGAATCAGGCGATTTTAAGGGGTCAGGCGATTTCTCAGGAGAACGTGCTTTCTTTTTTTGCCCGATTTTCTCCGTGTCTCCGTGTCTCCGTGGTGTATTTCCACAGAGACACTGAGGCACGGAGGAATTTTCGGATTTCAGATTTGTAATTGCAGATTGCAGATTGGGTGGCGCAGAGTGCGGCGGAAAAGCAGGTCCTTCGCTTCGCTCAGGATGACAAACTTTTAAGGAATCAGGCGATTTTAAGGGGTCAGGCGATTTCTCAGGAGAACGTACTTTCTTTTTTTGCCCGATTTTCTCCGTGTCTCCGTGTCTCCGTGGTGGATTTCCGATGGCATTCAGCGCCCCGATTTCGGCGAGGGTGGTGAGTTCGTCTTTGCGGAGTTCGGGGACGCGGCGGGTGAGGTCGTGAATGGATTGGAAGGGCGCGAGGATGCGTTCGCGGACGAGAGCCTGGGCGGCGGATTCGCGGAGTCCGCGAACGTATTTGAGTCCGAGGCGGAGCGCGAGTTCGGGGGGATGGGTGTTGGGTGGTTTCTTGCGCCCCTCCGGGGCTGGGTCGGGTTTGTCGGCTGACCCACGGCTTGCGCCGTGGGCTTCATTGTGTCGCCCCTTTGGGGCTGGGGTGGAGCGTGTGTAGGAGCCGATCTCGTTCCACGGTATTTCTGTGGAAATTTCCAAACCTCTTTGTTTCGCCGTACATGAAACAGATGATGTCTCTGCGGAAGGATCGAAGCCCTGCCCGGCGATGAACCGGTTAACCAGCGTGACCTTGGGTGTGGGCGATTGTGTGTGAGTATTGAATGATTTTTGAGCGAGGAATGCCGCATCAACCTCAGCGGCTAAAGCCGCCTCCTCAAAAGAAGACTTCACGGACCGGCTGAAGCCGGTCCCTTTCAAAGCAAAATCTTGGCTGATCATTGATGGCTGATCGCTGACAGCTGATGGCGGATGGCTGATGACTAGTGGTTGATGGCTGATAGCGGATGGCTGGTGGCTGATCGCTGATAGCAGATGGCTGATAGCTGATGGCTGAGAGCTGACAGCTTCGCTAGCAACTAGCGACTGGCGACTAGCGACTGGTTCTTCGCTGGCGACTAGCGACTGGCGACTAGCGACTGACTCCAGCGTGCACAGCCAATCGGACTTCGTTACATCCACCGGCAGAATTTTCAGGCCGTGGCGCTGGGCGTCTTTCACGATCGTTGCGGGATGGTAGAAGCCCATGGGCTGATTGTTCAGCAGGGCGGCGGTGAAGGCTCCGAGGTAGTGGCACTTCAGCCAGGCGCTGGCGTAGGCGATCAGGGCGAAGCTGGCGGCGTGGGATTCGGGGAAGCCGTAAAGCGCGAAGGAGGAGATCGAGAGGATGATCTGCTCCTGGGCTTCCTGCGTGAGGCCGTTGACGGTCATGCCGGCGCGCAGTTTGGCTTCGATTTCTTTCATGCGGGCCTGCGAGCGCTTGAAGCCCATGGCGCGGCGCAGTTCTTCGGCTTCGCCGCCGCTGAAATTCGCGCTGATCATGGCGATGCGCAGTAACTGCTCCTGAAATAACGGAACGCCGAGCGTGCGCGCGAGCACTGGTTCGAGCGAAGGGTGCGGGTAAGAGACAGGTTCGCGTCCCTGCCGGCGCTGCAGAAAGGGGTTCACCATCTGCCCGACGATCGGGCCGGGGCGAATGATGGCGACCTGCACCACGATGTCGTAAAACTTCTGCGGGCGCAGGCGCGGCAGGCACGACATCTGGGCGCGGCTTTCGATCTGGAACATGCCGACGGTGTCGGCTTTCTGCAGCGTGGCGTAGACCGCGGGATCGTCGGGCGGCAGGTGCGCGAGGTCGACTTCTTCGTGGTAGTCGTTGCGGATGAGCTGAATCGAATCTTCGAGCACGGCCATCATGCCGAGGCCGAGCAGATCGACCTTGATGATCTTCATGTCGGCGCAGTCTTCTTTATCCCATTGCACGACGACGCGGCCGGGCATGGAGGCAGGCTCGAGCGGAACGACGGAATCGAGCTGGCCCTGGCAGATGACCATGCCGCCCGAATGCTGGCCGAGATGGCGCGGAAGATCCTGCACGGCGGTGCACAGCTCGAAATATTTGCGCAGGCGCGGGTGGTTGAGGTCGAGGCCGGCATCGTGGAAGCGGCGATCGAGGGCGTCGTTGGCGTCGCGGTATTCCCAGGTGGCGACGGCGGCGGAGATTTTGTTGAGCGTCTCGGGATCGAATCCCATGGCCTTGCCCATTTCGCGGGCAGCCATGCGGTTGCGGTAGGTGATGACGTTGGCGGTCATGGCGGCGCCGCGCTGTCCGTAGCGCTGGTAGATGTGCTGGATGACGCGCTCACGTTGGTCGCCGCTGGGCAGGTCGATGTCGATGTCGGGCCACTCACCACGTTCTTCGGAGAGGAAGCGTTCGAACAGAAGCTCCATGCCAACGGGGTCGACGGCAGTGATGCCGAGCGAGTAGCAGACGGCGCTGTTGGCGGCCGAGCCGCGCCCCTGAGCAAGGATGTTCTGCTCGCGGCAGAAGCGCACGATGTCCCAGACGATGAGGAAGTATCCGGCGAGATCGAGCTTCTCGATGAGCTGGAGTTCGCGCTCGAGCTGGCGGCGGGCGCGTTGTTGCAGGTCCCGGTTGTGAAAGCCGTTTTGCGGGACGCGGTCGCCGGAGAGCGAGATGCCATAGCGCCATCGGGCGCCTTCGTCGGTGCGCTGGCGCAGGAACGAGTTCATGGTTTCGCCTGCGGGCACGGGATAGCGCGGGAATTCGTAGCCGAGATCGCTGAGTTTGAATTCGAGGCGGGCGGAAAGTTCGGCGGTGTTGGCGATGGCTTCGGGCAGGTCGGCGAAAAGCCGCGACATTTCTTTGGAGGACTTGAGGTGACGCTCGGAATTGCGGGCGAGCAGGCGGCCGGCCGTCATCAGCGTGCGCTTGTGGCGGATGGCGGTGAAGACGTCGCAGAGTTCGCGGTCGCGCGGCGTGCCGTAGCAGACGCCGTTGGTGGCGAGGATGGGAAGATGCAAGTGGCGGGCGATTTCGAGGGCAACGCGGTTGCGGGCCTCTTCTTCGCGGTGATAGTGGCGTTGCAGTTCGACGTAGACGTTGTTGTGTCCGAAGATGCCGGCGAGGCGATCGACCACGCGATGGGCTTCGGCGGGGCCTCCTTGTTTGAGGGCGGCGGCGAGCGGGCCTTCATCGCCCCCGGTGAGGCAGATGAGACCGGGGGCATGGTGTTCGAGTTCGTGCTCGAGGACGGCGCCTTCTTCTTTGTGTTGGGCGCGGAGTTTCATGCGGGTGATGAGCTGGCAGAGGTTTTGATAGCCGGCGCGGGAGGCGACCAGGAGAGGGAGTTTGAATTCACCACGGAGACACCCTTCGGCGCGCCGCGCTTGCTCAGGGCAGGCTCCTTCGGCTTCGCTCAGGGCAGGCTCCGACACGGAGGAAGGCTGGGATTTTTGATTTTTGATCTTTGATTTCAGATTGGTAGAGAGCAGTGCCGAATGCGGCGGGAAAGCAGGTCCTTCGCTTCGCTCAGGATGACAATTTTTAAGGAGAGTGTGCAATTCCTCAGTAAGCACTGATTTTTTTCCCCCTTTCTCCGTGTCTCCGTGTCTCCGTGGTGAAAAGGCCTCGCAGCTGACTTCGGCGCCGATGTGGGCTTTCCGGCCGGCTTTCTCGGCGGCGAGGTAGAAGCGCGGGGAGCCGTAGAGGCCGTCGCGATCGAGCAGGGCCATGGCGGGCATTTCTTTCTCGGCGCACACGGAGATCAGGTCCTCGGGCAGAGTGGAGCCTTCGAGGAAGCTGAAGGCGGAGCGGGCGTGGAGTTCGGTGTACATCTGTGGTTAGTAGTCAGTGCTCGGTACTCGGTACTCGGTACTCAGTACTCAGTTCCCAGGTACGAATTTGCTTTAACTGAGAACTGAGAACTGGCAACTGGGTACTGGTTTTCAGTCATACGTTCCCTCGACGAACCAATGTCCGCTGAGCAGGTCGTGCACCAGGCGGTAGAGAGCCAGGGTGGTTTTCTCATTCGTAGCGGCTGAATCCGCTTTGGAAGCGGGGACTTTTGCGGCGCGGCTGAAGCCGCGCCCTGATACAAACCGAGACGCGGCAAGCCGCGTCTGGCTGATAGCGGGTGGCAGGTAGCTGGTGGCAGATGACTGATCGCTGATAGCTGACGGCTGACAGCTGATAGCCGATGGCTGGTCGCTGATCGCTTCTTCGCTAGCGACTGGAGACTGACGACCAGCGACTGACTGGCGACTGGCGACTCGTTCTGGCCACTGACCACTGGGCACTGGCCACTGGATGGCGATATCCCATTCGTCGCGGGCCCAGCCGTCCTGGTCCCACCAGTCTCCGGAAGAGCGCCAGGGGCCGGCCAGCCAGAAAATTTCTCCGTGAATTTCTTTTCGCTTGGGACAGACTACGTGGCTGGGTTGGCCATCGCGCAGGGTGACCGCGGCGCGCAGCGGCGGGCGAAACAGGCGCAGGGCAGCGATCGGGGCGCTGGAGAGCGAGTCGTCGGATTTTTCTTTGGACCCGCGCGGCGGGCTTGGAACGAAGCGCTGCATGCGAAACGACGTGGGATGGTGGGAATCGACGAGTTGCAGAGAGCCGACCTTATCCTGGCCCACCATGCCGGCAATGCGCGCCAGCGTGAGTTCGAGTTTTTCCGGTTCCGGCGTGGGCGGCAGAAACAGGCCGCCTTGCGTGGTGCGGGGTTGCGCCGGCGTGGCGGAGAGATGCACTTTGAGGATCGGGGCGCCGGGCGGATGGGCTTTGAGATCGAGTTGCAGAAGTTTGAGGAAAACTTTGGCGTCGAGCATGGGGACGGGGAGGTCGAGGGTGCGGGTGAAGGTTGAGTGGCGAGTTTTGGGGTTCGGGTTTTGAGTTGGGGGTGGTGCTACTCGCGGGGGAAAAGCAGGTCCTTCGCTGCGCTCGGCTAGCGCCTCGCTTTGCTCAGGATGACAATTTTTAATAAAACTTTCGCTTTGCTCAGAATGACAATTCGTGAGTTGCGGGGCATCGCTAACAGCAGGCTGCCGAGCTAACACTCGGCCTGGACAGCCGGGGGCGGCTGTCCCTACGTGAGTTGTGGCGAATGCGTCATTCGGGACGTCTTCCACGAAACCTGGACAGCGGGCGGCGGTTGTCCCTACGTGGGCTTGGTCTGGGGTCCTCGACTGTTTTCGGGGCAGGCTCTCGGGGGGTTCCGTCCCTACGTGAGTTGTGGTGAATTCGTCATTCGGGACGTCTTCCACGAAGTGAAAGCCGCTGTCGAGATGCAATTGCAGGCGGAGTGTTTGTGCGGCTAAGGCGCGGGCGGCCAGGCGGGCGCAGAGATGGTCGAGCATGCGGGCGAGGAGGAAGGCCAGCGGTTCGAGCAAGACCAGCGGGTATTCCAGTTCCACGGCTTCTTCAAACACTAGCGGTGGGTCGATCGGGACCAGCGTGCGCGAGACCGCGCCGCGCGCGAGGTGTTGCAGGCGGGTGCCGAACTGGCCGAGGCGTTCGCTAAGCGCGATCTCGGGAAGAGCGCACAAAGCGCGGAGATTGCGCACGCCCCACAGGTCGAATGTCTCGAGAACGCGCGCGGCTTCGTCGGAGGGATCGGGTAAGGCGAGTTCCGGGAACAGGACATCGAGAGGAAGGGTGCCCAACCGCTCGGCTTCTTTGCCTTCGGGGATGACGGTGACGCCGGGGAAACCGCGGGCGGCGAAGCGGGCGGTGTCGGGATTGGCGGCGACGGCGACATTGGCTTCGAGTCCGAGGTCGGAGGTGCGGCGGGCGAGATCGCGCGCGATCTTGGGGAGTGCGCCGAAGAGAGATTCGAGCCCGGAAAGGTCGAGGATGACAGTGTCGGGCGCCGTGTCTTCAATGCGCGGAGAAAACGACTGCGCGCAGTCGAGCAGGGCGGCGTGCGCGGCCGTTTCCTGCAAAGGCGAACGCGGGCGTAGGGCGAGATCGGTCCAGGGATCTACCTGAATCTTGGTCATGCCAAGCTCGATGCCGGCGCGGCGCGCTTTTTCGTTGACCGCAAAAATTTTCTGCAGAGGAGGCTTGCCTTCGAGCACGGCCATGGCCTGTGAACGCAACTCCGGTTCGGCCCGCAGAATGGCTTCGGCGGGGAAGTCGGGCACGAAGATGCAAGCGAAAGGCATGGGGGAAAAGCAGTAGCCAGTACTCAGTACTCAGTACCCAGTACTCGGTTGTCAGTGCTCAGTAGCTGCCGGCTATCAGCTATCAGCCGTCAGCTGTCATGCTGTCCATGCGGTTTTTGTTTCAAAGCTGTTTGCCGAGTGCACGGGCTTGCGGTCGGTGCGCGAGCGCAACACTTCGGTGCGGATCTTGATACCGGTCAACAGTTCTGCGTGCGATGGCCGTTTGGTCGAACATTCACGTGCTGGAGATTCATCGTCGTTACAAATTGAAAACTCTTCCGAGCACTGGGTACTGATCACTGAGTACTGAGTACGGGGGCCTGAGAAACTGGAACTGAGAACTACCGCCTGGCGACTGAGTTTCAGCGACAGCGAGGCGCAGGATTGCGCGCAGGATTGCGTGCCGATGGCAAGCAGGATGGTCGGCGTATTTTCGATGGCGCGGCGGAAGCGGAACCAGGTGGTGAGCGGGATGCGGCGCGCCATTTTCAAAGAAACTCCAGCCAGATCGAGAACGACCATGCCAAAGCCGCTGCTTTGCAGAAGCAGATCGGCGGCACGCAGGGCTTGCTCGACCGGATCTTCCATGCGGCGTCGTTCGCGCTCTTCGAGGCTAACGGCAGGGCGACGCTTTCGCGAGAGTGTGGAGGAATTTGCAGCGGCGCCGCAGCGAACCCAGAGCAACCGTTCCAATTCGATATGCGCGGCGGCGGCGGAGTGCGGATCGAAAGCATCGCTGACATCGATCAAGGCGCAGATTTCTTCGCGCCGAGTGGCGGCGGCCAGGGCAGAGAGCATCAGGCTGGTGCGCCCGGAAGAATCGGGACCGCAGATTTCGGTGAGGCAGCCACGGGGCAGGCCGCCGGTGAGGGCATCGATCGGAGCGATGCCGCTGGAAGCCGTGTCGGGCGCGGGCCGCACTGCCAGGCGCGAAGCCGGGGTGACGGCCGGGAGGCAGGCCTTTTCCGTGAGCTGTAAGACTTCCGAGGAGCGGGAATCGCGTGGAAAAGAGTGAGCGGTGGGCTCGAACTGGAGTAAAGACATGAAGGAAACCTCGAGATACGGGGGACTTTTGGGTTTTTTCACCACAGAGATCACAGAGGAATTCGGATTTTTGATTTCAGATTGCAGATGGGTTGAAGGCGGTGGCGTTCGCGGGGAGAAAGCAGGTCTCCTTCGACTGCGCTCAGGGCAAGCTTTCGCTGCGCTCAGGATGACAATGCAAATTGTTATCGGAGCTTTCATGACTGCCATCCGTTTAAGTATGTCTTTGATTAAGCGCGTCTTTTTGAGTCAGGAGCTAGTTTCGCTTTTTATTCGCCTTTAAAGATTTTGCTTCCAGGGAGGGCGATTGTCAAGAGGGCAGGTCGCAAGTCAGATCTTAGGTGGCACGCTGGGGGGCAGAGTTTTGAGTCAGACCTTTTAAGCGCGTGGATGCTAAAGATCGCAGAGAAAAGCTTTTAAACGCAGAGGGCGCGGAGAAACCACGCAGAGGACGCAGAGAGAAGCTTTTCCCGCAAGGTTCGCGAAGAAAAGCCGCGAAGAACGCAAAGAAAATCTCATCTTTTACAAAACGACCTTAGTCCGACTTCGCGACCTTTTTTGGATTTCAGGTTGCAGATGGGGCGAGGGCGGTGGCGTTCGCGGCGGAAAAGCAGGTCCCCTTCGGCTTCGCTCGGGGCAAGCTTTCGCTGCGCTCAGGATGACAATGCAAATTTGTTATCGGAGCTTTCATGGCCGCTGCGAATCCCTCGCGCACTTTGCGGTTAAGAGCTTCTGATCTGAGAACCTGAAACCGCGACCAAGGGTCTTAGGTGTTAAGTCTTGAGTCACAGGTTCTGGGTCTCAAGACCTGAGACCTGTACTTTCCAGTTCTTGCAACGTTGAACCGCTTTCTCCAATTCTCATAGAATCGAAGCGCTGTGATGGCACGATGGAGGATGTGGGCGGGGACCGCGCTTGGGGTTTGCCTGGCGCAAGGCGCCGCATTCCTCATGTTGCCCGCATTCGCCCCGTCTGTATCCGCCTCTCCTCAGGTCGCAACTTCCGCGACGAAAATGCCAGCGTCGATGGCGGTGAGTCCCGCAAAAGTGAACGTGCGTGCGGGGAGCACGCGGAAATTCTTCGCGCAAGTCAGCGGCAATCCCGACGCGAAAGTCGTGTGGCGCGTGAACGGAGTCAAGGGTGGGACGGCGGCGACGGGAACGATTGCCGCCGACGGAACTTTCACGGCGCCCGAGATTCCTCCCAAAAACAATGTTGTGGAGGTGGAGGCGGTCAGCGCAGCGAATTCCAGCGTCGCCGGGAAAGCTGTGGTCACCTTGCTGAATCCCGTGCCGGTCATCGATTCGATCGAACCCAAGGTGCTGAATTACGGAGAGCAGACGGTCGCCATCAACGGCAGTGGCTTCCTCGCGGGGTCGCAAGTGAAGATGAACGGTGTGGAGGTTGCGACGAAATTCGTCTCCAGCAAGCGGTTGACGGCCACCGCGACGCTGGCGCCGCTGGCGCCGGGACGGGTGGCGTTCACGGTGTTCAATCCCGACCCGGGCAATGAAACTTCGACGCCGGTTGCGGGGGCGGTGATGGCGGCGCATCCGAAGCAGAGTCACCTAGCGGCCGCGCGTTTTCTGGAGCAGGCTTCTTGGGGACCTTCGGCCGAAAGCATTGCGCACGTGCAGGACATTGGGTTCGAGGCATGGCTGGCGGAGCAGTTCGCGATGCCGGCAACCTTATATAAGGCTTCCGACAGCTCGGCCGACAATCTGACCGACGAGCAGAGCGAGTTCTTCGTGCACGCGGCCGTGGGCAAGGACCAGCTCCGCCAGCGTGTGGCATTCGCGCTGGCACAGATCTTTGTGGTTTCGGGATTGAAGACCGGGCAGCCGCGCCAGATGGTGCCTTATCAGAACGTGCTGCTCGAGGATGCCTTCGGCAGCTATGCCAAAGTTCTGCGCGACGTGACGCTCAGCCCGACCATGGGCGTGTATCTCGACATGGTGAACGATGACAAGGGCGACGCAGCGCAGGGAACTTCGCCGAACGAGAATTACGCGCGCGAGCTGATGCAATTGTTCAGCATCGGGACGGTGGGATTGAATCCGGACGGGAGCGAAACCGGACACGTCACCTATGACCAACGGACGATCACCGACATGGCGCGCGCGCTGAGCGGGTGGACGTTTCCCGGGAAGGCGATTGAGAAGGGACACAATCCGGAGAGATTCGATGGGCCGATGATCGCGGTCGAGGCCAACCACGACGAGGGGCAGAAGGTGATCGTGGGGAATACGACGCTGGCGGCAGGACAGACAGCGCAGCAGGACCTGGATGATGTGCTGCACGCGCTGTGCGTGCATCCGAATACGGCGCCGTTTGTGTCGTTGCGGCTGATTCAGCACCTGGTGACGAGCGATCCGAGTCCGGCGTATCTACGGCGGGTGAGTGAGGTGTTTGTCTCAAGCGGCGGCGATCTGAAGACGGTGGTGACGCAGATCCTGATGGATCCGGAAGCGAGAGCGGGTGACGAGCGAGGGCGGGACGCCCTCGGGACAGCCGGCGAGACGCCGGCGCTACCACGCGCGGCGCAGGCGGGCGGGCACTGGCGGGAGCCGGTGTTGTCGGTGGTGGCGATGATGCGGAGTCTCGGAGCAAGCGTGAGGAGCGACAATCGCCTGGAACGATTTCCGGCGAACCTGGGGCAGCGCCTGTTTTATCCGACGAGCGTGTTCAACGATTATTCTCCGCTGTATCGGACGTCGACCGGCTTGCTAGCTCCGGAGTTCGAGCTGTTGAGTTCGGGCACGGCGCTGATGCGCGCCAATGTGGTGCGGAATCTGGTGGAGAAGGGATTGAACGGAGATGCGCAGTTCGATCTGGCGCCGTTTGCGGCGCTGGCGGGATCTCCGGCAGATTTGGTCGATGCGGTGGATTATGCGTTTTTGTATGGACGGCTGCCGGTGGCGTTGAAGCAGGAGATTGTTGCGGCGGTGTCGGCGACGCATGATTACAACTTGCGGACGCGGAACGCGATTTATCTGGTGGCGAGTTCGGCGCTGTATCAGGTCGAGCATTAGGGCGGCCGCTAAAGGGGCTTGCGGTTAACGAGGGCGATTACGGCATGGCTGAAGGCATACCCTGATACGAAGCGACGCCGTGCGCTGGTAGAGGGCATGAGCGAGGGCAAGATGCCCTCGCTACAGCCGGCGGGACGCCGGCGCTACTGTTTTTTCGCAGCCTGCGTGGTTTTGGGCGATGCTGTTTTGTGACGGGTTTTTTGGGATGAGCATGATCACACGCAGAACGTTGTTGCGAATGGGGGCGCAGTCGCTTGGCTTGTGGGCGGCGGGTGGCTGCCTGGGACGGCTCAGCCGGGTGTATGCGGCGGCGCCGGCGGCGGCAGATTACAAGGCGCTGGTATGCATCTTCATGCTGGGCGGCAACGACGGGAACAATCTGATCGTTCCCATCAAGACCGATGCCCAGAGTTATGCCGACTATCTGCGGGTGCGCGGGACTACGCTCGGTCTTCCGCAAGATGGACTGGGCGTCATCACCACGGCCAGTGGAAAAGAAACTTACGGCTTGCATCCGCAGCTGGGGCCGCTGCGCGAACTCTATCTTCGGGGCAAGCTGACGGTGGTGTCGAATGTCGGGACGCTGCTGAAGCCGATCAGCAAGAATGCGTACCAGCAAGGCTCGGCGCCGGTGCCGCTGAATCTGTTCTCACATTCCGATCAGCAGCAACAGTGGCAAATGGCTTCGATACCGGGAGCTCCGCACAATGGGTGGGCGGGACGCGCCGCCGATCTGGTTTCGATTCAGAATGCGCCGGCGAAATTCCCGGTGGGCGTTTCAACGGCTGGAAACAGTCTTTTTTTGACGGGTGAGTATCCGGAAGTGTCGATCATCAATGGGCAGCTGGGACTCGATGGTTCCGACGGTTCGCTGGCGGAAAACGCGCGGGACGCGGCGTTTCAGCAGATCGTGAAATTTTCGAGCGGGATGGCGCTGATTCAGAAAGCCAACCAGGTGACGGCCGACGGCCTGGATGCGGCGCGGCAGTTGAATGCTGCTCTGGCAAGCGGTTCGTCGTTGAAGGCGCCATTTCCAACCACGAATCTCGGAAAGCAGTTGCAGGAAGTAGCGCGCATCATGAACGTGCGGACGAACCTGGGGGCGCAGCGGCAGATTTTCTATGTGGCTTTGGGCGATTTCGATACGCACTCTGACTCTGTCCCTCGGCAGAAGGTGTTGCTGGCCGACATGGCGGCTTCGATGTCGGCGCTCTACGACGCCACGGTCGAGATGGGCATTGAGCACCAGGTGCTGACGTTTACCGAATCGGAATTTGGGCGCACGTTGCAGCCAAGCAGCGGGGCGGGGACGGATCATGCCTGGGGAAGCCATCACCTGGTGATGGGCGGCGCCGTGAAGCGGGCGGACGTGTGGGGCGCGTTTCCGGTGCTGGCGCTGCAGGGACCGGATGACGTGACCGGGCGCGGCGTTTGGCTGCCCAGCATTTCGTTGGACCAGTATGGAGCCACGCTCGGGTCGTGGTTCGGTGTGGCCGACGATGCGCTGGTGAAAGTGTTTCCTAACCTGGCTAGCTTTACGCCACGCACGCTGGAATTCGTTTAGAGGCGGGGGGACGAAAGGGTCGGCGTTCCTGGCAGGGGAGAAAAAAATCTTACAACGCAGAGGGCGCGGAGAACTGCCGCGGAGGGCGCAGAGAAAAACTTTTGAGACTTTTCGGCTTTGCTCGGGAGCAGTCCCCGGCAAATAAGAATGACGTTCCTTGCAGGTTAGAAAAAATCTTAAAACGCAGAGGGCGCGGAGAGCTGCCGCGGAGGGGCGCGGAGAAAAACTCTTGAGACTCTTCGGCTTTGCTCGGGGGCAGACTCCGGCAAATAAGAATGGCGTTCCTTGCAGGGGAAAAAAATCTTAAACGCAGAAGACGCGGAGAACTGCCGCGGAGGGCGCAGAGAAAAACTCTCGAGACTCTTCGGCTTTGCTCGGGGGCAGACTCCGGCAAATAAGAATGACCGTCGGTTCGCAGTGGCTTTAATCGGCCGGGTTTGTGGAGCTTGAGGCGCGCCGATTCTAAAACGAGATGTCGTTAACGAAAGGCGGCGATCGGGGGTTCGCAGGTCGTTAACGGAAGGCCCCGATCAGGGTTCTGAGGCCCCAGGCGGCGGCTGTGCCCATTGCCAGGACGAACACTACGCCGATGAGCTTGTCAGAGGGTGTGCTCTTGCTCCAACCCTGGAGCACGGCGCCGATTCAAACCACAAAGAGCACGATTGCGACTACGGCGAGAATCCTGAGCCACATAGGTTGTCTGATTTCTGTACCGGCGGCAGCTTGTCACGTTTCACTTCGCACGGGAAAGTACGGGAATCACCCAGGAACGTGATAGCGTCGGCGTCTTTTTCCGGGTCGCAATGTCTTCCCGGGCCGCAGCATCAATGAAATCTCGCGACATCCAGGAAATGAGGTTTGAGGACAAGAAATGGAGTGCTGTACGCCCGAGCACACGGATAAGGTAATGACAGAGCGAATGAACTTTGACGATCGACAGCCATCAGCGAGGGCAACGTGATTACAGCCTTAAAGACAGTGGAAGTTTTAAAGACAATGGAAGCGGCCAATCTAATAGACCGGTTGGAAATGTTCGGCGAAGCACAAATCGAGCGGGAACTTGATGAGCGCGGCAACGCAATTCTCAGCGGACTGTTGACGCGTGCGGAATGCGAGGCGCTGGCGGACCTCTATCCCGACGACAACGTGTTTCGCAGCCGCGTGGTGATGGCGAAGCACGGTTTCGGCCGCGGCGAGTACAAATACTTCAGCTATCCTTTGCCGGAGATCATCGCTCAGTTACGGACCGCGCTCTACACGCGTCTGGCGCCGATTGCCAACCGGTGGAACGACTCGATGAAGGTTGCGGTGCGCTATCCGGAGAAGCATGAGGAGTATTTGCGGCGTTGTCATGCGGCGGGGCAACGGAAGCCGACGCCGTTGCTGCTGCGCTACGAAGAAGGAGACTACAACTGCCTGCACCAGGATCTTTACGGCGAACACGTGTTTCCGATCCAGGTGGCGATACTCCTGTCGAAGCCGGGAGTGGATTTCACGGGCGGAGAGTTTGGGCTGACGGAGCAGCGTCCCCGGATGCAGTCGAGGCTGGAGGTCGTGCCGCTCGGGCAAGGGGACGGGGCAGCGTTCGCGGTGCATCATCGTCCGGTGCGGGGCAAGCGCGGCGTGTACCAGGTGAACATGCGCCATGGGGTGAGCCGGCTGCGATCGGGAAATCGGTATACCGTGGGAATTATTTTTCACGATGCGCAATAGAAAAGATGTTGCGACACAGAACCTGTTTACGGGCCCAGAGACTCTCGCGCCTGGGAAAGACGAACTGGCGCCGGGAGCGTTTCTGCTGCGCGGGTTTGCGCTAGCGGACGAGGCGGCGCTGCTCTCGGCATTGCAGACCGTGACCGCGGTGGCGCCATTCCGCAACATGCTGACGCCGGGCTGCTATCGCATGTCGGTCGCGATGACGAATTGCGGAACGCTCGGCTGGGTTACCGATCGCACGGGCTACCGCTATGACGTGGCCGATCCGGAGAGCGGAAAGAAGTGGCCCGCCATGCCTCGCGCTTTTCAGCGGCTGGCGCGCAGCGCCGCGGAGGAAGCGGGGTTTGCGGAGTTTTCTCCGGATGCTTGCCTGATCAATCGCTACGAGGCAGGCACGAAACTCTCGTTGCACCAGGACAAGGACGAGCGCGACTTCAGCCAGCCGATCGTATCGGTGTCGCTGGGGATCCCGGCGGTGTTTCTGTTTGGCGGAGGGAAGCGCTCCGAACCGACGTTGCGAGTGCCCCTCACCCACGGCGACGTTGTGGTGTGGGGCGGTCCGGCGCGCCTCCGCTTTCACGGCGTCGTGCCGCTGAAGGAAGCCGAGCACGCGCTGCTTGGAAAGCAGCGCATCAATCTCACCTTCCGCAAAGCAGGATAGCGGACGTTTTTCTTGCGCTTGGTATTTCCTGGCTTGCTACTGAATCGAACTGGCGGCTTCGGAAAACACGTTGCCGGCATTGCTGCCGATCATGCGAATGGTGCCGACCACGATTACGAGAATAACGGCGAGCATTACGGCGTATTCGGCAATATCTTGACCCTGGTCGTCGGACCAAAGCGCGGAGAGAAGGGAGAGGGACATTCTGCACCAGCCTTTCGATGGATTTTCGGACGGTGCATTGTCACGCGCGGCGACGAGGTGGAACAGGTGACTAAAGACCAATCGCGAGGACAATTACCGGCCGTCGTCGGAAACAGCCTTTGGTGTGGCCGGTCGTACCGCGTTTCATCGGTTTTGAGTCCGGCGCGGCTGGTCGTTGACAGGTTGTCGATGGCTCGCCCGAAAAGTATTCGCTGGAGATTCGTGGCGGAAATGCGCGGGCACAACCTCTTCCCGGAAAAGGTTCTCTAAGGGGCAGGAGAAAGTCATGCCGGTAAAGAAGAAATCCAGTCGTCGGAAATACAGCCAAGGTGCAAGCAAAGCGGTAGCGAGTGCCATGCGCCGCGAAAAGCGCGGCAGTTTGCGCTCGGGGAAAGACGGCAAGGGAGGGAAGGTGACTAGCCGCAAGCAAGCGATCGCTATCGGACTCTCAGAGGCTCGCAAGAAAGGCGCGAGGGTTCCCCGGAAAAAGGCTGCGTGAAGTCTGGCAGTCGGGCATGTTTCTCGCCTTTTCGGCCGTTTCATTCCCTGGAGGGAGAAGTTTGCCTCGTGCGCGAGAGTTGGCCGGGATTTCCCTGTAGCGGATCCAGCAAAGACGGGAAGTTACGGCAGCCTCAAATCGAGTATCCAGTGAATCGCCCTACCAGTCATGTCTTATGTTTCGCGGCGGCTGCGCCGCGCACGAAAGCGGCTCGTGAAAGTTCTGACTGATGTTTCCTGTAAATTTTTCTTTACGTGGCATCGAGTCGAAGTGGGCATCATTTCGCGATAAAAAGGAGAGGACTACTGCAGGCAGCGGACCTGCGCAACGATCGCTAACGCGCGGGCCGCCCGTAGCAATCCAATGGGGGACACGAGAATGGGACCACTTCTCGGGAAATGGAAAGAGGAAATTTACGTGTTGATGCGCATCATGATGGGCTTCATGCTGGCATGCCATGGTGTGCAGAAACTTTTCGGACTCCTCGAAGGCGAAGGGCATCCACATGGCCTGTGGCTGGCGGCAGGAGTGATTGAATTCGTCGGGGGTTCGTTGGTGATGCTCGGCCTGTTCGCTTCACCCGCGGCTTTCATTTTGTCGGGCGAGATGGCAGTCGCCTATTTCATGGTGCACGCGCATCTGCGCTTCTGGCCGATCCTCAACGGAGGCGAAATCGTGGTGGCAAATTGCTTCGCATTTCTCTACATCGCGGCGAAGGGAGCAGGAATTTTGAGCGTCGATTCGTGGTTCGATTCGCGGCAGGCGATACTCGCTGCTCGGGAACGCTCCGATTCGTCAGCTTCCTCAGCGAAATGATTCAGTGGAAATTGCAGAGCTGCGTGAGGGCGTCAGAAAAAAGGTAAGGGTGACCTCATCGGTCACCCCATCGATCAGGAAGCGGTGAATCTCCTAGTAGCGGAACAGAATTCCGGTGGAGAGCCGCATATTGTTATTGTCGCTGGCGCCGTTGGCGTGCAACGAAAGCCAGTCAAACTGCATGGCTCGCACGGCGATGCGACGAGTCGCTTTCACGTCCACTCCGCCACCGAACATCATGGCGAATCCGCCGCCCGAACCAGACAGTCCGCCGAAGGAAGCGGAGGAATGGAAGCCGCCCGCCAGGAAATGGGCGAACGGGGTGATGGTCTCGTTATGACGATACGAGACGACCGGCCCGAAGGTGTAGGTGTAGTTGTTGAGACTCACACCATTCTGCGACATATACGCCCCACTGAAATCGGCAGCGATGCCGAACCAGTGATTCAGATTTCCAGCGACGGCGGTATTCCAGCCGTTGGCATTCACGCCCCCATCGAAGCGCGTGTACTGATAACCGCCAAAGATCTCCGCTTTGGGCGTGGCTCCCGTTCCCTCCTGCGCAAATGCCGCCAAAGAGAATAGGCCCGTCAACAACGCGAACTTGATCAATGCGCGCATCTACCCTGTCCCTCCAACTAAATTTGCACTCCTCCCCGGGGCGGTAGCCCCGGCCCCGAGGCAAATTGCAACGGTCAGCCTTGGGGCGAGGTTGAAGTGCTTCGCTATAGTGGAATTTACTGGGGAAAGGCGGGCAAGTGACTGAAGACAGAGGACAATCGGCCTTTGGTAACGGCCGCCGGTTGGCCCGCCAGGCTTGGGGTTTGGGAGTCCTGATCGGGACTTCGGCGAAGAACCGGACCGGCGACCGGGGCGTCCCCGGGGCGCTGACGGTGGAGAATCGGCCGGTCGGCCCGGGCCAGCCGCGCTCTGACTTCCTGGAATTCGCTGGTATCGAGGACGTAGTCGTTGCGGTCGGGGAGTAAGGTGGAGATCGCAGTTTGCGCCTTCTCGATGCGTTCTTCGGTTGGCGGATAGTTGCTGAAAGCGCGAGCGATCTTTCCCGGCGAAGCCGGCTTGAAGGACTTGGACTGGCCTTTGGCGGCCCGGGCCCGATCTTCCATTTCTTTCTTGCTCAGTTTTTCCAGGGCCTCGACGAACACCTGGGGATCGTAACCGGCAGCGTATTGGTATTCGATTCCGAGCAAGTCGGCTTCAAGTTCGGCGTCGCGGCTGAATTTCATCAGGCCGAGCGGGCCAAGCTGATGGGTTCCGATGGCGGCGGGGCCGCTGATGTAGGCGAGCGGAACGGAGAGCATGTTCCAGGCATACTTGCGCGTGGCGAAGCGGGTGGCATGGCGCGCGGCCACGTGGGCAATCTCGTGAGCCATCAACGCGGCCAACTCGGATTCACTGTCGACCTCGGTGATGAGTCCCTTGTCGACGTAGAGGAAGCCGCCGGGCAGGCCAAAGACTCTGCGATCGGGGCAATCGATCACTTTAATAGTGAAGGGAAGCTCGGCGTCGGAGTGGCGGGCAATCTTCTGTCCAAGGCGGCTGACATAGCCATTGATCTCCGGGTCGGTGACGAATTTCGTATTGCGATCGATGGCGGCCGCCATCGACTCTCCCAGCGCGCGCTCTTTTTGCAACGAGTACAAGTTCACGCCGTGCCCGACGTTCCGCTGCCCGATGCGGTCTACATCGTATTTCTCGGGCTTCGTCGTCTCTTTGCTGGCCGGGGACACCGTGGCGGGGGTACTTGCGGTGCCTTCCGGAGTATTGGAAGCCGGGGATTTTGGAGCATCCGAAGCTGCCATGCAGTGCACCCCAACCAGCAGGCAGATCGTGAAGGTCACCAGGCGCGAGCCATGGGCGTGATTGGACGCATGGCGCCTGAGCGTTGATCCGCCCAGAGACGGACACGCAGCCTCATCGGGACCGGTGCTGCCTAGGGTTACGCTTCCCGCAGTTGTGAAAGTCCTTTCACATGTAGGCCAAGTTCTTTGCGTGGCGAAGGCTGGCGGGTGGAGTAGAGCCGGGCGGGTCAGAACAGGGTGGTGGCTTGCGACGCGTTCAGCCTCTTGCAAAGGCAGGAGATGCACGTCCTCAAGAGCCACTCACTCACCCCAACGTCGAGCCTGATTTCCTCATCTTGCCCGACGCGTAGCCGATCTGGCTGGTGATAGAGCACGGGGGAGTCCAAAAGAATCGGTAATGGTTACGGGCCGCTCGCGGCTGGACGGGCTGGCGTCAACTGCTCCTTCGCTTTGGCGATGCCGTACTCCAGCCAGCCCGACTCGACGGCGTTCTGCGAGCGGTCGAGCAGGACCTGCAGCGCCTTGATGCGAGCGTTCAAGGCTCCACTATTTTTCGGATCGGAGGCGAGAACGATGTCGGTGAGGTGCAGGGCTTCGACCGGTTGGCCGGCGTCGACTTTCTCGACGGCGAGGTGGACCAGCGAATCGGAGCCCGCGAGTTTCACCAGATCGGGATAGATGGAGGATGGCGGCAGCTCGAACATGGTGGATGGATTCGCGTCGAACCAGCCCGCATATCCGTCGTAGATGCCACGCACCGACCAGCTGACTTTGCCGAAAATCTCGCTGAGGTTGTAGCTGGCGGGGAGCTTGATTTCCTGCATGAGCGTGTAGACATCCTTGCCGGCATTCATGCCTTTGACCGTTTCATCGTGGATGTACTCGATGGCGTCGCGATAGCGGGTGAGGCGCTTGGTAATTTCGGCGTTGCCGATGATGGGATCGCCGTGGCCATTCAGCACGAGCTCAGGTTTCAGCGCCAGGACGGTATCAATCGACTTGATCCAATCGAGAGCCCAGCGTGGCTTGGTGCCGCGAATGGCGTAGAGGTTGGGGAAGGACATAGGCTCGGGGATTCCCGCACCGGCGTAGTTGTCGCCGATGAAGGCGGCCTTGTATGCCGGAATCCAGACAGTGAGATGGTCGGGGGTTTCGCCGGGCGTGCTGAGCAACTGGAACTGGATTCCTCCCAGGGTAAATTCGTATTTCTCGTCGAAGAAAACGGTGGGATCGATCTGCGCTCCGAAGTTCCCGGCCCACGGGCCAACGGGCTTCGGGGAACGTCCGAAGGCGACGGCATTGCGCGGAGAAAAGAAACCTTCGAGCCTAGCGACATAGTTCACAAACTCAACGTAGTTTCGTTGCGCGATGATTGTGGTTCCCGGTTCCTTCCACAGCGAAATGCCGCCGATGTGGTCGGCATGACCATGCGTCAGGATGACGTACTTCACGGGACCATGGATTTCGGGCGACAGGAGTTTCCTGGCGACGGGAGCCTGCGCCGCGGAAGCCGTGTCGATGATGACGTTTCCGGCCGGCGTCTTGACCAGATACACGTTGCCGGTGGTCGGAGCCAGATAGATGGAGTCGCTGATCTTGGCGAGTTTTGGTGCCTCTGGTTGTTGTGCCGCGGCAGTGGCGGCTCCCCAGAGTCCGAGCAGGAGAAGAGCTGCCAGGAGCCGGAGTAATTGGTGTGTCGTCAAGGTCAGATGGGAGACAGGCACCCGCTGCGGCGCGAGAGAGCGGAGTTGGGTGGTCATGCCCACTATGGACGCCGTGGTTTGGGATTGGTTAGCTCGGGGAACTGGCCATGTGGAGAGGCGGACTGACAGCGGACGGTGCGCATTACTTCAGACCAGCGTCGGCCAACCGCAACACGGATGAAGCATTGAGAGAACGGGGGTCTGATCGCACAGGCCAAAGTCACGATCTCCTAATCGCTGGCGGACCACAAATCGAGCATCATCGGCATCTCGACGCAAGGTCAATGAGTGCAAACGCCGATTGCAACAATTGTCTTTTTGGCAGTACCAACCCCGCTCAATCCAAAGAACGCGATTCGACGGAGCGCCTGAGTCGCATCTTCTAGTTCTTAAGCAGTTTTCAGGATCGGCAACAGTTGGTGATTGTCGCAGGCTTCGAGAATCCCGAAATCGACCATGCGACGGACGAGTTCAGGGTCGATGCGGATACCATGTTCGTGGAGGATGGTGGCGAGCGCCTCGTCGGTGGGACGTCCGTCGAAATGGTGGAGGACGGGGGCTAGGGCTTCAGGCATGGAGAGGGGATCGAGGGAGCTGTAGGCGACGATGCGGTACTGGCCTGCGTGGACGCCGATGATGTGGAGTTCGCGGAGGCGGAGACGGTCAGGGATGGCGTCGGACATAAGGTGGGCGTAAGCATCGCGCAGCAAGTCAGCGAGGATGCGGACGCGCGGGCCGCAAGCGGCCTGCACCTGTTCCCAGGTGAGGGAATCTACGAGGTGAGCGCAGGCGCGGTAGAACTCGGGCTCGCTGCCGTCCCAGTCTCCCCATGCGCGGTGGTAATGGGCATGGTCGAGTTCGCCGCCGAGTTCAGAGACGTGAGGGAGGGTGGCGGAGTCGGGGTCGACGAGCTGGGTCAGATCGGGCTTGAGTTCGGCTGCGCACCACAAGACGAGATCCTGCTCGACGAGCTGCAGAAGTTTGCCGGCAAGTCGCCAGAACTGAAAGCTCGTGTTACCGCGCACATGTTTGCAAAACCAGGTAGCGCAGACGGCGGGGCGATGGGTCCAGATGCCGCAGTCTCCGGCGGGGCTAAGGAAGTGACAGCGAAGTTCGGGAGCCCGTCCGAAGACGCTGGGCACGTTGCGGTAGAGGAGGCCGAAGATGCCGCCTGGTCCGGCCCAGAGCGGAGTGACGGCGACTTTTTTCGCGATGCGCTGTTCGAGTTCGTGACGGCCGGCAGCGAGAGCAGGGCTGTTGTCGGAGAGGATGCGGCCTGCCAGGAAGTTGGGTAGATGAGGCTGATAGGCACAGCATTTGGTGGAAGGGTGAAAGTAGTTGCTGGCGGGAGCGGCGTTCTCGTGGGGAAGCATAGCGCAGTGGTCACAGGTGGCCTGAGTTTCGGCGGGGATGGGCCCGCCGGTGACGGCGCGCAACCAGCATCCGTAAAGCGGTGGAAGCGCGGCTTCAGCGATCATGGGTGACCTCGGAGGAGCGATAAAAGCATCCCCCGGCGGCGTGAGTGGCCACCGGGGAAGTTTGCTAGAGAGCAGTGGATCTACCAGGGCTTGAGTTTCTCGAGATCGTAGCCCTTGGGGGATCCGGTGCCTGAGTCCGAGGGACCGCCGGTTTTCTGAGCGTCGTAGGTCACCTTGATTTTCTGGTAGTCGAGGGTGTGCTGTTCGAGGGGTTCTCCACCTGCGACTTTTTCAAAGAGCAAGGGGGAAGACTTGTCAATGACCTTGTTAATTTGGAAGTCAGCGTGTCCGGGACTTTGCGACAGGCTCTCTTTCCCGTAAGCCTTGCCATCGAGAGTGCCTTCGGAGGTGATGATGGGTTTAAATTCGTCGCCACTTCCTTTCTGGAAGCGGGCGTCGTCCGCGAGATGGATCTTTTGGAACTCGGGCTGATACTTGCCCGCTGAGGCCCCGCTGGAAGAGTTGCCCTCCGTTGGTTCCCATTTGGCGAAGTAGTCCTTCTGAAACTTGCCCGCTGAGGCCCCACCGGAGACTTGGCCCAGGTCCTTCTGGGAAAATTCGGTCTGTTCGCCGACGCCGGCCAGCTTCGACTGAATGAAGCCTTTGACCAAGGAGTCGCCGATGGGAGAAGAGGGAGGCTGGGAGGTTTTGTTACGGTCGTCGTCGCGCTCCCCTGGCTCCTGGGGACCCTGCGAGCCCTGGTTCTGAGGGAGTTTGATCTCCTGGCCAGCCTTGAGAACGGAGGTGTCGGAGAGTTGAAGATTGGCTTTCTGGAGATCCTGGGGCTCCAAGCCTAGCCTCCCTGCCACGTCAGAGAGTTTGTTTTCGCCCACCTGGACGGTAGTTACGCTTTTATCATCAGACCGGGGGGCGGCGTTGCTAACTGAGAAGGGGCCGCCTGCACGACTGATATCGGACATAAGCAGTCTCCTTGCCTTTTCTTGTTATCGGCCTCTTGCTTCGTTTGTTGCTTACGGAATTTAGACCGTGCTTCGGCCTGTCGCATTTTGGCCTATAAGCTAGCCCCTCAAATTCAATGACGAATCACCGCTCTCGGCCAGATTCGGTCGCTTTCCACCATCATCTGACTTGCGGACCGGACAGCGTCAACGATAGCGCTGATCGTTGCTTGTATGCGTGGAGAGGAGGATAAGCTGGAGAAGACCTCGGTTCTGTTCTCAAGAACCCAGTCGTAGTTGTCGTAACATCTCCGATTACACGCATTGACGGGTTCTGGGCACCCCCATCTCTCCTACGGGAGGATTGGCCTGACACTCGAAGATCTAGGGTTTCTGATCTCTGAAATCGCTTGGGCCACGATTGCGAAGTGCACGACGTGTCGCCCAGGCGATGAGGAGAAAGACTGGACCCCAAACGAGGGCATACGCGGCGATGAAAAGGCCCAGTTGATGACCCTGCCCCGCAGCGATTATGTAGGTAAAGACGAGACCTACCAGTCCTGCGCACATCACCACAGCCGCGATTTTTGCCGCAGCGTTAAAGGCAGGATTCTGACCAACAAGCGTTGTCTCATCCGGCTTTGCACGAAGGCGTGGGTCCGTTAGCTTGCGCCGTCGGAGTTCATCCCAAAGGGCAGATTGGGCCGCTGGTTCGAGCGAGTGATGACTGACGGCAAGCGCGAGGAGTTCATCACTCGTCTTCGACAAGTAAATGGACTTGAAATCGACCTTCACGATCAACAACGTAAGTACCGACTGGCCCGATGTCAAGCATCCTGAGGTTGTAGTTGGTGAAAAAGTGCCATTTCACCAACTAGAGCCCGAGCCGGGTGGTGAGTGCAAACGCTGATTGCGTCAGTTATCGGTTTCCCCCCCGGGCAACGCTCCCGATTTGCCGCGTAATCACACAATGCGCGTGGATAGCATTCGCGAACTGATTGCCGTGAGCCGGCACCAGCGGGGTAGCTGGAAAACGTCTCTTTGGGACCCGCGATAAAGACGTAAAAGCGGCTGACTCCGCAGTGGCCCGCCGCCTCCCCAATTGCGACCTTAACACCATCGGGCCCAGTTACCAAACCCATCCGCAATGACACCGCACAGAGTCGCACAACATGACCTTACAGAGCAACGCTTTGCACCTTGCTCATGACCTCATCCACATCGGTCCTCCTCTATGTGCACATCTCTGGCTGGGCTGGCCGCATCACGAGTCTCGCCGATGGGAGTTCACGTGATGCGGAGTGACTAAGTCCCAGCAACTTACAACACAGTTAACGAGTTGGCTGGACCAGCAGAGAAAGCTCCTCACCGGAAGTACGTTTTTGGATGAGCTTTTTCTCTTCCTTGCTTTGCAACAACTGGCGGTAGTCATCGCCACCAGAAAAGAACACCTTGTTGAGGAACGTCTCGTCTCCGTATCGCGCGAATACGAGTTTAGGCTGGTGACCCTGGTTGGCGGCATCGTCGGCGACTGTCAATGCGAACTGGTGGTCTTGCCCGTCGTTGCCGTTGAAAATAATCATTCCGGACTGCAATTCCTCGATCTTGTAGTTGCCTGCTTTCAGTAGAGTATTTCCCACCGAAAAATCGAAAGGTATGTCTACCACGACGCGGTTGCTGTTTTGCGCACGCGCCGGTGTGACCAGCACTGATCCAAAAACCGCGATCAGTGCGACAAAGGTTAACTTCATCAGACTCTGCATTCTTTTCCTCATTCTTGTTGAAATGATTCACGATAGTCGTGATTGCACGCTGCCTTCTTCCAGATCGATAACCCGGCCACATGCGGTTTATCCGCGAAATGTAGGATCTTCATTCCAGAAATAACCAAAGCTTGAGTGCATACAGATTGGATTCAGTGAGGAAGAGGTTGATTGGTCGGATGTGTTAGAAGAGTGTTAAGTGATTGTATGGCGAAAGGAGACAAACTCAGCGAGTTCTTAAGAACTACCTTTCGAATCGCGAGGCCAGGGCACGTAGCCCACCCGGGGCCCCACGCGAACCGTCCTCAGAAGTCACATTCCGCGACTAGCTTCAAAAGCCGAAGAAGCGTCTCGCGCTCCTCCGAGGTCATTTGCCGCCGGACATTCCCATCGGCGGTCTCCCGAGCTTCGATCAGCCGTGATCGGTACTTTCTTCCTTTGGCCGTCAACTGGACCCGAATTGCTCTGCCCGATTTTGCTCTGTGCTCCGATACGAGTCCTTCTTGGGCCATTGACTTGATAGCCCGGTGCACGACGGTCCGGTCGAAACCCAGGAGTGTGGCGATCTGATTCTGATTCAGCGTCGTTCCGCCACGCAATGTCGACAGGATAAAGCCGCGTGTCGCCGAGCACCGGGTTTTTTGCTCCAGTCTCTTTCCCACCGAGAAATACGCGGCTGCGATATGGGCGAGTACCGAGTCTTTCAGAATGTCATCGGGAATCTCTTTCCTAGGGAGGATGTTCATAGGACGGTCACCGTTGCATCGAGAGGTCTTCGCCACTGCGGTAGCTCATTGTGGGCACGCGATTTCTTCCCGATCGCAATCACCATCACAATCTCCTGGTGCCGTCCGGACAACCCCAGATATTGAGAGAGCCTGCGGCCATCAAAGCCTTCCATCGGACAAGTGTTCATTCCGAGTGCTTCGGCAGCGATCATCAGATTCTGGCAAGCCAGCGATGCACTCTTCGTCGCCCATTTGAACAATTCCTGCCTGGACAGCGGCGGCATCCCGATCACTATCCGCAGATTCAGCAGCCGAAACAAGGCCCGTTTGATTGCAGCAAACATTCCGAATGGCCCAGGCATGAACAGGATCCGGCCGATCTTTGCTTTCTGCTCGTAGTTGCGAATCTTTTCTTCGGTGAAGTTGCTCCTGCGCATCCACTCCAACTGGCCTTGCGCCGTGGCAGACAGCGATCCGAGGTCTGCGATGGCCACGACCAGCGCGGAGGCGGTTTCGGCGGGCTTCTGTCCGAGGCACAGTTTCGCCACTTCGACCTTCTTCGCCGCGGACCGCACCCAATAAAACTTGTAAGGCTGGCTGTTAAAGCTCGAGGGGGCATGGCGGGCTGCATTGAGAATTTGCTCGCGCAGTTCGTCGGAAATTTCTACGGGTTCAAAGACCTTAACCGCTCGCCTTTGGAAGATCGCGTCCAGGGCCTGGTTCATGGCTCGCCCCTCCGTGTTGTCATTACAACATACTTATGTTGCTATTGCAACATAAGTCGCTGGGCGTCCAAGCCGGAGCTATCTGTCAAGTGGTGAAGAATCGCGATTACCCCAAACAACTGTGGAGCAGGCCCGCGTAAAACTTTGCCAGGTTCAGTCATTCCGAGCGGCACCACGCCCGCTATCGCCGGTTGACGCTTACAAGCTGGGGCGAAGGGTAACTCGTACTGTCGTACTCTAGCCGCCTGGCTGGGCACTGCGCTGAAATGGCTGCAAGCCCACCTTGCTTTGGAGGCGGTCATGTCCCTCAAGGGAATCGTCTTCGTTGTCGTTCTCTTCGTGCTCATCGTCGGCGCCGCGCTTGTGCGCCGTCCCACGACCAAACCTGCACATTGGACCGTCGTAGAAGTGCGTTACCTGAAAAACGGCGATTGTGCTTTTGTCGCCGAGTGGAGCGCGGGACTTTTCTCCGTCCCTGAATACGTTAAGGCTGAATCGAAAGATTCCCTGCACTCACTCTGTCCCGACCTCGGGCAGATTTTGAACCCGCCCAGATTTGATCTGATGACGATCAGCGCCGGAGCCGGCGACGGGCAGCGCTTCGCCGATGTCATCGAGCAGTGGCGCGGCCAGGACATCAACCCACGGTAACGGTTCCACTCAAAGCGCTCTGAGATGCGGGGAAGTCCAATCAGTAGCAGTGGATAGCAAGAGGTAGTTGGTAGCGCTACCGGGAATCGAACCCGGGTTTGAAGATTGAGAATCTTCCGTCCTAACCCCTAGACGATAGCGCCACACTCAATGTTTACGCGGATTTCGTGAAGTATTCGACTTCCGACCGTTAAGAACTTTACCCGTTCTTGACCCATTCCCTTGGGACAGAAGATTTTTCGTATCACTGTCCCGAAGCGCTTTCACGGCGACCGCGTCAATCGCCGCCCGAAGGTCGTCTTCCGACGCGATGTTGTATCGCGTAAAAGTCGAATGCGTCTTGTGACCGGAAATCTTCATAGCTACAGTTTCGGCGACGTTCGCATCGCGAAGGTTCCGAATCGCCGACCGACGCAAGTCGTGAATGGTCAAGCCGACATAGCGCGGGTCGTAAGGCTTACCCTTGACTTCGATTTTCTCACCCAGACCAGCGGCGGCGCAAGCCGTCATCCACGACTTGCGAAGGTTCGTCGAATCGAAGACCCGACCTTCGCGCTTGCCTGGAAGGTCTTCCAGCATCGCGACCAGTTCGGAAGTCAGAGGAATTATCCGACCTTCCGAAGTCTTGGTCTGCGATTCGTGAAGACGAATCATACGGCGCTTGATGTCTACCTGGTCCCACTGAATTGAGCATGCCTCACCGACTCGACAGCCGCACCAAAATAAGAAGGTGATGAGCGGGCGCAAGTGCGACGGGAGATTAGCGGCGAGAACCGCGAACTGTTCCCGTGTAATGAAACCTTGGCGGGCGCTGGGTTCTTTCAAGAGGTGAATGACGGGAACGTTCTGAAGTTTGCTTTCCTGCACAGCCAGCTTCATCATCCGACGGAGTAGCGCCAAGCTGCGATTGATGGCCGCGTTCCCGACGCCCGCGTCCTGGCGCTTGCGGACGAACTGACGCGCCGTGTCCGTCGTTATGGTCACGGCCGATGGACCGTCGTGCGATTCCGAGAAGTGGAAGAAGTCGTCCAGAACAGGCAACCCGCAGACGTAATCCGTACCGTTCGCGTCGGTTCTGAGACTCTTGTTCCCCTTCTCGATGTAGTTCGCCAATAGCGCGCGCCTCAATTCTCCATACGTGACCTTCCGCGCATCGGATAGCGGAGTGAGACCTTGGACCCGTGTGCGCTTGACTTCAGCGGCAAGGAACCTCAGTGCTTCATCACGGTTTGACGTTCCCGTCGATACCGAAACCTTGCGCCCGTTCACGTAGTACCTAGCCTGAAAGTTCTTCGACCCCGCGACAAGGATTAACGACCCATCCCCGCGCATCCGTTCTCGTTTCATTGCGCACCCCCTTTTGCCATCGCCGCGATTTCGGGAAGGTCCGCCGTCCAAACGTCGCCGCGAAGCCATTCAATCTTGCGCCACTGCGCTAGCGGTACGGGCGAAGTCGTTCCGTACCATTGATACGGATTCGCGCCAAGTTCGCGGGCGAGTTTGAATAACGACGCGGCCATCCCCTTGTTCATACCGACCTTGCGAGTTAAGCGGAGATACGGCGTCAAGATAGCGGCGTCGACACCGATTCGAAAGATGGCGATGCCGTGCTTCGCGTATTCTTCGCGCTTGTGAAGAAGAACCATTTCACCGTTCACGGTTATCCCGCGATAGCTGGCAGGTTCCCAAAATTCGTTTTCGGAAAATAGAAGCAGTTTCCTGTCCGCGTGGGCGTCGGCGTCGGGGCAGCCGTCTTGATAGTCGGGAATCAAGGCGGGCGGCAGTAGTACCTTCGTGCGCAAGATATCGACGACCGACGACTGCCCGACCTTACTGTGATATGTGTAATGCCAAACGATTTTCAATTCCGTTTCCTCCCCTTTACCCGTTCAATCGTACGTCCGATGGGTAAAGTGAACGAGTTACGGTGGTGACTAAGTGGGCGGTTACTAGAGGCAAGTGCGAAAAGTGTTGACTAGGTAATCGAGTAACGTTACTATTCGTTCTACTTCGGCGAAGACGGTTCCCGACCGAAGAC
>Ga0307478_10000710_pt1 | contig 32586 bp, 23 predicted proteins | sample atmos_gasesECM4C_2_FD_203713 | JGI IMG/M metagenome (GOLD analysis project Ga0307478, IMG submission 203713) | Hardwood forest soil microbial communities from Morgan-Monroe State Forest, Indiana, United States - atmos_gasesECM4C_05 | ecosystem: Environmental > Terrestrial > Soil > Temperate...
GCAGGAGTTCCAAGCACTCTGCCGGGTATGGTAAGCGTAGCCAGGTTCAACTTGGCGATGCCGAAATCAGCTATCTTCGCACGCCCTTCCTGATTGATGAGGATGTTACCCGGCTTGATATCGCGGTGTGTGACGCCTTGCTCGTGTGCATACTCAAGCGCAGTCGCAATTTCTTCGGTCAGCTGCAGGGCCCGTTCCAGCGGCAACTTCCGCTCGCGCGCCAGAATGCGGTTCAGCGCTTCTCCCGCAACATATTCCAGCACGATGTACGGATCCTGGTTCTCCTCGTCTTCCCCCACATCGAAGACCGAGACAATTCCGGGATGATGCAGCCGGCCTGCCGCCTTCGCTTCGTTGAGGAAGCGCATGCGGAATTCTCTCTCCGCCTCCGGCTCCTGTCCCCGCAGCGAAATCGTCTTCAGGGCCACCATACGATCAATCTGCGGATCCCGGGCCTTGTAAACCACGCCCATGGCTCCGCGTCCGAGTTCCCCGAGGATCTCGTAGCGGCCAATCCGTTTTGTGTCGGGATTCCCCATCGCGTAGTCGTGACTTTGAGCAGGACCGAACCTGCTCCGAGGGGAGGGGTCTATCTATGTTATCGCCAATGATGGGCGATGTCTGACGAAGGCTTCCTTTATTCCATTACCGTGGTAATCGCCGGTAAGCGCTCGAAATATGCGCGAAGGGCCCTCAATAAACCGGGATGGCATGAAAAATCGAAAAGACTCGACAAAGCGGAAAGGTCCGACAGCCCGGCCAGGGCACGACTTCAGTCGTGCCGTAACCTAAACTCCGGCCTTAGCTGTTGAGGGCCTATCAAGGGGTGAGTCTGCGATTGGAACTGGGAACTCTTCTTAGCTGCCCGCGGCGAAGCCGCCGCCGTGAGCCACCGTAATGCGGAGATACTTGTAAGGATTTACTGGCGTGTCGTTGATGCGCACTTCGTAGTGAAGATGCGGCCCAGTCGACCGTCCACTCTCACCCACGTATCCGATCACGTCGCCGCGATGCACCGCTTGCCCCGTCGTCACCGCGTAGCCAGAGAGATGGCCGTAACGCGTGGAGATGCCATTGCCGTGGTCGATAACGATCGCCTTGCCGTAGCCGCCCATCAGGTCGGTAAAGGTCACCATGCCGTCGGCCGGCGCAACAATAGGATGCCCGTAGTTGCTGCCGATATCCACGCCGCTGTGGAACGCACCTTCACCGTTAAACGGATCGATGCGCTCACCAAAGCTGCCCGTCACCTGGCCTTCTACCGGCCACAAATTCGGCGCCGAATTCGCCTTGAACCAGTCCGCCGTCGTAGCGTTTCGCGTCAGGCCCATGGTCAGGCCGACCATCGTCGCGCCCGTGAGAGCCGACGTCCGCAACGCATGCAACTGGTCGAGTGAGGAACTTACCTCTGCGTCTTGAATCTGCTCGGCCGATGCAGTCACTAAAGTCGGCTGCGACTTCAATCCATAAAGTGCCGATACTTCTCCGGCGATCGAGCCCAGAGACGCGACCTGTACATCGCGTTCTTTGGCCACCTGCTCCAGCCGCGAATAATTGTCTTTGAGTTGATCTTTCTCCGTCCGCAGTTCGTTGTAGCGGGCAACTTTCAGCAGCATGCGGGTATAAGAGCTGGCAATTCCGGTGAGGCTGAGAAAACCAATTGCGGCGCCCACAACAAACAAATACAGATAATGCACAGGGATAGAGATTTTGCGCAGCTGCCCGTCGTCCCCGCGCGCCACGAAAAGAATGTAAAAGCGTTTTTGCAAGTAGCCCTCGGTCCCAAAACCAGTTTTCAATCAGGTCCGGAATTCCGGGCTCAGTTCTGATGCCACAGAAAGCCCGTTCGGACCACCTGATTCCTTCGGGTCACGTCCCCATCTTAGGAATGGAGACTGGCTCGTGCCCTACCTACAGACCTGAGCCGAATCTTGATACTCTCTGCAACCTTAATCAACCGCAGAGCTTAGCTCGGCCAAAGGTTGTGTGAATAACTGGTTAACGGTAACAAACTGGATTCCCCCTGTCAACGACGCACAGGGCAAATCCGCGTTACTGAAGGGGGGTAACCCGATTCTCCCCCGGGACAGTTACCTTGGGGCCATCACTCGCCCTAATGGGCGGCCCGAATTCATGGCGCACCACCCAGCATTCCCCTTGCCTGGGTCGCTTATATTGGTGACGCCGTGCCGCTTCCTGAAAAAGCGCTGATCGCCGAAATCCGCCGCCTGGCGGGATCTCCACACGAAAAACGCAAGAGCGGAAGCACCCGTTCCGCGCGAACTGTCCTCCCCACTGGAATTGGAGATGACTGCGCAGTGCTTCGCCTTCCGACGGGACACGATTCTCTTGTAACCACCGACTTCACGCTGGAAGGAATTCACTTTCGCCGCGAGTGGCATCCGCCGGAGTCGGTGGGCCATCGCTGCCTGACGCGTGGACTCAGCGATATCGCCGCGATGGGGGGAGAGCCGGTGGCGGCATTCCTTTCGCTGGCCTTGCCGCACGATCTGGCCCAAGCATGGGTAAGGCGCTTTGCCCGCGGCCTGATCGCTCTCGCCGAAAAATATGGCGTCACGCTAGCCGGAGGAGACACGGCCGAATCTCCCAGCGGCATTCTGGCCGACATCATCGTGGTCGGCACCGTGCCCAAGGGCAAGGCCATCCTTCGCTCCGGCGCACAACCCGGAGACCGCATTTATGTCAGCGGAGAACTCGGAGGCTCCGCCGCGGCGATCATGCAAATGCGCACTCGCCCGAAGAGGAAACTGAATCAGCAGGATTATCCCCGCCATTTCTATCCGCAGCCTCGCATCGCGCTCGGTCGCATCCTGCGCGAAAGACGTTGGGCCACGGCGATGATCGATACCAGCGACGGCCTGTCCACCGACCTTGCCCACATCTGCGATGAGAGTCGCGTTGGCGCCGAACTCGATTCCGAACGCATCCCCTGCGCCCGCATCGGCAAACCCCCGCGCGAAGTCGACCTTGATCTCGCCTTGCATGGCGGCGAAGATTACGAACTCCTGTTCACGGCACGACCCAGCCAGCGAATTCCTTCGCAGATTGCAGGCGTAACCGTCACCTCCATCGGCCGCATCACACGCTCGAAAAAGATTCTCTTACTTAAGGCAAGCGGCGCGACCCAGCCATTAGCGCCGCGCGGCTGGGAGCACTTCCGGAAATGAACGTTTGTCATCCTGAGGCCGGTGTTCTTCGAGGGGCCGAAGGATTTGCACACTTTGCCGAAAGCGTCAGCACACGGTGAATTCCGCAGGTCTTTCGCTTCGCCAGGACGACAACACCGCATCCCTGATTACCTCCGTCACTACTCAGTCTCTACCCCGCCTCATCAAAGCCGAATAGAGTAGGAACATGTCGTCGAGTAGATTTCTTCTCCTCCCTTTGTTCGCCGTTCTGATCGTGGCCGCTCTCGCACAAAGCAAGAAGCAGCCGCCTCCGCCGCCGGCTCACGCCAAGGCTCCGTCGCCGGCGGTGACGAACGATTTCATCCACAAACAATTCGGTGACAACTGTTCCCTGGTTTCAGGTCCGCCGCAATTTGTCGCCGACTTGGACGACGACGGCGTCGAAGACCTGGTCGTCGCCGCCAAATGCAAAAATCCGATGGCCGACAAAGACGAATACAGCTTCGTCGTCACGGATCCTTACGACAGCTTTCTCGGATTCAGCGACGTCAAAGTTACCTCCGCGTTTGCCTCCGACGAACCCGAGCGGCGCGGCCTGTGCCTGCTGATCGTCCACGGCGCGGAAAAGGACGGATGGCAAGCCGAAACCCCAAAAGCCAAATTCGTCCTCATCAACCTGCCCTTCAAGACTCTCACCGTGAAAAGGCTGGCCCAGAAAAAGAAGACGATTCTCGGTATTTACATGGAAGAACGCGGCGAGGGCGAAGACATGTCGTCCGTCGTCTACTGGGACGGAAAGAAGTACAAGTATCAGCAACTAGGATCGACGCTCGAATAGCGCTCTTGAAGAAACAGCCTAAGACTCAGGTTGCGCCGCAATGTCCACACCGCAGGCGAACAACTTCCTGTTTTTTATCGAAGACCGAAGTCGATTGTGTTGTCCGCTGAAAGCACGATTTGCATCAGGGCGCGCCTTCAGGCATGCCGTAACTCGTGCCTAATTAGACGCGCTTTCAGGCGCTGCGCAGCGCGGAAGAGCGTAGTTCTTTTGATCCCGATAACAGCAGTAGACAGCTACTTCGATTGACTTACCGCAGCCTGGACCAATTGCTCCACAGGAGCGGTCACCTGTAAAAGCAATCCGGCGACCGGCTTCTTGGCTTGGGCGATCACCGCAAGTTGCTCGGTCTTCCACAAGTCGGGCTCGGGCTGACCTTTGTCGAGATACTCAAGGGCCTGCAGGCCCGCGCCCCCAAGCATTGCGAGGTTCTGTGAAATCGGCGCATCTTCCTGCAGAAGAGACGATTGTTCGAGCATGGGATGAAGCTTGGCATCGTTGTCGCGCCAGGTTGTCAGCCAGGTGCGAATTTGCGCCTCGGCTGCCGGATCCTTGCCCCCACTCTGCAGAAAACTCTGCACCAGGCCGGCAAACTGCCGCGCCGTGTCGCTCTCGGGATACGCTGCATCAATCAGCCGATTGAGCGGCGCGTGGAAATCGATTGGCCCCCTGGACTCATCCCACCGGTTGTAATCCTTGACCGGTTCGACCACGTCGGCCAGCACGCGCAACGCGGAAACCTCTGTCGTCCCGGCCATGCGATAGAGCATTTGCTGGCGAGCTGAACGATCGGTCAGGCCCAGCCACTCCAAATCGAGGCTCACGGCGTTCAGCCGTGTGTACATCGAGGCAGCGTCTTTGAGTTCCGGAGGTGACCACAGACGCTCGGCAATCACCGCGTTTCGCGGCCAGATGTGGGAGTCAATATTTTCCGGTGTGACCCACTCCGCCCACTGGCAAGATTCACCGCCCAGAATGCGGCTCTTCTCTTCGGGAGTGAGAGTCGCAGCCGCGTCAGCCATCGGATCGACGGCATAGTGCCGCGCCGCCGGCCACATCAGGTCGAGATAGTATCCGAAGGAAAGCAACCCGCTGTAGCCCTGTTTCGCGGCCGCAGCCAAAGACGCCTGCCCGCGCCACGACTGCACCACAATCGTCTTCGGTAGATCGGGATGTAGAATTTCATCCCATCCCACCATGATTTTGTGGTTCTTCGCCAGAATCTTCTGCAGCCGCTGATTGAAGTAGGCTTGCAGGTCTTGATTGCTCTTCATGCCATGGGCATGAATGAACTCCTGAATCTTCGGATTCTTGTCCCACTCCTTGCCGTCGACCTCGTCACCGCCGATATGAAAGTAGGCGTCCGGGAAAAGCTTCGCCATTTCGCCGATAAATTTATCCAGGAACCTGTACGTTGCTTCGCGCGTCGGATCCATGATCGGATCGCCGTTCTCCAGGGTGTAAGGGCCGGTCCCACTGGCTAACTCGGGATACCCGATCACCCAAGAGCGGCTGTGGCCGGGCATGTCGAACTCGGGCACGATGCGGACGCCGCGCTGATGCGCGTAGGCGATAAAATCGCGGATCTCGCCCTGCGTGTAGTACATGCCATCGGAGCCCATCTCCTGCAGCCTGGGAAATTTCTTACTCTCGACCCGGAATCCCTGATCGTCAGAGAGATGCCAGTGCAGCACATTCATCTTCACCGCGGCCAGGCCATCCACGTTGCGTTTGAGCACATCGATAGGAATGAAATGCCGGCTGACATCGATGAGCAACCCACGCCACGGAAAGCGCGGTTGATCCCTGACGGTCACGGCCGGAACGGCGAATCCGTTCGGAGTGATTTGCACCAACTGAAGAAATGTCTGCAGGCCGTGCAATATCCCGAGCTGTGTCGGCGCGTTGAGTTGGGCGGCCGAGTCACTGACGGTCAGCTCGTACGATTCGTCTTCGCCCAGCTTCTGCACGGATTCGCGGCCGTGATCCGCGTGTATTTGTAGCGTCGGAGCCGCGCTCGGCTGCGGGCGAAACGGGATTCCTGTTTGCCGCGAAAGCTGCCCTTGAAAGCGCTGGATTTCGCTGTCGAGTACGGGATCGCTCGCTCCCCTGACCCCAACCGAAAATGATTGCGTGATCGCCAACTGCCCGCCGCCGGTCTGCACGCTGGCCGGCATGGGCATGAGGGAGAGTTGGGATTGAGCAACGCCCGAAAACGAGAACACCAGAATCAAGCCTGCAGGAATCAGAATTCGCATACCGTCTTATGAGAGTTCACCTATTTTCAAAAGCTGGCGGCGGCTAATGCCCACCACCCAGCTCGCGGACGATCGCGCCCACGAACTGCTTGGCGTCGCCGAAGAGCATGAGCGTGTTATCAAGGTAGTACAGCGGATTGTCGATTCCGGCGAAGCCCGGATTCATGCTGCGCTTGATGACCATCACCGTATGCGCCTTGTCTACGTCGAGGATCGGCATGCCAAAGATGGGGCTCGACTGATCGGTGCGGGCGGCGGGATTGGTCACATCGTTCGCTCCGATAACGAGCGCGACATCGGTCTGCGGAAAGTCGCCGTTGATCTCATCCATTTCGATCAGGCGATCGTAAGGAATATCAGCCTCGGCAAGCAGCACATTCATGTGTCCGGGCATACGTCCCGCGACCGGGTGAATGGCGAAGCGGACTTCGACGCCCTTTTTGGTGAGCGCGTCGTACAACTCGCGCACTTTGTGCTGCGCCTGCGCCACCGCCATGCCGTATCCCGGCACCACCACTACCTTGTTCGCTGCAGCAAGAATTGCGGCCGCTTCCTCCGGCGTGGCACTCCGTACTGGCTTCGCCTCCTGCTTTCCGCCGGCCGAGGCTTGCACCTGTCCAAATGCGCCAAACATCACATTAGTGAAGGAGCGGTTCATGGCCTTGCACATGATGACGGAGAGAATGAATCCGGAAGATCCGTCGAGCGCGCCGGCCACGACCAGGACTTTGCTGTTGAGAACAAATCCCAGCAACGCTGCGGAAAAGCCGGCGTATGAATTCAATAACGAGATGACTGTCGGCATGTCGGCGCCGCCAATGGGAGTGACCAGCAGGACGCCAAAAATCAGGGCCACAATCACCATGATGGGAAACAGCAGGGAGTGCGCGGGGTTCATCACCAACGCAACTGCCAGGACGAGGGCGGCTGCCAGCACGGACAGGCTGACAATATTCTGCCCCCGATAGACGATGGGCCGTTGCGGCAAGATTTCTTGCAGCTTTCCTGCGGCGATCAGGCTACCGGTAAACGTAAGTGAGCCGATGATGACTTCCAGCGCGATCTCGCCCATTTGAAAGCGTGTAACCGGCGCGGTGCCCACGTAGTACTCGGCGATACCGATCATGGCTGCCGAGAGCGCGCCGAGGGCGTGGCTCAACGCGGTCCGCTGCGGCACAGCAGTCATGTGCACCATGCCCAGAGGAATGCCAACTCCGGCGCCAATGATCAAGGGAATGAGAATCCATTTGTATTGGGCCACCTCGGGATTGAAGAGAGTGGCAATGACCGCCAGCGCGGCGCCGATTTCTCCGGCAAGTACGCCCCAGCGCGCAGTTGTGGGGGAACTCAGGAACTTGAGAGAAAGAATAAAGAGAACAACCGCGGCGATGTAGGCGAAATCGAGATACTGCTGAAGCGCCGTCGCATTCATGCTTGTTTTGCCCTGCCGGACTTGAACATGCGCAGCATGCGATCAGTAATTACGAATCCGCCCACCATGTTGCTGAACGAGGCTGCTACCGCGATCGCGCCCAAAATAGTCGTGAGCCGCGTCTCATGACGCCCGGCGATGATGATTGCCGCGACTACAACGATAGCGTCGAGGGCATTGGTTAGCGACATGAGCGGTGTGTGCAGCAGTGGAGAGACCCGCTTGATGACTTCAAACCCCACGAATCCCGCGAGGATGAAAACATAGAGATTAGAAATGAAATCCGCTGGCATGATGGTTCCTTTGCATTTGTTCAGCTTTCGGTTGACCGAGTCATTCGCAACGCGAACACGGTTGATAACAGCACGAGGGTTAGGGACCGCTGATCGCCAGCGCCGGCAGCTTGAAAAACTCCCGCACTCGGGGATTCACGATTTCTCCGCCATGCGTGATCAACGTCTCGCGGACGATCTCATCCTGCAGGTTCATCTGCAACTTGCCATCTTTCACCATGTAAGTTAGGTAAGTCGTGACGTTTCGCGCGTACATCTGGCTGGCGTGATAGGGCACGCTGCTGGCCAGATTGATTGCGCCGATGATCATGACTCCATGGTCTTTGATGGTTTTCCCAGTCTGCGTCAGTTCGCAGTTGCCACCGCGCTCGGCCGCGAGGTCGACGATCACCGATCCGGGCGCCATGCCTTTCACCATATCCGCCGTGATCAACACCGGCGATTTCTTGCCGGGAATGACCGCAGCCGTAATCACCACGTCGCTTTCCGCGACTACCCTCGTCAGCAATTCCCTTTGCCGTGCATAAAAGGTCTCATCCTGCGCAGTGCCGTAGCCGCGGGCATCCTGCGCGTTCTGCGCCTCGATCGGTAGCTCGACAAAGCGTCCGCCCAGGCTGTGCACCTGCTCTTTCGCAGCGGGACGCATGTCATACGCAGAGGCCACAGCGCCCAACCGGCGTGCCGTCGAGATTGCCTGCAATCCGGCAACGCCCGCTCCAATCACGAATACGCGCGCGGGCGTGATGGTCCCGGCGGCGGTCGTCATCATCGGGAAGATGCGAAGCGAGGTCTCCGCCGCAAGCAGCACAGCCTTGTAGCCGCAGATCGTGCCCATCGACGACAGCGCATCCATGCTCTGCGCGCGCGTCGTGCGCGGCATCAGTTCCACGGAAAATGCGGTGACGCCAGCCTGCGCGATCTCCTGCACCACTTCGGCTGAACCAAACGGCCGCAGGAACCCGATCAGCACCTGCCCCCGCCGCATCAGCGGCAAATCATCTTTCCCCGTAACGTCATTCGATCCGTAGCAGAGCACCTGCACGACAATATCGGCACCGCCGAATACCGCAGCGCGATCGGGCACAACCTTTGCGCCCTTCTCCATGTAGGCGGCATCGGTGTAGCCAGACTGTTCCCCTGCCCCGGCCTCCAGCACCACCTCGAGCCCCGCCTTGATGAGATTGGGAATGACGACGGGAACGAGCGCAACCCGCCGCTCCCCGGGATAGCTTTCCTTCGGAACTCCTACGATCACGCGACTCCAATCCTTTCCCTGCACTTTCGCTCACGGCGCAGGCATGGTTTTGCTGGGAATATCCGACTCGAGGCGTAATCCTTTCACGGGATGCTGGACGGATCAGTGACATCCCTCATGCGGACCGGCAAAATTGCGAACTAAGAACACTACCAGATCGGCAGGGGGAACTGGAAGGTCCCGCCGAACAGGTGGTGGTGCGGGTGGGATGCTTAGGCTTTCTCAGTCGCGGCATCCCGACCGCCGGCGAAGTTCAGGCGGCGGAGGGATCTCGCGTGGCAGTCTGGCCGACCTCACCAATGGTGCGCGCGAAATCTTCCGCTCCACCGGAAAACGATCCTCTCAGGATGATGTCGATTAGGGGAATCGGAAACTGGACTCCGCCACGAACAGCCTCCGCTAAGCCGCTTCCGCGGCCCCAATTTGTTCGAGGTGATGAACCAGATGCCTGAGGTAATCCGTCGCGATGTAACCCAGAGTGGCAGGCTTCCCCGTCCCGATGCGGCAGATGGTCTCCAGTTTGGCAGCCGGCAACCGCGCGATCACGTGCGCAAGGTAGCGATTGTAGCTCGCCCACAATGAAACCAGCAGGCCCCAATCCGCGTCTTGAGGCGCCTGGACGCGCACATTTCCTTCCTGGTCATAAGCCGGAAAATCCAGCGAATCCGCCTGTACCGCGCGTACAAACCGCTGGTGGTTGTTCGATGCGGAATCGATCAAATGCCCCAACACCTGCTTGCGTGACCATCCTCCGGGCAGGATCTGCTTCGCACTTTCGGACGCGCTGATTTTGCGGAGTTTCGGCTCCGCAGACTCGATCACGGTTAGAAGCTTTTCACTCAGCTCTTTCATCGTTACCTCCCCGGCTGCTGCAATTAACTTTGGGATCGCCCGCAGGATCGTCCACTTAGACTCCTCGTTGCGCGAAACGATAGTGCCACACCCGCGCCGCGCCAATTAGATTGGTGTCTTCGCCTAACGAAGCGAGCATCAATTCTGTTTTCTCCGCGGGCACGAAACGGCAACCGCTCCGAATCACCTGGCGGATCCGGTCGAGAAATAACGCCGCACTCTTCATCACGCTGCCGCTCAGAACGATCGCGTCCGGCGCAAAAAGATTGATGAGATTTGCGAGGCCCAGCCCCAGATAGAATGCCTCATGCTCAACCGCCTGCAGCGCGACTGCATCCCCCTGCAGCGCCAATTCGCAAATATGTTTCGCTGTGATTCCCTCGCGATGCGGGTAGTTCACCGGAGCATTTTTCGCGAGCCAGGCCGCCATTGCCGGACCGGCCGCCAGCGACTCCCAGCACCCGCGGAAACCGCATGAACATTCGGGACCGGCGGGATCGACGACATGATGCCCGACCTCGGGATGCGCGCCATCGACGCCTCGATACAGCTTTCCATCCAGAACAATCCCGCCGCCGATTCCGGTCCCGACGGTGACATAAATCAGACGCGAGCGGTTCTGCCCGGCGCCCCATCCCGCCTCGGCCAAAGCAGCGGCGTCGCCATCGTTTTCCAGCGCCACCTGAACTTTGAAAGTTTCCGCCAGATCCCGGACCGGATTCTTCCCCCGCCAACCCGGAAGAAAATCTACATCGCCAAATTCGCCCGTCATCGGATCGACGGGTCCCGTCGAACCAATACCAATTCCAGAGATTTGGACCCCAGCCGTCGCAGCACTCTCCCGCAGCATCCGCACGATCCGTTCGATGCCCTGATCGTAGCGATCGGCATCGGTCGGAACCTGCGCCCGGATAAGCACTTTGCCGCCGTCGTCAACCACGCCTACGGCAATCTTCGTCCCGCCGATATCGACGGCGCCGATCATAGGGATGTCCCCGTTCCCATCAGGATTCTCTGCAGTTGTCGAGCAGATTGTGCGAGTGAGGTTCAGTGCTCATGCGGCCCATCGGCATCGGCCAACAAAGATCGGCTCTCAGTACTCTGGCATGATCGCCTTCGCTTCCTCCAGTGTCAGGCGCCGCTTATTTTTGTACGACAAGTTGGCCATGTGCACGGCAATCGCAGAGCGGTAGCCGATTTCTGGCGGTGCGTTCGGCGCCTTGCGGCTGCGAATACAATCGATCCAATTTCCCATGTGGTCCTGATTGGGCGAGGAACCCTTGGTGTCTTCACCACTGGGCCGATTGATTTTCTCCGGCCAATACTGCAGCCGCTCTTCGAAGTGATGTTCCAGCGTCCCATCGCTGCCCAGAATGCGATCGCCCAATCCGTAATGTTTGTTGCTGAAGGTGGATTGCCACGTCACCACAATGTCCTGCGGGAAATCGAGCGTCACTGCAATCGTGTCTGGCACCTCACGCCCATCTTTTTCGGAAAAAACTCCGCCCGACATGTACGCCGCCGACGGCAGCGGCAGGTCGAGCACGCCCATGATCCAGGCGATCTGGTGCACCATGTTCTCCGCGCAATTTCCGCCGGAGAACTCCCAGAACAGACGCCAGTTGATGAGCTTGAAACCATCAAAGGGACGATCTGGCCGACCGTTCAGAAACGCGCTCCAGTCGACATTCTGCGCATTGCAGTCCGAGGGCACTGGCCGCACCCACTGGCCTTTGCCGTGCGGCGTATTGCGGCTCATCCACGACTCCACCTGCGTCACCTTTCCCACCCACCCATCTTTAATCCACTGCCGCGCGTCTGCGTGCGCGCCCGAACTCTGGTGTTGCAACCCGATCTGTACGACGCGACTTGAATCCTTCGCGGCAGCGAGGCACTTGTCGGCCTCGGGAATTGACCAGGTCATGGTTTTCTCAGCATAAAGATCCTTGCCTGAGGCCAGCGTGTCCAGGAAATGTCGCGTGTGAATGTGCAGCGGGCTGGCCACGATTACTCCATCGATGTCCTTCAGATCAAGCAGCCGACGATAGTCCGTGAACGCCTGAATTCCTGGGACTTTGTTTTTCGCCTCGTCGCGACGCCGGCTATAAACGTCCGCCATGGCCACGAGTTCGACATTGTGCACGCCGCGCACCTGATGCAAAAGGTCCATGCCGCGATCCCCAACGCCAATCATCCCGACCCGCACCCGGTCATTCGCTCCCAGCACCGAAGAAGGCGGATACATCAGCACAGCTGCCGTTCCCAGCGCGGCCTGTTTCAAAAACGATCGTCTGGTTTGATCCGTCATTTCGCCCCTCCTGGAAGGCATACGGTGCCTTGGTGCACGCCTGCTTGCACGCCCGTTCGACCACGAAGCCTGACGAGCGCAGCCGAAAATTTCCGATTACAACGCATCCGCCTGTTGCAGAAGTCTTTTCATTCCCGCCCAGCTCTTGCGGGTCGATTCCTCCGGCGAGCCTCCACCATTCCAATGCGTTTCCAGGCTCACGGCAAAATGGTAGCCATCGCGCTTGAGGGCACGGAACTGCCCAGCCCAGTCAATGATGCCGCCGCCCATCGGCGCCCAATCGTAGCCCTTGCCTTTACGCACGGCGTCCTTGCAATGGCAGTGACCGATGCGCTCCTTCGGCAGAAGATTGTACCCATCCGGATACGGCGTCTCGCCCAGAGCTGCGGCGTTGCCCGGATCCCAGTTCAGCATCAGGTTCGGAGATTTGACTGCATCCAGAACCTTGGCAGCTTCAGCTCCGGTGGCCGTGTTACACGCCGCTTCGTTTTCCAGAATCAAGGTGATGCCTTTCTGCCCCGCCTTGTTTGCCGCTTGCAGCAGCCTGTCATTGATCGCCGCACGGTAGGGCGCCTGATCCTCCAACCGCCAGAAATCGAAGCAGCGTACGCGACCGGTCTGGAATGCCTTCGCCATGGCAAGCGCGCGCTCAAGAACCTCATCCTGCTGCTCTGCGGTGAAATTGGCGCCAAACGAGCCGCCCTCGCGGAACTTTGATTTCGGAGCCCCGGGCCAGTCGGCTTTGAACAAGGAACTGGCAATGTCGGTCACTTTTAACTCGAACTGGTCCAGGATCCGCCGCGCCTCGGCGACCTCCTTTTCGTCAAGGTTGACGATGTTCTTCTTCCACATGCCGCGCAGCTCAATCCACCGCATGCCAAACTCGCGGGATGCGACTTCGCACACGTGCCCGAAATCCTGCCCAATCTCGTCATTGATCACAGAAATGCGAAACGGCGAGTCGGGATCGGCGAAGACCTTGAACCCGGAGGCCGCCTTGGAAGCAGTCAGCGCCGCCATTCCGCGCAGGAACTCACGGCGGGCCCACAGCATGGGCATGAGCGCTCCTTGGACGAGGGTGAATGAAGTGACGAAGCAGCGTCGTCAAATTTATCACCACTGAAACGATTTAAGGTAGCCAGGGTTGGAAGCCGACGGAGGATGCAGAGGCTAAGACGGGACTTTTTCGCGCGCAAAACAAAACGCCCCAGACTCAGTTTGAGTCTTGGGACGTCTGTTGATCAGCCCTCCCCCAAGTGCTGCTCGAGAAACACTGTAACTCTCACCCTAAGTTCGGTAAATGGCTCGCGCGTGCCATGCGGGGCACGAAAGTGGTAGAGCCCAAAAACCGCGCCCAGAGCGCTCTCCAGCCACCTCTTAACCTGGGCAAACAGCGCTCGGCGCGCCAGCCTGAACCACCTGCACAAACTTCCGCACTCTCGCCTCAAACTCGGCGGCGTCCCGCTCGGAGCGCTTGCCGGGTCTTCGCGACCCCTGTCGCCCCTTGGATTCCGAGACCACCAGGGAAGTATGGATTTCCCTAGCCCCTGTCGTCCGCAAGATGCGCTGCACGTTGCCCGCCCTCACGCCTCCTCCGGGCATGATCGCGATCCGATCCTGGGCTGCCGAAACGAGTGCTGCCGCAGCCGCGAGCCCGTCGCTGATTCGCGCCTTCCCTCCTGACGTCAGAATCCGTTGGGCTCCAGTTTTGATGACGGCCTCGAGTGCCGACGGCAGATCGCTGCACAAGTCGAACGCGCGGTGAAATGTGACGGGGAGCGGTTCCGCCAGCTTCACCAGCGTGCTGGTGCGTTTCCGGTCAACCTGCAGTGTCTTTTCGAGGACGCCCAACACCACTCCATCCATGCCCAGTTCTTTGGCCAGGGAAATCTCGCGCTGCATCGTTTCCACTTCTGAGTCCGAGCAGAAATCGTCCTTGGACGAAGGCCGGATCAACACATGAATGGGAATGCGCACCCTCCGCCGCACCTCGCGCATCAGTTCTGCATTCGGAGTGACGCCGCCGGAAGCAAGATCCGCGCAAAGCTCAATGCGGTCCGCTCCCCCGCGCTCGGCCGCCACGGCCCGCGAGAGCGACTCGACACAGATTTCGATCAGCGGCGGTGCCATTGGACCTCTCTACTGAATCCCTTCGCAGACTCCGCGGTGAATCCAGACACAACTGCCCTCCATACGATCAAGGACAAGAGGGCAGCTAGAACCGAAGTATGCTCACATCGGCCACGAGTCGCACTAGAACATATAATGCAAGCTCAACTGAATCTGCCGCGCCGGAGAACGCACGCTGGTTATCAGTCCAAAGCTGCTCAACGCCGGGTTAGGGTTGAAGTCGGTTATCTTGTTGTCGGGATTCCCATAGCTGGCGATATTGAAGATGTTGAAAAAGTCAGCGCGGAATCCGAGCACCTGCCGCTCGCTCCCCAGGTGGAAGTCTTTAAAGAAAGAAGCGTCCACTTGGCGATAACCGGGCGCGCGTTCAGAGCCATTGTGGGCGGAGCCGAATTCCAGATTCCCTTCGGCGCCATAGGCGCAAGTTCCGTTGTCTATGCCGGCACCGAGACAAGGCTGAGCTGACGGATCGGTTCCCCACCAGTTTGTCAGCGAGCGGTTCCGGATGATCATCGGGCGGTACTGATTGGGGCGGTTAAATCCGTATGGATTGATTCCGCCATTGTTGTTCGGGCCGAACATAATGACCGGGAATCCGGAGTAAAGTACTGCCGAGGCAGCAAGTTTCCATCCACCAAGGACAGCGTCAACGGCCTTATTGGCGCTACCACCATATGCGCGGCCACGACCGAACGGAAGGTCGTACACGCCCACAAAGTTCATGCTGTGACGGACATCCATCGCCGAAGGACCCCAGTCGGCTCTCATGTTGTATCCATCCTGGAAGGTCGAACCGTTGTAGCTGAGGTTCCCCTGCGCCCCCACCTGATAATTGCCTGAGGAATTCGTCAGGGACTTTGCCCAGGTGTAGTTGAGCGTGTATTCCAGACCATGGTGAGTCCGCTGACGCACGGTTAAGATGCCCGCGTTGTAATTCATTCGGCCTTCCGACTCAGTGATGAGGATAGTTCCATTCTGTCCGACCAAGTTAACGTAGGGTGGCTGATCAGCAGGGGGAATCGGCGCACCGGAGGGGAGGGCCGCAATCGCCTGCGCCTGCGCCAGTGTTAGTTGATTGCCATCGCGGTAGTCGGCCAGGCGATCGCCGTTCTGTCCGTGGAATCCCAGACTCACCGAAAGATCACTGGTGATCGCATGCTCAACGATCAGCGTGTACTGCTGGATATAAGCCGGCTGTGTGTTCTGCGGCCAAACTGAGTAAATCGAGTTGCTAACGCTGAGCGGCTGACTGAAGGCGTCGGCAACCGTAAATGGGGTACCTCCCGAGGTTGCGGTGGGGGTGACGGCGTTGGTGTTAATAGCAAGCGAAAACGGCGGACTGGAAGTCAGGCGCTGATTGAACGAATACCCTTCGAAGAAGCTGGTTGCGCCGTAGCCGGCCCGAATCACAGTCTTCGGACTGATCTGATAGGCAAAGCCCAGTCGCGGCATGATCTGCTTGTAATTCGCCTTATAGCAAGCACGGGTGGGGCAAACAATCGAACCTGCCACAGCGCCCGCGGGAACGTGGCCTGCGTACTCTACCGTGCCGCCGGGAAGAACGTTCGCCGTCTTATCGTTCTGCTCATACCAGGGCTGATCGTACTCGTAGCGAATTCCGAGGTTCAAGGTAAGCCGCGAGGTTGCTTTGAAGTCATCCTGGAAATAACCAGCAATACGCCACTGCCGATTGCCCAGGTTCCCGAGAGGGTCGGCGAGTTGCACGTTCGAGATGCGGCCAAGAACGAAATCGGCCGGCGCATAGCCTGGCCCATTCGTTGCGTTGGGATTTCCGGTGTAGGCTCCGCTGTAAGTGAAGGTTCCAAGGAAACCTACGTTCCCGGTTTGCAGGTAATTTTGCTGATAGCGGGTAGCCTGACCTCCAATGGTCCAAAGGTGGCGTCCTCTCTGCCACGTCAGACTGTCCTGGTAATTGAACGTGTTGTCAGTGAATACCTGCAGGCTGGCCGGGTTACCGAAGGAACTGACATTCGAGCCCATACTCTCGTTAGTAAATCCTGCGTAAGTTTGCGAATAGGGAAATGGTATGCCCAGCTTCTGCTCGCCATTTAGACCGAACAGGCCAGTGGGATCGCTTGGCACCCCGTTGTTCCAGCGGACACGCGTAAATCCAAAGCGAGCTTCATTCACAATGGCCGAAGAAAAGGTGTGAACCCAGCTGCCGCCCGCAATCTTCGTGGGATACGAATTGTGCGCCGGAAACGAGATTGGAATGATGGCGCTGGTAAAGTCGTTGCCTTTCCCCTGCGAATAAAAAGCACTGAACTTGTTCACGTTGCCGGGTGTGAAGTCTACCTTGAAATCTTCCTGGTTGTTGGTTACGAAGCCGTTTTGTGGGCCCACATAGTTGTCCAGAGTCAGACCATCTTGGGGTGTTCGATTGGGCGCAGGATAGATCTCCGGGTGAGCAGCCAGGAATTGGGCAATCGGACTGACGACCGGAACGCGATTCCCTGTATAGGGCGCAAAATTGTTCTGGCTATCGTACAACTGAATCCCCGATAAAGCCGAGAAGTTTCCCGCTAGCATCTGCGGCGTGACGACGCTGGTCTGCTGCAATGGCTGGGCGGTGTGCCTGCGTACACCCTCATAATCCACAAAGAAAAACAGCTTGTTGCGCATGATCGGCCCACCAAACGTTCCGCCGAAAATGTTTTGGGTGTACTTCGTGATAGGGCTGCCTGTAAGCCCGTTGGCCCAGGAGTTGGCATCGAAATTCTGGTTCTCCAATAAGTCGTAAGCCGAGCCGTGAAAGCTGTTGGTGCCGGACTTCAGAATTGTGACAATAGCGCCACCATTCGCATTCCCGTAGGTGGCATTCGCGTTGGCAGAAACCACCCGCAATTCGGCGATCGCATCGGGCGCGGGATTGTAAGCGATCAGGTTATTCTGCGGTTCGTTGTTGTCCGCGCCTTCCAGCGTGTAGTTGTTTCCCTGTTCGCGGTTGCCGTTGATCGCGACAATGCCGCTATTAAAAGTGTTCCGCTCAATGGCATTATTACCGGTCATGCCGGTCGGATCAGTATCAACAGCACCCGGTTGGAATAACGTGAGCGATGAAAAATTCCGACCGTTCAGCGGAATGTTCTGGATTTCGTTGGTCGAAAGCGAGTTTCCCAGAGTCGCGTCAGTCGTATCGAGGATCGGATGGAAGTCCTCCTGAACGACAACCTGGGTCGTCGCCCCAATTTTCATTTTGGTGTCGATCTTTTGAGTCTGGTCGATCTCGAGAGTAAAGGGTGCGATTTTCGCCTGGCTGAAGCCCGCCGCATCGACCGTCACTGTGTAAGTGCCGATCGGCAGGAATCGAATCGTGTACACGCCCGCCGCATTCGTCTGCGTTGAGGTTTTCACCCCAGTGGCAACGTTTTCGGCAATCACGGTGGCGTTCACAACCATGGCGCCGCTCGGGTCCGTGACTTGTCCGGTGATCGAGCCGGTCACCGTCTGCCCCAGCGCGCAAGACAGACAAAAAAGGGCCACCAGCCAACACCCAACAACATAGCGGCGAATTATGCTTCTCGTTGCAATCATTGTTGCCTCCTCACTGGGCTCATGCCGAACGCCCAACGCGCGATCTTGTCGCCCATGGCGAATTGCTACTGCCGAAGCAGCTTTGCGGGAGTATGCAATTTCGCGTGGACGGCACCAGAAGTAGCCACGCTAATCAGCCTGGAAGTTCGTTGTCAAGAAGAAAATGATCGTTTGAGTCGATTTCGATCAGTTTTATTGCTTCAAATCTGGCCTTCGGGACATAAGTATGCTGCTTTCAGGCCAAACAAAAGGGGCGCCTGGCTGGCTGGCGCCCCCAAATTTCCAGCGGTCTGCGACTAATCGTGGCCGCCTTTACAGCCGGCACTGACTTTGGTCAGGGTATTGTTCTTCGCAGCGATTTTGCAGTCGTAGAACCCACCGTTCGAGTTCAAGGACACATAATGCTGCGAAGCCGACTGGTTCGAGTTCCCCAGCAGATTGAAGGTCGGGCTGAACAGCAACGTGTCCTGAGCGTGGTCGGTATTGTTAACCAGGCTAACAAATCCACCATCGTCACCCTGACCACCGGCCTGCACTTGATAGCTCTGTTGGGTCGTAGTGGTTGCGCTGATGTTGCCGTTCGAAAGCGTAACCTGCGAGATATCTACCACCAGTGGGAAGTGAAAATTCCTGGTGTAGGTAATGGAGTCGCCCGCCTTGGACACCTTGGTGACGGACAAGACGTCCGTGGTCAGGTTGATGTCCTGCACATAGAGGGTGCTGGTGATGTTGAAGGATTGGTCATTCGCGAAACGGATATGTTGCGAAACGCTCGTCGACACCTTTCCGTGGGAAGTGTTTACGTATCCGCTCAGCGTGTAGGAGCGATCCGACGTCACGTCGACGGTTCCGGTGATCGCGCTGCCGGTCGTCAGGTTTTCGGTAATGACCGGGGTAGGCGCCGCGGCGAGAGTATTTTTCGTGACCGCACCGGTCACCTGCGCGGAGCCGTGATCGAGGAAAAGCACCAGCGAACCGGTAACCGAAAAGTAGCCGTTGTCGTTGAATACGCTCAAGGCGACGGTGTGAGGATTCCCATCGCTCAACACGCCAGCAAACGGAGTCAGGTCGACACGATATGGAATGAAATCCAAAGTCTGCACTCCCGGGTTCGGGAACCAGAGAAAGGGATCGATGCCGCCCGTGTAGATCCATGGGCTGACTGGAGCGACCCCAGCGGGCTGACCATCGACCGTGACTTCAGTCTCGCGAAAACCGGTGTTCCCGCAGCTGAACAGTTCCTTCGAAACATCGTTGGGCACGCAGCTGTACCAGAATTCGTCGCCGGACTGGCTTTGCGGCACTACATCCACATAAGCCCGCTCGATATTGGTTGGAAGGGTGAAGGTGGTAGAGAGCAGGTCGGTCGGCGAAGACAAAATGGCAGGCAGATCGAATCCGCCGCTACCGTTCGACTGCGTGAGGGGAAGCACCTCGTCGGGAGTTTCGTTTCCTTGATCGCCACCGAAAGCGGGATAGAACTCCAAGTCGGCGTTGACCGTGAAAATCCCGTTCAGGAATGTGTTGAAGGGGGAAGGACAATCAGTGGTGCAATTGGCCAGAACGATGGTTCCAGTCTGCGGCATCGTCAAAAGCGCAGTGTAGTCGGTTACGTCTCGTTCCACGTGCCAGGTGTTGGTTGCGGTCGCCAGAGGCTCCGGCGTGGTTCCGAAATAGATGTTCGTGTTCCCCAGGAACAGGCTTGCGGTGCGGTCGAATTGAATCCCTCCATTCTCGCTGAAGTTGATTTCGAGCACGACCTTGCTCCAACGCCCCGGACACGCAGCGGGCGGCGAGAATGGAAACGTCTGCACGGATTCAGAGAATAGCGCGAACTGGTAGTTGGAAAACAGCTGCACGACGCAAGGCTTGGCATGCGGCCGCTGCACGAGCGGGTCCGCGGTGACTTCAAACTGAGTGCCAATCTGCCGGTTTGTGCTCTGCGCGGTAGTCACCACTGAGAACAACGACAGACACAAGACCGCGCATGTCGCGGCAATCAAGAACCGAAGAATGGGGGAGGGAGACGATTGCATCGGTGAACTCCTTTTGAGCGTTTGGGATAGGCGAGACCGAAGCCTCCAGCCGGGGCATCTTTATCGCACCGTGCGTGAAGCATTGTCAAGCAAAGATTGATCGAATTGATGCTTTTCGATCATTTATATGCTCTATATGCAGTTTCTTGCACACATGTAGCGGAGTTTTGGCGCTTTCTGGTGTACACTCGCCCTTCCGAAATGGAGCCGGAAGCAGGCTTCTTCAAGCAGATGAAAGGAAATCGGGCAGAACAGATTTTGCGCGAGCTTCGCCAAAAAGGTGAGGTCTCGCTTACCGAACTGATCACCGGGCTCGGGGTCTCCGCGGCGAGCGTGCGCCGCGATCTCGCCAAGTTAGAGGAGCAGGGCCTGGTGCGCCGCACTCACGGCGGTGCCATTCTTGTCGAGCCGCTGCTTTACGAGCCTTTCCGGTACGACTCCCTTTTTCAGAATCGCGAACAGCATCGTACGGCCGAGAAGCGACGCATCGGCCTCGCTGCCGCCGAACTGATTCAGGAAAACGAAACCGTGGGATTCACCGCAGGAACGACCACTACCCATGCCGCCCGCAATCTGCGCAACCGCCACAACATCCGCGTCATCACCAATGCCATCAACATCGCAATGGAACTGAGCAATTGCGCCGGCCTCAAAACCTTTGTCACCGGCGGCATAGTGCAGTGGGCCGGATCGTTCTCGCTGGTGGGCCAAGTGGCCATCACTTCCATGAGCGATATCTACATGGATCGGGTCTTCGTCAGCGTCTGCGGCATCGACCCCGTCCGCGGACTCACCGTCATCGAACCGGAAGAAGGACTGACCTTTCGCGCCATGATTCACCAGTCGCGGCAAACCGTGGTTGTCGCAGATTCGAGCAAGATCGGTATGGTCACCCCCGCCCTGATCTGCCCGATATCGGACGTCCATGTGTTTATCACGGACAAGCGCGCTACCGACAAAGCGGTCGCGCCCTTCCGCGAGCGCGGAATCGAAGTAGAGAGAGTCTGAGTCTCGCACGCCTGGAGAATAGATGTGGCCGAAACTGCTATCAGCGCATCGCGTGGCTTAGGTCGAAAACCTGAAACTCCCGAATATGCGCTTCCGCCGACGAGGACTGAATATTGAGCCGCACCCGTGATACGGTGACAGCGGGGAAGTGATCGATTTTCTTATGGCCGATCGCCTGCCCTTTCGCCACTGCGATCCACTTTCCCTCGCGATAAACCTCAATCGCGTATCTCTCCACATGCTGGCCAGCATTCAGCCATTCCATGGTGAGTGCAGCGTCAAATGTCAACGGCCTTTCAAAGCTCACTTCGATCACCGCATGATGCGATCCTGCTGGCGCCGACCAGAATGTATCCGCATTGCCATCGACCGCAGCCTGAAACCCTGGCGCAGCCTTGCCATGCTCGGCGATCAAGTTGTGCCTGAATCGTTCCTGAATCGCCGCACCGAATTCCTTCAGCCTCGCCACGTCGGCGTCCGGTAAAAGCCCGCGCTGATCCGGGGCAATCCCTAACATCAATTGCCCGCCCCGTCCGACCGTCTGTTCGTAGGTCGAAACTAATTCCGCCACGCTCTTGAGACTTGACTCATCATTCGGATGCCAGAACCAATGCCCCTTGCGCAACGGCGTGTCGGCCTCTACCGGCCGCCAGCGCAGCGCGCCGTGGCGATCGATCACATTCCAGTTTTCGTACGGAATGACACCATCTTCGTTCCCCACCCAGCGAATGTCGCCGTATTCGAACAGTCCCACATCGGCGAAGACAAGCGTGTTCGGCTGATACGTTCGCAACTCTTCAACAATGTGCGGAAAGTTATAGACGTGACCAGAACTGCCCGCTCCGTCGAGCCAGAACTCCTCGAGTTGCCCATAGCCCTGCGCCAGTTCGTCCAGTTGGGCGGCGTAATACTTGTCGTACTCCGCCGAGTCTCTATAGCGCGGCTCGTGACGGTCCCACGGCGAAAGATACACCCCAAATCGCAACCCGTATTTTCTGGCCGCTTCTTCCACGCGCCGAACCACATTTCCCTGCCCGTTTTCCCATGAGCTGCTCTTTACGCTGTAATCGGTCTGCTCGCTCGGCCACAAACAAAATCCGTCATGGTGCTTGGCGACAAAAACGATGTACCTGATGCCCGCCCCCTGCAGTGCTTTCATCCATTGCTCCGGATCGAACTGCGTGGGATGGAACACCTTCGGGTCTGCTGTCCCGTCGCCCCACTCCCGATCCAGAAACGTATTGGGACCGAAGTGGATAATGGCACCCATCTCCAGATCCTGCCATTCGACCTGTTGCGGTGACGGCTTCAGATCAACGGCGCTCTGGCCAAATACGCAGCAAGAGAACATCCTCAACAAAATCACACCAACCAGGAGACCACGCGCGACTGACATAGAAGAGAGCCTACCATTCATCGATCAACTCGCTCTGGCCTGCGCTCCGCCGCCCACGTCCGCTCTTGTTTGTTGAAGTTCACAAAGAACTCTTCTCAATCGCAAAAACATTTGCTCGTGGCAATTGTTGAAATTCACAACACGCATCGGTCGCAAATGGCTCTTTGCGGCGACGTGCATGTACTTTCGAAATCTGTCGATAAATGGGGGCTCATAACAGGGCAAAAACCAGCAACGCCGCCACCGTTTTCTCGAGACAGGTTTAGGGTGTGTTTCGTACCCTCTTGCGCATTACTTTGGGGGATCATAGTGTCCTGCTTGCGCAGGAAAATGAATTGCAACCAGTGTGACGGCAACGTCCTTGGTCGCCCGACGATTTTGCCTGAGACTCCGCCTTACTGCTGCAGCACCTGCGAGGGTTGCGGGTGCACTTGCTCGTTCTGAATCGCCGATGCGTCCCAGCCTCCACCCAGCGCTTTCACCAGGTAAACCGAGGCGACCATCTGCTGACCGAGCAACTGTGTCGAAAGCCGCTCGTTCGACAGCAGCACGGACTGCGCCGTAATCACGTCCAGGAATGTGGTGAGCCCGCCTACGTAGCGGTTATTGGCGATATCCAGGGCTTTCCGCGCGTCCGTGACCGCTGCGCTTTGGCTCGTTGCTGCCTGCGACAACGAGTTGAGGCTCGACAGTCCATCTTCTACCTGCTGAAAGGCCGTGAGCACTGACTCCCGGTAATTCGCCACCGATTCATCGTAAACAGCCCGTTGCGCCGCAAGATTCGCACGGTTGCGCCCGCCATTGATGATGGGCTGCAATAAGTCGCCGCCCAGCGACCAGAACGCGCTCGGCGCGCTGATTAACGTTCCCAATGCCGTGCTCTGAAATCCGCCTCCACCCGAGATCGTTAATTGCGGATAGAAGGAAGTCTTGGCCACTCCCACCAGCGCATTCTGCTGTGCCATAGTGCGCTCGGCGGTTGCCACATCCGGCCGCCGCTCCAGCAGATCAGATGGCATTCCCAAAGGCACGGGTGGCGGAGCTGCATTCAGTGCGGACACAGGAACGCTAAAAGCAGACGCCGCATTGCCGGTAAGCACCGCAATCGCATGCTCATATTGCGCGCGCTGCTGCTGCAGCAAATACAGCTGCGTCACGGTCGAATCCAGCAGCGTCTGCTGTTGCGCCAAATCCAATCCTGAAGCGATCCCGCCTTCGTGCCGGTGATTCACCAGCACCAGTCCTTCCTGCTGAATCTTGACCGACTCCTTCACCACTTCCGTTTCGGCATCGAGTTCGCGCAGGCTGAAGTAGTCAGCCGCCAACTCGGCCGTCAGCACGAGTTGCACATTCTGCAGATCGGCTGCGGTTCCTTGCAGGCTGGCATTGGAGGCTTCCAGATTTTTGCGATAGCGGCCGAACAAATCTACTTCATAGTTTAACTGGAAGGGAATCTCGTACAGGCCCTGCGTGAGAGGCGCCCCGCTACTAATGACCTGCGGACGGTTGCCCGAGTACCGGTTGCGTGACGCGGTGGGATCTGTAGTGGCTACCGGAAACAGCGCGGCCGACGCCACGCGGGCCAGCGCTCGTGCTTGATTCAAGCGATCACGCGCCGCAGCCAGCGTTGGATTCGCTGCCAGCAATTGCTTTTCGTAGCCGTTCAGTTCGTCGTCGCGAAAGATTTCCCACCAAACTCCCTTGGGAATCGCGTCCTTGGGAGAAGCCTCGCGCCACGGACCTTCCGTCTTCCACGCTGGCGGACTGGGAACTTGCGTCCGCTCGTATCTCGGCCCCACCGTACATCCGGTCAAACACGTGCCGAAGCCAAGTACCGCTGCGGCCAACCACCTCATGAATGATTGCCCCCCGGGCTGGTGGCGGCGACGTTTACCTTCTGTCCATCCTCCAGCGAGTCGGCAGGATTGATAATGACCCGGTCCTGCAAGCCAACGCCTCCCAGGATTTCTAGCGTGGTGCCGTAATCGCGCCCGATCGTGATGGGACGCAACTGCACTTTGTCATCCGGCCCCACTACCGCTACTCGCGGGCCTTCCTGGCGGAAGAGCATCGCATTTACCGGAACTGTAACCTTGTCGACGTTGATATTTGGCGTAAAGTGCACTTCCCCGAACGAACCTCGCAACAGGCGGCCATCTTTGTTCGGAACATCAACTTCAGTCAGCAGCGTGCGCGTGACCGGATCGATCGCGTCGGCCGTGCGCGTTACCGATCCTTTGAACTTCGCGCCAGCAATTTCCTGTACCGTGATGTAGGCTGGCATTCCGACCTTGATCGCCGGGAAATAAGCCTGCGGGACGTTGACGAAGACACGTAGGGGATCCACCCGCGCAATGATGAACAGCTCCGTCCCGGCTCCTCCCGCGGTTATCAACGCGCCCGGATCTACGTTTCGCTTGATCAGAACGCCGTTAAAGGGTGCGTAGACACGTTTGAACGACTCCAGTTGCTCGAGCCGGCGCACATTGGCGTCGGCCGCCTGCAGGGTGGCTCCCGCCTGCTGGTAACCACTGGTCTGCGTGTCTGCCTCCTGCTGCGACACCGAATCCGTCTTCCTCAAATTCTGCCAGCGCTCTGCCGAAATCTTCGCTAGATCCAGTTGAGCCGCCACCTGCTCGCGCGCCGCGCGAGCCTGCGACAGTTCCTGATCAACTTCCGGCGTATCGATATCGGCAAGGAGTTCGCCTTTCGTTACACGACTGCCGATGTCCTTGTACCAGTGCATTAGGTACCCATTCGTCCGCGCGTAAATCGGTGACTCTTCGTACGCTTGCAACGACGCCGGCAACACCAACTCTTCGTCCGGCTTCTCCGCAACCGGGCGCACCACCGCCACCGTCGCCACCGCGTCGATATCGGTTTCCTTGGCCAGCGCTCGTGAGGCATGGATACGGCTCAACATGCTGGCGCCGCCGCTCACTACCAGTACGACCACCACGACGCCTACGGCGATCAAAGCTTTGCGTGGAGGCGCCGGAGGAAGCTCCGGAGGCGGAGTCACCTGCGGCGGAGCGTGCCGCTCTTCGTCTCCACGCCGATTGATTTCTGTTTGGGTTGCCATATTCCTCGATCGTATGATGACAGTTTTAACTCCTAAACATTCTGCTGCACACTTACGACAATTTGTCCGCGCGCGCTTCCCGATGGCTGTGGACAATGGCGAACACGCACGGGACAAAGAATAATGTTGCCACAGTGGCGAACAGCAGGCCTCCAATCACGGCTCTGCCCAGGGGGGCGTTTTGTTCTCCGCCCTCGCCCAGTCCCAGCGACATGGGGAACATGCCGATCACCATCGCCAAGGCTGTCATCAGCACCGGACGGATGCGCGTATAGCCCGCCTCCAGCGCTGCCTGTACCGCCCGCACACCGGCCTGCATGCGATCGCGCGCGAACGAAACCATCAGGATGGAGTTCGCCGTGGCCACTCCCATGCACATCACCGCCCCGGTCAGCGAGGGAACGCTCAACGTCGTACGCGTCAGCAGCAGAATCCAGGCAATGCCCGCCAGCGCTCCCGGCAGCGCGGTAATGATCACAAACGGATCCAGCCAGGACTGGAAGTTCACCACAATCAGGAAATACACCAGCAAAATGGCGCCCAACAATCCGATGCTCAAGCCGACGAACGAAGAGCGCATCGTCTCCACCTGCCCGCGAACCACAATCCGCGACCCGCGCGGCAGGTGCTGTTCGAACGGCTCCAAAACCTTCATCGTCTCTTTTGCCACCGCTCCGAGATCGCGCCCTTGCGTGCTGGCGTAAACATCAATCACAGGCTGCACGTTGTAATGCGACACCACCGCCGGCCTCGTGGTCGGAGCCAACTGGACCAGATTTCCCAGCACCTGCGTACTGCCGACCGCCGGATCGGTCACCGGCATATTCATCAGATCCTGCAGCGAAATCATGCGATATTGCGGCGACTGCACTACCAGAGAATAGGTCACCCCGTTCTTCGGGTTCAGCCAGAAGCTCGGCGTCGTCTGGAAACTCCCGCTCAGGGAAACCAGCACGCTCTGCGCCACGTCTCGCGGGTTCATTCCCACCTGGGTCACCAGATTGCGGTCGATATCCAGATGCAGCGTCGGCAAGCCCAGCATCTGCTGCACGTGCACGTCGGCGGTGCCGGGAACACGCCGCAACCGGTTCGCAATCTGCTGGGCGATACCATAGTTGCTTTGCATGTCAGCGCCCATTACCTGAATGTCGATCGGAGCGGGCAGTCCGAAATTCAGAATCTGGGTGACAATGTCGGCCGGCTGAAAGAAGAATTCCACTCCGGGAAATTGGCGTGGCAGCTGTTGCCGCAATTGTTCCACGATCTCCTCGGTCGGACGATGATTCGCATTCAGGCCAACCAGGATTTCCGCGTCGCTGGTGCCGATCACTCCCGAATTGCTGTACGACAAATTGATGCTCGAGTTGGGCAAGCCGATGTTATCCAGCATGTTCGCGATCTCGCCCTTGCGCAGATCCTGATGCAGGAACTGCTCCACCAGCGCGCACAGGCGCGCCGTTTCTTCCACCCGCAGCCCCGCCCGGGCGCGCAGATGCAGCCGGATCAGGCCTGCATCCACCGACGGGAAGAAGTCTTCGCCAAGGAAGAATACCCAGCCCAGGGACAGCACGCAGAAGGCAAGGAAGCACAGGGCAAACAGCTTGCGGTGGGCGATGGTGGTTTCCAGCAGCTCGTAGTAGCCGTTGCGGAATTTATCGAATCCCCGCTCGAACCCGCGCTGGAACCGCCCCATGAAGGTCTTTGGCCCCGCCGCCCGGTGCTCGTGTCCGCGCATGATGTACATCACCAGCGTCGGAATCAGCGTCCGCGACAGGAAATAGGACGCCAGCATGGCGAACACCACGGCCTCCGCCAAGGGCACAAACAGGAACTTGGCCACGCCCGTGAGGAAAAACATGGGCACAAACACGATGCAGATGCACAGCGTTGAGACGAACGCCGGCACGGCGATCTGCGCCGCGCCATCCAGAATCGCCTGCTTCATCTCTTTGCCTTGCGCCAGGTTGCGCTCGATGTTCTCGATCTCCACGGTCGCATCGTCGACCAGAATTCCCACCGCCAGAGCCAGTCCACCCAGCGTCATGATGTTGATCGTCTGGCCCAGCGCGCTTAACACGATGATCGACACGAAAATCGAAAGCGGGATCGAAATCGATATCACAATCGTCGGCCGCCAGTCGCCCAGAAAGAGCAGAATCATGCAGGCAGTCAAAACGGCCGCCGTCAGCGCCTCCAGCACTACGCCGCGGATCGATGCGCGCACGAACAGCGATTGGTCAAACATCGGCGTGATCTTCATCTCCGGCGGCAGCGAGTCCGCCGCCAGCGCCGCCATGCGCTTCACGCCCTCCACAATCGTGATCGTCGACGTGCTTCCCACTTTCAGCATCGACATCAGCGCGCCACGCACGCCATCCATGTGCACGATGTTGGTTTGCGGTGCAAAACCGTCGCGGATGTGGGCCACATCGCGCATATAAATCGTCGAGCCATTCACGGTCTTGATGGGAAGGTCGTTCAGTTCCGCGATGGTCTGCGGGTTGCCGTTCATCTCGACCTGGTATTCGAGTGAGCCGATCTTGGTCGTGCCGGCGGGAAGAATCAGGTTCTGCGCGTTCAGCGAACTCACGATGTCATTGGGCGACAGGCCGTTGGCCTGCAGCCGCGGCATGTCAAGATCTACCTGGATCTGGCGAATCTTGCCGCCATAGGGATACGGCGTCGCCGCTCCCGGCACGGTTGCCAATTGCGTGCGCAGGAAATTGTTGCCAAGATCGAAGAGTTGCTGCTCCGGCAATGTGTTGCTGCTCAACCCGAGTTGAACGATCGGAGTCGAAGACGCAGAGTAAGTGACGATCAGGGGCGGCGTAGTTCCCGGCGGCAAGCCGCGCAGGATGGTTTGCATCATGGCCGTGCTTTGCGCCAATGCCGTCTGGATGTTCGCCTTCGGCTGGAAAAAAATCTTGACTACCCCAATGCCGTTGAGCGATTGCGACTCGATATGTTCAATATCATTGACGGTGATCGAAAGCGCGCGCTCGCAGTTGGAGACAATGCGGTCGGCCATTTCGTCCGGGGCCAGGCCGGCGTAGCTCCAGACCACGCTGACCACAGGGATGTCGATGTCGGGCAGGATGTCCACCGGCATGCGCAGGACGACGAGCGGCGTCAGCAAAATCAGCACGATCGCCATCACCACGAACGTATAAGGGCGCCTTAGCGCTAACGCTACAATCCACATCTAGGTGACAAGTCTCCGGACCCGGGTAGGGCTTACAGCGCACTTAAGAACACGCGTGCACAGTGCAGCTGACACATTCGATGCTGCACGTAATCGATTTTATTCGATAATCGAGCGCTGGGCGAGTGCCGCCGAAAGCTCCAGAAGGGCGGCTGATCGCCGCTTCCACGGGCGGGAGCTTTACGAATTATTACATTTCGTGCCGCTCGAACCCTCCAGCTTGAAGATCCTCTCCATCCGTATCCATTTTTCCCCGGGCCGCGCGTGCGGCAGCGCTCGCTGAAACTTCCACATCAGTTTCTCCCACTCCTGTACCTTAGGATTCGCCAAATCGGTCGCCGCCTTCGCGTCGAAAGAAAACCCCTCATTCACTTCCATAATCATGAACATGCGTGTCCCGAACAGATAGATCTCCATGTCCTCGATGCCCGCATCCTTGATGCTCCGCGTAATCTCCGGCCAGATCTTCTCGTGATGCCGCCTGTACTCCGCAATCAGCCTGGGATCGTCTTTCAAATCCAGCGTGAAGCAAAACCGCTGCATCATTCCACCTCTCCGGCCGGAACCAAACCGATCCCCGCCTTCGCAACGACCGACGGCTTGCATCCCCAGCGCGCGAAATAAAAGATGTACGCGTGACAAAGCAGCGGCACCACGAACGCGCGCTGGATATTCCACGCATCCGAAATCCGGCCCATGATCAGCGGGCAGATTGCGCCTCCGATGATTGCCATCACCAACAGCGACGAACCTAACTTGGTGTACGGACCGAGCCCCTTCAAGCTCAGCGCAAAAATCGTCGGAAACATGATCGAATGAAAGAATCCAACCAGCACGATGGCCCAAGCCGGCGCCGTACCCGAGACGAACAGGACAACGAGGAGACTGATCAACGAACCGCTCGCAAACAGGCCGAGTAACTTGGCCGGCAGCACCTTCTGCATGATCGCCGAGCCCGCAAACCGCCCGATCATGAATCCAGCCAGATGGGCCTGCAGGTAGTGCGCCGCCGCCTTTTCGTGCGTGCCCGGCATCGTGAACTCAGTAAAGCGGATGATGAAGCTTGCCACGCCGACCTGTGCTCCCACGTACAGAAACTGCGCCATCACGCCCTTGATCAAATGCGGGAATGCCAGCGTCCCGCTCAACTTCGCGTCGGCAGGCCCACCCTCACTTTCCTCGCTGTCGCCAATTTCGGGCAGCTTCGTCAGGAATACCAGCAGCGCGACAAACAGAAAGACTCCGGTGATGACCAGATACGGAGTCTTCACCATGTTGGCTTCCGAGACTCGATACTGCAGCAACTGTGCAGGGCTCATCGCGGCCAGTTCCACCGCACTGTGCTCCACTCCCGACAAAATGAAACGCGATCCCAGCAGCGCCACCATCACCGCGCCCATCGCATTGAACGACTGCGCCAGATTCAAACGCCGCTCCGAACTTTCCGCCGGGCCCAGCGTGGTCACATAAGGATTCGCTGCCACTTCCAGGAACGATTGCCCGCAAGCCATGACGAACAACGCAAACAGGAAAAATCCATACACCCGCACCGAAGCCGCTGGAATGAACAGAATCGTGCCTGTCGCGCACACCAGAAGTCCCATCAGAATCCCGCGCTTGTAGCCGACGCGCTGCATCAGCCATCCCGCCGGCAGCGCGGCCAGAAAGTACCCACCGAAGAACGCCGCCTGAATCAATGACGATTGAAAATCTGTTAGTCCGAATGCCTTCTTCAAATGCTGAATCAGGATGTCATTCAGGTTCACCCCAATCGCCCACACAAAAAACAAGCTGGTCACAAGAACCAGCGGCACGACGTATCGCCCTTCAGTGATGGGGGCGGATGAACTCATAGACAGATGATCAAGTCAAACCGCGGTCCAGATGCACGTATCCGCCATCGACAAATAGGTGCTGCCCTGTCGTATGGCTCGATCGCGCCGAAATCAGAAACACGACCATCATCGCAATCTCTTCGGCGGTGGTCATCCGCTTTTCCAGCGGGATCTTGGCGAGGATGTGCTTCAATTTCTCTTCCGGGTTCGGAAAGGTATCGAGCCACTGCCGGTACAACGGCGTCATCACCTCCGCCGGAATGACCGTGTTGACGCGAATCGAATACGGCAGCAACTCGACCGCCCACTCCCGCGTCAACGCCATGATTGCGCCCTTCGATGACGCGTACCCCGACGTGCTCCCCTGCCCGGTAACAGCGGTCTTCGACCCGATATTAACGATCGATCCGCGCGATTTCTTCAAATACGGCAGGGCATAGTGTGCCATCGCAAAGTAGTGCACTAGATTGCGATTCAGCGACGCTATGTATTCATCCGGAGTGCTGTGCTCCAGCCCAACTTTGTCGTTGCGTCCGGCGTTATTCACCAGAGCATCAATTCCGCCAAATCTTCGCACGGTTTGCTCGACGGCCTGCGAACAACTTTCGGCACTTCCCAGTTCGAGAGTGATCAGGCCACATCTTCCGCCCCGTTCCTCGATCGCGCTCTGCAACTGCTTGCCGGCGTCGGCGTCCCGCCCAATGATCACGGGAACCGCTCCCTCCGCTGCACATGCCTCCACAATGGCGGCGCCAATTCCCTTGGCTCCGCCGGTGACGATCACAACTTTCTCTTTTAGTTCGAGATCCATGTCCTACCCATGCAGGTTGAAGAACCCGCCATCGATCGGATAATCCACGCCCGTAATGAATGCCGCTTCATCCGAACACAAAAATAGAGCCAGCCATGCCACTTCCTTCGGCTCCGCCATCCGCCCGATCGGAGACGACTTCACCAGTTTGTCAAACATCTCCTGCTCCCGCCCCGGGTAATTTTTCTTCAGATAATCATCCACAAAGGGCGTGTGCACCCTCGCCGGCGAGATGCAATTGCACCGGATGTGGTAGGGAAGATAGTCGCGGGCCACCGAATACGTCATCGCAATCACCGCGCCCTTACTCATCGAATACGCAAACCGGTCCGCCAGCCCCGCCGATCCCGCAATGGACGCCAGGTTCACAATTACCCCGCCGCCGTGATCTTTCATATGCCCGACAACGGCGTGCATGCAGTTGTAGAAACCCTTGACGTTTACTCGAACAATGCGATCGAAATCCTCTTCGCTCGTACTTTCCACAGTTCCAATGTGTGAGACTCCGGCGTTGTTAACCAGAATGTGAACGCGCTCGCGCTGGAAGAACTCGTTGAACGTAGCCTGAACCTGTTCCTGACTAGTCACGTCGCAACGATGAGCCGACGGGTGCCCCACTTCTGGCCGGTTTTGCCAGAAGTGCAGATTTTCGCGTCTTGCGTCGCGAATCCGCTCACAAGTCGCAGCCGCAGCAGCCTCGTTCACATCCAGCACCCGAACCGCTGCCCCCTGCCCCGCGAACGTCAGCGCAATCGCCTGCCCGATGCCGCTTCCAGCACCCGTAATCGCGGCCACCTTGCCGTCCAGCCGAAACGCCTCCTCCCCGCTCACAGAGAAACGCCTCGCTTCCACGGGATGAAATCTTCCTGCGCCTTCATCTCAGCTTTCGTCCGCACCTCGCCGCTTGCGATACGAATGATCGACTCCAAAATATCCTCGCCCATCTGCTCAATACTCTTCTGCCCCGCGATGATCGGACCCGTATCGATGTCGATAATGTCATGCATCCGGCGCGCCACGTCCGAGTTGGTCGAAAGCTTTACTACCGGCGCAATCGGGTTCCCCGTCGGCGTACCGAGACCCGTCGTAAACAGCACTACGTTGGCGCCCGCGCCCACTTGCGCCGTCACGCACTCCACATCATTC
>Ga0307478_10000711_pt1 | contig 32580 bp, 23 predicted proteins | sample atmos_gasesECM4C_2_FD_203713 | JGI IMG/M metagenome (GOLD analysis project Ga0307478, IMG submission 203713) | Hardwood forest soil microbial communities from Morgan-Monroe State Forest, Indiana, United States - atmos_gasesECM4C_05 | ecosystem: Environmental > Terrestrial > Soil > Temperate...
GATGAGCAATCCCGCTCAGACGAGAGTCCCGTGGAGTGCTAACGTGCAAGTTGCACCTTGGTTGAATAGCCGAGGGGCAGGAAAGTCGCTTGCGGCGTTGCCGGAGTGCGCTATCGTGAAGCGAATCATCGCACCAATATGGGTCATTTCCTCTGTTCTGCTAGTCGCTTGCGGAGCGCTGTGCCAGAGCGAACGCGCTTCAGAAGGTTTGCTTCGGGCAGACGGCTCAAACGCACCCGAAACGCACCGCCAGGAGATGCGCAATTGGAGATCACTTCCTGATGCTCCGTCCACGGTACGGCCTCCCACACAAGCAGAGAAGTCTCAAACATTTACATATGAAGCGCGCTTGCCTCTAGCAACACGCTCACTTGCCAGCACCCCGAACGTAAGGCGCGGCACAGAGCTGAGACACCTCGTTCCCGCGCCGCAGCCCAGCTTGATCCCTTCCGATGAATTGCTATTTTCTCAAAAGGAGTCCGGCAACTTTGTTGTCAAGTATCTGTGTCCGCCGTTGGTCAAGAGAAGCCTGCTCTATCACCCTTCGACAAGCAACACTTTGATGGGCCGGGCCACCTACGCAGCTTCGCATATTTTTGTCACGCGTGACGACTCGGGAAAGAGGAGGCTGAACGCTTCATATTTCCTCGGGGTACTGAGTTTGGTTGCTGTCCACAATGCTCGCCGCCCTTACTGGGCCCGCTCCGCTTCGGCGCCGTTCAACGATTTTGGTTCGACGATTGGCAACGACGCGGGGCTCAACCTCTTCCACGAGTTTGAGCCGAGCATCCGGCAAATTGTAAAGGACCACACGCCGAAGTTCGCATTTAAAGTCGAAGAGCGCATAAATCGCCTCCAGAACCTGAAGCTAGTTGTCTCCAGCCCGGCTCGATAATGTGGTAGCGCCTCAGTTTGAATTTGTTAGCCTCTCTCGCCCCCCTGCGGCATGACGGAATTGCCGTGGTAGACAAGCAACCAAGCGTTGAGCGGATGCGCGCTGAAGCTGCGGAGTTACGCTTCAAAGCAGATGAACTCATGCAACTGGCCTCCGCGCTGACAGAAGAAGCGGCCAGACTGGAAGACCTGATCTTCCGCTACGAATACAACCAAAAGCCATGGACCACCGGCAAGGGCAAACGTCCGCGCGATCCGTCCAGCTTGGTAAACAGGTGCTCGATATTGCCCATCGGAGAAGCTGAGGACACACTCAGCGAATCGATCGACACCTATTCAAACGTCGCACTGAAGGATTGAAGGGTGGAAAGGCCAGAGCACAGAAACTCTCCCACTGCCGAGCGGCATCAGATTGCCATTGCCCCAAGCGGGTAGGTGGCACGCGAGTCGCGCACAAACTCGCCCCTGGGCCCGGACAAGGCGACCCACTCCCTCGAAAAGCACCGACTCTCAAGCAAACGTCGGTACGATTCCTGAAGTGGGTCGAGGCTGCTCGACTCGCTCACAAAACCAAGACCTATTACCAGGACGGGTGGCGTCTACTTCAGACCACATCGATCCTGCAATTCCGGTTGGACGCGATCGACAACGATGTTTCCGAACAATTGAGTTTCAGTGGTTCGGCGTCAAATGCGAACTGCGCTTTGCGGACGCTTCGCCGTCTTCTTCACAAAGCGGAAGATTGGAATCTGATTCGCCCAGCGCCAAAAATAAAACTCTTGCCTGAGAGAGAACGCTCTTTAAGGCTGGACGATGAAGCGGAGAAAAAACTACTGGTGGCGGCCACCGAATGTAATTGGCGCTCGCAGGCCCTGGAGTTATTCCATGACATCGTGATGCTCGCGCGGGACACCGGTATGCGAAACGAAAAAGAACTTCACCAGGTCCTGATCGAAAACACTCACTGGGACCGCCACATCATTTACGTACCTGACAGCAAAACGATCAACGGCGTGAGAGAGGTTACGCTCAGCGATAGAGCTGTTGGCATTCATCGACAGCGCTGTAGAGATCGTCGCAAAGGTTGGGTGTTTCCTTCCAAACGAGCGCGGTCTGGGCATCTCACCACGATGGCGCTTGAGTTCAGGCAGGCTCGAGAAAAGGCGGGTCTGCCAAAGAACCTGGTCCTCTATTGTGGCAGGCATGACTTCGGCACGCGCGTGCTGAAGAAGACCGGGAACTTGAAGCTGGTGATGCAGACGATGGGTCAGGTGGATGTCCAGACGGCGCTGAAGTACCAACATCCGGAGCTTGACATTGTTCGGACCGCACTCAACGATACTGCACCGGGCGTTCCGCCGGCCGCAACATAGCGATTGTGCTACGGCACACCTCGATTCTTGAGGTTTACCACAACTGGTAAGTGATTGAAAAGATGGTGAGCGCGGAAGGAATCGAACCTTCAACCTACTGATTAAGAGTCAGTTGCTCTGCCAATTGAGCTACGCGCCCACGACGTGGGTTAGGGTGGAAGGACAAACAAAAATTATAGCATTCTGTTGCAGATGTTCGGGCGGCAATCACTGCGATCGATGCACGGCGATGACCGACTTGCAGCTAATTCCAAGATCTTTCCCGCCAGACCAGTGCAAGACGCGGACGTTCCCCACCGAAATTCCAACGGGTAAAGCCAGAGACGCGAAGCCCACGCAGAGAACTTTCGGGCCGCCGCTCTCTCGCGCTGAAACCTCGACGGTTGGACACACCGATACGAATTTCGCAACCAGTGCTCTGCTAGCGCCCGCTAAGGACGCTGGCGCATTTCCGCTGGAACGATCGGCGACGGTTCGCTCACAACCGCCCGTTGCGCGGCCGATACTGCAACCGGCGGACGGTGCTCGACTGTGCCGATTACCGGAGCTTCTTCCATGCCCTCGACAAACGCAATTGAGGCAAAGCGCTGTTCGCTGCACATACGGTCAATCAGGTCTTGCTCATGACGGGAAAGAACGGCGTGCGGCAGGATAGGAAAATTGCGAAACATCCAGATCAGATATACGCGCTGCAAAAAAGATGGCTTCACATACCGCGGACCGATCGGAGTCTTCACCTGCACCACTCCGGCCGCGAGCTTTTCAATCAACATACCTGGGCCCACCTGAACCTGAAATTCTTCGTTGCATTTCTAGGGCCGTCATTATTGCACTGGCGGAGAGGCAATGGGAAGCTTTTTTTCACAGCCCGGCCTCTCCGCAGCGGCCCATAGTGAAACCTGGGCCTCAATACGTGAATTTTTGGGAAGCAACACGAATTTCCTGGCGAATACCCTTTAGCCCAGGTCCGGTTTGCCGCCCCGCCGGCCCTTCAGATAGTGACTTCGGGAAGGATGTCCATGCGCCGGATCTGGGCCGCCACCCCAAATTCTGAGCCATCGTCTTCCACCCTGACCACGGTCGCCTGGCAGCACACCCAGCATTTCTCCCCCGAAGTCAGTTCTGGAGGGAGGATCAGCACCAACTCGACCTCGCTCCCCGCCTCGATCCGGGATTTGGTGTAAAGGAAGACGCCGTTGGCGCTCACATCGCGGGTCTGAGCCGTGTGATCGATCCCCTCAGCGGTGCGCACGCGGGTGGGAACGCGAGTTTGAAATCGTGTGCCGGAGCGGCGCTCGGAGTCGGGGTTCATAGGGGCGCGAAAAACGCCCACCTAATGTACACCAGAGCGGCAAAGTGCGCGAGCGCTTCGGCCTACGATGGATCGACCAAGAGACGCCCGCGACTAGATGTTCGGGCGTGTCGAGCGAACTGCCGGAACGACCAGGGCCTGCTCCATGGTGGGCACATTCGTGCCACGCAAGCGCGCTTCTATGTCATGCAGTTTGTCGGTCCGCATGGTCTGGTAATACGCCTGAACCAGAAGCTGCATCGAGAATGGATTGTCCTCGTCTTCCTCGAGGTGCGCGATGGCGTCTTCGTACTGCTTCTGATCCATCAAAAGAGTTCCAGCGGCGCCATGATAGGAGCTTTGAATCACACGATTGCGATTGCCGTTGGCCATGGTTTCGAGCTGACGCAAAGTCTGCTCGGCGAGGTTCTGGTTCCCCGAACGCGCGGCTCGCACCGTCCGCATGCGCAGGATACGAGAGAGCTCCTCATCGTGATCGGATATTGATATCGGGCGATGGCTGAGGGCTTCTTCCGCCAGCTTCAGATGCTTCAAGGCTACATTATCGTCGGGCTGAAACTCCGCCAAGAAACGAAGCGCCTGGGCTTCCTGCAAGTCTTGCTCTTTGGCGTGCGCGGTCGTGGCGATGTCGAGATATTCCTTATCGGCTTCGGCGTGATTGCCCTCGCGCACATACGTCATTGCTTTCTGCATGCTGTAGACCAGCCGATCGGCCTCATTGCGCGCGAAGCGGATGGCGCGGTCGTATTCGACGCGAGCCTGTTCCTGTTTGCCCATAAGAGCGTAGGTGTCGCCTAGACCGAGTTGCGAAGACACGAAGTCAGGGTCAATCTTGAGCGCGGCTCGATAGTGCCCGAGCGAGCCCTCGAAATTCCCGGCCATGCGGAGAAGCTCACCATAGGAATCCTGCGGATTGGGTTCCGTGGGCAGAAGGGCAACGTAGCGATCCATCTCCGTGAATGCCTTGTCAAACTTCCGATGGCGCGCGTCGATGTAGGCGAGATCGTTAAGCGCGGCGGGGAAATTCTTGTCGATGGCGAGCGCTTTCTCGAACATCCGCTGAGCCTGCTCGCTGCCGTTTTCGCCCATCAACCAGTTGCCCGCGAAATACAGCAGATGCTTGTCGCGCGGATACATCTCCAGCATGTCATTCATGGCCGTAATGCCGCCGAGAAAATCACCTTCCTGAACCTTGGCGATCCAGGCAATCATCAACTGCTCGCCGGGCGTGGTCTTGGGAGCAAGCTCCTTGGCTTTCGCACGGGCAGCGCTGGTTTCTTGCGGGCTGGTGCTATTAAAAGCGATCCATGCCCACGCGATGGCGAGGTTGGGATCTTCTTTCACCGCGGCGCGCCAGTCGTCGTTGCAGCGCTCAAGATAAAGGTTCTCGTAGTCCGTGACGCCTTTCAGAACGAGTTCTTTTGCCTTTGCCGAGGACGTGGTGATCGGCAGCGTGCTGGATTCACCTTTCTTGACGTGGTGGGCCGAGACCGGCGCGCACAGGCACAATGCAAGAGCCAGAACGGCGCAGGTCTTCACCAGAACAGTGCGAGGCATCAAGATCTCCGGATCAGGATTTTTGGGGGAGGGATGACTGAGGCCAAGGGTAACATCGGTGTAACTGAGGGACGAGGTCACCAAAGACGGTGGACCGGACGCGGCGGAGTGGTTGACCTTTTCGGCTAGTCGATGTTCGGTGAGGTCCGAGATTTCCGCAGAAAAAAGCTCCGGATGGGGAGAGCTTTAGTTCCGATCTGGGAAGGGATTACTACTTAGTATCCCCTCTCCCCCTCGCCACGGTCTCTTGTAATCACGGAGATAGCGGGAAATTGCCGGCGAGATCTTGCCGCTCAGCACTTTACGCGCAAAATATTGAAAACAAATTTCTTAGCGCAAGCGAAACGGATCCTGCCACGCTGGCGCGCAGGCCGATCATCCGACAAACGAGCTGGTGAGGTCAAGGTCAGATGTCACACTGAGCCTGTGAATTTCCCAGGGAAAAAGCAACCCAAGGCTAGAAGCCGAAAAAGCCCTCGGGCCAGAGGCCGAGGGCTTCTCGTCGACAGGGCTTAATCAGAAAGTAAACTTGACCGCCAACTGAATGCCGCGCGGTCCGCCCCCTCCGAGGAAGGGGTTGCCGATGCCAACGTCGCCGGTCGCGGTGATCTGGTACGCCCCGTTGCCGACTTCCCTGCCGGCGGCGTTTGGCGGAGCGAACCCGCAAGCACAGCCGTGGGTGCCGTCGGCGTAAGTAAACAGAGGCGAGATGGGATTCGATGCCGGGTCCGCGATGAAGGCTGGGAGCACCGGATTCGAGAAGTTGGGATGGTTCAGGATGTTGAAGAAGTCAGCGCGCAGCTGCATGGTGAGGCGCTCGGTGAGAGCCGTGTCTTTATAGATGGCCACGTCCCACTGTTTGAACGTCGGCCCGCTGAGCGCATTGCGACCAAGATTTCCGTAATGACGCGTACCCGGCACACAATCGCTGGCGAAACCGGAATAAGTATCCAGCGTTGCCCCGGACGTGCAGGGCATCGCAAAGGAGCTTAACTGCAGGAAGTTGAATGGATTTCTCTTGTTGTACTTGATCGGCCCGACAACGTCTGGCCGGTCGAAGCCGTCGCCGCCTCCGCTGTAGTCATCTTCAAAGTTGTAATTCAGCGTGAACGGCTGGCCGCTTTGTAGAGTAGCTGAGCTGTCGATTCCCCAGCCATTTTTCAGCTTCGCCCAGCTGCCACTCATCTTGGGAAGAGCGTAGCTTGCGATCCAGACGAACCGGTGCGGGATATTGAAATTCGACGGTCCCTTTTCCAGTTGCGGCGCTGTGCTGTTCTGAGGTTGGGCGGCGTTGACGACGAAATCTTCGCCGTCGCTGGAATTGTCCAGCGACTTTGACCAGACATAGTTTATAAGCGACGTGAAGCCGTGATAGTTGGTGACATGCAGACTGGTTTGCAGCGAATGATAGAACGAACTGCCCAGGGAGTTCTCCTGGAAGATGTAGACCGCGCCAGCGGGGAAACCGAAATTCCGCACCACGGTGAAATCGTTGATGCCAGGCTTGCACCCGGTGGAGGCTGGCAGTTGCCCTAAATCGCACGCTGTAATCGTCGCTTGACTGGGCTGGTTGATATCGAAGAAGCGGAACAGGCGATGGCCCTGTGATCCGACATAGCCGACCTGCAGCGATACCTTGCTGGAAAACTGATGCTGGATATTGACGTTGTAGTTTTCCATGTAAGGTGTCTTGATATTGCGGTCGAAGGAAAAGATGTCGCACTCGATGTTGCAGCCCGGAGTCCCATAGAGCGGTTGGCCCTGGATATATACCCCACTCGCATTAGCGGCGGCCGGGTTAAAGTTCGCCATCTGTACTGGATTGGGACCGATATTGTTGTACGCGGGTCCGGGGGCATAGAAGGTTGGGTAGGGCAAGTGGCCCAGCATCATGTCCTGCGAAAAGGCATCAAAAAAGAGTCCGAATCCCGCGCGCAGGACCGTCTTTCCCTTCCCGTTCAGATCCCACACGATGCTGGCCCGGGGCGAGAAGTCTTTCTTATCTGGATTGTAGAGATTGGACAATCCTCCCGGACCGACTTGCTGAAGGTTTCCCGTGCTTGGAATGAAATCGGAGAACAGGTGATTTCTTTCCGCCACCACGCCGTAATAGTCCCACCGCAGGCCGTAATTGAAGACCACGTGTGGAGTCACGTGATAGGCGTCCTGAAAATAGAATCCAAAACCATTCTGGTAGGTATGGCGTCGTGTGTAGCCGGTGTAGTCGAATACTCCGAATGCCGACTGCTCTTGGGGAATCATCTGGAGCATGTCTTCGAGCGGACCCAGGGTGCTCAGAGCGGGGGCAGTACCCCACGCGGCGAATCGGAGCCTTCCCCGCGAATACTTGTCAAACTGCTGCTCGACGCTGGTGCGGTGATATTCGCCGCCAAACTTGATATCGTGCTTGGCGATTTTCCAGGAAATGCTGTCGATGAGCTGATTATTCGTATCCACGCGCTGCCGCGGGTCCCCCGAAGTCGCTCCCAACTGGGAGAAGAAGCCTGCACCGCCGGTGGCATTGGGCGCCAGGATAATGATCGGCAGTCCCGAAGAGTTGCAGCTTCCGGCGGTCACGGGAACGTTGCACAATCCAATGCTGCTCGGGTTAAAACTCTTGTCCTGCGGGAAGAAGCCTTCCGCGAAACGATTCCAGCCATAGCGGAACTCATTCACCCTAGTCGGAGAAAGCACGCTGACCAGCGAGATTGAGACCAGCTGCACGCGTGTTGGTGTGACGGTATCGAAGCCCGGCAACTGTCCACCCGTGGCGTTTAGGGCAAGGGGGAATTGCTGGGTGCTGTCGCCGAAGAAGTAGCGGCCGCTAATGTTGTTCTTAGCGTTGAAGCTGTGATCGATTTTGGCAATGACGCTGCTCAGATTGTTCAGGGAAGGCGCAATCGCCACGTAGTCGGTAGCGAATTGATTGTTAGCATCGAAGCATCCGGAATCGTTTGAAGTAACTCCCTGAATATAGTTCTGAGGGTTATGGGGGTACATGTTGACGAGCGCGCGTCCCACTGGACTGACGGCACCGCCCGCGTTGGTGATGGCGGTCTGAGCTGCTGATATTTGTGCCAAGGTTGGAACGCAATCAAGCGAGACGACTCCGACGTTCTCCCGCTGGCCTTCGTAATCGAGGAAGAAGAAGGTCTTATCTTTGACGATCGGTCCGCCCAGCGATCCGCCGAACTGGCTATTGTGGAATGGAGCTTTCGGAGCCGACGTGGGATCGAAATAGTTGCGGGCATCCAGCGCGTTATTCCGGAAGTATTCAAAGAAATCACCGTGCAGCGAGTTGGTTCCGCTCTTGGTCACGATGTTGACGACCGCCCCGGCATTCCGCCCGTATTCCGGCTCAAAGTTGGAGAGCACGCGCATGTCCGAGACTGCGTCGATTGGCAATATGGCCGAAGGAGTCGCGAACACTCCGCCCTGGTTGATGGCGGGATCGTTGCGGTATCCGTCGTTCATGTCAGTACCGTCGAGCAGGTAGTTGTTGGACCGGCCGCGGGCGCCGTTCATGGAAAACTCGCCGAAAGATCCGGGGGAATCTGTGATCTGGTCCGGCGAACCCGCCACTCCCGGATTCAGGAAAATCAGCTTGGTGTAGTCGCGCCCGTTGATGGGTAGATCCTTGACGTCGTTTTGTGTGAGCACGCCGCCGAGCGTGTTGCTCGTGGTTTCTACCATGGGCAGTTCGTCACCCGCCACCTCGACCCGGGTAGTAATCTCGCCCGTCTTCATCGCGGCATCGACGCGACGCTCGGTCGCGACGTCAACTGTCACATCTTTGGTAACGAAAGTTTGAAATCCGGCCTGGCTCACGGTTACGGTATAGGTGCCGATGGGCAGTTCGGGGATGGAGTAGCCGCCGTCACCACTGGTTACTGTCGCGCGCTCTAAGCCGGTGTTGGTGTTCTTCACCGTTACTTTGGCGCCGGCAATCACGGCGCCCGAAGGGTCGGTCACGGTTCCGAGGATGGTGCCGCGAAATGTCTGGGCGGATAGGGTCACCGCTGCTAGAACGACAAACACCAGAATCATCGAACCCAGATTCATTGACGCCGGGATAATGCGCGCTCTCATGTGGTCTCCTTGCCCTATGCCCTGATCCCATCCAGGGGAGGCTCAGTTGGGCGGAACTCTACCGCCCGCCATCCGTTGCGAGGAGGGTCACAATTGCTTGTAGCTTAAAGAGATGCGACCGCCCTGCCGCAAAGATGGAATGGGGAACATTAGCGGAAGCGAATCGTCAGAGTCAACCACGAGTTGCGAATAACGGGGATAGATTTTGTCAATGGGGGACCGGCACTCAGCATTCAGCACTCAGCACTAGCATTCAGCACTCAGTATTTCGCTCCCATGGGGTTTGCAACATGAGCATTGTGTCTCTGCACTTCGCGGCTGGATTCCGAGAGAGGCCAAAAGCTTGTTATCGAGTACTGAGTGCTGATTGCTGCCTTCAGAACGTGAACGAGACGCCGCCGCGGACCGAGCGGGCCCCTTGCACCAGATACACCGTTTGTCCGTCCTGCGCCAGGACCGGAACATACCCCTGGGCCAGCAGGTTACGGATATCGATGATCGCCTCCATGTGGCCGGGGAGGAAGCCGAGCGTCGGGATGGGCTGGCGGACGAATACGTTGAGGAACGGATCGCTCTGTCCAGGCGAGGAGTTGAACATATCGACGGGAGTGAGTGTCGAGCCGTTCACCCAGCGATACGACGTGATCCACCGGGTGCGGCAGCGTGGGATCGTCCCACTCAGCTTTGCGGCTATGGCGTGACGACGCTGTGTGCCGATCCACTGCTGCGCGTCTTGCAGGCCGACGTCGGGACGCGACAGCTCAAGCACTCCTCCAAACGCGTAGTCCACGGTGGCCGTCAGGTCCGAAGAAAATTTGTGCTGCAGAACCAGGCGCATGCCGTTGGTGTCGAGGCTCTTGCCGAGGTAGCTGAATGTGCCCGAAGAGAGATCGGGTAGCAGGAAGCCGCCGGCAGCGGTGACCTCGCCCGTGCCTGTCAGAGCCGTGTCGCCGATGCGATCAGAGAATACGGCCAGCTGCATATTAGTTGCGCCCATCCGGTGCGAGACCGACAACTCCTGGTGATGAGCGCGTTCGATGCGAGGAGAATAGCCGAGCACACTGACGCGAGGATCGGCTTCGCTCAGATCTGCAGGCGAGGAATCGAAACCCTTCTCGTCGCGCAGGGTCGGACGCGACGTGGCGTAGCTGTACTCCACCACCGTGTCAGGCGAGAGATGAAGATCAGCCATACCGTACGGACGGAACGCCGAACTCTGTCCGAGAAATTGGATCGTCTGCAGTTCGCTCCCGAACTTGAGCTCGAGCATGTCAGCGAGGATGAGCTCGTCCGCCGCGGAAAGAGCTACCGCTTGCAAGGCCGCATTGTGCAGGTTGGGATCGGATGCGGCAAAACGATGGACCGTGAGAGCGATGGTTGGCGTGGATCCGTTGGATAGACGGTTCGAATAGCGTGCGCGCAAAACGCCCGCGGGAAGGCCCTCGCCGTACCCGACGTTGCCGCTGAGAGCGAGCCGGCCGTCGGAGAAGAGCGAGCGTTCCAGGGTGAAGCCTGTGCTCATGTCCGATCCAGTGCCGTAGCCGCCGGCAGCCGAGCCAGCAAGGAATGACAGCGAGCCGCGCAGTTCGTGATTCTCTTTCTCAGCAGGAAGGGTCGGGTCGTCAAAGATGCGCAGGATGGGGCGGTTCGCAACCGAGCGCAGAGTCCACTTCCAGTCGTCATCGTCGGGAAGCACGCGACTGGGATTGAGCTGCATCACGTCGAGAAGCGTGTTCAGGGTGACGTTGATGTGGATGCTGGCACCCGCGCGGACACCTACTTTTTCCCTCAAGGTGGGAAGGAACGAAGGCGCGCTTACTTTCAAGGCGTAGAGGCCGGGAAGCAAACCGTTGGCAGTGTAGTATCCGGCGCCATCGGTGAAGACGGTCAGGGTGCGGTTGGCGGCGCCAAGAACTTCGATGATAGCGCCCATTTGCGGATCGCCGGACGCGTTACGCACGTATCCCGAAATGGTTCCGGGACGCTCTGCCGCCGCAGCCGGGAGAGCCAGGCCAATTGCGATCGCCAAAGTTGCGAAATGACGAAGCGTCAAACCACCCCACCCCCTGGGGGGGAAATCGCAGGGAGTTACTCTACTGCAAACACGGCAGACGGATCAACGGTCTGCTTCGAGATATTGTCGTTCACCTTGATTTCGATCTTGTAGACGCCGGGCTGCAGATTGGCGGCTGCGATCGATTTTTGCAAAGTTACCTGTTCACCGACGTTGCCCATTGTGTCGGTGGTCTCGGTCTTCTGCACTACCTGCTTGTTGGTGGCCAAATTCGTAATGTTGTATTCAAAAGTGGCGGAAGGCTTGTGCGTCTTCTCGTCCACTCCAAGATTATAGACCTGCATCCAGAAATTCAGCTTGGGATCTTTGTCCCGCTTGAACAGTGCCGGCTTGCCGTCTGCCGGAGCCACGCGCGGACGGATTTTCATGGTGCCGATTACGAAGTTCCCGGTGCCGATCGCCTTGGTTGGCACCGATTCCATCTGGTCGGCCACGATCAGAGTTGAGGTAGCCAGCTTGTCATCGGAATAATCGGGAACGTTCACGCTGCGGCTCCATACACCCTTGCGATCACCGTTCACGTCTTTCACCGCGATGTTCAACTTGTAGCGGCCGGGACGCAGCGGAAGCGCCTTCCAGTAAACCGATGAATTCTCGGCCGTACGAGGCAGGAGTTCGGCGGGAACGTCGACCTGCACCGTGTCTTCGAAAGTCTGCACGACTTTGCCAGTCAGCGTCGACAGACGGCCGAAAATGTTCACCGTGCCGCGTTGTACCCCATCTTTGTTGGCGAAAGTGATGTCGCGGTTCTTCAACTGGATGGTGACCGGAACCAGCACCGTGTCCGAGGTGACCTTCACAAAATCGGAGCGAACATCGAAGGGCATCGGATTGAGAATTACTTTCGAGTTCACGATCTCTTCGAGATCTTTGAACTTTACTGGAGGAGCCGCCTGTAGCTTGGCGTACTGATCCAGACGATCAAATTCCTTGGTCTGCAGTTGCGAGGTCATGGGGCCGGCGCCGAGGCGCTCCAGACCTCCCGTGAAACGCTGCTGCTTGCTCGACATTCCCATCTGCTCCCACATGGTGAGGCCCGCATTGGGCGTCGTCAGAAGAGCATCTTTCTCGGAGCGGTCGATGGTCATGTGATATTCGCCGCACATGCACGTGTCGACGAATTCGATCATGACTTCCTGACCGATGCCTTCGATATAGCGGTAACGCCAGTCTTCGAACGGGAACGTCGAGGTCTCGCCTCCACCTTCTTCAAACGGGCGCTCGTAGGTCCCACCCGAAGGATGCGATTCGATTTCGTCCGGCTTACCAAACACGATGTAGATGCGGCCACGATCGGTCTTCCAGCCCGGCACGCCGGCGGCGAAATGCTCGTTGGCGTAGGCGATGCGCTGGTAGTGCTCCTCTTTATATTCGTTCTCTTCCGTATCCGGCGTAGGATCGCGGCGCTGCCAGAAAGCCTCAATGAAATTGTCGCGCTCTTCGTCGTTGGAAAGCTGTCTGAAAGCGGCGCGTTCCTCGTCGGTGATGATGTAAACGACGTCCTCTTCCAGCCACTTCTTGTAGGGCTTGCTCAACTCGACTTTCAGGCCGCGCTCGTTCTTTTTCTTCTGCTTGGCGTTGGGCGGACGAGTCAGAGGATCAACGGCATTCGGTGCGGTGGGGGTCTGCGCTGGCTGCGCGGCGGTGTCTTTGGACGGCTGGTCGCTCGGTTTCTGGTCTGGCTTGGAACTATCCTGCGCGAGCGCAGCCGCGGCCGTCACCACGGCGAATACGAGGAAAAGACGGAGAAACGCTCGATAACCAACCCGGAACATGAGAGAGACTCCTGCCAGACAACCGTCGTCTGCTTATTTTAGGCCGTTTGGTTGTGTGAAAGCAAGGTAAGTCGTGCCCCGAGAACAAATTAAAACATACTCCTACCGCCTTGGTTAGAAGCGGCCAGAGCTGTGGCGAGTTGCCTGCAAGGCATACGAATTGATCACTGCCAAGCCCCCACCGAAGAGACTATAATGGCCGGTTCCGGGGGCAGTAGCTCCACCTCTCCGCCGTAACGGGTCTTGGCCGCCTTCTGTACTCCTAAGCGGGAACTTTCTGGGCCGCAGGATCGTAACAGGAAGTGTGTCCGTCACCCTGACCGACCATTGCGTTCGCCTGACTGGGCTTGCGGCAGAACTCGTTGTTCTGCAGGGGGAAAAGAATAACCCGGACCGTGACGGGGCGTATGAAAGCTTGGAGAAAAGTCGCGATCGGCGTCGGCGCAGCTGTCCTGCTCGCCATCATAGTCGTCTTTACTGTTCATCAGAGTAGCAAGAATGTGGCGACGGTACAGACCGGAAAGGTGCAGCGGCAAGATCTGGCCACCGTCGTCAGCGCTTCTGGGGAAATCAAGCCCAAAACGTATGTCAATATCGGCGCTAACGCATTTGGAAAGATCACCCACCTCTACGTAAAGGAGGGTGACAAGGTCAAGAAGGGCCAGTTGCTGGTGCAACTTGAAAACGTGCAGTCTTCGGCAGACGTGAATGCCAACGAGGCCGCTCTGCAGGCCGCGCAGACCGATTCCGTGGCCGCGGACGCCGCATTGAAGACGTCGCAGGCCGACCTGCAGCGTGCCCAGGCTGACTACGACCGCAACAACCTGGATTGGGATCGCGCCCAGAGTTTGTTCAAAGACGGGCTGATCTCCAAGTCGGATTTCGACAGTCGCAAGAACGCGTGGGCTACGGCAGACTCCGGGTTGGTGCAAGCGCAGGCGCGGGTAGCGCAGGCCAAAGCCCAGAACGATTCCGCCGAGCGGCACGTGATCCAGGCGCGCGCGAACTTAACCCGCGTCACTGACGTACTACAGAAGACGAGCTACAACGCGCCCTACGACGGGGTGGTCACGAATCTGCCCGTGCGGGAAGGCGAGTCGGTGGTGATCGGCATTCAAAACGCTATGGGCAGCACCCTGATGACGATTGCCGACATGTCCGTGATTACGGCCGAGGTCAAAGTGGACGAAACCGACATCGTGAATGTGCGTCTCGGACAAGCGGCCGAGATCACCATTGACGCCATTCCGAAGAAGGTTTTTCACGGTACCGTATCCGAGATCGGGGACAACGCGATCGTGCGCTCCAGCGGCGTTTCCACTTCGCAGCAGACGAGTGCCAGCGAAGAAGCCAAGGATTTCAAAGTCGTAGTCACGTTGAACGATCCGCCTTCGGATTTGCGCCCTGGCCTTTCCACCACCGCCAAAATTACGACGGCTACTCGAAGCAACGCATTGGCAGTTCCCATCCAGGCATTGACGATGCGCACCAGGGAACAGGTGGAAGCGCAGAACAATCCCCCGGGATCGGTACACGCTGCCGCCCCGGCTGGCAAGGACCCGGCCTCCAAGGGGAAAAAGGATAACGAACTGCAGGGAGTCTTCGTCATCCGAAATAAGAAGGCTATGTTTGTGCCGGTCTCCACCGGGATTACCGGGACGACCGACATCGAAGTACTGGATGGGCTGAAGGAGGGCGATGAAGTGATTACAGGCAGTTACAAGGTCCTGCGCAATCTGCGCCCTGGAAGCAGTATCAAGATTGACAATACGGTACCGAAGAAAAGCGAAGAGGAAGAATCGTCATAACCATAAGCGACCTGGCGCGTCCAACAAAACAGCCCGGTCGATGTCTCGATAACAAGGCGTCTCAGAAAACGGAGCCCTAGCTAGCGCGTTACTGAAACCTTAAGGAACGGGAGAGGTCAGTGGCACCGGACCAGGAGAAAAATATGGCTACCGCTGAAGTCATCAGTATGCCCCCCATCGACGCTCAATCCCCGCCGGAGTCATGCATGATTGCGGCCGAGGATCTCTGGAAGACGTATGACATGGGATCGGAGCAGCAGGTGCACGCCTTGCGCGGTGTCAACCTGCGCATCCAGCGCAACGAGTACGTTGCAATCATGGGGCCGTCGGGCTCGGGCAAATCGACGCTGATGAACCTGATCGGCTGCCTCGATACTCCGTCGCAGGGAAAGTACTGGCTAAACGGACAACTGGTCAGCGAGTTGGATGACGATGAACTGGCCCGCATCCGGAACAAGGAGATCGGCTTCGTGTTCCAGACTTTCAACCTGCTGGCTCGGGCCACGGCGCTGCACAATGTGGAACTGCCATTGATTTATGCCGGCATTCCGACCGACGCGCGACTGGAGCGCGCCAAGGGGGCACTGGCCGCGGTGGGAATGGAATCGCGCATGACCCACAAGCCCAACGAACTCTCCGGCGGGCAGAGACAGCGCGTCGCCATCGCGCGCGCCCTGGTGAACAAGCCGTCCATCATTCTCGCGGACGAGCCGACAGGCAACCTTGACTCCCAGACCGGCCTGGAGATCATGGCGTTGTTCGACCGGCTTCAAGCGGAAGGCAACACCATCGTCCTGGTGACGCACGAGCACGATATCGCCGAGTACGCGCACCGCGTCATTCACATTAAGGACGGTGTGATCGCGAGCGACGAAAGCAAGCGTAGAAGCTAGCGAACATTCCAAGCAGCCTTACACGATCCGCCCAGCTTCGGCTGGGCGTTCAATTTTTCATTTAGCGAACGTGGCGCCGGGAGCCCCGGCTTCCCTGGCAACCGCGACGGAAGCTGGTCCTTCAACCAGCATCACGCGATCGCGGCCCTCTCTTTTGGCGCGGTACAGCGCCGCATCAGCTGCTTCAAGCAATTCCTTCGGCGACGTGCCATTCGCAGGCAGCACGGCGACGCCGACCGAGACCGTGACCTTTCCCACGGAACGGCCCCGATGCAGAACGGGTAATTCGCGCAACTTCGCGCAAATGCGTTCGGCACGTGCTTGCGAGGCATCGATGTCCGCCATGGGGAGCACTACCACGAACTCCTCCCCGCCATAGCGGCACACGATATCCTCGGCGCGCACGCTCCGGCTCAGAAACGACGCGAATTCGCGCAAGACCGCATCGCCGGCCTCGTGACCGTAGGTGTCATTGAAGGTTTTGAAATGGTCGAGGTCGAGAACGAGGACGCCGAGCCCGTGTTCGGCGCGCACGGCACGCCGTGTTTCGCGCTCCATCGTCTCCTCCAGATAGCGGCGGTTGTAGAGCGTGGTCAGAGGATCGCGGATCGACTGGTTGCGCAGCGCCTCGCGCAAGCGAATATTTGCAATCGAGAGCCCGATCTGTTCGGCGAAGGTGCTGGAGAACGACAATTCCGACTCGACCGGTTCGCGCGGCTGGCTCAGCTGGAAATGAAGAATGCCGACCGCTTCCCCCTGCGACAACAGCGGCACGCAGAAATACGCATATTTTCCGGCATGCGTGTGCGCGCACGGCGCCGTCAAATCTCCCGCTGGGACCACGTGCACGTGTCCGGTGCGCAGCGCCCAGCAATCCTGCGGATCGAAAACAGGTGCGGGCAGTTGGCAGTCGGACCACTGCACCGCCATTTCGAGCATCTTTCGTGAGGAGTTCAACAGCAGAATAGTCCCGCGAAATTCGGGAAAGACTTTCGGCGCCATGCCCGCCACGATGGAGAAGACGTCTTTCAGGTCGGCACAGCTCTGCAGCAGTTCCGCCATCTTGGCCAGCAGGGTCGCCCGCCGCGAACGGCGGGTCAGTTCCTTCAGCATCCGTTCGTTTTGCTGATTCAACTCCTGCTGGGCAAGCGCCCGCTGCCGCATCTCGGTTTCCAGGCGCGCGTTCGCTTCCATCAGGTCCGCGGTATGTTGTTTGATCTGGTCTTCCAGGCCCTGCTGCGTGTGTCTCCGGTCCTCGATGTCGGTATTTGTGCCGATCCATTTGATCATCGCGCCGCTGGAATCGCGCATGACCCTGGCGCGCACCAGATGCCAGCGATATCCGCCGTCGCGGCTTCGCAGACGGTATTCCATCTCCGAGGCAATTCCTGATTGGCGCGACTTCTCCCAACTTTGCAGCGCCACGGCCAAATCATCGGGATGGATTACCTCTTTCCAGCCGAATCCGAGAGCCTGCTCTACGGGCTGTCCGGTCAATTCGCACCAGCGTTGATTCATGTAGTCGATGCCGCGGCCGGAAACTGCCGTCCAGACCATCTCGGGAAGCGCATCTGCCAGCTTGCGGAAATGAGCTTCTCCTTCGAGCAGAGACTGGGCGAGCGCTCTCCGCATCGCAAGCAGCTTGACGACGGGCCCAATCACGACCGCCAATGAGATCGCCACCAGAACCAGTGCTTCGTACGTATGAGTCTCCCTTAAGGCCATAGGGGCAAACGAATTCCTTCTCCTTCGCGGCAACAGTGGCTAGGGATTCTATCGGCGGCAGCCGCCTGTTACGTGATTGGATTTCGAACTTACGCGAGGTTGAGTAGCAGGTGGGACTCAGAGGCTGACGAGGAAGCCAAAAAAGAGAGACGCAGCCGGGCTACGTCTCTACGATTGCGAACGGAAATCGAAGTCTTACGGGTTCGTGGTGATGGTCTTCACCGTGGCCTGATCCGACGCCGCACCAGGCCCGGCAAGGAAGAATTTGTGGTCGAACATGTTGCGGTACATGCGCCCGGCAATTTCGGCGGCCTTCGGACCGAACGTGGGCCGTCCGCCCTGCAGGAAGACGACGACCACGACGCGCCCGACGCTGGTGTTGGCGTAGGAGGCGAACCATCCGAAACGAGTTCCCGCATGGGAGCAGGTGCCGGTCTTGCCCAGAATCTCCTCTTCATTGAAGTTGAGCCGCACGCTGCGGGCAGTGCCGTACAGCACGGCTCCAGCCATGCCATCGGAGATTTCAGGAATCAAGGGAGCGATGTCGAGCTGCCGTTTGACGCGAGGCTGGAAATTCGCCACCTGTTCGGGGGTCGTGGGATGTTGCAGGTAATACAACGTTCCGCCGTTGGCGATGGCCGAGACCATCGCGCCCAGTTGCAGCGGCGTCATCGAGATGCCTTCGCCGAAGGAACACATCTTGCCCACGCCGCCGAGCTTTTCGGGAATCACTTCGTCGGGATAGATGCCGGCCTGTTCGTTCGGAATGTCGTAGCCGGCCAGTTCGCCGAGTCCGTATTCATGCGCGTAGTAGGCGACTTTTTCAAAACCCAGCTTGCGTCCCAGGGCTTCGAAATAGGCGTTGTTCGAATGCGCCAGCGCTTCGGTAAGGTTCATCCGGCTGCGGCTACCCAGGACGACTTCCGTATCTTTTGAAACCAGCCCTTCGTTCAATGCCGCCAGGGCGACAGATAGCTTGATGGTGGAGCAGGGCTGAGCGCCGCTCGAAAGAGCCAGCTTCTGATTGATCATCGCCAGCACGCGTCCGCTCGTGGGCTCGACGGCGACGACCGTGCCGTTCATGTTGCCGAGAGCGTCCATTGCCGCCTGCCGCACGATGGGATCTTCGCCGGCGGTGACGTCCCCAGTGGTAATGTCCTCGGCGAAAGAACTCATGTGGAAACGCTCGTGATAGCGACGCCGTCGTGTGGTGGCCGAGGCTGATACCGGAGTGACGCTGCGGCTGCGCGCCAGATGATGCATGCGGCGCCGCGTGTGCTGCGTTTCGCTGATCTTGTGCTGAGATTTCGACTTGTTCGGAGAGGTGGTGTTGATATGCGCTGCCCAGCTCACACTTCCCAGCAGGCAGACGACGAAGGCAAGAACCAGACGAAGTAGCGATTCCCTGGACATCTTCTGAGTGTCAACTCCCTAATTCTGAGTACGTTGCATGCACGAACCGTGCCAAGTCGGTGGTAACGGCCTGGTTTTACCCTCAACTTACCGATAGTACGAGACTTAGAACAATTCTGGCAACGATAAAGTTTACATCGCGTGAAACATTAATTTCGATTTAACCCATTGTGGAACAAGTACATATACAGGAGTTACCTCGGTTCTAACTACTTCAGTAATCCGTTGTTGATTACGGGAACGATACTTCCCTCCAACTGAAAAGCTTTGCGCATGGATAGGAGCGAAAACCCGCTTTTCGCCAAACTTGGCGAGAGGAGGACTGCCCCCAGCTTCGTGTTAACTGCAAAGTTGTTCACCATCACGTCGGATCACATCACATCGTTGCGCTTGCGCAGGAATGCCGGGACATCGAGATCATCCTGCTCGAAGTTGGTCACGAGCGCGCTGCGCATGGTGTCCAACGACATCACTTCCGGCGCTCCCCGATCCCCATGCGCCAGGCCCACTGGAGGCAGCGGAACTGGCGCCACTGGCTCCTCAACGTAAGTCGCCGCTCCTGGCGCCGACATGATGTGCTCAGGAGGATCCGGCATCGGATCACGCGAACCGGCAGGATCGGGAAAATCCATCGGCTCTTCCAACGCCGCCGCATGGCTGGCCGCGAAGGACGTGTGCGCGTCTTTCTCGCGCCGGCGCATCGTCTTGCCTTCGTGGAAGCCGGTGGCGATGACGGTGATTTTCACCGCATCCTTCATCTTCTCGTCCATCACGGCGCCGAAGATGATGTTGGCGTCTTCATGCGCGGCGCCCTGGATGATCGTGCAGGCCTGCTGCACTTCGGCCAGCTTCAGCGACGTAGACCCGGTAATGTTGATGAGAATCCCACGTGCTCCGTCGATCGCTCCGGCTTCGAGTAGAGGCGAGGCGATGGCCCGTTGCGCTGCCTCGATGGTGCGCTTCGCGCCCGAGGCCGACGCCGTCCCCATGACCGCGTAGCCCATGCGCGCCATGATCGTTTTGACGTCGGCGAAGTCGCGGTTGATGATGCCGGGGATCGTGATGATGTCGGAGATTCCCTGCACCCCTTGCCGCAGAATATCGTCAGCGATGCGGAACGATTCGAAGAATCCCGCATCCTCCGCGACAGCGAGCAACTTCTCGTTGGGAATCACAATGGTGGTGTCGACCGATTCCATCAGTTCGGAGATACCGCGCTCGGCCTGCATCATGCGGCGTTTGCCTTCGAACGAGAATGGCTTGGTGACGACGGCCACGGTAAGCGCACCCATCTCGCAGGCAAGCGAAGCGATGATGGGAGCGGCGCCTGTGCCCGTGCCGCCGCCCAGACCAGTGGTGACAAAGACCATGTCGGCGCCTTCGAGGGCCTCAATGATCTTGTCGGAATCTTCGAGCGCCGCCTTGCGGCCGACTTCCGGATTCGCACCCGCTCCCAGCCCGTTGGTGAGCTTCACGCCCAGCTGCAGCTTCACCGGGGCGTGCGACATGCGCAGCGCCTGCAGGTCGGTGTTGGCGACAATGAACTCGATGCCCTCGACCCCGGCATCGATCATGCGGTTGACTGCGTTGCCGCCGCCGCCGCCCACGCCGATCACTTTGATCTTGGCGTCGTTGCGAGGCTCTTCGTTGAAGCTGATGCGAATGTGATCTTTGCTCGTGTGATCTTTGGTCGTGTGATCTTTGCTCATGTTGTCCACCTTGAAAAATCAAGTTTCAAAGTTTCAAGGTTTCACCAGTTTCAAGGTTGCACGATCATTGAAACCTTGAAACGTCGAAACCTTTGAAACCTTGCCTTACGCTCCCTTTCCTACCAACAGGGCTTTCAATTTCGTTCCCCAGCGATCTTCCTGCAAACCTCGTGCGATGCGGGCGCGCTGGCCGTAATTCACCATGCCCAGGACTGTGGCGAACTCCGGCTCCGACAGAGTCGACGGCATTTTGGCCAGCGGCGCGGGCCAGGACAAACGCACCGGACGCCGCAGCACTGATTCCGCCACGTCGAAGATGCCGGGCAGCCTTGAACCCCCGCCTGTCAGTACCACGCCCGCGATACAGACCTCGAACATGCCGCTCTGGCGCAGGTTGTCGCGCATCATTTCAAAAAGCTCGCGGGCGCGCGGTTCGAGAATTTCCGCGACCAGACGCTGCGGCAGCAGCCGCGACGGACGGTCTCCCACCGACGGAACTTCGACCTCGTTGCCTTCGGGAATCAGCGTGACAATCGCGCTGCCGTAGACCCTCTTGATCTTCTCGGCTTCCGATAGTGCCGTGCACAGCCCCATCGACAGATCACTTGTGAAGTGATCGCCGCCGACCGGTATGACTCCGGTAGACGCGACTGCCCCCTGCAGAAACACAATCAACTCGGTCGATCCTGCGCCGATATCGGCGAGGCAGACACCGAGCTCGCGCTCGTCCGCCCGCAAGACGGAATCAGCGCCGGCAAGCGGCTCAAAGACGGTGTCGTCGATATGAACTCCAGCTTTATTCACCGCCGTGATGACATTCTGCGTCGCGCTGGTCGCGGCCGTTACCATGTGCACGCGCACTTCCAGGCGAGCCGCCATCATCCCGAGTGGATCGTGGACTCCTGGCTGATCGTCGAGAATGAATTCCTGCGGCAGCAGATGAAGAATTTCGCGATCGGCGGGCAATGGAATCGCGCGAGCCCGCTCGACGGCCTGCTTGATCTCATCGCGTCCGATTTCGCGCGGACGCGTTCCCAGGCTGATGCCGCCGTGGCTATTGACGCCGCGTACGTGGCCTCCGCCAATGCCAACGATGGCGTGCTCGACCGGCGCCCCGGCAACGTCCTCAGCGCTTTCGACCGCCTTCTGAATGGCGGCGACCGCCTTGTCAAGTTCGACAATCACGCCCTTGCGCGAGCCGCGCGATTCGGCAACGCCGTGCCCGCGATAGCGCAGGCCGTTGTCCGTGATCTCAGCCATCAGCGCACAGGTCTTGGCGCTTCCGACATCAATTGCGGTTAAGTAGCTTCCTTGCTGGTTCCCCATGTCGTATCAAATCGTGCAGAACGAAATTCCTGACTCAAATTAATTCGGAGTTGCCGCCTGCTGCTTTGCGATTGCCGGGCTCGGCTTCGGAATTGCCGTTGCCGGCAGAGCAGCGGCCGCAGGCTTCTTCCCTTCCGCCTTTTGCGCCGACGCACGCGTCATTCCGGCGCCAGCCTTCGATTTGGCTCCCGCCTTTATCGTCGACTTCTTCGCGGCAGACTTGTCCGTGTTCGCCGCCGCTTTCTTGCTTCTCACCTTGGGTGCGGTTTTCTTCGTCGCCGCCTTCGGATCAAGCTTTTTCGGCGACAATTCGAATGCCGGCTTGGGAAGCGCTTTCTCGTGCGGTCCCACGCGCGTGATCAACGCTGCCGTCTTCACTCCCGCCGCTACGGCCGCCTTTGCGGCGGCATTCGACAGAGCGGCCTGCCGCGGACGCCCTTCCATATCCGGATTGACGATCACCTGGTTGTCGTACCGCAGGTTCACCGACTCCAGCTTCTGGAATTGCTGGCGCCACTCCCGGACGTGACTGACGTAGGTCTTGTAGCGCTTGAGGTAATCCGACGACCCCAGTTCGACCACAACGTCGCCCGCCGGGTCGTTCACTCGTACCTTCAAGTCGTCGAGATCTGTCAGATCGACCTCGCTGAGATCCTGCGAGTAGCGGGCGCCGCCGGAGTCCAGAGCGCGCACCAGGTCGTTGTAAGCCTTCATGCGCGGAGAGCGCGTGGAAAGCGGCTCGCCCGGATTCATGCCCAGAATGACCGGGAAGGAATACTTGTGATTGCGCGGCAACTCCATCAGCGTGCCCCCGGCATCGATCAGCGAAATACGCTGGCCGACCCGCGCGAAAGCCACCGGCGTTCGTTCGTGGATCTCCACCTTCAGACGGTTGGGAACGAAGCGCATCACGCTGGCCGATTCCACCCAGGGAATCTGCTCGAGTTGCGTTTTCTGTTGCGTGAGCGGGACGAAGAAAATATTGCGCCCGATATCGGCGCCCATGACCTCCATGATCTGCGCCCGCGACACGTTATCCATGCCGGTGATTTCGATGTTGTCGCTCGACTCCACGCGAAAACGCCAGGAACGCTCGCCATAGTGGTATAAGGCGCCAAAGACGATGGCGGCAACGCACAGGATGGCCGCCGCACCGCACGCCCAAAGCAGGCGGCTGGCCGTTCTTTTCGGAAGAGTGTTGCGCCGGGCGGAGACACGCTTTTGCCCGCGCAGGAATGGAGATTCCTCGTCTACATCCAGGTCGATCAGGCGCGCGTCGTCGAGCTCGTTCCTCGAAAAATCGGCGCGCAGCGTCTCGGCACTGGGTGGATACAACTCCTCCTGCAAGATGGTGGGACTCTTCCGCGCCATCAATTCAGGTCAGTTGTCGTGAGGAATCGCTGAGCCCCTTCACTATAGCCGGATTTCTCGAATTGAGATAGACGAAAAATTACTTGTTTTGCACAGCCAGGAACCGGATTGGGCACGAGCCATTGGTTTCAGAGTTTTGTCATTCCGCCCGGCGAACCGAGTGGAGAAATCTGCCTCTCTGCCTGTGTTGAGAGGGAGCAGATTCCGCCCGTGCGCTTCGCTCGTGGGAATGACAAATGAAAGCTAGAAGATGGGATGAGCAAAAAAGGGCGCGGCTTGTTTTCCGCGCCCGTTCCAGGAGGCTATGAAATAGAAGATCGTTTTAAACCGGGCCGGTACCCGTCTCTACGTGAACCTCGGGAGCCGGAATCTGAGGCATCGGCAACCGGGGAATGTGCACTCGCACCCGGGGACAAATCACGGGAACCTCAAGCCTCCTCATCATCTCCGGAGTGAGGGCTGTTGCAGCCACACGAAGCCGGGCAGTTTGGGCGGCAACCTGGGCCTCAATGCGGGCCCGATTCGCCTGCCACTGCGCAAACTGGCCTTCCCGTTCAGCCGACATGGCTTCCACGTCGGCAAACCCGTTTTCAGCATCAGCCAGCCCGTTTTCGGCATGCGCAAACCTGTTTTCCGCACGCGCAACCCGGTTCTGAACCTGGGCGACAGCCGTTCCCCAGCGACAGGACGCCGTCTCGTTCCTCGCCGTCAGTAGGCGAGCCTCGGTCAGAAACTGGTCGGCGCGACCATCGGCCAGCGCCAGGACTGCGGCAGAACTGTGTTCCACCTGATCCGCTATCCGGTGGGCCCATTCCAGCCTGCCGTCATGGTAGCTTGCGTTCAATCCGGCTGCCAGAACCGCTGCCGTCAGCCATCCCCGTGCTTGTGTTTTCATCGCCTTAACCCCTTATGTTACATAGACGAGGGCCGTTTCAATCCGTTAGCAGAAGATACGGAGCCAGGATTCGGAAAGTTCCCCGGTTCCCGGAAAGCAATATGGGAAATGGCGACTCGCCGTCCCGAGAGTATAATTTCGCCCTTCTCTCGACACCATTGGCTATTCGTTCCCTTTCGACGCGAACCTGACCTGAGGTTGTCATGCCTTCTTCTCCCGACGTAGTCATCATCGGCAGCGGCATCGGCGGAGGTACCCTTGCCCATCGCCTGGTGCAACACGGTCTGACCGTGACGATGTTGGAGCGCGGAGACTACTTGCCGCAGGAGCCCGAGAACTGGGATGTCGCAGCCGTTTTCGCCAAGCAGAGATACGTGCCCGCAGAAACCTGGCTCGACAAGCATGGCGTCGCCTTTCGCCCCGGCACTTACTACTACGTGGGAGGCAGCAGCAAGATGTTCGGCGCTGCCATGCTCCGGCTGCGCGAGAAGGACTTCCAGGAACTCGAACATGCCGGCGGCATTTCGCCCGCCTGGCCGATTACCTATCGTCAGCTCGCGCCCTATTACGACTTGGCGGAACAACTCTATGGAATCCATGGCGAGGCTGGCCTTGATCCCACCGAACCATCCGATAGGCCTAGCTATCCTTATCCTGCGCTCGAGCACGAACCAGTGATTGAGCAAGTGGCATCCGCTCTCAAGACTCGGGGGATCAAGCCCTTCCCGCTTCCCGTTGCCGTGCAACGTCATCCTGGAGGGCCGTGCATCCGATGTAAGACCTGTGACGGATTTCCCTGCCAGGTGCACGCCAAAAGCGATGCCGAGGTTGCGGCCGTTAGACCTGCCATGGCGTCCGGCAAATTGACGCTCAAGACGAATGCGTTGGCAACACGTCTCGTGCTCACAAGCGACGGTCGGCGCGTAAACGCCGTGGAGTACCAGACGGACGGGCGCACCGAAACCATCACCGCCCCGGTTATCGTGCTCTCTGCCAGTGCCGTCAATTCTTCGGTGTTGCTGCTTCGCTCCGCCTGCAGCAAGGCACGTAACGGGGTTGCAAACTCTTCTGGCGTGGTGGGGCGCAACTACATGGCGCACAACAACACGGCTCTCATGTGCATCGGATGGAAAATCAACAACACCAAGTTTCAAAAAACGATTTGCATCAACGACTTCTACTTTGGGGATCGCGACTTCAAGTACCCGATGGGCAACATTCAAGGCCTGGGCAAGCTGCAAACCGGAATGCTCACGGCCAAGCAGAAATTTCTTCCTCAATTCTTAGGGGACCGGATGGCAGAGCGCAGCGTGGACTGGTGGATCATGTCCGAGGATCTGCCGGACCCGGACAACCGCGTGCTCCTCGACGGAAACACAATTCGGCTGCACTACACTGAGAACAATATGGCCGGGCACAAGCGCCTGGTCGCGAAGGCCCGCTCGCTGATGAGCCAGATCGGCTTCGGCCTCAATATCGCCAAGCACATGGGAGGCCTCTCCGTTTCCCATCAGTGTGGGACCGTGCGTTTTGGCAGCGATCCCAGCCAAGCGGCCTTAAATGAATTCTGCCGCTCCTTCGATCACGAGAATCTGTACGTGGTGGACGCTTCCTTCTTCCCGTCATCGGCGGCCGTTAACCCGGCACTCACCATCGCCGCCCAGGCCATCCGCGTCGCCGACCACATGGCGAAAAATGATTTTGGAATAGCCGGGGTCCGATGATTGTCCTCAACCCAGATTCCTTCGGTCCACTCGAGGCGCTGAATGCCAGATTTGTCAAACGCGAGCGCGTTTAACCGACTGAGGCAGCGGGGACTGAATCCGCTACCGGCTTCGGCTTTGCTCCCCGGATCAAAAGCCAAAACATGAACACAATTTCCCCGATCATGGCGGGCTGAGAGTAGCTGTACACCTTGTCATAATATTGCGGCAGCAATATGCCGGTAAGGCACAGGATCACCCACGCCACGCCTGCGAGAGCGAGCCAGACACCAAGGAAGCGCGGCAGGAATCGCGACCGGTAGACAAGCATCGCCAGGGGAAAGAGCCACAGCCCTGAAAATATTTCGGCGACAACAAATCCGTGAAAGTGCAGTCTGAGAAACAGCATCGCCAGAGCCTCGCGCTCCGGCCCTTCCACCATGGATAGGAAGTCAGCCCCCTGCACCAGTACCAACGCAGCGACTGAATTCAGTTCATTCACAAACGCGATCGGGACCGAGACCACAATCAATAGCACCATCATCAAGGCCTGCCGCTGGTTGACCCCCTTAAGCAGGTCGTATAAAGCCATGGCCACGAAGATAAAACCGGTATATCCGACCAGTTCGGCCGCGATCCCCAATCGAAAAAGCGTCTCGTGTGCCGAGATGTTGTGGGCCGTCGCTACTGCGTTTCCGTGGACGATTAACTTGCCGGGCACATACCCCATGGCGAAGAAGCCCAGTATCGAGATGAGGACATACAGCAAGCCTGCGAATCTGCCGGGGTTCTTGATGGAACTCATGGGCCCTCCCTCCGGCCGGATCAGGGCGGTCAGGACTGGGTCGCTGTCGCAGCCTCAGGTTCTTTGAGTTTTTCCAGGATCATCGGCCCTAACTGCGAAACGCTGCCGGCGCCCAGGGTCAGAATCATGTCGCCCTCATGCGCAGTAGCGGCTGCCGCACTCACCGCATCGGCAAAGGAACTCGCATATTGAACTCGCTTCATGCTCTTCTCGCGAATTCGTTGCGCTAGCGCCTCTCCTGTGACCCCTTCGATCGGCTTCTCGCTCGCGGCATAAATATCGAGTACCACCAGCGAATCGGCAGCATCGAAGGCGGTGGCGAATTCTTCCATCAGGTCCCGGGTGCGGGTGTAACGATGCGGTTGGAAGATGACGTGAATCTTGCCGAATCCGCACTGCCGCGCCGCCGCCAAAGTTGCGCGAATCTCGGTGGGATGGTGCCCGTAATCGTCGATCACACTGATTCCGGCCGCACGTCCGCGCAAGTGAAACCGCCGATCGACGCCGCGGAACTGATCGAGTGCAGTGCGGATGAAATCCACGGGGACATCAAGTCCGATCCCCACCGCAATCGCAGCGGTGGCGTTCAGCACGTTGTGCACCCCGGGCACATGCAGAGTGAACTCCCCCAAATCCTGAGCACCAAACCGCACCTGAAACCGATTCAGAGGGTGACCCACCCCTGTCGCGTCTTGTGCAACAGAGCCTGCCCTGAGCTTGTCGAAGGGGTGGGGGTTTTGACTTTCATCGGTTGGGTGCCCCATTTCTCGCGCGTTCTGTGTGCGAGGAGTGGGGATTTTGACATGAAAATCCGACCCCCGCTTCGTCCCATAAGTCACCGTCCGCCGCTGCACCTCAGGCAGCAGTCTCCTTAGCAGCGGATCATCGTTACACGCCACAATCATCCCGTAGAACGGAACCCGATCCATGAAATCAAGAAAAGTCTTTTTCACGTCGCGCATGTTGCGATAGCAATCCATGTGCTCGCGGTCGATGTTGGTCACAACCGAAAGGATCGGCGACAGCTTGAGAAACGATCGGTCGCTCTCGTCGGCCTCGGCGACCAGATATTGCGATTTGCCCAGCCGCGCATTCGAGCCCAGCGCGTCGACGCGTCCGCCGACAACGACTGTTGGATCGAGGCCTCCAGCGGCCAGCACGGCCGCCACCATGGAGGTCGTCGTTGTCTTGCCATGCATGCCGGCAATGGCGATTCCATACTTCAGCCGCATCAACTCGGCCAGCATCTCGGCGCGCCGAATCACCGGGATGTGATGGGAATGCGCCTCTGTGACTTCCGGATTCTCCGTCGCGATAGCGGAACTGGTAACCACCACCTCTGCTCCCGCCACGTTTTCGGCGCGATGTCCTTCAAATATGGTCGCGCCCAGGCTGGCAAGCCGATGCGTGACCGCCGAGCTTTTCAGATCCGAGCCCGACACCTTGTAACCAAGATTCAGCAGCACCTCGGCAATCCCGCTCATGCCGATGCCACCAATGCCTACAAAATGAATGCGTTGAATCTTGGCAAACATAGAAATTATTGAGTCATTGTGCGATTGAGTGATCGAGCGATTCAAGCACTCAATGACTCAATGCCCGCGACTCTCGTCGCCATCTCCGCGATATCACTCGCCGCATTGGGATGCGCCAGTTCCCGTGCCGCCTGACTCATCTTGCGCAGTCGCTGCGAATCCTGCAACAACACGGCAATCGTCTCCGCCAGCCAGACTCCTTCCAGTTTCGATTCTTCGACCACGACCGCCGCACCGTGTCGCGCCAATGCTTCGGCGTTCACTCGTTGATGGTCGTCGGCGGCTCGTGGAAACGGCACGAAAACGGCCGGCTTCCCTGCCGCTGCGATTTCCGCCACCGTGCTGGCTCCCGAACGGCAAACCACAAGGTCCGCACGGGCAAATGCGGCCGGCATGTCTTCGATGAACTTGAAGACCTCGGCGGATTCTCCCAGCGACTGGTACGCCGCCAGCGCGTCATTATAGTCGCGCTCTCCAGTTTGATGGATGATGTGGATCCCCGGAGCTTCGCGTTGCAAGACGGGCAGGCAGCGCATCATCGCCTCATTGATTGCATGCGCGCCCTGGCTGCCGCCAAAGACGAGCAGGGTTGGAGTCCCGCCCCGCTTGGGCGCAATCTCGAAAAACGCATGCCGCACCGGAACCCCGGTGACTTCAGCATGCCGAAAATATTCGGCCGTCTCCTGGAAATGCACCGCCGCCGCCGATACAAATCGCGCCACCATCCGATTGGCAAACCCCGGCACGACATTGGGTTCGAAGGCCAGCGTCGGAATGTGCTTCATGATGGCTGCCAGCATGGCGGGCCCGGACGCATATCCGCCGACGCCGATGACTACGTCGGGTGCAAATTCATTGAGCATGCGTCCGGCATCCCAGACCGCACGCGGTAGATCGAAAGCGGTCTTCAGCCGCATCACCAGGCTGACGTTTTTCAGCGCTCCGACCCGCACCAGTTGCAGCGGAAATCCTGCCGCCGGCACCAGGCGATTCTCAATCCCACGCGCCGTGCCAATAAACAGCACTTCCGCGCCGTAACTTTTCTTGAGTTGGTTGGCGATTGCCAGTGCCGGGATCACGTGCCCGCCCGTACCGCCGCCTGCCAGAATCGCCCGCATCGAAGGAGACGAAGAAGAAGTCATTGCGCCATCACATCATTGCATCCACCACCCGAAAACCCCGCCCAATCTCCGTAAGTTTTGCACAGGCCAGCCTGAAATGACTGTGACGCACAAGCTTTACTTAGGAATTCGGAAGATCCAGACTGGAACCGTACTGGAACCGTGGACCAAGTTTTCAAGTTCGCGGGAGTTCCGAAACGGCACAACTCCCTCCCTGCGCGGAAGCTAACTCCTTATTTCCCAAGATTTTACCCGTAAGTATCGCCAAATCATGATTTTTACCGGCCGGGGAGATACCCCCATCGATGTAACTCCAATGAATCAGGGATTTTAGCCATTGTGCCCAAAAAAAATGTGAAGTGATATCCGAAGGGACGACTACTCGGCTTGCTTTGTGATATTCAGCAACACGCCGATGCACGCCAGCGTCACGAACAGCGACGAACCTCCGTACGACACCAACGGCAACGGAATGCCCTTGGTCGGCATCATGCCCAGCACCACGCTGATGTTGATGAAGGCCTGCAGCACGACCATGCTGGTGATGCCGACCGCCAGGTAGCGGCCGAACGGATCTTCCGTTCGCCACGAGGCGCGCATGCCGCGCCACAAGAAGATCGCAAAGAGCGTGACCACGAGCAGCGATCCGAGCAGCCCGAACTCTTCCGCCATCGAGGCGAAGATGAAGTCGGTATGAGGTTCGGGCAGATAGAAAAGCTTTTGCTTCCCTTCCATCAGGCCCATGCCGGTTACCCCACCTGTGCCCACTGCGATCAGCGACTGGATGATGTGGAATCCAGCCTTCTGGCGGTCAGCATACGGGTTCAGAAATGCGAGTATGCGCTCTCGCCGCCAACTCACATGAAAGATGAGGATATAGAGCGGCGCCAGCGACGCGCCGAAGGCGTATCCGAAGTAGCGCAGGCGCATGCCGGCCACGTACAGAACGCAGGCGGTGATTCCCGCGCATGCGATCGCCGTGCCCAGATCCGGTTCGAGCACGATCAGCCCCAGAAATACCATCACCGGTGCTGCTGCTGGCAGCAGAGTGTTGCGGACATCGTCGATCGTCTTGGCGCGGCTCTCCAGGAAGTAGGCGAGAAAAAGAATCAGAACCGGCTTCGCCAGTTCCGATGGCTGCAGCGAAAAGCCTCCGGCATGAATCCAGCGATGAGTGTTGTGCGAGCGATCGAGAAAGAACACGGAGATTAGGAGCAGTGTGGTCAGGCCCATCAGCGAAAACACCAGCGCCGGATGCTTGTAGCGGCGGTAGTCCACGCGCATGGTGATGACCATGGCGATGAGTCCGGCGATCGCCCAGATCAGTTGTTTCGAGAGGAACGCATATTCGGAGCCGAAGCGCTCCCGCGCCATCACTGCCGAAGCGGAAAAGACCATCACCAGCCCGACGAAGACGAGCAGCATCGTCACTGTGAACAGCCACCGATCGACACTGACGCGCTTCGCCATGGGACACTTATTTCACCACGGGTCGCGCCGCGGATGGTTGATTGTTGGTTCCTGATTGTTGATTGTTTTGGTTCGTCAAGATGATTTGTCATTCTGAACGAAGCGAAGAATCCATGCACTCTGCCGCCACCATCCGATGGCATGGACCCTTTAGGACGGAGAGCGCCGCTGAGCATTACAGCCAGGAACCACCGGGTTTATGCCTTCGTGACTTGCTCCGCCAGTCCGCGAACAATGTCTTTGAACATCTTGCCGCGGTGCTCGTAGCTCTTGAACTGGTCGAAGCTGGCGCAGGCTGGAGCCAGCAGGACAACGTCGCCGGGTTTGGCTGCGGCGTTGGCCTTGCGGATCGCGTTTTCGAGCGTTTCCGCATGCACGACTTCGGCCCCTTTAATTTGGGATTCGATCTTAGCCGCGGCTGCTCCGATCGTGTAGACGATCTTGACACGCTTGCGCAGCAGGTCGTTCAACACGGTGTAGTCGCTCCCTTTGTCCTTGCCGCCGAGAATCAGGTGGATGTTCGCGGGAAAGGACTCGAGCGCTTTGATGGTCGCATCCACATTGGTGGCCTTCGAATCGTTGTAATAGTCGACACCGCGAATGGTAGCCACGAACTCCAGCCGGTGCTCAACCGCCTTAAAGTTCTGGACTGCTTGACGGATTTTTTCCGGACTGCAGCCCATCAGGGCGCTGGCACAGATTGCGGCCAGCACGTTCTCCAGGTTGTGCGCACCTTTCAAAGGAATTTCGGACACCTGCATGATCTCGCGCTGTCCGGCGCTGTCGCGGAACAGGATATTGCCGTCGCACACCCACGCCCCGCGATCTACTTCTTTCTGGCGGCTGAACCAGAACACCTGCGCACGCGTCCGCGTGCCCAGAGCGACACAGGTCGCGTCGTCGGCGTTCAAAACTGCGAAGTCGCTCGCCTGCTGGTTCTCGAACACCCGGGCCTTCGCATCGACGTAGATCTCGAAGGTGCGGTGACGATCCAGATGATCCGGCGTGACGTTCAGCACAACGGCCACCTTCGGGCGGAAAGTCTGAATCGTCTCCAGCTGAAAACTGGAAACTTCGAGGACGATCACGGTTTCCGGCTTGGCGCGCTCGGCCAGGGAAATCGCAGGCGTGCCGATGTTGCCCCCGACCAGCGTGGAAAAGCCGGCCGCAGTCATGATTTCGCCGGTCAGCGTCGTGGTCGTCGTTTTGCCATTCGATCCCGTGATAGCAAGAATCGGCCCAGGCAAGAACTGCGCCGCCAGTTCGACCTCCCCAATGACCGCCTCGCCAAGAGCGCGCGCCTGCACCAGCGGGGCGGCATCCACGGGAACGCCGGGACTGACCACGATCAAGTCCTGCCCACGAAAGGTGCGATCACCATGGCCGCCAGTCTCGACCGTAATTCCATGGTCGAGCAGCACTGGGATTTCGTTGCGCAGTTCATCTCCGCTCTTCGTGTCGGAAACGGTGACCTGCGCGCCGTGTTTCTTCAAAAACAATGCCGAGGCCACGCCCGATTTTCCCAGGCCGACAACCAGCACGCGTTTATTAGCAAGTTCCATCAGCCTTCATTACACCACGGAGGCACAGAGGCACGGAGAAGATCGAACGGGTGTTTTTCTCTGCGGCTCCGTGCCTCCGTGGTGATGACTATCTTAGTTTGAGTGTGGTCAGGGCGAATAGAGCAAACACCAACGACGCGATCCAGAAGCGCACGATGATTTTCGATTCC
>Ga0307478_10000712_pt1 | contig 32565 bp, 29 predicted proteins | sample atmos_gasesECM4C_2_FD_203713 | JGI IMG/M metagenome (GOLD analysis project Ga0307478, IMG submission 203713) | Hardwood forest soil microbial communities from Morgan-Monroe State Forest, Indiana, United States - atmos_gasesECM4C_05 | ecosystem: Environmental > Terrestrial > Soil > Temperate...
CTACATGCCCGAATACCGCGCCGTTCGCAAGCAACATTCGCTGCTCGAAATCTGCAAGAAGCCCGAACTCGCCGCCGAAGTCACCATCACCGCTGCTGAATTTCTCGGAGTTGACGCTGCTATTATCTTCGCCGACCTCCTGCTTCCCTTGGAAGTGATGGGCCTTCCTTTTCACTTCTCGGCAGGAGAAGGCCCGGTCATTGAGAAGCCGCTGCGCTCATCCGAAGACATTGCCCAGCTCCGCACCGACCGCGCCGCTGAACTCGGCTATGTTTCCGAGGCAGTGAGTCTGGTGGCAAAGCATTTCGCTGGAAAAGTCCCGGTCATCGGTTTTTGCGGTGCGCCTTTCACCCTTGCCAGTTACATGATTGAAGGCGGCGGCTCTCGCCACTATCTCCACGCCAAAAAGATGATGTACAACTCTCCCGCCGCGTGGGATGACTTGATGCGCAAGCTGGTGGATGTGACTGCTGAATACTCCTCCGCCCAAGTGCGCGCAGGAGCCGATGTCATTCAGATTTTCGACAGTTGGGTCGGCTGCCTCAGCGTGGAGGACTATCGCCGCTATGTCCTGCCGCACGTCACGAACCTCGTCAAGCACCTGCAAAAAACCGGCGCTCCGGTAATTTATTTTGGCACTGACAGCGCCACGCTGCTTCCCGCGATGAATGAGACTGGAGCCGAGGTCATCGGCCTCGACTGGCGCATCCCGCTCGATAAAGGCTGGAGCGACCTGAAACATCGTTGCGCCGTGCAGGGCAATCTCGACCCCGTGCTGCTCTTCGCGGATTGGAAGGAATTGAAGTCTCGCGCCGAAGAAATTCTTCGGCTCGCCGCTGGACGCCCCGGCCACATTTTCAATCTCGGTCACGGCATCCTGCCAGAAACCCCAGTTGAAAACGTTAAGAACCTCGCCCGTTTGGTGCAAGAGTATTCCGCACCTTCCAGCGTTCACGAGCCGTCCTCCGGAAGCCGGAAACCGAAAGCCGGAACTCGAGTCCCATGACTCGCATCGCCATCATCGGCGGTGGCATCTCTGGACTCGCTGCCGCATTCGCCCTCGAAGCTCATCGCCGCACCGCGGCACTCGAATACACACTCTACGAATCCTCCCCGCGCCTCGGCGGCGTTCTCCGTACCGAACACATCCAGGGCTGCATCGTCGAAGCCGGTCCGGATTCCTTCATCACGGAAAAGCCCTGGGCCGCCGATCTTTGCCGCGCCCTCGGACTTGGCGATCAGCTCATCGGATCGAACGATGCAGACCGCAAGACTTACATTCTCGTCCGTGGCCGTCTCATCCCCATACCAGATGGCCTGATGTTCATGGTCCCCACCAGAATTCTGCCGACCGGTCTCTCGCCTCTTTTTTCCTGGAGTACCAAGCTGCGCATGGTGCGGGAATTATTCCATCCGCCCCGCGCCGCCGGCGCAAATGAAGATGAAAGTGTTGCTTCGCTCGTCGAGCGTCACTACGGCGCAGAAATGGTAGACCGCCTCGCCGACCCCCTTCTCTCCGGCGTCTACGGAGCCGAGGCCGCCAGCCTCAGCGTGCGCGCCGTCCTGCCCCGCTTCGCCGAGATGGAGCGCACGCACGGCAGTCTCGGCCGCGCCATGCTCGCCGTCCGAAAGAAAATGCCCCGCCCCGCCAACCAGCCCGGGCCTCCGCTTTTCACTTCTCTCAAAAACGGCATGCAGCAGATCGTTGAAACGCTGGTTCCAAAGCTCAATCAACCTTCCTTGCTCACCAACACTCTTGTGGACTCCATTCAGCCCGAGGCCGGTGGATGGAAACTTTTAGCAGGTTTGAAATCCGATCATTATGACGCCGTGATCATCGCCGTGCCGGCGCTCGCGGCCGCCCGGATACTCTCCCTCGGCAGTCCTGAGTTATCCGGCGAACTCGCCGCCATCGGTTACAGCTCTTCCATCACCGTGGGCCTGGGCTATGATCGCGATGTCCGCCAATCACTCCCTCCCGGCTTCGGATTTCTCGTGCCGCGCAGCGAAGGCCATCGCCTGTTGGCCTCAACTTTCGTCCACAATAAGTTCCCCCACCGCGCCCCCGGGGATCGCGCCCTGCTGCGCTGCTTCTTTGCGGGATCGAACGCCGAAAACATCTGGCAACTCTCCGACGATGCCATCATTGCGATCGTCCGCAACGAATTGCAGCAGATCCTCGGCATCCGTGCCACGCCCCTCTTTGCCCGAGTCTACAAATGGAAGTCCGCCATGGCCCCGTACGGCGTCGGCCACCTCGACCGTCTCGACCGCATCGAACGCCTCCGCCAGCAGTTGCCCGGCCTCGCGCTCGCTGGCAACGGCTACCGCGGCATCGGCGTCCCAGATTGCATCCGCTCAGGAACCGAGGCCGCCAACCAGTTCCTCAATCCCTGATGCCCCACAAATCCTGATGCCCCACGAAACCTTCCGTAAAGACGTAGCTTGCTACGTCTCTGCCGGCGGTGAGGACACGGCTTTGGCCGCTGAACCCTACGCGGGCACATCCGCCTTCCTCAAAACCTGCTCCCGTCGCAGCCTTCCCACCACTAACCGGATCTCATCATAAGTAATTTCCGGGGGCACAATATCTTTCACTGGCTTGTACCTCTCTAGCCCAACCCTCGCACAGGCCGCTTCAATTACCGACTGCTTTTCCTTACTTATCCATCCGCTCTCAAATTCTACCTGCCCTGTCTCCAGCAGATTTGCGACTCCACTCACGATCGTGGAAACTTGCCGTCCTCGAATCTGCGCAATCTCTTCCAGCGTTTTACCTTCCCCCAGCAATCGCAGAGTCTCATCCGCTGGCTTAGCCTTCTGTTCAGCTCCACCTGCCCGCTCGCCTTGCCGAAATTTCTCCAGCGCATCCAGAATCGGCTGACCGTAAATCTCCGCTTTGCGCTCGCCGATCCCCGGAATCTCCAGAAGCTCCGCGTAGAACTTGGGTTGCCGCCGGCAAATCTCTTCCAATGAAGAATCGTGCAGCACAATATACGCGGGGACGTTCTTCTCCTTTGCCATAGCCCGCCGCCATTCCCGCAAATACTCACGCAGTTCCTCGGCCTCAGATCCCGCAGCCCGTGCCGCAACCGGCTCCAGCGGCAGCCGCTTCTTACCCGCTTTCCCCGCAACCACAGCGGCAGACTTTGCCATCCACTCCGCGGCGCTCCCGCACACGTCGCAAGCGTCGCATTTCTCCCACTTCGCAGCTTCCCCAAAATGCGCGCAAATCTGCCGGTGCCGGCAGCGCTTCGATTCCACAAACTCTCGGATGATCCGGTACCTCTCCCACGCCCGCTCGCGCTCCGCGCCATCTGTAATCTGGTTGGCAAAAAAGCCCAGCAGCCCCGCGTCTTTCTTCTGCCACAGCAAAACGCAGTCGGCACTCAAACCATCGCGCCCCGCTCGTCCCGCCTCCTGGTAGTACTGCTCAATCGACTTCGGCAACGACAAGTGAATCACCGCCCGCACCGCCGCCTTGTTAATGCCCAACCCAAAAGCGATCGTCCCCACCAGCACGCGCACTTCATCCGACATCCAGCGCTCCTGGTTGCGCCGCCGCTCCTCCGGTCCCATCTTGCCGTGATAGCCCACCGCCGCAATATCGCGATCCTCCAGAAAATCCACCGTCTCCTCCACTCGGCTGATCGTCGGAGAATAAACAATCACGTTGCTGCCCGCATAGCTCTGCAGAGCCTTGACCAGCAGTTCCATTTGCTCCAGCCCCTGACACTCGCGCACCAGGTAGCGCAGGTTCGGCCGGTAAAAGCTGGCAATATATTTATCCGGATTTCGCAATTGCAGTTGCGCCAGAATGTCATGCCGCACGTGCCGCGTCGCGCTCGCCGTAAAAGCCGCAATAGGACGATCCGGAAACTTCGTCCGCAGTTTGTTTAACTGCCGGTACTCGGGACGAAACTCATGCCCCCACTCGGAAATGCAATGCGCCTCGTCGATCGCAAAGAAAGTGACTGGCACCTGCTGCAGCCATCCCATCGTGTCGCCCCGCGCTATTCGCTCCGGCGATACATAAAGCAAGCGGTAAGCGCCTTCCCGCGCCCGGCTCATCACTTTCCCCTGCTCGCCTTCGCTCAGCGTGCTGTTGAGCACCGCTGCCGGAATCCCCATCTGCGCCAACTGCGTTGCCTGATCCTGCATCAGCGCGATTAGCGGAGAAATCACCACCGCCGTCCCTTCCGACGCCACTGCCGGCAATTGATAGCACAACGACTTGCCCCCGCCCGTAGGCATCACCACGCACGTGTCGTGCCCCGCCAGCAGGCTGCGCACAATCCGCTCCTGCAGCGGACGGAACGTGCTGTAACCCCAATACCGCTTCAGCGGCGTCAGCAGATCCGTTTCCACGCTCATGAAAATGAGTATAGGCTCAGGCGAATATTAGGAGAAAGCGAAGACTAAGATTTCTTCATAGCAGTTTCCAAACCGGGAACCTCTACTTAGCGACAGCCGAAGCGAGGCGCGCTACACCGCCCCATACTTCACTTCCCGATACACCCTCGCAAACATCACCCACACCACCCCAATCACCACAAAGCACAGCGCGCTTCCCTCCGGCCCCACCATCCCTCCTGTAAGCCATCGCGGCCCATGAAACGACGATTTCAGTAGATGCCCCGGGAACATCGTCCCGCTGTCCGGCACCGAATAAAAAAATGTCTCGCCCCAATCCCACGCCATATGAAATCCCACCGCAAACCATAGGCTCCCCGTGCGCCGCAAAGTCAGACAAAAGAAGAGGCCGATCACCGCCGCTGCCAGCAATCCCGGCCACTGCTCTCCTGCATTCTGCAAGTGAATCAAACCAAACACTGCGGACAACACCACCGCCGATGGCCAGAAGCCGATCGCCCGCGTCAACGTAAACTGCGAATACCCGCGCAGCAAAAATTCCTCGAAAAATCCCACCAGCAGGAAGAACACCGCCCAGAACACCGCAAACTTCACAATGCGCGCACCATGCATCGCCAGATACCCCATATCAAACAGCCGCATCCCATACATCGCGCCCAGCAGCAGGCTAATGCCCGCAAATCCCCACCCTGCGCCTCCCCAAAATAATTTCCCGAACGCCTTCTGCCCCGGCAGACCATATACGCCCCACCGCCGCCTCTCAACTCTCGCCAGCACCAATGCCGGAACCACCGCCGCCATCAAGACCCCGAATTCTTCCAGCATCATCCGCCAAAGCCCGCTTGCTCCCAGCTCCAGCGACCCCGCCCAGCGGGTGACCACAAACTGCAGCGGATAAAACATCGCCACATAGAACGCCACGCCCCATCCCGCCCTCAGCCCGTCCGGCCCTAGAAACACCGTACGCACATAAGATGGCTGCACCCCCACCGCAAAATCAGGCGTAACCACCTCAGGCTCGGCAACCAGCGATTTCCGCTCTTCACTCGAAATGTTTGTCTTCTCATTCATTTCATCGCTCATCGCAGAAGTTTCTCGCAAGAGGGCTGCGTCATGGTAAAACACTTCGTCCTGCCTTATGACCCAATTTTTCACGCGTGAACGGTTCGGCCGCCCCCAGTTTCTCGCCGGCACCCTCCTTTTGGCCTTCCTGGCGCAGGCCGCATGGCTCGTCCGTTCCGAGCTGCACATTTCCGAATCCCGCGCCTCCGACGTTGCCAGCGCGTCCGAGCAAGTCCGCATCGCCGCGGGCTGGTCCCAACTCCACGGCAGCAACATCGCTGGCGCACCTTTCCCCGATCCCCCAGGTACGCTCCCCCTCGAAATCTCTGAGGATCATGGCTTCGACACCGAGCACTCCCCGCTTCTCTCCCTCGTGACCGCCGCGCCCTTGCTCGCCTGTCCTCGGCGCCTGCTCGATTCCAATTCCTCCCCTTACTGGCGCTGGCTCCCACGCATTCCATTTCTCGCCTGCGGAGTCTTCCTCGGTGCTTCCTTGTGGTACGTTGCCCGCCGTCTCTGCGGAAACGCTGGTGGATTTCTCGCCCTCTCTCTCTACTGTTTTTCTCCGTCTATGATCCAGGCCAGCGCCGTCTGGCACACCGAGCCTGAAATCCTCGCCGCTTGGGGAGCCTTCGGCGCCATCTTCACCGCCATCGCCGTCGCTCACACACTTTACGCTCCACGCGAAGTTGTTCTCTGGAACTGGCGCCGCATTCTCCTACTCGGTGTCTCTCTGGCCATCGCCGTGGGCTCCCAGTTCTCCATGATCATCGTCGTACCCTTGGCCCTGGCTTTTCTGCTTTACCTGGCTCCCATCCGCCGCGGGCCAGCCTTCATCATCTGGGCCGCCGCGTGTGCCATCGCTCTTGCAATTCTTTTCGCCGCATACTTCTTCCATCCTCACGCTTTTTCCGAAAGCATGCGTCACGCTTCCTTCTGGGGAGCAACCTGGCGCAGCTTCACCGTACCCGGTGTTTACCGTCGAGTTGGATTGCAAACCTTGCGCGCCTGTCCCGCTCTTGCCGTCTTGCTGCCCGTCGCGATCACAACGTATGTGCTCTGGCCTCGGACGCGTTACTTCGGCAACACCGCCCCCGGCGCTGTCGCTATGCTCTTCATCGGGCTGGGAATGGCCCATCCCCACGTCGCTGGCGCGGGATTCCTGCTCGCCTCCGTCCCTTTCCTCCTCGTCTTCGTCTCCGGTATCCTCGCCGACCTCATGGAAACGCCCCTACGCCTTCTCGTCACCGCCTGCGTCTGGGGATTGGTCGGAGCCTACATCCTCTGGAGCGTCCTAGCCCTGGCCCAGATCCCCCACGGATGATTGCCAATGGCGCACCGCTTATGGCGCTTTCCTCTGTGACCCCTGTGGTAAAGGTTTTGACGTTCCGCTTGCTGACAATTCTCCACAATTTCCCCCGCATCGCCCACCCCCTCGATCGATCTAAATCCATAGGAAATGGAGGTGCATCGTGGCCTTCCCGTTGGAGTATCATAAAGCTGTGCAGCGCTCGTTTCCGGCTTCGCTCACGCTTTTCGGGATGCTCCTGCTCCCGCTTCTTCTCCTGTCAATCAGTTCCGCCAGTCCTTCGCAAATCAGTGGCGCGCCTTCATCCGCAGCCTCTTCCGGTTTCGCAGGTCATGCTGCAAGCGGAGCCTCCAGCGTCATGTCAGCCGGCCATAGCAGCTTTGCGCCGTCCCATGCAGGCGTCAATTTCCATAATCAGATTTCTCACAGCGGCGGCCATCACCATCATCACAATTTGAGCGGCGACAACCTCTACTACTATCCCTACATTTACACTGTGCCCGTTCCCTACGCTGCCGATGTCAACAACGACGATCCAGATGCGGATGATGACGACTCTGACTATCAGGGAGGTCCCACCATCTTCGACCGCCGCGGTTCAGGACGCGACTCTTACATTCCGCCGACCTACCCAGGCCCGGCCCATGCGCGGCCAGATGCGGGACCTGGTTTGATAGGATCTGGCTCGACGAAATCTGGGCCGACGGAAATTGGCTCGGCTGAATCTGGCTCGGCTGAATCTGGTTCGACTGAATCTGATTCGGCGCAGGCCGCCGATCCCCCCGAACCGCCGCAGCCTCCGACCGTCCTCGTTTTTAAAGACGGTCGCCAACTGGAGGTCGGAAATTACGCTATCGTCAGTCAAACCTTGTACGATCTAACCCCGGGTCACCGGAGGAAGATCGCACTCGCAGATCTCGATCTGTCAGCCACTGAAAAACAAAATGATGACCGCGGCGTGACCTTCCAACTGCCGCCGTCCGCCCAGGCCAATTGATCATGCCCTCACCAATTCGGCTCGCATGGCTTTCGCAGCGCCCGGGGCCAAATTCGCGCGGGCAGGCAACCTCAGCAGCAAGCTCGTACCCTCGCCTATTACTTTTCACCCTGCTGGCGGTGCTCACGCCATGCGCCCTGGCGCAAAGAACCACGTCCGCACACGCTGCGCATCGATCTTCCCGAACCCACCGCTCTTCGCCCTTAACTTCTTTTCTCTCGCCGTTCCTCGGCGATTCCTTCAATCCCGATGACCCCTCCTTGACCGGCGACCCTGCTCAAGCGCCCCCATTCCTGATGCAGGCAACCCGCGCTTTGTCCGGCACCGCGGGCTTCGCGGGACCACCTGACAACAGCCACCAACCCTCGTCCTCTGAGCCGCTGCTGATCGAACTTCAGGGTGATCGCTACGTTCGTGTCACCAGCGCCGCAATCGATGGCGAAGCCCTTCCGCTTCGAATGGCTCCCAACATAGCTTCCAACAATGTCCATCCAGACAACGGTCCGTCGAAATCCGCCAACAGCCGTTTCACTAAACCCGCCCACAACTCCGCGCCCAGTTCAGCCCCGATAACTGCGGCCGCACCTCAGGCGCGCAATCTGCCTCCTGCAGTTTTAATTTTTCGTGACGGACACAGCGAAGAAGTCCACGACTACACCATCGCTGACGGAGTCCTCTACGCCCGTGGCGATTTCTACACCGATGGATACTGGAGCAAAAAAATCGATCTCTCCGCCCTCAACCTCACTGCAACCATGCAAACCAACTCCACGCACAACCTGAAGTTCGTTATCCCCTCATCTCCTAACGAAGTAATCACCCGGCCCTAGAATCTCAGGCGGCATTTCCGTTATGCGGCCTGAGCATAAGCCTTCTTCGGCTCCTCTCTCTTCTGCCGCAACCGCAGCATCGGCTGCTCCACCAGATAATACGAAAGGCTGGCCAGCCCCACAGCCGCGAACAACCAATACCAGCTACGGTGTTCAGGGCCGTAGGCAAACAACTGCTGCCACAGATAAAGGCTGTAGCTGATCTTTCCCAGCCACACGACTGGCTTGACGTTCAATATCCAGTAAGGCCTTTGCACCGCATGCAGCAATAAGCCAGCGATAGAAATGTGCAGCAACGGCCAAAGCACCAGAAGAAGGATTGCCGTCGTACGAAAGTGCACCGCGCCCACATATACCGGAACCAGCGCAACCGGCGCCATCATCGCCAACGCCCAGCCGGTTTTGATCCTTGGCAGGCGCGCCGCATAAATCGCCAGCAGACACCCCATCGCCAGGACGTCAGCCACTGCCGGAAACGTCTCGTCCGCCCGCCCATGCAATTTCAGCAAATGGCACGCATAGCGATAAATCGGAGCAAACAATATCACCCCGGCCAGGATCGCACTCCGCTGCCCGTACCACTTCTTCAGCACTCCCGGCCACAAGAAATAAAACTGCTCCTCCACGCTCAGTGACCACAAGTGCCCCAAAAACCAGGGATGCCAGGGATCAAAGTTGGTCACGTACAGCGCCGCCGCTGCCATGTGGTACCAGCGCAACTGCCCCCAGTAAATGACAAACACCGGCACCATGAATGCGACGGCCGCAGGCAGGATTCGGTAAGCCCTTCGCACATAGAACTCGCGCAGTCGAATCGTCGAGCTTTGCGCCCACTCTTTCAACAGAAGAGTCGTGATCAAGTATCCGGAGATGATGAAAAAAATTCTCACCCCCAGATTCGCGAACGCTCCTCCCACTTCCCAGTGGTAGTGCAGCGAGGTCCAATGTCCAATCACCACCATCAAAATCGATATAGCCCGCAGTCCGTCGAGCGATGGAATCCGCCTCATCCCCCGCAGCATAAAACGCCACACCACCAACCCTTTGTGATGACTGACCTCTCTTCCAAACTATTTCGCCCAGTCCCTCCCAACTCGGAACCGCCAGCATCAGAATTGTCATCCTCAACCCTGCCCGAACTCCCCCAAACACGTCCCTTTCGTGCTACAATAAAAATCGTTCCCGTAGCATGTAACACCTATAAATACAGTCAGTTACAGCCCTTTTAGCCGCGTGGATTTTTCCCCATGCCAGGCTGATAACTGACAGCGAGCCATCATGCCTGACGATCAAAATCCCGAGCTTCCCCTGACTCCTCCTCCGCCCGGCGACGGCGGCAGTCCCGGCGCCTTGCACATTCAGCCCGTCAACATTGAAGACGAGATGAAGAAGTCGTACCTCGACTACTCCATGTCGGTCATCATCGGGCGCGCTCTGCCCGATGTCCGCGACGGACTCAAGCCCGTCCACCGCCGCATTCTCTACACCATGCAGCAGATGGGCCTCCAGCCCAATCGTGCTACGCGCAAGTGCGCCCGCATCGTCGGCGACGTCATGGGCAAATACCATCCTCACGGCAACCTCGCCGTCTATGACGCTCTCGTGCGCCTCGCGCAAACCTGGAGCCTGCGCTATCCGCTGATTTTTGGACAAGGAAATTTTGGCTCCGTCGATGGCGATCCTCCCGCCGCCGACCGCTACACCGAAGCCAAGCTCGCGCAAGTCGCAACCGCGCTTCTCGAAGACCTCGACAAAGAAACCGTCGACTTCCGCCCCAACTACGATGGAAGCGAAGTCGAGCCTGACGTTCTTCCCGCGCGCATTCCCAACCTGCTCATCAATGGTTCCGATGGCATCGCCGTCGGCATGGCCACCAAGATTCCGCCCCACAACCTAACCGAAATCGTCGACGCCACCATCACGCTGGTCAACAACCCTGCAGCTCAGCTTCCTGAGATCTTGAAATTCGTGCAGGGCCCCGACTTCCCCACCGCTGGCATCATTCACGGCCGCTCTGGCGTTTTCGAAGCCTACCGCACCGGCCGCGGCCGCTTCATGATGCGCGCCAAAGCCGCCATCGAAAACGTCACCAAAGATCGCCAGTCCATCATCGTCACCGAAATTCCCTACCAGGTTAACAAGTCAGTCCTCATCAAACGCATTGCCCAACTCGTCAACGACAAGGACATTGAAGACATCTCCGACGTTCGCGACGAAAGCGATCGCGACGGCATGCGCATCGTTATCGAACTCAAACGCGGCGCGGAGCCCCAGATCGTCCTCAACCAGCTCTACAAGCACACCTCTATGCAGGAAGGTTTTTCCATGATCCTGCTCGCGGTGGTCAACGGGCAGCCCCGCGAAATGGGCCTGATCCCGGCCATCAAGCACTTCATCAATCACCGCGTGGAAGTCGTCCGCCGCCGCACCGCCTTCCTCCTGCAGAAAGCCAAAGACCGCGAACACATTCTGGAAGGCTACCTCACCGCCCTCGATCACCTCGACAATGTCATCACCATCATCCGTGCCAGCTCGAACCGTGCTGACGCCCGCGAAAATCTGGTCGCCTACTTCGGCGGCAAGAAAATCGACATCAACACTACCGGCCGCGCTCCCAAACTCGATCCCGAAAAGCCTTTCACCACGCTCCAGGCTGAAGCCATTCTCGAACTGCAACTGCACCGCCTCACCAAACTCTCCATCGACGAAATTTCCAACGAGCTGAAAGAAGTTCGCGGACGCATCGAAGATTACGAATCCATTCTCGCCTCCGAGAAAAGACTTCGCTCCGTCATCATCAAAGAACTTGAAGAAGTGAAAGAACTCTACGGCGACGAACGCCGCACCCGCATCGAAGACGAAGCCGCGGAAATCGTTCTTGAAGATTTAATCGCCGATGAGCAAGTCGCCGTCACCTTCAGCCACTCCGGTTACATGAAGCGCACACCCATCTCCACCTACCGCATGCAGCGCCGCGGTGGCACCGGCCGTACCGGCATGAAGACCCGTGACGAGGATTTCGTCGAGCACCTCTTCATCGCCTCCACTCATGCCTACATTCTGATTTTCACCAACAAAGGCCGCGTCTACTGGCTGAAGGTCTACGAAATTCCTGACGTCAGCGCCGCCGGCCGCGGCAAGCACATCGGCAACCTCATCGGCCTGCAACCTGGCGAAACTGTTCGCACCATGCTGGCCGTGCGCAATCTCGAAGAAGAAAACAAATACATTTTCTTCGCCACCCGCAACGGCCTCGTAAAGAAATCCGAGCTGCGCGAGTTCATGCACGTGCGCTCCAACGGCATCAACGCCATCAACATCGAAGAAGGAGACGAACTTGTCGCCGCCCGCATCACCAACGGCAACCAGATCGTTTTCATCGCTTCTCACGAAGGCATGGCCGTCCGCTTCGACGAAAACCACGTCCGCCCCATGGGCCGCGCGGCTTACGGCGTCAATGGCATCAACCTCGAAGAGCGCGACTACGTTGTTGGCATGACCGTAACGCCAAAGCCAGACGCCGCCGACACAGCCCCTGTCGGGACAGAGAAAGACCATGTGGGGACGGGCGAAAAAGGAGTGGAAGCCGACATCCCCCCCGGCGAAGTCGTCGACCTCACTCAAAAAGGCAACCTGATCCTCTCCGTAACCGAAAACGGATACGGCAAGCGCACTCCCGCCGACGAATACCGCCTCACCAATCGCGCCGGCAAAGGCGTCATTAATGTGAAGACAACGGAACGCGTTGGCAAAGTAGTCGCCATCGCTCTCGTCGATGAAAACTCTCAGGTCATGCTGATCAGCCAGTACGGCAAAATCATTCGCATGGATTCCAAAACCATCCGCGAGTCCGGCCGCAACGCCCAAGGCGTCCGCCTCCTCCACATGGAACCCGGCGATCGCGTAGCCGCCGCCGTAGTCCTCGCCCCTGAAGAAGAACCGAATGGTGGCAACGGAGGCACGCTGCTTCAGTAGGAATTATTGCAAGTGTGGCAGGATTGCTCTGTGTGGAGCGGGCACTCCTGCCCGCTGCCTTTGACCTTGCCTTTGACTTTCACCAGGAAGGGCACGACTTTCACAGCCTGCGAAAAATTGATCGGGAAGGGCACGACTTTCAGTCGTGCCGTTTGCGGTTCAATAGGAACTCGGCCTTCAGCCCCTGAGTATCCCTTCCGAATCGGCCTCACCGACCGCCCCCGCTCGGTACTAGGTACTAGCTACTAGCTCCTCACCTCACTCCCTGCTTCCGATTAATCTCTTTCGAAAATTCCGTAACAAAATTCAACAGCGTCCCCCAGCCCAGCTGCCCCGCCATCGCCCTCGCTCCTTCGGAAACTGGATTCGGCGATCCAGCCTTCCACAATACCGACACCGCTCCTCCACCAAATGCTCCTCCATACAGCGCCCACTGCGGATGCAAATGCTCTTCGCTCCGATCGTAAGTCATCAGATTCCTCATAAACGCATGCCGCGTCCGCAGCCAGAGCCCGTCGCATTTGCACTTGTCATAGCGAACTTCATAACCCAGCGCCGCATTCCCCAGCGCAGCCAGCGTATTTGCCGTAATAAATTGCCCTTCCCGCGACGCGAACCTCTCCGCATACCCTCCCCATCCATCGTCCCACTGTGACGGTACCCCGCGCGCCTGGTCGATACCCGCCCCGAACATCCGTTTCATATACGCCCCCGGAGTCGTCAGCGTCTGCCGGAAATAAATCTCCTCCCGTTGCTTGCTGGTCAACGTAATTAACGGCTGATCCCTGCGCACATAAACTCCCTCAATCCACGTCGACTCCCAATTCCGCGCCCGGATCAGCCCCGCCGTCGCAGCGTGCTCCGTCATCTCCCCAACCTGCTTCGTCTTATCTTCTATCTGCTGCGCAGGGCCCGTACTCTGCTCCTTCTTGCTTTCTCCCGGCGCATCCGGAAGCTCTTTTCCCTGCGCTTGCCCTGAAGATTGTTGGGAAGACGGCGCTGCCTGCCCCGGACTGTTCTGTGAATTAGCCTCGCCCGCTTGCGCCTGACCAGTCGGCGTCTGACTCTGCTGCGGCTCGCTCCCCTGTGCCCAGCCTCGCTCCCGAGCCATTACCGTCAGCACGCATACCATCACAACCAAGCCGCAAGACCGCCCCCACCCCGTTGCATTCTTATCTCGCACTAAGCCATCATCCCCTCCGCAAACTGCGCGGCCTTTCCTCTGGAACAGATGTTCCTCTGTGATCCCTGTGTCCTCTGTGTTTAAGCCTTTGACCTTCTTTAAGCCTTTGACCTTCCCATCCTGGACTCTAGTGCCAAACTACCTTGGATGCCGATTCAAGTCACTGGGAAACGCACACTAGGTACCAGGTACTAGGTACTAACCTACCCTCTCTCAAACGCATGCTTCTTTTCCACTTCGTCCAGCGCCATTCGCATTGCACTCTCAAATCTCTCCGCCTGCCCCATCAATCCCGCGGTCGCCTCGGCCCATTCTCCTTCCATCCTCACCAGCCCATCCCCCGCCACCAGCCGCCCCGCAATTTCCATCAAGTGCGCCGGCGTCGTCTCCAAATACTGTGCGTCCGTCGGATCTCCAATCCACACTCGCTTCTCTCCACCCAGCTTCGTCGACCAATAAACCTTCCGCTCCACAAACGTCGCAATCACCTCGTCCGTCGCTTTCCCAAATACCCACTTCGCCCGCTTAAAGTCATAATGCCGGCTGGAAAACGCCACCGGCTTCAGTTTCCCCGATTTCACAAACTCAATCTGCCTCCGCTCCACTTCCTTGCGCAACGCATTGATCACCGGAGCCTCTGCATCCCCCGGTTCTAACGACGCCAGCACCTCCCGCACCGTCATCGACAGATTCACCGCCACCGGCGCATGCAGCCCGTCCGAATTCTGCAGCCGGATCTCCCCATGCAGCACCCAGAAATCCGCTCCCGACGTCGACCGGTGAAACGGCCATTCCAACTCCATCGTCAACGGCAGCCCGCTCAACGTCATCCAAATCTTTTTCGCCTCGCCCGCCTGCGCCATTCTCTGATCTCACCTCTCGATACAATGAATTCTACTTGTCATGCTGAGCGGAGTGAGATCGTCCAAAGGACGATCTCGCGTAGTCGAACCATAGCTACTCGCCGTTAATACCCCAAGCCTAAGAACTGGAAACTAGAGACTCTCAACTAGCTACTAGGTACCAGGTACTAGCTACTAGCTACTCTCTTCTTCCTTACCTTCGTCCCCATCCTCAACAACTTCCTAACCGTCCCCGTCGGCAGCCGCTTCATCTGATCATGCAACTCCGTCACCGCCTCAAAAAATCCCGCCATCGCCGCCAACCGCTCCCGCGTAAATTCCGCCCCCGCTTCCTTCGGATCCAGCTCCTCTAAACTCTTGCGCAGCATCTCCCGCGTCGGATCAATCTCTCTGCGCTTTCTCTGCTCAATCACCAGCCGGAACATCTCCCAAACATCTTTCATCGACTCATAATGTTCCCTTCGATCCCCTAAAACATGCACCGCCCGCACAATCCCCCAGCCTTCCAGCTCCCGGATCGAGGTGCTCACATTCGACCGCGCCACGCTTAGCGTCTCCGCAATCTCCTCCGCTGGCAGCGCCCGCGGCGACAGATACAGCAGCGCATGAATCTGCGCCACCGTCCGGTTGATCCCCCACCTCGTTCCCATCTCGCCCCAGTGCAAAATGTATTGCTTCTGCACTCCCGTTAAATTCGCCATATCAGTACTTTCAGTTCAAACAGAACTTATAGAACACGCTGCCCGCGTGTCAACTTCTCCAACTCCGTCGACCTCCTTGCCTTTCAAAAACCTTGCGCAAAAAGTGAAAGCCTTTGCGCGAATCTTGACAAAAAAATACGAATTAAGTCTTTGCCTACACATTGGTTATTGATACGATTGTTGCGCTTTTAATTTGACTCGTTCTCTGCGGACTGGCTTTCTCCCCTGCTCTCCAGCCCGTTCGAGCAGTTCCCCTAGGTAACCAAAATACCCTCTCAGGAGAATCATTGAGTATGAAGAAGTTTGCTTTCTGTGTCGTATCCCTGGCGATTTTTACCCTTACAGCGTTTGCTGCACAAAACAAAAACGAACTTCCCAAGAATTTCCTCACCAGCAAGCACCCCATCCATGCCAACAAGGCCGGCGGCGTTCATGGTAAGGGCAACATCCCCACGCCTCACGGCTTTCCTGCGGGGGTCGATACCCTGGTCAATTTCACAGACCATTTCGAGTCCCAAGGTGTCTTCTTCGACGGCAGCGCCCACCATATTTGGGAGTACAGCATGGTCGGCAACAAGCCCGCGCAAGGTGGAACCACTACCATTAACGCACCCGTTGTCCCGGTCATTATCGACATGCGCAATGATGACGGAACTCCAGCCTTCGCCACCAACCAGTTCGGCCAATCCATACGCCTCATCTCATTGCCCGACCCTTTCATTCAACCCTTCATGAACGGACCGGTCTTTGGCGTATCCAATTACAGCAGCAGCCCGGGTCCAACCCAAATCACGGATGCAATCCAACGCGCAGAGTTCGGCAACAAAGCCCGGTCCGACTGGCACACGCTTCTCGCCGGAAATGTTAAGACCACGCAAACCATGGTCCTGACCGCCTCCAATTTCTTTTTTGCTTTCAATGACGACGGCAGTTGCTGTCTTTTCGTGCTGGCCAGCGATCCCGCATTCCAGGCCCAGCTCTTCCCCTCTTCCACTCCGGATAACACTACCGTCATTGGCGCCGCCGAAGTCTCTGGCGATATCACCACCAAAGACATCTCCACCTTCATGTTCCCCAACACTTATCTCTACGAGAACAACGATCCCAACCAGTGCTGCGTTCTCGGCTTTCACAGCTTCGACTTTGAAGCCGGCGACGCCACCAACAACAACGAACTCAGGTTTTACATCATGAATTACTCCAGTTGGATTAGCCCCGGCCTCTTCAGCGGTGGATTCCAGGATGTCACCGCCCACAGCCACGAGATTGCCGAGACCTTCAACGATCCCTTCATCGGTTTCGACGGTATCCACAACATCGTGCCTTTCTGGCTGAATCCTGCCGGCCAGTGTCAGGATCTCCTCGAAGTCGGCGACGTCATCGAGGACCTCAACAATCCAACTTTTCCAGTCACGATTAACGGTTTCACCTATCACCCGCAAACCGAAGCGTTGTTGCCCTGGTTCGAGTTCCAGCAGAACTCCACCGCCATCAACAACGCCTACAGCTACCCCGATGAAACCGTGCTCACTTCGCTCTCAGCTCCTCAACCTCTCAACTGCGCTGGTCAGTAACAGAAAGCCGAGCCGAGTACGAATACCAAAGGGCACCGCTCGCGGTGCCCTTTGCCTTTTACCTTGGTCCTTACATGCCCTTGTGCGCTACTCACTACCAGGTACTCGGGACTCGCTACCCTGCTTCCCGCCGCCAGTCCCAGCTTTCTCTCCATCCACTTTTTTCTTAACCGGATTCCGCTCCGCCTCCGCCCGCTTCCGCTCCTGATGCCGCCGATCATGAAACGCCTGGTCCGACCCTTGTTTCTTCATCCCTCCAGCTTGCCACACCCCCGCCAACATATCCAGCCCTACAAGATGTGGCGCCATACCCCTGTCTGAGCGAAGCCGAAGCATCCCCACCCGCCCCACTTCCTCAACATTGAAAGATTTTCCCGCGCCCATCTACAATCTAACCTCCCCATGCACCCAGCCCGCATCGCCGAACTGCTCCAACCCTTCCTCTTCCCTATTCAGAACCCTTGTCATTCCGAATCGGGCCGAAGGCCCGGTGAGGAACCTGCTGTTCTGTCTCCCACTCAACTCGAACGTATATCGACGTACATCGATATACTCCTCCGCTGGAACGCGCGCATCAACCTCACCGCCATCCGCGATCCCGAAGAAATCGTCACCCGCCACTTCGGCGAATCCCTCTTCGCCGCTCGTCACCTCTTCCCGGACGCCAGCCATGAATACAAGACAGAAAATAATTCCTCTGCGCCCTCGGCGTACTCTGCGGTGAAAAGTTCTGCTCGCGTCGCCGACCTGGGCTCCGGCGCCGGCTTCCCCGGACTCCCCATCAAACTCTGGGCTCCCCACATCTCCCTCACACTCATCGAATCGAATCAGAAAAAATCCGCATTCCTTCGCGAAGTCACCCGCGCCCTTACATTGACAGATATCGATATACAAAATGCCCCCGCGGAATCCCTCCCCTCATCCACCTTCGACGTAGTAACCCTCCGCGCCGTCGAGCGCTTCTCCAACATCCTCCCCGTTGCCGCAGCGCTCCTGGCCCCCGCCGGGCGCCTCGCCCTCCTGGTCTCTTCCTCTCAGCTCGAAACCATCCACGCCGCTCTCCCCGCCTTCACCTGGTCCGCGCCGGTCCCGCTTCCGCAATCCCAATCCCGCATCCTACTTATCAGTCACTAGGTGACCGGTTATCCCCGCTAGGTGGACATCCGAGGCCCCACCACGAGCCACCTACCCAGAACCAAAGTATTGACAAGTGGACCAACGCGCACCACTTCAGCCACAAAGCCAGCAATATTCTGCTAATCCTGCCCTGCAAGTGGAATTTTGGCGTGCTCTCGCGCTACTGTTGTTCCACGGGAACATTGAAAAGACGAATTGCTCGTCGGGATCGTTCCAATTGACCACGAGCCCCAAGTCAAAATGTTCCCGCAGGAACATTAGGAACAGATGCATTGCCCCTCGCGATCGCGTGAATGTTCCAATGGACCTCCCTCTCCAAGAATGTTCCCGCAGGAACATTGGACTCGTTTTGCACACAAATTCACGTTCCGCACAACAGTTCGAACTTGCTTTCGAAATGTAAATAGAACTATGCTGCCAACAGCTCTGGCTCCTCGACAACTTATGGGACGCGTCATCGCTGTTGCCAATCAGAAGGGCGGCGTGGGTAAGACTACGACTGCCATTAATCTAGCCGCGTCCTTCGCGGCGGCGGAAGTGAACACGCTGCTCATCGATTGCGATCCGCAGTCGAATGCCTCGAGCGGCCTGGGTCTGGTGAAAGATCCGGAACGGGTTTCGAGTTACCATCTGTTGCTCGGTGAGGCCACGGGCGAGCAGGCGCTCGCGGCTACTGAGCTTGAGCAGCTCTGGATCATTCCTGCGCACAAGAATTTGATCGGAGCAAACATTGAGCTGGTTGAAGCGGAGAGGCGCGAGTATCGGCTGCAGGAAGCGATCGCTCCTTTGCGTGATCGCTTCCAGTACATCGTGCTGGACTGTCCGCCGGCGCTGGATCTGCTTACGCTCAACGCGCTGGTGGCCGCTGATTCAGTTCTTATTCCGATGCAGGCGGAATACTTTGCGCTGGAAGGCATCAGTGAGCTGCTCGACACTGTGGAGCGAATTCGCGCGGCCTTGAATCCAGGGCTGGAGATTGAAGGCGTGGTGCTGACCATGCTCGATGAGCGGACCAATCTGGCGCAGCAGGTGATGGCCGAACTGAAGAAATATTTTGGGGAGAAGCTGTGCGCGGCGACTATACCGCGGAACATACGGCTGGCCGAGGCGCCGAGCCATGGGAAGGCGGCGCTGGTCTACGATCCGCGGTCGAAGGGGGCGGAGAGTTATATACGGCTGGCGAAAGAGTTGATGGGGAGGCATCTTGCGGCGGCGGATGCGGGGACGGCGATCAGCGCTTGATCGTACATAGACTATCATCGATATATTAGATTGATGATCGTCGATATACTAGGCGCAACCCTCGCGTTAAACACAGAAGGCACGGTGGTTCACAGAGGAAAAACTGATGACGATAGCGGCGGAGAAGAAGGACGAGAAAGTGGAGAAGCGGCGGGCTTTGGGACGAGGGTTGGAGTCGTTGCTGCCGGGGCCGCGGGTGGTTGCACCTAGCCGCGAGAGCGCGTCCGCGCCGGGCGGTGCCGATGGCGGGGAAACCAAGGTCCCTCGCTTCGCTCGCGATGACAAGGATTTGGCTGGAGCTACTTTACAGGCGCTGGAAACAAGGCTGACAGGAGTCTCCGCCCCGCACGAGCAGGTGGCATCCGATGCCGAAGTTATTTCGATTGAGGGGCAGGCGATCGCGGGCAACGTGGTGGTGAGCCTCGACCTGGCCTTGCTTGACGCGAATCCTTATCAGACTCGATATGTGTTCGACGAGGCAGCGCTGCAAGAGTTGTCGGATTCGATTAAGGAACACGGAGTGGTGCAACCGGTGGTGGTGAGGCCGGCCGAAGATAAAGGGCGCTACATTCTGGTGCTGGGCGAACGGCGAGTACGCGCCTCGAAGAATGCAGGGAAAAGTACGATTCCGGCGCTGGTGCGGAAGCTTTCACGGCAGCAGGCGGCGGAGATGACGGTGCTGGAAAACGTGGTGCGCGCGGACTTAAATCCGCTGGAGCAGGCGGAGGCATTCCGGGTGTTGAGCAAGGAATTCAATCTGACCCAGGCGCAGATTGCGGAACGCGTGGGAGTATCGCGCGAGACAGTTGCGAATTACATGAGGCTGTTGCGGCTGCCCAAGGACGTGATGCAGTACATGCTATACAAGCAGCTGAGTTTCAGCGACGCCCGAGAGATTCTGTCGCTGGATAATCCGGAGCATATCCCACTGCTGGCGGCAGAGGTGGTCACCAAGCATTTGAAATTGGATGAGGTTCAGGAACGAGTGCGGGAGCTGAACGGATTTGTTGAAATGCAGCGGCAGGAGGGCGCAGAGGCCAGAAGAGCCGCGGCCCGCGGAGCCCGCTGGATGGATCCGAATGTGCGGGCGGCGCAGACGGAGATGGAGCAGACCCTGGGGATGCGGGTGAGGATTAAAGACCGGAACGGCAAGGGCCGGATTGTGATTGAGTATGCGACCGTGGATGATTATGAACGGGTGGTGGAGATGTTGAGAGCAAAGTAGACCAGCACTTCTTTCGTATCACGCTGCACCGCGCCCCGCGACATCGCCAGCTTCGATGTCGGTTCACTCTTCTTTGCGGAATTGTCATGCTTCTTCAAGCGTCCATCTCCTTATCCACTGTGATCGCACCCGTTGAGTACGTCGATCACCGGTAGCTTCGCGCATTTGTGATCGGGGATCGACTTCTCATCCCATCAAACCTAAGGGGCTACTGTTTCCGAGTAGGCCGTCACTCGCTCATAACAAACTCTTTGCTCATCGAGGGTTTCCTTTAGACCGACAACTGCCGACCATCCCTGAGCTCCGATGGCGAACAACGAAATCGGCTGTCAGACTAGTCCTTTAAAACTGGAGGTTAGCGCACCTGTCCATGATTTTCCGTGGATGGGGCGAAATTTTGCTTGACGATAACCATTTACTTATATAAGTTATAAGTTATGTATAATCTCGATGCTGCTTTCTCTGCATTGGCCGACCCGACGCGTCGGGCGATTCTTGCGCGCCTTGCCAAGGGGGAGGCCACCGTCAATGAATTGGCAGAGCCGTTCGAGATGACGCAACCCGCAATCTCTCAGCACCTGAAGGTGCTCGAAGGCGCGGGACTAATCGTTCGCCGAGTCGAGGGTACGAAGCGCCCTCGTCGGCTCGCGAAAGCGGGTATTGAAGCGATGAACCAATGGCTGGCCATGCTGCGAAAAGCCCTTGAGACAAACTACGACCGGCTAGACTTTGTACTGGCGGGGATGGAAAAACAAAAGAGAGGAAAAAAATGATGAGTAAGATGACACTGAAGACCGAAGGAGATACTCACGTAATTGTGACAAGGCGCTTCGCTGCGCCTCCAGAGGCCGTGTATCGCGCCCATACCGATCCGAAATTAATCCAGAAATGGTTGCTTGGTCCGGAAGGTTGGACGATGCCGGTCTGCATCACCGAGACGAAGCCGGGCGGCAAGTTCCGATACGAATGGACGAATGGCAAGGGCGGTGGATTTCACATTACTGGCGAATACCTGGAGTTGGAGCCTTATAACAGGATCGTACATGTCGAGCGCATGCACCTGCCGGATCCCACGCCAGACAACCATATCGAAACGCGATTTGAAGCCGACGGCGCAGGAACGCTGATGACCATGCGAATGACGCTGCCCGATGGCAAGACGCGCGCGGCGATGCTTGCAACAGGCATGGAACATGGAATGGAAGCGAGCTACGTTCGCCTGGAAGGAATGCTCTAGCCCTTGCTAGCTAAGGTGGAATTTCAAGGCGGAATACCGGGAGGTTCAGCATGATTTACAAAATATCGGGCGCTGTCACTTTGATGTTGGCCCTATTGGTCCTCGGTGCATGGAACTTCCACACGACCGTCCGCGCGGAACGTACCTTCAACGCCCCTATAACGGAGGTATGGAGGGTTTGGAACGACGCGGACTCTATTAAGAAGTGGTGGGGGCCCAAGGGCTACACCGCACTCGTTGCCCGGAACGACGCGCGAGAGGGTGGCAGCTATCTTTGGGCGATGAAATCTGCGCAAGGAAGGATGTTTTGGAGCACCGGAACCTACAAGGAAGTCGTCGCAAACAAGAAAATCGTGTCAACGATGTCCTTCTCTAACGAGAACGGGAAAATAATTCCCGGCTCGCAAGTATCGGTTCCTGGGGAGTGGCCTGACGAGATCACCGTGATCGTTGAATTCAGTGAATCTGGGGGGAAGGCCAGAGTCACCGTTGCAGAAATAGGCGTTCCCCTCATCGTGTACGCCCTGTCGAAGATTGGTTGGGCTCAGCAGTTTGACAAGATTCAATTGTTGCTCTGAAGAAAGGTGACTCGTCTTATGCCACCTCCCGGTTTGTCGGCAAACCTTACCTTACCGCATTAGGAAAGAGTGCCCGTCAATCAGGACTTGAGAGAAACGCGAGGTCCTATGGGTTCACCGGCATCGAAGAACCTCCGCTTTGCCCAAGCGATCGCGGCCGTGTGATTCGCGCAATCATGAGCAGGACCAGGAAACTTCCTCCAAAAAACTCCAGTAGCTTCACATTGTTCGGAGTCCGCGGTCCGCCGCGCGGCATATAGTTCGTCACCAGCACCACTTTCGTGTGGTGGGAGGGATCGTAACGCAGGACGACCGGCGTCCCCGGCGGATGCTCGTCCACCCAATCTTCGAACGGCGCAATCTGGTTGGGCGGGTACTGCGAAACTTCGGGCGCGGGAAATTTGCTTGAATAGACGTTGGCCACATTCTGCTCAGCGCCTACCGCGTAGCTTAAGCGGCAATGGATGTAGTACCCTTCCCGCCGGCCAGTGCTGGTCTGATCCAGGCCGCAGCTGTCAACGCGCGCCGTTACCTCCGGCCATCGCGCCTCGGCGTGCTCCTGCCAGGCTTGTGCCGCCGTTACCACCAACGCGAAGGTGCTGCACAGCCCCAAAAGGACAACCAGCACCATCAATCCCAGCCACATCAATGGACCTTTTTGCACTGTTCCCGTCGTCATGTTGGTCCGGCAAAACCTTGCATTCATGGTACACGTGCATTTCAGCGCGGTGCAAAACTTCGGAGAAAACCAAGGGTCCCTCGCTGCGCTCGCGATGACAGGGGGGCTGGAAAATATCCATCCCGACGTGATCCAGCTCACGACGGCTGTTCCCGGCGGCAGTACAGTGGCGGACGAAGTCATGGTATCGTTCTGCAAAAGAGGGTAGATCAGGAGGCGTGTTCGATGCGTTGCCGCATACAGGCCGTGTTTGCCATCGTCATTGCAGTCGTCGCGATAGCCACAACCGCAATCTCCGCGTCCGGTTCCTTGTCTTATGGAACAATTCGGAGCTCCTGCGCGCCCTGGGATGGCCCCGCCATCGGCATCATGCTCACTACCGGGCCGGCGGAATGCAAACGAACCAGCGAGCCCTTCATTTCCATCGGAATATGGCGGGGGTTGCCCGTTCAAGCGGGTCAGGTGGTGAAGTTCGCCCCGGGGTCGGACGCAGGCTTTGCCTCACGCTGCAAGAAAGAAGGCGACTGTGAGCGCGCCCAGTCGGGCACGATCATTTTTGACCGATATGAAGAAGGCTCCGGCGCCTCAGGCCGCTACGAGTTGCACTTTAAGGGTGAGGAAACGCTGAGTGGGACTTTCGACGTGAAATGGTGCAAGGAGCGCGTGATCTGTGGGTGAATGGCGGTCGTACGCTGCAGAGAAACGTGTGTGTAAACCTACAAGAACCAAACGCCCAAGTCCATATTGACACAACCGACGTCGCTAGAGATTTCTTTGACAGGGGCTCCTCTTCCAGCGCTGCGCCACCCAAGATCCAGATACGCAAAAATCACTTGGCGAAGAAGTAGTCGAAGGATTTCACGGCGGTGAATTCGTCCTCTTTGATGTCGAAGACGGTGTAGAGCTTGGTGACGTGGAGGACGTCTTGAACTTTTTTTGTGAGGCTGAGGAGTTTTAGTTCGCCGCCGGCGTTGCGGACGGTGGTGTAGCCGCTGACCAGTTCGCCGACGCCGGAGGAATCGATGTAGTCGACGTTGGCGAGGTTGAGAACGATTTTTTTCTTGCCCGCGGCAATGAGTTCGCGGATGGCGTCGCGGAGCTTGCCGGTTTCGTCGCCGAGCGTGATGCGGCCGTTGAGGTCGACGATGGTGACGTGGCTTACTTCGCGAGTGGTGATTTCCATGTGAGGCCGCTTTCGGCTTTCGGGGAAATGGTAGAGGGGTGGGGGGCGTTAGTCAACTGCGGTTAACCAGGAATGACACGAAGGTTCACTAAGGAAACTAGACAGCGGTGGTGTCGCGGATTTCCTGGATGGGGCTGGTGATGATGGGGGTGGAATATTCGGGGTGGTGAAATTCGAGGTGCATGCCGCGTCCGACATATTGGAGTTTGAGCATGGAACCTCCCCAGGTGGAACCGGCGATGGCAACGTGAACGGGGTCAGGACAGAATTCGGGATGGCCGGAGATAAGAGCTTCGCTGCCTCCGAGCAGGACAGCGGTATAGCAGTGGTGCATGGTTTGAATGTGGAGGATGGTGGAGGGCGGGAGATCGTGAAGAAAGACTCCACCTTCGACTTCGGACTGGATGATGGCGTGGTTGACGTCGTCGGCGAGATTGGGGTGCGGCGTGAACATGGCCGGGCTGGAGATAGGGTAATGGGTTTCGGGTGAGGGGGCAAGGGTTGTTTGAGAATTGGGAAGGAACGTTGGGAGCGGGTACTTTTGGGATCGATTGCCGGCTCTTCCTAGGGACATAAGATCGACGTCCCAGGGAAGTCGATGAGTGATATCGCCGCGATCGCACTCATCGACACTGTCGTGTTTACGCTCGTGCGTCTACGTCTCTACCGAGACATCCGTCTTGCCGAGCCCCCTCGCTACCGGCGCTGTGTGGCCGCGGTCTGCGGCGGAACTTCGTTCGCGTCCGTGCCGATGGCGTCGCCGGAGAGGATTAGCTCTACGCGGCGGTTTTGCTGGCGGCCTTCGGGAGTGTCATTCGAGGCGATGGGCTCCGTCTTGCCGTAGCCGCGGGCTTCCACGGCGCCGGAGTTGATGCCCTGCTGGACGAAGTAGTCGCGAACGGCTTGGGCGCGATGCTCGGAGAGTTGCTGGTTGTAGTCATCGGAACCGATGCTATCGGTGTGGCCTTCGATGGCGACATGCAATGTGGGATAAGCAAGAACGATGCCGGAAACTTTGGCGAGGCGCTCACGGGCTCCGGGAAGAAGCTCAAAGCTGCCGCTGCGGAAAAGGACGTCAGACATGTTGGCGACCAGGCCGCGGGCGGAATCGCGCGTGGCGAGAATGCTGTTCAGTTGCTGCAGAAGGCGCGCGCGAAGCTCCTGCTTTTCGTACTCAGCTTGCTGGGTTGCTTTTTCGGCTTGCTGCTTTGCGGTTTCGGCTTGCTGGCGGAGCGAGTCGGATTGCGCGGCAGCCTGGCGCGCTTTGTCGGTTTCGGCGGCCAGGACTTGCTGCTGGGCGACGGCTTCAGCGGTGGCTTTTTCAGCAGCGGCTTTCTGGCGTGCAGCTTCCTGAGCGGCGGCTTCGGCTTCCTGCTTCATTTTTAGAGCTTCGGCTCTGGCTTGTTCGGCAGCGGCGCGGTCGGCCTGGGCTTGCGCGGTGGCTTTTTCTGCGTCGGCGCGGCGTTTGGCTTCGGCGTCGGCATCGGCGCGGGCTTTGGCTTCGCGGGCGGCGGCGGCGGCCTGGGCTTCGTCCTCAGCTTTTTGTTTGACCGCCATCAGGCGGGCTTCTTCAGCAGTTTCGGTGGCTTCTTTGGCGGCGGCTTCGATGGCAGCCTTGTTCTGCTTCTGGCGGTAAATCTCTTCGGCGTGCAGCAATTGCTGGCCGGCTTTGGAAATAATGAACGATGCGTATTTATCGGCGGCGGCGATGCGGGCAATGCGCATGGCGTTGCGAGCTTCGAAAAGCTCGAGAGGCGTTTTGCTGTCGATGCCGAAGATGGCGTCCTGAATATGAGTGTTGGTGGAGGAGTAAGTGCCGCGGCTAACCAGGTCATATTTGGCTTCGATGTTTTGAGTGCCGGCGCCGTTTAGCGGAGCACTCTCCATGACCACCATGTTGCCGGGCGCGGTTACGGCGAAATAGGGTTCGGCGGTAACGATCATGCCGAAGGTTTGCAAGTCAGTGAAGGCTTTGAGGTGCGCGTTGCCGTGTTCGAGGGTAACTTCACCAAGATTCACGGGGCGTCCTTGCGGGGACACGGCCCAGAGAACGTAGGTCAGATACTCAAGCCCGAACTTGGTGGCATCTTCGAGGCCCTGAAATTTGACCTCGATCTGGAAATTGGTTTTCTTGCCTTCGACTTTGGCTTCGCCCGTGGCGCGCTGGAGCAGATCGGTACCCTGGAAATCGACTTTGGTGTGCCACCTTGCAGGCGGTAGTGGACGGCCTGGGTGGTCCGGGTGACCGTGGAAGAAGGCGCTTGGGCGGTGGCTTGCGCGGGAGTTTGCGCGGTCGGGAATACTTGCGCGTTCTGCGCGGACGCCATGGCGGAGCAGAGGACGATGGCCAGAGATAAAGTTTTCACAGGATTCTCAGTCTGGGGGATTAAGACGGCTTAATGTTCGTAGACATCTTCGCCGAACCGGAGTGAGTGAACAAGGACGGGAAAGGACTAGGCGTGGATGGCACTTTGGTCACCTGGGCCAGGTCCACTAGGGGTCAGGTCAGGCGTCCCTCAGGGGACATTGATTATTACGCCTTTGGGCCCGACCACTAGAGCGCCGCCTTGGGGGTAGGGGCTGACGGCATTGAATTGGGAGTCGGATTTCTTGTTGGCGCTGATGCGGGTGGGGTTTTGGGGTGGGCGGAAATCGTAGATGAATTTTGGGCCTACCAGGAAGATGCGGTCGAGGGCTTCGTCTTTATTATTGCGCTTGGTGTTGCGATCGTAGGCTACCGCAGAGTAATAGGATTGCGGGAAGATTTTGGAGAGAGTCCAGGTCTTGCCGCCATCTGTGGTGAAGGCGAGGTTCGGGCCATCTTGCTCGGGAAGTTTGTAGTCTCCGCCGGCGATTACGCCGTGAGTTGCGTCGCGGAAGGCGATGGAGAAGATTCCGGCAGAGTCGGGACCGTGGGTGATGGGGGTGTCGAGGACTTCCCAAGTGAGACCGCGGTCGGCTGAGTGGAAGACTCGGGCGGCTTTGCCGCCGGTGACGAACCAGATGTTGGGATCGGGCCCCTCCGCCGCTGAAACCCCATTCTTTTTCGGCACGCTTACGGTACGACTGAAGTCGTGCCCTTCCCCCTCTGCAAGGATGGCGAGGCAGGTGTTGCTGGCGGCGAAGGCGGCTTCGCCTTCGAGGGCGGGTGGGAGTTGCGCCGGCGGGATCGGAGTCCAGGTTTGACCGTCGTCCGTCATTAAGAGTTCGAATTTTGGGGCGCCGGTTTCGTCGGGAATAGGATCGCCGAGGACGATGCCGTGGGTGCGGTCCCAGAAGACCATGGAGTCGAAAAATCCTTTTGCATTCGTATTGGTGAATTGGAGTTGCCAGTGGCGGCCAGCGTCGGTGGTGTGATAGATGCGGGACTGGTCGGCGGGGCCAGAGGACATGAGGAAGGCCTCTTCGCTGGAGAACGCGACGATGCCGCGGAAGTCGAGAGCTTCAGCGCCGGGGACATGATCGGGGATCCAGATGTGGCCGTCGGTGGTGCGGAGGTAGGTGCCGTGGGTGCCGGAGGCCCATGCGATTTTTTGAGTGACGGCACTAACCCCACGGAGATTTTCTGTGATGCGAGAGAGGCGAGTTTGCGGGGTGGTTTGGGCCAGAGCGGTGGTGGCTGCGAGGAGGATGAGCAGGGTTCGCATGGGGAGAATTGTCGCAGAAGTAGGCTGTGCCGGGAGGGGATAATTTCAGCGGAAAAGATTAAACACAGGGGACGCCCTTCGGCCACGCTCAGGGCAGGCTCCGGCTAGGGTAGAAGGTGCTGGATCTGCGTGGGTGAAGAAATTTCTTTCGGGTGGATGGTCTGGAGATCGAGAGAAGGAATAGAATTGGAGGCAAGAATGTGTGCCCCGGTTCGCCAATTGCGGCGCTGGAAGCGCTGCGCCAACTAAAATCGTCCGCTGATAATGGGAGCGTCGACCAAACCAAGGTCCCTCACTTCGTTCGTGATGACAGGCCGGTTGTTGCTCCGGATGGGTGGAAACCAGAGATAGCGATTTGCCGTGTGGAGGAGTACTCATGGGAAGTATTGTTTTTAGGCAGACAGCGGCGGTGGTGACGGTTTGTTTGTGCAGCGGGTGGAGCGTAGGGCAGACTTTGAAGCCGAGGCCTGCGGCGGGGACGGAGAGCAAGAGCGACTCAGCTTCGAGTTCGGAGAGAATTGCCGCAGAGAATGCCCTGGCCGCGCCAGTGGTTGTGCCGATGAGTGTTGAGGCGGGAACTCCGATTAAGGTGGCGCTGGATTCCGAGGTGCGAGTAAGGAAGGTGGGCCAGGCAATCCACGGCAAGACGACCGAGCCGGTGTATGCGTTCGACAAGCTGCTGATTCCAGTGGGTACGGTGGTGAACGGAAAAGTGTCGGCGATCGACGCGGTGCCAAAGAAGGTACGAACGCTGGATGCGACGGATGGAAATTTTTCTCCGCACCGCAATGTGCATGTGCAGTTTGATGACCTGGTAATGGGCGACGGGCGGCACGTTGCGCTGCAGACGGTGGCCTCGCCAGCGCCGGATGGAGTGTTACGGTTTGTATCGGCGAACGAGAAGGAAAAACAAAAGAACAAGATGGAAGAGGCAGCGGGGAAAAAAGTGAGCGCGGCCCGGCTGGAGATCCATCGGCAATGGGCGGAATTGCAAAAGCAGATTCACGAGCCGGGAAAGATGCACAAGCTGAAGCGGATCGCACTGGCGCAGCTTCCGGTGCATCCGCAATATATTGACGCGGGAACGAGTTTCAACGCGGACCTGCAACAGCCGCTGGATTTTGGCACGGAGGCCGTGAAGCCGGAGGCACTGACGAATATTGGAGCTCCGCCTCCCACGGGAAGCATGGTGCATGCGCGCCTGGTGACGCCGCTGAGTTCATCGACGGCGAAGAAGGGTGATGCGGTAGAGGCGCTGATCACCGAGCCGCTGGTGGTGTCGGATCATTTGATTCTGCCGGAAGGCAGTGTGATCAAGGGATCGGTGATGCAGGCGCAGCCGGCCCGGAGGTTGGGAAGGAACGGGCAGCTGCGAATTTTGTTTCATCAAGTTGCTCCGCCGAATGGGATTGAGCAAAAGGTGGAAACCAGCCTGGAAGGCGTTGCGGTAGCGAAGGGCGAACATTTGAAGCTGGATGCCGAAGGCGGGGCGCAGGTGACGACGCCGCGAACGCGCTATTTGACCACGGGCATTCAGGTGATGCTGGCCGCGTCGCAGGCCTCTCCAGACCGCGATGCGGGGCGGGACGGGGCGAGCGGCGGAGAAGCCGGAGGCGCGGCTGCGAACGGCGCGTCGGGATTCCGCTTTGTGGGAATGATTGTGGGAATCGCGGCAAACTCGCGCGTGGTGTCGGCGGGCTTTGGATCGTATGGCGCGGCGATGTCAATCTATTATCATTTTCTCGCGCGAGGACGCGATGTGGTGTATCCCAAAGATATGGCGATGGTGATTGGGCTGGGAACGCGGGAAGGCGGTAAACCGGCTTCCGGGTTCTAGCGTGAAGGCAAATCAAAGAGGCAGCGCCTGAAGGCGCAATTTACTTTGCGGCGGCTACGGCATCGCTGAAGCGATGCCCTGCTGCGAATCTTCTTGCAGCAGCGCATCCATTTGCGCGGCGCATCTTCTTCGAAAACCATTCTAAAAAGCAATCCTGCTACTTGGCGGTGAAGGGGGCGAAGCACGCCGCTTTGCCGAAGTAGATGCGAAGCGTGCACTTGTCGCCGGTGTGGGCGAAGGCCACCTCGAGCGAATCCGAAGGCTGAGTTATTTGATCGGTCTCAACCGAGGCGCGGGCGATGTCTTGTTTCTCGTCATACGCTGAGTGGGGGGCGACGTTCTTGTTGACGACGAGGGTCCATTTCTCTTTGCCGGGGATGGGGTAGACGGTGTAAGCGCCGATGGGAATGGTTGCGCCACCAAAGCTTAATTGGGCTTCAGTGAAGAGGGTCATGGGAGCGCCGCCAGGAGTCCAGGGCTTACCGTTGGGGGCTTTGTCGGTCTTGGTGGTGACCTGGTTGTAGCGGATGTAGACTTGGCGTCCGTCATCAAGATTGCAGCTTGCCGTGGACGAAGGTTCGGATTGCTGCGCGAAACAGACTGCAGCGATGAAAGGAATAAGACCAGCGACGATGAAACGGGCGCGGAACATGGGAGACCCCCTATGGGGCAAAAGTGTAGCGCCGAAACGCGCTTAGGGGAAGAGGAATTCGAGCGCGGATTTTTGGATAGGAAGGATCGGGTCGCTTCCGAGGGACGGGGGTTTGCCCGGCGAGGGCTTCCCCCTCATCCACATGAGGTCCTGAGCATCGTTCGTTGCTGGTCTTCGGTGATGTACTCAGGGGACGGGGCGGTTGCTACCGTGAGTGGCGAGTACTGGGCGGGTAAACACCGGTACCGAGCGAGGACTCACACTCATGAAGGCAGCAAAGCTGAAAATTCTTTATGGCGAAGGCAATGCCGAGGCACAGGCGGTTACGGCCGGGGCACTGGAGAAGGCTGGACACACGGTAGAGAAGGCTCTGGGGCGCAAGGCGGTGGAAGCGGCGCTCAGCAAGGGCGGGTTCGACCTGGTGGTATTGGGGCCCACGCTTTCGCGGAACGACCGGCACCATCTGCCCTATGCGGTGAAGAAGGTGCAGGCCGAGGTAAGCGTGCTGGTGATGCACGCGGATGGAAGCCGGCATCCGTACGTGGATGCGTGCACGGATACGGGAGCCAGCGTGGAGAACGTGCTGGCGCGCATTGAAGGGATGAAGATTGCCGGCATGATGCCGATGGCGGCGGGGGCGGCTGCGGGAAGATAGAACAGCTCCTAGTAGCTGGTACCTGGTACCGAGTTCTCGGAGAGGGGCGGCCTTGCTGGCCGCTTTTCTTCTTTTTGGGGGAAGAGTTAAACCTCCCGCCTCTTCCAAATACCACCCCCTGGCAGAAACCACCCACGAATTCACCCTGCTTTAACCTGCCCCCAGTAAGATTACCCCGCTCGCCCAGCCAGCCAGGTTCAGCTAGCGAGCAGAAAACGAAAGATCTTCCAGGCTTTCACAGAAAATAAGGAGACAAGATGATGAAAATAAAAGCAGGTATGCTCAGTGTATTTCTTCTTGCAGTCGCAGGCGGAGCGTTGGGCCAACAGGGCCCTGTGCCGAAAGGCGTAACTCCCTTAGACCACGTTTTCCTAATCATGATGGAGAATCACGGATATAGCGAGATTCTCAATAATCCCAACGCCCCATTCATCAACCAGTACGCGCAGCAGGCCAATCTTGCGACAAACTATTTTGCTGTGGCCCATCCCAGCTTGACGAATTATCTGGAGGTCGTAGGCGGCTCGAATTTCGGCGTCCTAAGCGACAACGCGCCCGATTGGCATGACGCGTCCTGCACCACAAACCTCGCTTCCGGAGTGCCCAATACCGACACTCCTCCAAGTCCCGCGATCTGCCCCATCTCGGGCATCGGAACCGACGCAGCCACGCCCGCCCTCGACTGCACCAATGAGGTTTCGGGTCCGCCTTGCGAAATGAATATCGACGGTACCCGCTCTTATGCTGCAGCTTCTGGCACCCTCGGCATAACTATTGCCGATCAGCTTGCCGCTGCCGGAAAAAGCTGGAAGACCTACCAGGAAAGTCTTCCCCAGACCGGCCCAGACCTGGTCGACTATAGCGATGGCAATTTCACCAACAATACCGATTTCAGTTTGATCAATCCACAACTGACTCCGCCGCTCTCCACCAGCGACATCGTTCAGCTCTATGCCTCCAAGCACGATCCTTTTGTCTACTTCCAGAGCGTCCAGCAAGGCACCAACCCACTGGCTACCTACGCCAACATTTCAGGCTTTGACGGCTTGCGGGGCTTGTGGAGCGATCTCGGTTCGGGCAAGGTTCCGGACTTCTCTTACATCGTCCCCAACCAGTGCAACGACCAGCACGGACGCAGCAACAGCACCGCCTTCTGCGGCTCGGATCCGAACGATAACGGCACGCAAGCCGGCTTGAACCCCGCATTGATTATTCTCGGAGACCAGGCCGTGCAGAAGATCGTAACCGCGATTCACGGCTCCAGGGCGTGGAAAGAAGGTCATAACGCCATCGTCGTAATCTGGGATGAAAACGACTACTCGGTGCAGCCCATCGTCAACCAGGTCGTCGCCATCGTCGACACCAACTACGGTGTGCGCGGCCAGCAAAGTGGGACGTTCTACACTCACTTCTCTCTGCTCCGCACCATCGAAGGAGGTCTTAAGCTGCCCTGCCTTAACCATGCCTGCGACACCACCACCAACACCATGTCCGATCTGTTCGGAGATCACCGGTAGCGGCAGGCGCTACTGCATCTGAGAAAACGTTCGCCACAGAGGCCAGTCTTGGACTGGCCTCTTGGTTTTTTGGGCAAGCTTTTTTTAGAGTTACAGTCAAGGCGGGCA
>Ga0307478_10000713_pt1 | contig 32545 bp, 34 predicted proteins | sample atmos_gasesECM4C_2_FD_203713 | JGI IMG/M metagenome (GOLD analysis project Ga0307478, IMG submission 203713) | Hardwood forest soil microbial communities from Morgan-Monroe State Forest, Indiana, United States - atmos_gasesECM4C_05 | ecosystem: Environmental > Terrestrial > Soil > Temperate...
CGTCCGACTCGCCGGGAAAGCGCACGTCGTGCAGCGATTTCTTGACTTCGGTTGACATTTGAACTCCTTCCTCTTCGTTGGTGAGCGCGATCGCGCTCCCTAGTAGCTGACGCCGTGCTCGACATAGAACTTGATGAGGGCCGACACTTCGCCCCAGCCAATGGAATTGCCTTCGAACGACTCTCGGCCCTTCGCCGTGGGCGCGAAGCCATGCTCGCGGAGGCGCAGCAGGGTGCCGTCCGCACGCTCCTCGAGATCGAACTCGACCGTGGTCATCGCGTCGGCCGTCTCACCCCAGCGAAAGACGAAGCGCCTCGGCGGAGTCACCTCGACCACGTCGCATTCGCGATCGGCGTTGATGTCGCGTTCCGGTCCCCAACCGCGCCAGCGGAGGGTGAGCTTTCCACCCGGTCGAAGGTCGATGTCGCTACCGCGCGTCCCCCACCAGGCATCCATCGCCTGCGCGGTCGTCAACGCCGCCCAGACCTTCGCGCGAGGCGCGCGGATGAACACGCTCTGACGGATCTCGGAGACTGGTTCGCTCACTCTTGCTCCTCGACAAACTGCTTGAGCTTCACCAGGCGCTGCTCCCAACGTGCCGAAAGCGTCGTGAGCCATTCGCTCGCCGCGTCGAGCGGCGCGGTGTCGAGACGGTAGCGCACCTCGCGTCCGCGGCGCTGCTTTCGGACCATCCCGGCGTCCGCGAGTGCGCCAAGGTGCTTCACGACCGCTTGACGGGTCAGCGGGAACCTCGCGGCGAGCCCGGTCGCGGACCTCGGCCCCGTTGCAAGACGCTCGAGCAGCCGTCGGCGGGTTGGATCCGCGAGCGCAACGAATACCGCGTCATTCATGTGCAACTAGACAGTTGCACATGGGCGCCTTGCGTGTCAAATATCCGTTATTAACAGTGCTGACGTCAAACGCCTGCCCTTTCGGGCAAATGGCCATTCCCCAACGGATGCGCCACCGCCTCTTACGACCGGACGACCTACGGCGCACCCTTACCCATAGCGTTGCGTTCCCATCAGAAGCAGGACCGAGACGACCGGCTCCCGGGCTCCGCCACGTCATCATCGAACCACCAGCACGGGCGCAGCCTGCTCGAGCGAGCGGGTAATGCCGCGATCACCCAGGCCATGCAAGGCAACGCCCCGCTCGCGGTGCAACGCGAGTTGGCGTCGCTCGATCCGCGGCTAATCCCCGCGGACCAGTTGGAGCACGCGCTGAAGCCGTCGGTTGACCCACTGCCGCAGGCCAAGAGGAAGATCCTGGCCTGGCTCGAACCGCAGCGAGACGAGATCGAGAACCGGGCGTTGTTTACCGGAGCCGGCTTCAGCCCCGAGCGGGCCATCTCGATGCCCGAACTGGTCGCCATGGTCCGCGAGCATCTGCCCGAGGCGCTGCAGATCACGCCGGCGCAGGTCGCCGCGGTGATCAGGGAATGGGCCCACGTGCAGATCCCCGAACACAAGCTGGTCGGAGGTGTGGTCGCCAGCAGCGAGATCGAGGCCGCGGTGCAGAACGCGCTCGGCAAACCGGGAACGATTCATGTCGAGCGCAAGGGAAAGTGGATGGAGGTCACTGCGGGCGGGGTCGAAGCCGGCACCGACAAGGCGACCGTGAGTGCCAACTGGGATGGGAGCATCGGCGCGAGCCTCTCCGACGGTGAATGGGTGAAGGGATCATTTCAGATCTCGCCGGACCGGACCTGGCAAGCGCAGATCGCGATCAAGGCAAGTGCGACGGTTCCAGTCGTCAATCAGATCGCAAATGTCTTCGGTGCTGCGGATCGGTCGGCCCGCGCCGTTGGGCGACGGGTCGATTCCGCCGGCGGAGGCGTTCATGGCGTCTCCGTCGATGTCTTGCGTGAAGGTCTTGGGCCGGTCAAGGATGCGATCGACACGCTGACAAGCGTCACGGATAAAGAAAATCCCGTGAGCGTGGGCCTGACCGCGAGCGGCGACTTCGGCGGCAGCTTCGCCGTTCAAGCGACCGTGACCATCCGCTGGTAGCTCGGGCCTACGTCGTCCTGACCTGCCCTCCAGCGCGCGTGCTAGTGTAGGCGGAGTCCGGCAGCGTCAGGAGGGAATTGGCCGTGATTCCGTGGGGCGGACGACGACTTCGCATTGTCAGCATGGCGGCTGTTCTGGCGGTGGCATTGTTGCCGGCCGGACTGTCGCCAATCGGCGGATGGGCGTCCCATGCGGCAACCGACGGGCCGGGCAGCCTCTCACATTTCGACCTGGCGCGGAAAGACTGCCTGGGTACCGCCCGTAACACCGCTTCGAAGGTCTGGTTCACGGTCGCCAACGGCGTCCTCAGCGACGTCTATTACCCGACGGCCGATAACACGAACGTCGAGACCCTGCAATACATCGTCACGGATGGCGTGACCTTCACCGACCTCCAGGCACGTGACATGACCTACGCCGTCAGCGCGCCCGATTCGCGATCGCTCGTGTGTCGAGTCACCAGCACGGCGAAGAGCGGCCGCTACCAGATCACGACCGACTATCTGACCGATCCCTCGCGCAACACCGTCCTGATGCATAGCAGCTTTGTTCCGCTCAGCGGGACCCTTTCCAACTATCACCTCTACGTCCGCTACGACCCGAGCATCAACGGCAACGGCGGCGGTGGCTCCGCGAACGGTGGGGGAGACACCGGCGTGATCGACACCACGACCGGACACGATGTGCCGGTCGCGTTCGATACCCGCACGACGAGCCAGGCCGCCAACCGAACCTACGCGGTTCCGGTTTACAGCGCGCTCGACGCTTCGACTCCATTCACGCAGGTCAGCAATGGGTTCGCCGGCGCCGGCAGCGATGGCCAGGTGCAACTCGATGCGACCCACGCGCTGGGCGCGAGCTACGACTCAGCGAGTAATGGCAACCTGGTGCAGACCACCCAGGTCGATTTGTCGAGCGGCGGCGATTTTTCGCTCGCCCTCGGCTTTGGCACGACCCAAGGCGACGCGGTCATGGCGGCCGAGGGGACACTCGGCGCCCCGTTCGGCCAGGTCCGCAAGGCCTTCAACGCCGGATGGCACGCCTACGACGCCGGCTTGATCGCTCCGCCCGCGCGAATCGCCGGGTTGACGCCGCCGCAGTGGCGCCAGCTGGTGGACGAGTATTACATGAGCGCCAACGTCGTCAAGGCCAGCGAGGACGAGACCTTCCCGGGCGCGATCGTCGCCAGCCTCGCCTCACCCTGGGGCCAGGCGATCTCTGCCGGCGATCCCAACAATCTCTTCTTCGGCTCGTATCGCGAAGTTTTCGCGCGCGACCTCTATGAAGCCTGGACCGGCCTCATGGTGGACGGCGACCTGCAGACGGCGCGCGACGCCCTCGACTTCCTCTTCAATCGGCAGCAGCTGGCCGACGGATCGATGCCGCGCAACAGCCTGCTGAACGGCAAGGTGGCACCCGATTCCTTCGGAAGCCAGCTCGACGAAGCCGCCTACCCGCTGATCATGGCCAGCCAGCTTGGCATGACCGACGCCACGACCTACCAGAACCACGTCCGTCCGGCGATCGACTTCCTGATCGCGCATGGCCCGGCCTTTGGCGTCGAGCGCTGGGAGGAACAAAGCGGATATTCGCCATCGACCATCGCGGCTGAGGTCGCGGGACTTATCGCCGGTGCGAGCCTCGCCGACGCCAACGGCGACACCCAGACGGCGCGCATCGCGCGCGGCGCGGCCGACGACTGGCAGCGGAGCCTGCCAGGCTGGGCGGTTACCTCAAGTGGGCCGCTCGCGGCCCATCCGTATTACATCCGGCTCTCGAAGAATGGCGATCCAAATTCCGCCTTCGTCTACAACGTCGGCAATGGCGGCCCGAACCTCGACCAGCGATCCGTGATCGACCAGGGATTCCTCGAGATGGTGCGGCTCGGCTTGACGTCTCCCTCGGACCCGACGATCGCGGAGTCGCTGCCGGTCGTCGACGCCACCATCAAGACCGACACGTCGACCGGCGCCGGCTTCCACCGCTACAACGGTGACGGCTACGGCGATCGCTCGAGCGACGGCCGTCCATGGGCGCCGAGCGGTCAGGGGACGGGGCACCTCTGGCCCGTGCTTGGTGGCGAGCGTGGAGAGTACGAGATCGCGAACGGTTCCACTGCATCGGCCCTCATGCGGCTGCAGGCGATGCAGGCTGGCGCATCCGGCGTCGGCCTCATCCCGGAACAGGTCTGGGAAAATCCGGACCTGGCCGCGTCCCCCTTCGGCTCGGACCCGACCACCGCATCGATCGGATTCCGCAATGGCAGCGCCGCCGGCTCGGCATCGCCGCTCACCTGGTCGGCCGCGCAGTACGTCCGCCTGATGCGCGACCTGGCGGCCGGCAGGATCCTCGAGCAGCCCGCCGACACCGCCAATCGATACGTCGCGCACCAGCAGGGGCAGACCTCGCTCACCGTCACGTCGCCGGCGAATAATTCGGCGGTCGCCGGTACGACGCCGACCGCGACGGTGACGGTCACCGGCACCTCGGTCGCGGGGAACACGATCGACGTTGCGGCCACCAACCCCGACATGAACAGTCAGACAACGACGGCCAGCACGACGACACAGCCGGACGGCAGCTTCAGCGTGCAGATGCAGGTGAGCGGCGGGACCACGGTGCTGAACGTGGTCGCGACCAGTCCGACGGGCGCCACGGCGCATGCGCAGGTTAGCGTCGTCTACGACTTCACCCCCGGCAACCTGATCCTCGACGTCACTGACCCCAGCCTCGATGACAACGGCCCCGGCAACTATGCGTATCCGACCTCCGGCGACTTCCACGCCGGTGCGTTCGATATCCAGGAGTTCCGCGTCATCGAAAGCCCCGATGGCGCGACCACGACCTTCAAGCTGAAGGTGCGCGATCTCTCGCCGACGTTCGGCAGCCCGCTCGGCGCGCAGCTGGTCGACGTCTACGTCCACGATCCAGGTGCCGCGACCACGTCGACGGCGGCGTCCTTCTCGCAACGCAACTATGCGATCGCGGCCGGGTCGGCCTGGAGTCGGCTGGTCGAGGTCCAGGGATTTGGCCAGCGCTACATCGATGCCAATGGCAACACGCTGGGAACCGTGAACATCAGCGCCAACGCGATCTCACGGTTCATCACCTTCAGTATCCCGACCTCGAGCCTTGGTGGGACGCCGGCCTCCGGCTGGGGATTCACGGTGGTGCTCACCGGCCAGGACGGCTTCAGTTCGGACCAGGCGCGCAGTTTCGCGCCGACGCCGCAGCCCTTCCAGTTCGGCGTCTGCGCGACGGCCAGTACCGATCCGCACTGCACGGTCGATCCAAACACGGTGCCGAAGGCGATGGACGTGATCACGCCGGCGGGCGTGCTGCAGTCAGACGAGCTGGACTACACGCGCCGCAATCCGGTCATCCTGCAGGACGTGACGATCCCCTAGCGACTCAGCGAATGCCGTCCCAGAGCCGGCGCTCCTGGGCGGCCGGGTCGATCACGACGGTCCCGCCCGTCCCGTCGAAGCGCATCACCGTCCGCTCGCTTGGACCATACGCCGACCAGCCGGGCGTGCCACTGCTGGCGAACGCGACCCAGGCGCGGTGCATCGCATCCGCCAGCGCCTGCGGCGGCTCGTTGCCGGCCAGGGTCATCGCGCCATCGCGTCCGAGATTGTCGAAGACGAATCCGATCTCCAACGCGTGAACCGCGCCGAACCGGCCCTCGAAGAGGGGAGAGCGCCAGGCGAACTCATACACGTAGGGCGATCCGCCGTTCCCCGCGTGCGCCTCGGCCAGCCGGATGGCCGGAATGCGGAAGAACCAGTCGGTGATCAGCGCGCCGAGCAGGTCGCCGGGTGATGCCTGCGGTCGGGATGTGCGGTACACCGCTATTGCGTGCTCGATGTCGAGGCCCATGACGCGGGCTGTCGCCACCAGGCGGTCATCGGTGACACGGTCGATGGCGCCGCCGGGCACGAGGAAAAAGCGCCACTCTTCCGAAGTCGTGCCGAGCATCAGATCGACGCCTGCACTTGCGCCGGCGACGATGCGCTCGATCGGCCGCGCCGGCACAACTTCGCCGTCGACGACGGGTTCGAACATCATTCCATTGCCCGCCACCTCTCCCCAGCGCGCCGGGTCCGGCCGAATGGCGAGCTCGATCGCTAACTCGGCCTGCGCCGCCACGAGTCGCTCGAGAGAAACTGCCGCGATCGCCGTCATCGTCGGCGGCACTCCAAGCTTCTCGGCGAGGTTGCGCCCGATCATCTGGGCGGTTGCCTCGGAGCTGGTGTGCTGGGCCGCCCCACTTTGCGCGATCGCTCGCCGGAACAGCCCTTTCGTGCGCGGCATCGAGAGCAGGGTGGCGACGCTGAACGCACCTGCCGACTCGCCAAAGATCGTGATCTTCGCCGGATCCCCGCCAAAGGCCTGGATGTTCTCCTGCACCCATTCCAGCGCGGCAACCTGGTCGAGCAGCCCTCGGTTCGCGATCCCTTCCCCCAGATACAGAAAGCCGTCCGCCCCCAGCCGGTAGTTGATCGTCACGCAGACGACGCCGTCGCGCGCGAACCGGCCGCCGTCGTAGGTTGCGATCGCACCCGAGCCACGCAGGAATGCGCCACCGTAAATCCACACCATGACGGGGAGACCGTGGCGGCCCGGGTCTGGCGTCCACACGTTGAGGTTGAGGCAGTCCTCTCCGCTAACGCCCTGATCACCAAGCAGCCGGTCGAAGGGCGGCGGGTAGGCTGGTTGTGGTGGTACGGCGCCATACGCGAGCGCATCGCGCACGCCGTCCCACGACTGCGGCGGTCGTGGGGGTTGAAATCGATTCGGTCCGAACGGTGGCGCGGCGTAGGGGATGCCCTTGAACGCCGCGACGCCATCGGTGACCTGGCCGCGGACCTGGCCGTGTCGGGTGGTGACGACAAGATTGCCGGCCGCGATGCTCATGACCACTCCTTCATACGGTCGGTCCGCCGGTGGCGTAGATCGTCTGGCCGGTCACGAAGCCGGCATCGTCGCTACAGAGGAAGGTGATGACGCCGGCAATGTCAGTTGGCTGGCCGATGCGCCGTAACGCGATCCGTTCGGCAGCCGCCTTTTTCAAATCGGCGTAGTCGATCCCGGTGCGCTCCGCGACCGCCTGCGTCATGCGCGTCTCGATGAACCCGGGGGCGACCGCGTTGACGTTGATGTTGAATGGGCCCAGCTCGATCGCGAGCGTCCTCGCGATCCCCTGGATGCCGGCCTTCGCCGCGGAATAATTCACCTGCCCGCGGTTGCCCAGTGCCGAGTTGGATGACAGGAACACCATCTTGCCCCGCCGCGCCGGCACCATCACCCGCTGCGCCGCCTGGGCGCAGAGGAACGTTCCCTTCAGATGGGTGTCGATCACGAGGTCCCAGTCGGTGTCCGCCATCTTGTGGATCAAGTTGTCTCGCAGGATGCCCGCGCAGGTGACGAGGATGTCGAGCCCTCCGTACTCCTTGACCGCGCGATTTACGAGCGCCTCCACCGCGGCGCGCTCCGTCACGTCGCAGGCGATCGCCAGCGCCAATCGTCCCTGGCTCCGGATCTGCGCCGCCACCGCTTCCGCCGGTTCGAGATCGAGGTCCGAGATCACGACGATCGCGCCCTCGTCCGCGAATCGCATGGCCGTGGCGGCGCCGATCCCGCGTCCGCCACCGGTCACCAGCGCGGTGCGACCCTCGAATCGTCCACTCATGAGATTTGCACCTCCGCTTCGCCGACGGTCACCCGTTCGGCTCGTTGATTCTCCGCCCACACCTCGAGCAGAAGTTGCCGTCCCGCGTTGCCCACGGTCTGCTCCTTGACGCGCCCGCGGCAGGTCAGGGTGTCACCCGGCCGGACCATTTCGACAAAACGAACCGAGAGCCGTCGAATCGATTCCGGCCCGGCCAGCCAGCAGAGGTACTCGCCCAGGAACGCCATGCTCAGCATGCCGTGCGCGATCACGCCCTCGAGCCCGACGCGGCGCGCCGTCTCGTCGTCGGTGTGGATCAGGTTGTAGTCGCCCGAGGCGCCGGCATACTTGACCAGCTGCAGCTTGGTAATCGGGGTCTTGCGAAGGTCCGGCAGGACGCTCCCACCTTCGAGTTCTTGCTCCGATCGTGCCGCGAGTACCGGACCGATCATCGCAGGATGGCGGTAGTCGTTCCGGTAAACACGGCGCTCCCCGACTCGTCCCGCCCTTCCAGCGCCAGGATTAGAAAGGTCATCTCGCCGAGGCGGCCCTTACGCTGATAGATGTCGGCCACTCGGAGCCGGCAGCGCACACGGTCGCCCGCTCGGAGCGGCCGCTCGTACCGGTACTCCTGGGCGCCGTGTAGCACGCGCGCCAGGTCGAAGGTCAGTCCGGGGATCGTCATCCGAAACGTCGTCGGGAAGGTGGGCGGCGCGACCTCGCCGCGCAGGCATTCGGGCGTTTGCTCCTGCACGGCTTCGGCGAATTTTCGGATGGCGCCTCGCTCCACCTCGAAGAGGACCTCCTCGGACTCGCGTCCGATCAGGTCGCGGCTCAGGGCCGGGGGCTGATCCATGACCGGTCCAGGGTTTTGATGTCACGGCCGCCAATCAGGGCGAGCGTCAAATCGATCTCCGCTGTCAGGTTTCGGATCACGCGTTCGACGCCGGCCTGCCCCGCGACCGCGAGCCCGTAGACGTAGGGCCGCCCCAAGAGCAGGGCGTCGGCGCCCAGGGCGATCGCCTTGATGACGTCGGCCCCACGCCGGATTCCGCTATCCATCAGGACTACCGCGTTGTCGCCGAGCGCATCCCGCACCTCCACCAGCGCATCGAGCGCCGCGACCGCCCCATCCACCTGCCGGCCGCCGTGGTTGGAAACGATCACGCCCTGAAAGCCGGCGTCCAGCACGCGGCGAGCGTCGTCGGCGCGCAGCACGCCCTTGGCCAGCAGCGGCAGACGGGTGCGCTCGCGTAGCCACTTCAGGTCATCCCAGCGCAGGCCGAGATTGGAGAACATCGAGACCATGGCCGCCCCGGCGCCGCGCGGGTCCTGTTCTGGCGAGACCGACAGTCGCGAGCGGAAGACGGGGTCGCTGGTGAACTGGCCGATCCCCTCGCCGAGGATGAATGGCAGGTACCGGTTGTCTAGATCGCGAACGCGCCAGCCCAGTTGCAGCGTGTCCAGCGTCAGCACGATGGCCGCATAGCCGGCCGCCTCCGCCCGTTGCACCAGGCTGGCCACCACCTCGCGGTCGCTCACCCAGTAGAGCTGATACCAGCGCGGCGCGCCGCCCATCGCCTGCGCGATCGCCTCCATCGACGCCGAAGCGGCGGTGCTCACCACCCACGGAATACCCGTGGCGGCCGCGGCCCGGCCGACCGCGAGATCCCCCTCCGCTCGGGCGGCCGAGAGGACGCCAACCGGCGCCAGAAAGAACGGCGTCGGCGACGATGTGCCGAGCACGCTGACGTGGAGTTCCCGCTGCCGGTTGCCGGCGAGCATGGCGGGGCGCAGACGCCAGCGCGCGAACGCGTCGCGGTTGGCCTGCATCGTCGACTCGCTGCCGGCGCCGCCGGCGATGTAGTCGAAGGGGCCGGGTTCGAGGGTCGCGCGAGCGCGGGATTCCCACGCATCGGGGTCGAGGGGGAGCCCGTCATCGCTTCCGGCGTAGATCTCGGCCTGCGTCGCGGGCCCAATCGGAAACGACATTTCCGCCACCACTCAGTCGGCGACCGGCTTGGCCGGACCACGCCGAGCACGCTGAGGCGCGGCGCGCAGATCGATCGTGATGTTCGTCGCGCGGCAGCTGGCCAGCAGCGTGCCTTCGCCGTCGTGGAGTTCAGCCGCAGCGAAGGTGACCCTTCGCGTCTTGCGCACCACCCAGCCGGTCGCGCGAATGCGTCCCAGGCGGGTCGGCCGGTAGAACTCCGTCCGAAGGTCGGCGGTGAGGTAGACCTCGTCGTGGTCGAGCAGGCTCCAGGTCGCGCTGCCCATGGCACTATCGAGGATGGCGGTCACCATGCCGCCGTGGACGATCCAGCCGTCGCCAGCCGGAAACGCCTGATCGGTATTGGGCTCCCACTCGAGCACGGCGCGGCCGGCCTCGAGCTCCGCTCGCCGCCAACCGAGCGCATTCCAGATGCCCGGCTCGCCTGGGGCCGGCTGCTGCCAAGAATCCATCTCGGCGAACCGCTCGCCGGGACGAAAGGCCGTGCCGGCCGAGGTCATGTCGAGGTCCGGGTCCGTTCCTGTTCGACAAGGACCCGGCGCAGGATCTTCCCCGACGGGCTCTTCGGAATCGCACTCACGACCTCGAGCTGCCGGATCTTCTTGTACGGGGCCACCTGCTGGTTGACGAACGTCATCAGCTCGTCCGGGGTCACTGTCCCCTTGAGCACGACCAGCGCTTTCGGGACTTCGCCCGACTCGACATCGGGGCAGGGGATGACCGCGGCGTCGGCCACCGCCGGGTGGGTCAGCAGCAGGCCCTCGAGCTCGGCGGGCGCGACCTGGTACCCCTTGTACTTGATCAGCTCCTTGAGCCGGTCGACCACGCGCAGGTATCCATCCGCGTCGACCGATCCGATGTCGCCGGAGTGGAGCCAACCGTCTGCATCGAGCATGGCCGCGGTCGCCTCAAAGTTGTTGAGGTACCCCGCCATCACCTGCGGTCCGCGGATCCACACTTCACCGAGTTCTCCGGGTCCCAGCTCGGCGCCACTCGACGGATCCATCACTTTGCATTCCGTGTTGGGGATGAGCAAGCCGGCCGAACCGCCGCGGCGCCTCTCCGGATCGACCGGCGTCGTCGATACTACGGGGCTCGTTTCGGTGAGCCCGTATCCCTGCGCCACGAAGCAGTTGAGCCGGTCGCTGCAGGCCTGCTCGACGCTGGCGTCGAGCGGCGCGGCTCCCGAGTTGATCGATTGCAACGCGTGCAAGTCGTACTTCGCCACCAGCGGGTGCTTGGCGAGCGCCAGCACGATCGGCGGGACGACGTTGGCCCGCGTGACCTTGTAGTCCTGCAAGAGCCGGAGGAAGAGTTCGAGGTCGAAGCGCGGCATGGTCACGATGGTGACGCCCTGGTAGAGGCTGATATTGAGCAGCACCGTGAAGCCGTAGATGTGGTAGAAGGGCAGGACCGCGATCGTGACCTCCCCTACGGGTGCCCGGATGACCGCGGAGGTTTGCACGATGTTCGCCACCAGGTTTCGATGGGTGAGCATGACCCCCTTGGGCAGCCCGGTCGTCCCGCTCGAGTAGGGCAGCGCCACCAGGTCTTTGCCGGGATCGATCGCCACCGCCGGGACGGCGCCGTCGCCATTCATCAAGGCGGCGAAGGGCGTGAACCCCGCCGCCTCGCCGAAGACAAACACTTCTTTCACCGGGGACTGGCGGGTCGCCTCGAGCGCCGGCTCGCGGAGTTCGGGGATCGTGACCAGGTACGTGGCCCCCGCGTTTTTGAGCTGGAGCGCGAGCTCGCGTGGCGTCGACAGCGGATTGGCGGTCGTGGCGATCCCGCCGAGCGTGGCGACGGCATGTAAGGCCACCGCGTATTCGAGCACGTTCGGGCTGTAGATGGCGAAGACGTCGCCTTTTCGGAAGCCACGGCGCGCGAGGTTGGCGGCGACCTGGCGGACGGCCGTGGCAAGCTCCGCGTAGGTGAGAGTGCGCCCGGTCGGCCCATCGATCAGCGCCTTTTTGTTCCCCAGCGCGGCGGCGCCCTCGAGCACGAATGCCGGCAACGAGACGTCCGGGATGTCGACGTCCGGGTAGCTACTGCGGAAGATCACGTGCACCCCATGGTCAGCCCCACGATCCAATCTTCGCGTGTCCCTTCAGCAGGTTGCGCGCGATCGACCGGCGCTGGATCTCGTCGGTTCCTTCGTAGATGCGGTAGACGCGAACGTCCCGCATTACGCGCTCGATCGGCATCTCTTTCGTGTAGCCCGTCCCCCCGTGGATTTGCATGACGCGATCCACGACCCGCCAGATCATGCCGGCGCCTGCCAGTTTGGCGACCGAGGCCTCGTGCCGAGCGTCCCCGCCCTGGTCCACCTTCCAGGCGGCATTGAGCACGAGCCACTTGGCCTGTTCGATCTCGACCGCGCTATCGGCCAGCATCCACTGGATCGCCTGGTACTCGGCGATCGGGCGGCCAAAGGCGATCCGCTGCCGCGAATACTCGAGCGCCATCTCGAGCAGCCGCTGCGCCTGGCCGACGGCCCGAGCCGGGATGATGATCCGTCCCTGCCCGATCCAGGCCATGGCGAGCTGGAAGCCCTTTCCGACCTCGCCCAGGACGTTTTCGTCCGGGACGCGGACGTTGTCGAAGGTAATCTCCGCCGGCCGCCACGCGCCCATCGTCTGGATGGGATCGCTGCGCCACCCCATCGCCCGGTCGACGAGGAAGGCGGTGACGCCACCCTGAGAACCCTTGCTCTTGTCGGTCACGGCGAAGACGATCGCGAAGTCCGCCTCGAGTCCGTTGGTGATGAAGACCTTGCGCCCGTTGAGCACCCAGCATTCGCCGTCGTGGATCGCCGGCATCTGGATGTTGGTCGCGTCCGAGCCGGTGTCGGGCTCGGTCAGCGCAAAGCAACTGGTTCGATCGCCTTCGATGGTGGGGATGAGGTAGCGCTGTTTTTGCTCGGCGTTGCCCATATAGAGGATGTTGTCGGCGTAGCCGCCGAAGGAGAAGGGGAGCAATGCTTTCGACGTTTCCATGCTGATCAGCGCGGTCATCAGCATGCCGAGGTTCGCACCGCCGTATTCTTCCGGCGTCAGCAGGCCCCAGAGCCCAGCCGCTTTCGCCTTTTGCTGAAGCCGGCGGACGTCGGTGGGCTCAAGCAACGTCTTCCCTTCGAGTTCGGCTCGCTGCGCGGGCGCCTCCAGCGGCAACAACTCTCGCGTCACGAACTCGCGAACCGTCCCCAGGATCATGCGCTGCTCGTTGTTCAGCCCGAAGTCCATCTACGGTTCCCTCTTACTATCTCCCCGCTTTTTCACACCGGAGCGGGGCCCCTTTTTAATTTTCCCTAACGATCGTTCGGTCGCTTCTGTGGTTATTATCTGACAGAAGGGAAACTCGTGGAGAATCTCGAGCGCAAAGACCCGGCGGTCAACCGCGTCCGGGTCGGCCAGGTGCTGAAAACGGCGACGCGCCTCTTCACCGAGCGGGGATACGAGGCGGCGAGCATTCGCGACCTCGCCGCCGAGCTGGCGATCCGACCGTCATCCCTGTACCACCACTTTCCGGCGAAGCAGGACATCCTGTTTACGATCTGCTTCGAGATGCAGCGGGACTTCAACGCCCAGGTGCTCCCGGCGCTCTCTTCCGGAACGCCCGAGGAGGCGATCCGACGCACGATCCGCGAGCACATCCGGTTCAGCCAGCACCGCAAGGGCGAAGTCCTGGTCAACATCCGAGAGCGGCGAAGCCTTCCGCCGCGCCTGCTGGCGCGCGTCAACGCGCTGCGCCGCGAGTACCGTGACGCCGTCGCAGGGGTCATCGCGGAGGGACGCCGCCAGGGCGTGTTTCACGTGCGGGAGCCGCGGCTGGCGGCGATGGCGATTCTCGACATGGCGAATGGCCAGGCGATCTGGTTCAAGCCGCGCGATCAAGCCGACCTGGAGCGGCTGGCCGGCGAGTACGCGCAGGCGGCCGTCGCGCTCTTGCGGGGTGGGACGTGACGCCGCCGGCAGCCCCGACCCTGGATGTTGCTGGGCTGGTGGTGCGCTTCGGTGGCATCGTCGCGCTCGACGAGGTGGCGTTGCGCATCGAGCCCGGCGAGGTTGTCGGCATCATCGGGCCCAATGGGGCCGGGAAGACGACCCTCTTCAACGCCATCTGCGGGTTCGTCCGCCCGCACGCCGGCCGGATCGATTACCGTGGCGAACCGCTGCTCGGCACCGCGCCTCACCGGCTGGCTCGGTTGGGCATTGCCCGCACGCTGCAGGGCCTCGGCCTGTGGCCCGGGCTCACCGTTCAGGAAAATGTGGTCGCCGGGTCGATCCGGCGTCCCGGGTTGCTGCCATCGCTCCTGGCCATGCCGCACGCAGATCGCCTCGAGTCCGAACTGGCCGACCGGGCCCATGACATCCTCGACCGGCTCGGCATCGGGAGCTACGCCGCGGCGTACCCGCGAACGCTGTCGTACGGGGTGCAAAAACGGGTCATCATCGCGCGTGCCCTGATGGCCGCGCCCTCGCTGCTGCTGCTGGACGAGCCCGTCAGCGGACTCTCGGCCCGCGATATCGACGAGCTGGCCGCCTTGATCGCGGAGCTCCGCACCCGGATGAGCGTCGCCGTGGTCGAGCATCACCTGGATTTCGTGATGGCGATCTGCGACCGCGTCGCCGTACTGAACCTGGGCCGGGTGATCGCAGCCGGGACACCAAAGGAAATTCGGGACGATCCCCAGGTGGCGACGGCGTATCTCGGTGAGGATGTCACGCCGGAGGCGTCGTCCGATGCTTGAGATCGTCGACCTGACCGTCGCCTACGGTCCGGTGACGGCGCTCCAGGGCGTTTCGCTCACGGTCGCCGACTCGTCGATCACCGCGGTCCTCGGCGCCAACGGGGCCGGCAAGACCACCCTCGTCCGCACCATCTCCGGGCTGGTGCGACCGCGGAGCGGATCGGTGCGACTCGATGGTCGCGACATTACTCGCCTTGCCCCTGAAGAGATCGCCCGTTTGGGGGTCGCCCATGTCCCCCAGGGCCAGGCCGTGCTCGCCGAGCTGACCGTCGATGAAAACCTCCGCCTTGGCGGTCTCTGGCGGCGGGATCCGAGCGGCCAGCGCCGGGCGCTGGCCGAGGCTTACGAACTGTTTCCGCCGCTGGCAGCCCGGCGGCATCTCGCGGCCTTCAGCCTCTCGGGGGGCGAGCGGCAGATGCTGGTCATCGGCCGTGCGCTGGTCGCGCGCTCGCGCGTGCTCCTCCTCGACGAGCCGTCCCTCGGACTGGCGCGCCTGGTGCTCGTCCAGATCATGGCCCGGATCAAGACCATGGTCCTCGAGCGCGGACTGACCGTTCTGCTGATCGAGCAGAACGCGAAGAGCGCCTTGTCGGTGGCCGACGAGGCCATGGTGCTCCACCTGGGAAAGGTCGTGGCCCAGGGACGAGCCCACCAGCTGTTGAACGAGGAGGGCCTGCGGCATGCCTACCTGGGTTTCTAAGTCGTGAGCCGCTTTTTCGTCCTGACGTTGAATGGTCTGACCCAGGGCGCGATCTACGCCGCCATGGCGCTCGCACTCGTCCTGATCTGGCGCGCCACCAAGGTCGTCAATTTCGCGCAGGGCGCGATGGCGATGTTCACCACCTACCTCGCGCTGTTCGCCATCGACCACGGTGCGCCCTACTGGCTGGGCTTCGCCGTCGCCCTGCTGAGCGGACTGTTGCTGGGCGCGATCGTCGAGCGCGTGATCGTGCGTCCCGTCGAGTCCGCGCCCCCGCTGAACGTCGTCATCCTGACGCTCGGGCTGCTGCTCTTTTTCGAAGCGCTCGCCCCGATGCTCTTCGGTGGCCAGATCCGGTCGTTCCCTCCGGCCTTCTCGTTTGTCGGGCTGCGCATCGGAAACTCGCAGGTCGCCTTCTCACCGTTCGACGCCTTCACGCTTGGCAGTGTCGTCGCCGTCATGCTCCTGCTGCTGCTGCTCTTTCAACGGACCAACCTGGGTCTGCGCATGCGCGCCGCGGCATTCAATCCCGAAGTCTCCCGGCTGCTCGGGATCCGGGTCGGCCGCATGCTCACGCTGGGATGGGCGCTCGCTTCGCTGGTCGGGGCGCTGGCCGGGGTGCTGATTGCGCCGACGTTCCTGCTGTATCCCACGGTCATGGACCAGGTCCTGGTTTACGGCTTCACCGGGGCGGTCCTCGGCGGACTCGATAGCGCAATGGGGGCGGTCATCGGCGGTCTCGTGATGGGATTTGCCCTGAGCTATGTCGGTGGCTACCTTGGTTCCGACCTCGAAACCGTCGGGGCGCTGGTGATTCTCATCGCCGTGTTGATGGTCAGGCCGCGCGGCCTTTTCTCGCTGCAGCGGCTTCGAGAGGTCTGAGATGGTGGCCGCGAGTTTGCGTCTTGGCCGTCTTACCCGCCCAACCCTCAGTCGACACCTGCTCCTCGCCCTGGTCGCGGCCGTGGTGCTGCTGGCGATCAGTGCGCAGATTGGCGCCTACGACGACTACAACCTGACGGCGGTCGCCATCTTCGCCGTCGCCGCGGCCGGGCTCACTCTCCTGACCGGGCTGAACGGGCAGTTGTCGCTCGGCCACGGCGCCTTGATGGCCGTCGGCGCCTACACCGCCTCCTTGCTGCTCAAGGATCACCAGTTTCCCGTCGTCGTCGTGCTGGTGCTCGCGGTCGTGACGACGGGAATCATTGGCGTCGTGTTCGGATACGCCGCGGCCCGCTTGCGAGGTCCGTACCTGGCCGGCGCGACGCTCGCGTTGGCCGTCGGCCTCCCGCAGCTGGCGACCCGCTACAAGAGCGTCTTCGGCGGCGACGCAGGTCTGACCATCCCGCCGACGGCGCCGCCTGCGTGGCTGGGTGCCGACTTCCCGCCGGAGCGCTGGTTAGCCTGGATCGCGCTCGCCGCCGCCGTGGTGACGATGGTGCTGCTGGCCAACCTGCTCCACAGCTCGATTGGCCGCACCTTCATCGCCGTCCGCGACCATGAAGCCGCCGCTGCCCTCGCCGGCATCGACGTCGCACGGACCCAGGTGCTGGCGTTCGTCATCAGCGCGTCGTGTGCCGGGCTGGCGGGGGCCCTGTTTGGCTACTGGTCGGGGATCACCGCGCCCGCCGGGTTCGGCCTGGGCCTTTCCCTACAGCTGATCACCGCCATCGTCATCGGCGGGTTGGGCAGCCTGGCCGGCGCCGTGTGGGGCTCGATCGTCCTGGTCTTCGTCCCGGCGCTCACCAGTGGCATGGCGAGCAGCTTGAACATTCCGAGCTCCGTCGCCAACAACCTGCCGCTCGCGATTTACGGCGCCATCCTTGTAATTGCCATGCTCGTAGCGCCCCACGGCATCCAGGGCGCGCTGAAAAGGCTGCTCGCCCTGGCGAGGGCTCGTTGGGGTCATAGCTCGGCGAGTGGGAAGAAGGGGGTGATGGATTGGGACGATCCGGCACCAGATCCGTAGTCGCCGGTAGCGCACGACCCGTATAAAGGAGGGAGGTTCATTGAAGAGTCCACTGAGAGCGATCGCGATCGTTTGTTGCACGGTGTTGCTCGCGGCCTGCGGCACGTCGACCGCGGACAACTCCGGAACCAATACCGCGTCCGCGCCCGGCATCACGGCGTCGACGATCACGATTGGGAGCACGCAACCCCTGACCGGGCCGGCGGCGCCGGGCTATTCGGAGATTGCCCCCGCCTCGAACGCCTACTTCACCTACCTGAACGAGCACGGTGGCGTCTTCGGGCGGAATATCGTCTACCAGTACCTCGACGACGGCTACAACCCGACCATCACCGCCAGCCAGACGCGCAAGCTGATCCTGGAGACGAAGGTCTTCGCCATGTTCAGCGCGCTCGGCACGCCGACGCACCTGGCGGTCATCGACTACATCAACTCCGAAAAGGTGCCTGATGTCTTCGTTTCCAGCGGCTGCAACTGCTGGAACGACGTCTCGAAGTATCCCAACACCTTCGGCTTTCAGCCCGACTACACCATCGAGGGCAAGATCCTCGGCCAGTACATCAAGCAAAACCTCAGTGGAAAGAAGGTCGGGTATTTTTACCAGAACGACGAGTTCGGTCTCGACGGCGTCAAGGGCCTCGATGATCAGCTCGGCGCGTCGTCCGTCCCGAGCGCCGCGCGGCAGTATTATTCCCCGGGCCCCACGACCGTTGCGGCGCAGATCTCAGCCCTCCAAGCCTCTGGCGCGCAGGTCGTCGCCTCCTTTACCATTCCGGCCTACACCGCGCTGGCGCTGCTGACGGCGGCCAAGCTGGGTTACCATCCGACCTGGGTCGTGAGCAACGTTGGCTCCGACATCACCACCCTGACCGGCCTGTTGAAAACGTTCTCCAAGGGCGCGGTCGGGGGCCAGCTGCTGGGCGGCATGGTCACCGATACCTACCTGCCGCTCGTCGGCGACACCTCGAACCCATGGATCACCCTGTTCAAGCGCATCCATGACACGATCCGCCCGGACCTGCCCTGGGATGGCAACGTTCTGTACGGCGAGGTGCAGGCCTACACGCTGGTGCAGGCGCTGAAGGCGGCGGGCCGCAATCCGACCCGGGCCAGCTTCGTCAAGTCGCTCGAGTCGTCAAAGCTGACCGGCGGACCCGGTCTGGTGCCGTTCGGTTTTGCGTCCGATAACCATCTCGGCTACCTGGGGGTGCAGGTGGCCACCATCGGGGCAGACGGTACGGAGACCACGACGGGTCCCGTGTACACCTCCTCGGATTCAGGGCCGATCACCCAGTACAGCGGATCGGCATCGACTCCTCCGACCAGCGGTATTCCGTAGTCGCGGCATCGCGGGTGAGGGCCGCCGGCGTCGGCGGCCCCTACCGCTCCTTTAGGATCCGGGCGCGTAAGCGGCGCATGCCGCGGAGCCAGCGCTCGTAGTCGGTGGCCTTGCGCTGGAAGAACTCGCCCACCTCCGGATGCGGCAGGATGAGAAAGCGCTCGTCGCGAATGCCTGCGACCACCGCGTCGGCGACCTGCGCGGGCTCCAGCGCGCCCGCAGTCAAAAAATTGCGCTCGCCCTCCTGGGTCAGCATCGCGGTCCGCACCCCCTGCGGGCACAGCGCCGAAACCCGAATGCCCTGGTCGTGGTAGGCGATCGCCATCCATTCGAAAAAGGAGAGTCCGGCCGCTTTCGTGACGGCGTAGGGCGCCGCCAGGATGTGATTGAGCAGGGCGGCCGCCGAGATGGTACCGACGATGTAGCCTTCGCCGCGCTCGAGCATCCCGGGAAGCAGGGCGCGCGCGGCGTAGACGTGCGCCATCACGTGCACCTCCCAACTCGTTGCCAGGCGTTGTCGGTAGCCTCCGGGCCGCCGCCAAACGCGACGCCGGCGTTGGAGCAGTAGATATCGATGCGGCCGTGTGCCGAAACGGTTTCACCAACCAGGCTCGCCACGTCGGCCTCCACCGTGACATCCGCGCGCACGGCCGTGCCTCCGATCTGCGCGGCGACCGTCTCGGCGGCCTCGCGGTCGATGTCGGAGACCACCACGTGCCGGGCGCCATCCGCCGCGAAACGCCGGCAGAGCGCGCCGCCGATGCCACCCCCGCCGCCGGTCACGACCACGACGCGATCTCGAATTTCCACCGCTAGCCCAGCACGCTCACGCCCTGGTCGATGAACCCCAGGATGATGTCGGTTCGTTGTTCGTAGCTCGGGTCGGGCCGCTTGCCACGCCGGTGCAGCATCAGGTTGTAGCCGAAGATGGCCGCGTATTTGTACAAGGTGAGGGCCCGATACCAGCGATAGTCGTCAGGGTCGGCGCCGTACATTTCGCCGACGGCGTCGGCAGGGACATGCGACAGGCTGATGCAGCACACGTCGAGCAGCGGCTGGCCAAGCTGTGCAATCTCCCAGTCGACTATGGCGACCACCCGTCCGCCCTTGAAGAGCATGTTGCTCAGGTGGTAATCACCGTGGACGAGAACCGGTGGCCCTGGACGTGGTTGCTGCTCGGCGAGCAGCTGCGCGAGCCGGGGTGCTTGTCCGGTGAGCTCCGCGGGGGCCCGGTCCATCAACCATGTCCAGCGCGCGACCTCACCCTCGAGCGGCATCGGATCTTCACCGCCGATGCCGGTGTTCGCGATCGGCACCGCCTGCAACCGCCGCAGGACATCGACGGCGGAGGCCGCCAGCTGGAGCGGATTGCTCCCGGCGTCGATCGCCCTCTCGACGCGGTCGCCATCGACTGCCTGCATTAGGACGAACGGCCGTCCGTCGACGACCGGGTCTTGCGAAGTTGCCACGATCGCGGGTACTGGCAGACCCTGGGCGTGCAGCGCCGCCATGATCCTGGCCTGGCGAGGAATATCCGCCGGACCGGCGATGCGCGCGCCCGGCGGCGGAAGCCGAAGGACCCCGCGATGGCCGTCGAGCTCGACCCAGTAGGTGAAGCCGGAGTGACCCTCGGGAATGGCACGAATCGCGCGCACCGGCTCCTCGATCTGCGCCGCAAGGTCGTTGCGAATCCGCTCCTCCGCCTCCGTCATGCCATCGGTACGAGGTGGGCGGTGTCGCAAAGCGAACCGGCCATGCGGCGATCGCCCTTGACGCGGACCACGCTGATGCTCGTGAAATCGGGGAAGAGCCGCAGCGTGCCGGGGGCGAGTCCGAGCACGTCGCACAGGAAGGTCAGGATCGCGATCCCGTGCGACACCATCACGATGCGCCCCGCGGGATGCGCAGCCACGGCCGCGTCGACGGCGGCCTGCATGCGCTGGATGACGACATCGTGGCTTTCCTGGAGCTCGACCTTGCCGCCGGGATAGACGGCGCGGACCTCGACCGATTTCAGGCGGTGGGCCAACCGTTCCGCTTGCCGCTGCCCCAGCGGGCTCAGCGGTGGGTCCGACACCAGCTCGCCCGTGTCGTAGACGTCGGCGTGCCGGACCAGCCAGATCTCGGTGACCCCCTCGACGCCGATCAGGTACGCCCGTTGGAGCGAACGGATCGCCGCGACGACGCCGTCAGTATTTGCCAAGCTCGAGCCGGCCGAGCTGGTTGAGATGGACCTCGTCCGGCCCGTCGACGATCCGCACGGTGCGCGCGTACGCATAGGCATGCGCCAGCGGAAAATCGTCGGAGACGCCGGCCGCCCCGTGCGCCTGGATCGCCCAATCGAGAACCGTGCAGAGCATGTTCGGCGCGGCCACCTTGATCATGGCGATCTCGGCCCGCGCCGCCTTGTTGCCGGCGGTGTCCATCTTGTGCGCCGCATTCAGGGTCAGCAGGCGGGCCTGGTCGATCAGGATGCGCGATTGCGCGATCCGCTCCAGCCACACCGACTGCTGCGCGAGCGGCTTGCCAAACGCCACCCGGCTCGTGACCCGTTTGCACATGAGTTCGAGCGCGACTTCCGCGACGCCGATCAGTCGCATGCAGTGGTGGATTCGGCCCGGGCCAAGGCGTGCCTGCGCGATCTCGAAGCCGCGTCCTTCGCCCAGCAGCATGTTGGCGGCCGGTACCCGAACGTCGACGAAGTCAACCTCGGCGTGACCGTGGGGCGCGTCATCGAAACCGAACACGGTCAGCGGTCGCAAGATCTTCACGCCGGGGGTGTCGCGGGGCACGAGCACCATCGATTGCTGCCGGTGACGATCCGGATTCTCCGGGTCCGTCTTGCCCATGAAGATGAAGAGCTGGCAGCGTGGATCCATCGCCCCCGACGTCCACCACTTGCGGCCGTTGATCACGAGCTCCTCGCCATCGCGAACGATGCGGCTCTTGATGTTGGTCGCGTCCGAGGAGGCGACGTCGGGTTCCGTCATCGCGAATCCGGAACGGATCTCTCCATTCAGCAGCGGACGCAGCCATCGATCCTTCTGTTCCGGCGTCCCGAAGCGGTCGAGGATCTCCATGTTCCCGGTATCCGGGGCCGAGCAGTTGAAGACCTGGGGGGCCCAGGGGACGCGGCCCATGATTTCGCAGAGGGGCGCGTATTCCAGGTTGGTGAGCCCGGCGCCAAGGTCCGACTCGGGCAGGAAGAGGTTCCACAACCCCGCCGACCGGGCCCTGGACTTCAGTTCGTCGACGACCGGCGGCGGGCTCCAGTGATCGCCGGTCTTCGCCTGGTCTCGATAGGTTGGCTCGTTTGGATAGATGAACTCGGCCATGAAATCCTCCAGCTTTTGCTGGAGCGCTTTCACCTTCGGCGAGTGGTCGAAGTCCATCCCAACGGATAGTATCTGGCCATGCCGGACTTCGACCTGACCGATCGCGTGGCGATCGTGACGGGCGGAAGCCGTGGCATTGGCGAGGCCACCGCCCAGGCGCTTGCGGAGCAGGGTGCAAGGGTCGTCATTTCCAGCCGGAAGCTCGAGGGCCTCCAGTCGGCCGCGGATCGGATCAATGCGCGCCACGACGGCGCCGTCACGCCCATCGTCGCTCACGTGGGTCGACCCGAGGATTCGCAGCGGCTTGTCGACAAGGTGATGGAGCGCTTCGGCCGCATCGACATCCTGGTGAACAACGCCGGGACCAACCCGCACTTCGGCCCGGTCCTCGACGTCGAGCTCAGCGCCTGGGATAAGACCTTCGAGGTCAACCTGCGGGGGCCGCTCGTGCTCACCAAATACGTTGTCGACGCCTGGATGCGGGCGCACGGCGGGGCCATCGTCAATGTGGCCAGCATCGCGGGGCTGCGGGCCGAGTTTGGGCTTGGCCCTTACGGGGTCACCAAGGCGGCGCTCATCATGTTGACCCGTTATCTCGCCACCGAGCTCGGGACGGCGGGCATCCGCGTCAACGCCGTCGCCCCCAGCATCGTCAAGACGGAATTCGCCGCGGCCCTCTGGGGCAACGAGGAGATCGCTCGGCGTGCCCTCGAACGCAACCCGCTCGGCCGCTTCGCGAGCGCCGACGAAGTGGCGTCGACCATCGCGTTCCTGGTTTCGGACGCGGCATCGTACATCAACGGTGAGGTGCTGCCGATCGACGGCGGCGAATAACCGCACCATGATTCGTGCGGCCGTCCTGACGTCGATCGACTCGCCGCTGGTGATCGAAGACATCGAGCTTCCTGCGCCGGCAGCCGGCGAGGTGCACGTCCGTCTGGCCGCGGCCGGGGTCTGCCACTCCGACCTCTCGCTCGCCAACGGCACGCTTCCACAGGGCGTTCCGGCCGTCCTCGGCCACGAGGCCGCCGGCACGGTCGTGACGGTGGGGCCCGACGTGACCAATGTGGAGCCAGGAGCCAAGGTGCTGTTGAACTGGTCGCCCTCCTGCGGACGCTGCTGGTTCTGCCTGCACGGCGAACCCTATCTGTGTGATCAGACACCCAAAGCCTGGCGGCGCCGTTACGCACAACGGGCGGATGGGACCGCGCTCTATGCCGGGCTAGGCGTCGCGGCCTTTGGCGAAGAGACGATCGTGCCCAGATCGGCGTTGGTCCCGTTGCCGAACAACGTCAACCTGGAACGGGCGGCACTCCTCGGCTGTGCGATGCTCACCGGCATCGGTGCGGTCACCAATTCGGCTCGCGTCCAGCCGGGCGAGACGGTCGTGGTCTTCGGCACCGGAGGCGTCGGTCTGTCGGTCCTTCAGGGGGCGCGCCTCGCCGGTGCAGAGGTGGTGATCGCGGTCGACATCGCGGCGGATAAGGAAGCGCTGGCCCGGCTCAGCGGTGCGACGGACTTCATCCTCGGCGGCGATCAGGTTGTGAAAAGTGTTTGGGAGCGCACCGGTGGCAGGGGCGCCGACCACGCCTTCGAGGCTGCCGGCAGCGCCGCGACCATCCATCAGGCGTGGTCATCGACGCGCCGAGGGGGTCGGACCACGGTGATCGGCATTGGCGCGAAGGATGAAAAGGTTCAATTTGACCCGCAGGAGATTTTCTATTTCGGCCGCACCCTCACCGGTTGTGTCTTCGGCTCGTCGGACGTGGAGCGCGACCTTCCCGTTCTTCTCGAGCACATGCAAGCCGGTCGGATCCGCCCGGAAGAACTGGTCACCAACCGGATCGGGCTCGAGGACGTTCCAGATGCCCTTGCCCTGATGAGCGCGCGAAAAGGCGGTCGTTCCTTGATCGTCTACGACTAATACCGGTAGAGGCTAAGCAGTTCCCAGGAGACCGAGCGCTTGCGCCATTTGATGACCGGCCTTTCGAGCCGGCACCGGAAAACTCAGCCGTACGACGGCCGCCCCGGTATTGTCGATCAGGTCGTACTTGAGCCACAGCAAACCGCGCTGCCGCTGCGCGCGCAACCCCTCGCGGGCGATCTCGCCAACCAGCTTTTCCTGGGGTCGGCCGGTGATCTCGCTTGCCTCGAGGAACAGCAGTCGGCGATTCGTCAGGACGGTAGGACGCTTCTTCGAGTACGCGACGGCTGTCACGGTGCCGGCCGTCAGGATGGCCGTGATGGCTGCGGTGGCGATCTGCCGCTTGACGGATACCTTGCCAACGGCTGCCACCGTGGCGAGTTCGATGGTTTCACCAGGCTCCAGTAGCGGAGTGGCTGCCTTTCTGATCCGGTCTTGCAGTGCCACGAGGTCACATATATCGGTTATGTCGCTCCCTGTCAAGGGAAACTTCGCCCAGAGTGCTGATCTTGCCTAGAGGAAGGCTGGAGCTGAGGCTAATTGCCAACAAACCCCTCTTGGGGAACCGCCTCGTTTACATCCATGAGATACGGCATGGCTTCCGAACACGCCACCTGGCTGGCGACAAAGGCGCCCGCCCAGTTGGCACGCCGCACCGCGGTCCCGAGGTCGATACCGCGCAGCACACCATGGGTGACCGAGGCCACGAACGCATCCCCGGCGCCAAGTCCGTTGACGACCTCCATCCTAACGGGGGGCACCTCGAGGACTCGATCGCCATCGAAGAGGACCGCACCGTCGCCGCCACGCTTCAGGATCAGGACGCGCGGCCCGGCGGCTCGTAGCGCAGCGATTCCCTGGCGCGGATCGTCGAGCCCGGTGGCCGCCCGAACCTCGTCTTCGTTACCGAGAACGATATCGGCGAGTGGCAGCACGTCCTCAACGGCCGCCGCATAGGCTTTCGCGTTCGGCCAGAAGATCGGCCGGTAATCCAGGTCGAAGATGGCCGTGTGCTGGTGCTGCTCGAGCGCCACCGTGTGCGCGTTGCGGCTCTTCTCGCGAGCCAGACCAGTGCCCGACACGAGCAGGATGGGGGCGTCCGCAACGGCATCGACGTCGAAGTCATCCGCGGTCAGTTCCCAATCCGGACAGGTCGGCATCCGATAGAAGAGCAGCGGGAAACGGTCGGGCGGCCAGATCTCGCAGAAGACAACGGGAGTGTTCAGGGTGTCGTCGATACCGAGCCAGCCGACATCGACCCCTTCGCTCGTCAGGAAGTCGCGGATGAACTCCCCATGGCCATCGTTGCCGACCTTGCTGACGATCGCGGTGCCGACCTGCAGTCGACTGAGTCCGGTGCTGACGTTTCCCGCGAAGCCCCCCACGTAACGGATGTAATTTCGTTGATGGCGCAGCGACGTCCGCAGTTCCGTCGGATAGATGTCGGCGCTGAGGCGGCCCATCACGACCACCTCGGTCGCGCTCATGTCTTCTTCCAGTCCATCAGCCATTCGTGGTCCGGGTCGGTGGTGAAGAGCCATTCGCGTACCGCGCCCGCCATCGCGTTCAGGTAGTAGCAGTCATATCCCGGTGCCGCCGAGACCACGTGGTATCCGCGCGGCACGAGGACGAGGTCGTCGTGGCGCGCGCGGATCGAAACGTTCAGGTCCTTCTTGTCGTAGATGCCCTGGAACGCGAAGCCCTGCTCCGGAGAGAAGCGGTAGTAGTAAAGCTCTTCGAGCGCCCGCTCGACCCCCGCCCTGTCTTCGTCGTGCTTGTGCGGCGGATACGTGGACCAGTGTCCCGCCGGCGTAAGCACCTCGACCAGCAGCAACCGGGTGGCAGGCTCGCGTTCCGAGAGGATCCAGTGGATCCGCCGCTCGGTGACGCCCTTGCCGCGGATTTCGACCCGGACCTCGTCGGGCCGGATCAGTCGTGGGGGCAGCGTCGACTCCGCCGGCGCGGAGACGATCGCGAGATGCAGCGGCGTCCGGGCACGCATCCGATAGGCGGTGCCGGGCGGCAGCAGCAGCGCCCACGGTTTGCCGGCGAACACGTCCTCGCGCTCGCCGACCGCGCCAAACCCATCGACCTCGGCGACACCGCCCAACCAGATCAGCGCGGTCTCTTCGTCGCCGGTTTGCCCAGCAAGTGCGTCGTCGGGTTCGCGGCGGAGGGTCCTGAATGAAAGGTAGGTCCAGCCGGCCGTCTCGGGACGGATGCCTTCGGCGGCGTTACGAACGAGGCCGCCGCCCCCACCCTGCTTTCCCCCGCGAGCGGGGGAGGGTAAAGGAAAGTCGCTCATAGGCCGCGGGCGCGAAGGTAGGCGCGGTTCCGATCCTGGTCGAGCGCGGCCGCATCGGTTGGCGTTCCAGCGACCGGGATCACGTCCTGCTCCACGACCAGCCAGCCGCGGTAGTCGAGGGCGCGCACCGCTTGCAGAATCGCATCGATGTCCAGGTCGCCGGTGCCGAGCCGGCAGAAGGCGCCGCGCCGCCAGACTTCCATCATGCTCGCGCCCTCGCGGATGAGGTCATCGATGACCGACCGGCGGACGTCCTTCAGGTGGATGTGGTTGATGCGTGCGCCCCATTCCGTGATGGCCCGAACGGGATCGCCGCCACCGAGGACCAGGTGGCCGCTATCCAGGCAGAGGCCGATATCGCTGCGCGCCAGCAATTCCTCGATCTCCCACGGTGCTTCGACAAACGTGCCCGCGTGGTGGTGGAAGGTCGGCTCGTAGCCGCGTTCCCGGCAGAGGCGCACCGCGACCTGCAGGTTGGTGGCCAGCCGATCCCAGCCCTCGGGCTCCAGGCCGAGACTATGGTCGGCGTGCGCCCGCCCCGGCGCGCTGCGACGAGCGCCCGAGCCCGCGTCGGCCAGCGTGGGCTTAGGCGCTGGGATGTTGTCGGGCCCTTTCACGGTGTCGAAGAGGTCGAGCATGGTCCGAAGCTCGGCGATGGCGGCGTCCACGCCGGCGGGATCCGAAAATGGCATGGCCACGTAGCCGCCGGACAGGTGGAGTCCGCGCGCCGCCAGCCGCCGGCGCAAGTCGTTCTTGGTCCCGAGGTAGCCGACCGGGCCGAGGTCGATCCCGTCGTAGCCATCGTGCTGCACCGCATTCAGCACGCTGATCGCATCGGGCACGTGGGGATCGATTCCGACCGTGACTTCGAAGGCGCCGAAGGAGACCGGGGCACTGGCGACGGCGATCGATGCTCTCAGGTTGGTCTGGGTTACCCCCCACCCCGACCCTCCCCCTCAAGGGGGGAGGGAGATTTTGCATCGGTCATCGGTGGTGGAGTATAGTCGCGCGCAGCTTGGCTCAGACTCGATTGCGCGTTGGCATCGTCGGCTGCGGATTGATCGCTCAGGTCATGCATCTCCATCATTTGCGGGAGCTCCATGATCGCTTCCAGGTGGTGGCCATCTGCGACCTCTCGCGCACGGTCGTCGATGGCGTCGGGGAAGCCTACGGCGTCGACCGGCGCTTTACCGATTGGACCCAGCTGCTCGAAGAGCCACTCGACGCCGTCATGGTGCTGACCAGCGGCAGCCACGAGCCGATCGCGGTCGCCGCCGCGCAGGCCGGCCGGCACGTCTTCATCGAGAAACCGATCGCGCTCTCCCAGGCGGAAGGTGAGCGGGTCGTCGCCGCCGGCAAGAAGGCCGGGGTTCGCATGATGGTCGGCTACATGAAGCGCTACGACCCGGCGGTCGAGCGGATGGCAGAAGAGCTCCAGGCGATCACGGCGCTGCGCTTTGCGAGCTCGACCACCTCGGAGTATCCGCTGAAGTGGTACGTGGCCCATTACCCGTTGATCCGCGCCAATGACATCGACGCCAAAACGCTGGGCGCGCTCGCGTCGGACGATGAGGCTCGAATCACCGCGGCGATCGGGATCGATGACCCGATGCTGCGCTACGCCTACCGGCACTCACTGCTCGACAGCATGATCCACGACATCAATTTGATGCGCGGTTTGCTGGGCGAGCCGGCGCGCCTGCGCTTTTCGAGCGTTGGGCAGGCCGCGGTCAGCATCTTCGTCGAGTTTCCCCAAACCTCGGCGTCGATGCAATGGGTCAACCTGATGGATGGTGTCGCCCAGTACCGGCAGGAGTTCTCGTTCTTCAGCCCGCAGCAGCGGGCGACCCTCGTATTTCCCTCACCGTTTCTGCGCAACATGCCAACCGAGCTCGTGCTCGAGGGCGGCAGCATGGAGTCGTCGAGGGCGTGGCGCACGGTCGAGCGGGTCTCGTACGAGTCGGCGTTCAAGCGCGAGCTGCTCGAGTTCTATGACTGCGTGATGAACAATCGAGCGCCGCGCACGACGGCCGAGGAGGCGGTCCGCGACGTGGCCCTCTGCCAGGCGATCATCGCGGCGCAGGCTGGGGTGCGTACACCGGGGTCAGCGGCATTGCCGGGCGCCATCGCCTGAGGCCCGCCCAGACCGGTCGACTCACGATCGCGACCACGAGCAGGAGGGCCGTGAGCGCGACGGCTGCAACCAGCCCGCTGAGAATGTGGCCGGTCGCCAGGTCGCGGATCACGGTCCCCTGAATAAACAGGCGGGGGACATACGGCACGGCCTGCAGCTGGCCCAGGAGGAAATCGTGCCAGCTGGGACCCACATCGACCCGGATGATGTAGTAGAACTGCGCGAGGAGCAGCACGGTCCAACCGATGCCGGCGGCAACGATTCCGGTGACGACGCGGCGGTGGGCGCGCACCGCATCGAAGAAGGCGCCATAACCCAGGACCAGCAGCAGCGTCAGGTCGGTCAGCCGCCGGCTGCCGAAGCCCAGGCCGCCCCACCAGTCCGAGAGGGAGGCATTCAACCAGACCTCCCCGATCCCAATCGCGATCAGGGCCACCGCGAACCAGCCGAGGCGGCGAACGAGCCGCGGAAAGCCGAGAAAGGCGACCAGAACCAGCGGGCTCCACGAGAGCCAGCCGTGGTGGGTTGACGTGAGGAGCTCGACCAGGTGCGGATGGAAGAAATCGAAGGAGATATTGGGCGCCGAGGGCGGCAGCCAGCGCTCGAACAGCAGGCGGTCGAACAGCAGTTGCGGCACCACGCCCAACGCGAAACCGATGGTCGCCAGCGCATAGCCCGGCAGCAGCCGGATCGTCCAACGGCGTCGGGCCAACACCCAGACGGCCTCGGCGGGAATCAGGGCCAGGAAGAGGATCTCCTGGACATGGGTGATCACCATCACGCCGCCAAGCAGGCCGAGCAGAAGCCACTGAGGCCAGCTCCGCTCGGGGCCGGTCTGATAGAGAAACAAGGCGAACGCGATGATGGCGGCGACCGTAAAGGCGTGCGAATAGGAGGGCTCGAACAGGAGGTAGGCGACCAACGGCGTGCCAAAAACGGCCGCGACGACCGCCAGGCGCGCCGACCACGATCCCCAGAGCTCCTTGGCGAAGCGCAACAACAAGAACAAGGCGAGCAGCGCGTAGGCGAGCGCCGCCGCGGTAAAGGCGAACTGGTAGACAGGATTCAGCGCCGGATCCTCCGTGCGTTGGGTGGCACCGAGGACGACCGTCGTGACGGCATAAAAGGGAAGGGCGAGGAGCGCTGAGCCAACCTGCTTGTAGTCGGCGGTCAGGCCATTCGGCAGCCGGACCCGAAGGAACTCGGGATCTGAAGGAATCCCCGCCTGGATGAACCGTTCGAAGGTGGGCTGCAGGTCGATGCTGCGCTGGCCGATGACGGAGGGTAGATAGGCGTAATACCCGATCCCATCGCCGCGAACGATGGCCTTGAAGCAGAGCGCCAGCAGCACCACGGCGAGTGCCAGGACGATCACATTGCGACGAAGCCGCACGGCGGCATGCTAGCGATAAGCGATAAGAAATGCATGAGAGGGTCTCGGCGTGGTTTGATACCGGGGAATGGCCGAGCCCGAGCCGGTTCCGCTCGACGGCTCACTGACGCTGGTCATCCCGGTCCACAACGAGGCCGCGAACATGCCGCGCGTGGTCGGCCGCAGCGTCGCGACGCTGGCGCAGCTGGCTTCCAGCTGGGAGATCGTGCTGGTGGACGATGGCAGCACCGACGAGACGGTGACCGCCGCCCGACGAGCCATGGGCGATCAGGCGTCCAGGCTGCGGGTCATCGCGCATCCCCACAAGCTGGGCTACGGGGTCACCGTGGCCGACGGGCTGCGGGCGGCGACGACCGACTACGTCGCGTTCATGGACGGCGATGGACAATTCGACCCGGCGGACTTGACGTCACTGGCCGCGCTGATGCCGACCGCGGATCTCGCGGCTGGGTGGCGCCGCCGCCGGGCCGACCCGAGGTACCGGCTGGTGATTGCCGGCGTCTTCAATCTGCTGGTCCGCGTGCTCTACGGCGTCCGAGTCCGTGACATCGACTGCGGCCTGAAGCTGATGGACCGGACGGTTCTCGACGCGGCGGCTCCCTTGCTGGCGCGATCGGCGCTGCTCAATACCGAGCTCTACTTCAAGGCGAAGCGCAGCGGCCTGCGGGTCAGCCAGGTCCCCGTGCCTCACTACCCTCGCGTGGCCGGCGTGCGATCTGGGGCGCGCCTCATCCCGATTCTTCGCGCGATCCGCGATCTGGTGTGGCTTCGGCTCCGCCTGTCGCGCCAGTGGCGGGCACCGTCCCTCGCCGTGCCCGTTCCTGAAAACTTGTAAAGGTTTGACGCAACCCCTCGCGCAACCGGGTGGGGGCCCGCCACTCCAGCAGTTTCTCCGCGCGCCCGGTGTCGAGCGCGGTATCGCGCACCTCGCCTGGCCGACCGTCGACCATGGCGATCGGCCCTCGATAGGCGGCCGCGGCGACCAGCTCGTCGACGACGGCGCGCACGCTGCTCGCGATGCCGGTGCCAACATTGATCGCGCCAACCGCCGGCGAGCGCAAGGCGCGAACATTGGCGTCGGCGACGTCGGCGACGAAGACAAAGTCTCGCGTCTGCCGTCCATCGCCGCGAATCTCCGGCGCGTTGCCGGCCAGCAACCGCTGACAGGTGATGGCGACGACGCCCGCCTCACCGGTCCCGTCCTGGAATGGGCCGTAGACGTTCGAGTAGCGAAGCGCCAGGGTCCGAAGGCCGAAGGTCCTGGCGAACATTCCGAGGTATCCCTCAGCGGCCAGCTTCGCCGCCCCGTAGGGCGACAGCGGTTTCGGGGTCGTTCGTTCGGGGGTCGGAAGGTGGGTGGTCCGGCCATAGATCGCTCCGCCCGAGGAGGCGAACACGAAGCGGGGACAGCCGGCGTCCGCGCTCGCTTTGAGCATCGAGACCGTCCCCACGACATTGATCACCGCGTCGCCGCCCGGGTCGCGAACCGATCGGGACACGCCACCCTGGGCGGCGAGGTGGAGGATGGCCTGTGGTTTGAATCGCGCGACCGCCTGCGCCGCGGCTGGGCTGTTGACGTCGGCGGCCTGCAGCTCGACGGTGGCCGGCAACGGCTCACCGCAGGCATGACGAAGGTCGTCGATGACCAGGACGGTAACGCCTTCGGCGATCAACCGGCCAACCGTGTGCACGCCGATAAATCCCGCACCTCCGGTCACGAGGACGCGAGTCGGAGGGCTCAACGATGAGGCCGCGATGGTTGCGCGTCGCCATCCCCGTCGCGGTCACCGTGGCCTTGCTCTTCCTCGTGCTCCGGGCCATCCGTCCGGCGGAACTTGGCGAGACCCTGTCCGAAGTCTCTCCGGGGCTGGCGCTGCTGGCCGCACTCGGGGCCTTCGGCTTCGTCGCGGCCCGGGCCTGGCGATACCGGCTGCTCCTCGGCAACGGCCAGCCGCGGCGGCTTCGCACCATCCTCGCCGTGACGCTCAGCAGCTGGGGTGCCAGCCTCATCCTTCCAGGGCCAAGCGGCGATGCGGCCTTCGTGATGTTGGCGCGCACCCGCCTCAACGCTCCGGTAGCGGTCGGCGTGGGAGCGGCGGTCCTGAGCCGGTTGCTCGACGTCGCGAGCCTCCTGCTGGTGGCGCTGATCGCGGCTCCTCTCGCCGGCGTGATCTTGCCGCGGCCGCTGCTCGTTGGCGGCGTCGCCCTCGCGGTCGTGATCGCGGCCGGGCTGACCACGCTCTTCTGGAGTCGCACCCGTCGCCGCACCGTCAGCTGGCTCGAGGGGTTGGCGTTGCCTGCCTCCATTCGCGAGCGGCTGCACGTCGCTGTCGAAGAACTGGGCTCTGGCAGCCGGCCCGGGCTGCTTGTGGCGGCGACGCTCGCGGCGCGGGTCGCGACCGGGCTGCAATACTTCGCGCTCTTCGCCGCCATCGACCACCCGCTGTCGCTGGTCCAGGTCTGGTTCGCGCTGAGCATCCGGACCCTGTTGCTGGCGGTCCCGCTGCAGGGTCTTGGTGGTCTTGGCACCATGCAGGTGTGGTGGACCGCCGCGCTGACGCTGCTGGGCTGGCCGGCCGACGAGGCCCTCGCCACCAGCCTGGCGGTGCACCTGCTCGATCTGTCGGTCTCCTTGCCTCAGGCTGCCCTGGGCTGGCTGGCCTTGAGCGTTCGCGCTACTGAGCCAGCCGAGCCGAGTCGGCCGCTGGTGACGGTCGACGCGCCTTCCGACCGGGACTGAGGACCACGATCGAGCGGGGGTCCGATTCGAGCGGGCCCGCGGTTTCCGACCGCTTTTGCCACCGGGCGGTGCCGCCCCGCCGCCAGTCCACGTTCGGTTGTTCCAATTCGACCGGGTCGACGCGCGGTGCATACTGTTCCACCGTCTCGATCACGGATTCGATCAGGGTGTCGCTGAGGTAGTGCGGCTGCAGGCCCAGGTCGAGCAGCTTCTGGTGCTTGGCGTTGTAGTAATGCTCTTCGCGCTCCACTCGTGGATT
>Ga0307478_10000714_pt1 | contig 32502 bp, 28 predicted proteins | sample atmos_gasesECM4C_2_FD_203713 | JGI IMG/M metagenome (GOLD analysis project Ga0307478, IMG submission 203713) | Hardwood forest soil microbial communities from Morgan-Monroe State Forest, Indiana, United States - atmos_gasesECM4C_05 | ecosystem: Environmental > Terrestrial > Soil > Temperate...
CGCCCGAACGCGCTTTGACTTGTTTCAGGTTTGACATGGTCTTTTCGTAGCGCACCATCGACCCCGCATTATTCGCGTCCCGCGTGACTACGATTACGACGGGAAGATTTTCATCGATCAGCGCGTTGGGACCGTGCTTCATCTCGCCGGCCGGATAGCCCTCTGCGTGGATGTAGGAAATTTCCTTTAACTTGAGCGCGCCTTCGAGGGCGATGGGATAGTGAATGCCGCGGCCGAGAAACAGAAAGTCCTGAGAGCGCTGGAAGCGCTTGGCTAGATCTTCACAGTTTTCGTCGTGAGTGAGAATGTTTTCGAGCTTCCCTGGAATCAGCGTAAGTTCCTGAGCTGCGGTGCGAATCTGTTCGGCGCTCATCGTCCCACGAACCTGCGCGAGGTAGAGCGCGAAGAGATAAAGTGCGGTCAGCTGGCAGGTGAAGGCCTTGGTGGAAGCCACGCCAATTTCGGGCCCAGCGTGTGTATAAATAGTTCCGGCGGCGTCGCGGGCAATCATCGATCCAACCACATTGCAAATGGCCAGCGTTCGCGAGCCTTTGCCTTTGGCTTCGCGTTGGGCAGCGATGGTATCGGCTGTCTCGCCCGACTGCGAAATCAACACTGTGATCGTGTCCGAATCGACGATAGGGCCGCGGTAGCGCCACTCGCTGGCATAATCCACCTCCACCGGCAGGCGCGCGAAACTTTCAATCATGAACTTGCCGGCCAGGCCGGCGTGCCAACTGGTGCCGCAGGCGACGATGTTGATTTTCCTGGCCCCGCGAAATTCGGCTTCGCTGATCTGCATCTCGTCGAGAAAGATGCGGCCGGTATCGAGCGAAACGCGTCCCAGCGTGGTATCGCGTACGGCGCGCGGCTGCTCGTAAATCTCCTTAAGCATGAAATGCTTGAAGCCGCCTTTTTCCGCCATGATGGGATCCCAGGTCACGTGCTGTACCTGGCGCTGAATCGGCTTGCCGTCGAAATCCGTCAAGTGCACGCCGTCGACGGTGACTACGGCGATGTCGCCATCGACGAGAAAAAAAATGTCGCGTGTGTGATAGAGAATTGCAGGAACGTCAGATGCCACGAAGTACTCGTCGTTACCCAGTCCGACGACGAGAGGCGGACCGCTGCGTGCGGCTACAATCTTGTCCGGTTCATCCGCGGAGATGACAACCAGGGCGAAGACTCCGCCCAGCTCTTTCACTGTCCGGCGAACGGCGCCTTCGAGAGTAGGCCGGTGACCGTTGCCGGTATTGAAAAGATATTTTTCGATCAGGTGCGCAATAACTTCAGTATCGGTCTCTGTAGAAAAATTGTGGCCCTCTTCGAGCAGCTTCTTCTTCAGGCTGAGATAGTTTTCGACGATGCCATTGTGCACGACGACAATCTTGCCGGTGCAGTCGCGATGGGGATGAGCGTTTTCCTCCGTGGGACGTCCGTGCGTGGCCCAGCGGGTGTGACCAATGCCAAATGTTCCGTCAAGAGGGGTGGCACGGATAACCTCTTCCAAATTTCGCAGTTTGCCTTCCGCGCGACGGACCTGCAGCTTGTCGCCATTGCCAGCGACGGCAATTCCAGCCGAATCGTAACCCCGGTACTCGAGCCGCCGCAGACCCTCAATGATGACCGGTACCACTGGCTTTTTGCCGACATATCCAACAATGCCACACATGCAAAACCCCCATTATTTTCGGCGAGTTCAATCCGCGAGGGAGCAGCGGAACTCTTCAATCACCGGGTTGGTGAGCACTTCTCGAGCGATGCGCTCGACTTCGCTTTGCGCTTCTTCGCGACTCAGCCCGCCGTCAAGAGTGAGCTCAAAATACTTTCCCTGGCGGACCTCCTCAAGACCCTTATAGCCCATCTTGTGGAGAGCCCCTTGAATGGTCTTTCCTTGAGGATCGAGAACACTCTTCTTGAGCGAAACGTAAACGTAAGCTTTCATGGAATGTTTAATTATACGTCAGCACTGAGCGTCGAACTTGATCTCGAAAGTAAGCAAACAAGCAGTTAAATGGGGAGCGTTTTCCGCATGTTCCGAAAGCGGAACTGAATTGTGGCCTATTGTCCGGAATCGGTCAGATGGTCTGACCACTATTATTCAGTTCCTCGATCTGCTGTTGAAGATCGCTGCGCGCACTTTCAAGCATCGAGCGGTGTCGGGAATCGTGGCTGCGTTCGAGTTGTTGAATCACGTTCTGCAGCGCCAGCTGGAGGCTCTCTTTCTCTCGCAGTCGATCCACCGCTTCCCTTGTCAGGCGCGGCTTTTCGGGCATTGTTCTGGCGGCCGCCTCCTCTTGTTGCGCCTCGACGGATTTGCTTTCCCAGCCTCGCGCCATAACGACATTATAGCTTTCTGTGAGTCCGCTTTTGCAGGCTACGACTCATGGGTCAGTGCGATTCCAATTCCCAAATTAGGAGGGGTTTGTTCCAAAAACCGATATCCCCAAGAAAAATCGATTTATCGCTGCGTTGTGTAGTAATAATGCTCAGTCAGTTGCAACCAATAGGCAGCGTGTTTTTTTAGGGGGAAACGCTGCCAGGAGTGCGGTGCGGTGTTCCCCTTGAGCGCCCCAGGCGCTGAATTCGGTGTGCAGCGCCAGGAGATTCTGCTGTGGCTGGCGGAGTTGGCATTTCTGCGCCGCGAGCCCGGGGATGCTTTGTGCGAAATAGCTCCCCGCCTGCGAACTGCCCTCTCTTTCGATTCTCTCGTCCTCGCTCTCTGTGACCCCGGTCGAAAAATTACAAAGATGCATACTTGGGAGGGGTTGAGTTTGTCTCTTGAGCCGGTTGAGGTTCCTCTGGAACGGTCGGTTGCGACAATGGTCGTCTGGCGGAACCAAACCGTTCTGTCTATTGATGATCTTTCAATAGAGAAGCAGTTCGAGCCAGAGTTTCGCGAAAGAGGAATTCGCTCCTACAGTTTGGTTCCCCTAACCACATTTCACGAAAAGCTGGGAGCTTTGGGTATCGCCAGCAAGCGGACTCATGCTTTCAACGGTGAGGACATTCGTTTTCTCCAACGCGTAGCCGACTTGGTGGCCCTCTGCATTGATCCAACGTTAGCCGATGCCGCGCGGGACGAAGAAGCAGGCAGGCTGCGATTACTGCTCGAGGTAGGCCACCTTTACATGCAGGGTTCGGATTTGCACGAATCCCTGCCTTTGATACTTCGTTCCTTGCAGAAGTGGGTCGTACAAGGTTTTGCTGGCCTTTACCTTTATGACGAGACCTCTCAGTCTCTGCGTCTGCATATGCTGGACCCAGAAATTTCAGACAAGATGGTTCCTAAGTGGCTGACTCCCATCGAGGGTACATTTGCAGGACAAGCCTTTCGCGACCGGCACAGCATAGTTCTCGATCACTCCAGTCTGGCCAAGTTGCCTTTCGCTTCTGTCAAGCGTGGCGTCGCACTTGGCGTCCGGTCTTTATATTTATCTCCTCTTCTTGCGGGGAACGAGTCGTTGGGAGTGTTAAAGGTGGCGCGCCGCGTGGACCAGGCATTTTCCGCGCGAGACATTGAATTGCTTGAACAAGTGGCTGCGACCGTTGCCTTGGTACTCAATCGAGCCCGGATGAATGGAGGCTCGATGCACGAAAACGCACCAGCAATTGAGAAAAACTCCACTCTTGCAGCCAGCGCAGGGGGTAACGGCCATGGGCCCGGCACCATGACATCAGCAGCTGGTCAGCATCCGGTGGTCGTACCATTTTCCGCTTCTCGAACTCTCATGGAATCGGAACAGTTGCTCTCCGCTTATTACAAAGCGTCCCGGGTCGGCCTTTGCATCCTCGACACAGAGTTCCGTTATCTGGCAATCAACGATTCATTGGCGGAGATGAATGGCGCGCCTGCGACGGCGATTTTGGGAAAGAGCGTTCGCGAAGCTCTGGGTGGCCTCGCGGAACTGGTGCTACCACCGCTTCGGAGCGTGTTGACGACTGGCGAACCCATTTTGGACATCGAACTCAGTTTCGTGATGCCCAATTCACCCGAGCCGCGCCACTGGACCAAGCACATCATTCCGATCAAGGACGAGACCGGCAAGGTAATACAAATCGGTTCGGTCGTCGTCGAGATTACCGAGCAGAAAAGACTGGAAGAATCGCTGCGCGGAGTCTCAGCGTCCTTGCGTAGCGAGAGGAAGCGGCATGAAGTACTCACGGAAGTGAGCCGTGTGCTGGAGGCAAAATGGGATGCTGGGCATATCTTCCCCAGAATCTCCGCTAGTCTGCGCCGAGTCCTGCGCCAGGAGTACGCGGCTTTGGCCGTGCACGACGAAAAGAGTGGGCAGTTGATCCGGCAGGCAATGGACTTTCCCTTGGGCAAGAACCTTGGCCTTGGGGAAGCAATTAGTACGGCTTACGGTCCGGGCGTCAAGGTTTTGCAGCAACGTTCTCCTCTGATTTTCAGCCGGGATCAGTTACAGGAATTCGATCCCGGGTTCGCAGCCACCCTGTCAGCCGAAGGTCTTCGGTCTTTATGTTGCGTCCCGCTGCTCCGGCCAAAGGGACCGCGCGGAGTCCTGGTGCTGGGCAGCACCCGGGCTGATGCCTTTAAAACAGATGACCTCACGCTTCTCAACCAGGTTGCCGCTCTGCTGGCCATCGCTTTAGAGAACGCGCGAACTGCAACCGAGATCAAGCAGCTCAGGAGCAAACTGGGTCAGGAAAAACAATACCTGGAGGGGGAAGCCCGCCCGCAACTCCATTTCGAGGAGATCATTGGCGACGCTCCGGTGCTTAAGGAAGTATTGGCCGAGGTGGGAATCGTTGCGCCCAGCGACGCGACCGTTCTCATTCTGGGAGAAACCGGAACCGGAAAAGGGCTGGTCGCACGCGCCATCCACAACATCAGCAGGCGTGCAGCACAACAATTTGTTCCATTGAATTGCGCTGCCATTCCGACAGGGCTGATGGAGAGCGAGTTATTCGGCCACGAGAAGGGTGCGTTCACCGGAGCTGTCAGCCAGAAGGTCGGGCGATTGGAACTGGCTGACAAGGGAACCTTGTTCCTCGACGAGATCGGCGAAATTCCATTGGAATTGCAGCCCAAGCTGCTGCGCGTCTTGCAGGACCACGAATTCGAGCGGCTAGGTGGCACGAAGACGATCAGGGTAGATTTGCGTTTGATTGCCGCCACCAACCGGGATTTGACGAAGAGCGTCGCTAATAAGGAGTTTCGCAGCGACTTGTTCTACCGCTTAAACGTATTTCCCGTCCGGCTTCCGTCTCTTCGGGAACGTCGTGGGGACATTCCTCTATTGGTCCGATACTTCGTTCAAAAATTTGCTCGTCGCATGGGCCGCGTGATCGAAACCATTCCCACCGAGACCATGGATGCCCTGACGCAATGTCAGTGGCCGGGCAATGTTAGAGAGCTGGAGAACTTCATCGAACGATCGGTCATTCTTACCAATGGAACGGCTTTGCGGGCGCCACTGGCGGAGCTGCGGGACGAATCGTCGAACACGCGCGACGTTGAGCAATCGCTCGAGCATGCGGAACGCGAGCATATCATCCAGATTTTGCGCGAGACCGAAGGAAGGATCTCGGGATCGCGAGGAGCCGCACGTCGGCTTGGATTAAAGCGGACCACCTTGCAGTCGAAGATGCAGCGGTTAGGAATCACTCGCGCCGATTACATAGTTCGAAAACCAAAAAAAGATTAGCCATGTACCGAAACTGGATTAACAATGTGTGAAACAGGATTAGCTGTGTTCGAAAAATGGATTATCCATGTTCCGAAACGGTAACTGACGATCTCAAGTGCCGACTCGCCTGAGAATTGCCGAGAGGTCGGCAGTAGGTTCGCGATAGTGCGCTCGGCCCTGACTTCACTGCATATTGCTTTTCTTTGAGTTGGACCCTTTTCCTCCAGTTCACCATTATGGAACGACGATTGCATCAGCGTCCTCAATCGGAAAGACTTTAAGAGTTGTATCAGGGCTTTCCAATAGCGGGTGGACGAGCCGCGTGCCCTCGTCGACTGCCCGGTGCGTTCGGGAACCTTGGGGTGTAGAAGTGTTAGTCGCCAGGAATTTCCAGCCAAACAACTTGGTACGTCTGCTGCCACTGCAGAGTAAGAACAAACCGGTTCAAGAAGAAAATTCGAAAGGTTCAGGATGGCGGGAACCACTATTCGCAAGTGGAGAAGACTTCCTTGCTGTCCAGCCTTACTCGGTCGGGGCAAAGGTGCCGGAAGAGTGGCGCGATCAGATTGCTCACACTCCCAGCCTCAACGAGGTCGATCCGCTGTACTTGTTTGCTCGCGAGGTTGAGTGGGCAAGGCGGGGTAACACAACGGCGGGCTGGGACATCATCTCCGCCGCACGCAGTTCGCATGAGAACACGCGAGCCCACGCCCGGGCGTTGCTCGAACACTCGCAGCAAAGGAGTGCGCTGTTCCCAAATGACAGCACAGAAAACTCGATTGAAAACGATTATGAGCAAAGCTCGAAAATGGAGGCAGGCATGAGAACTCCTTATGGTCTCGATATCATCGAGAGCTGCATGAACTGTCCGGCAAGCCGGGAGGGTTTTTTCTGCCGTTTCTCGCCAACGGTCCTGAGATCGGTGGACGCAGCCAGTCACCACACCATCCTGCCGGCAGGCGCCGTGCTTTTTGTGGAAGGCCAAATGCCACGAGGCATTTTTGTGCTTTGCTCGGGCAAGATGAAGCTTTCGACCACCTCGAAAGAAGGCAAAGTGCTTATCCTCAAACAGGCCGAAGCCGGGGAAGTTCTCGGCTTGAGCGCCGCCATCTCCGGCACGAGCTATGTAATGACAGCCGAAGCTGCTTCGGCATGTCAGTTGGATTTCATTAGCAGGCAGGATCTGATGGCCCTGCTGGAGCGCGAGAGCGAAGTGGGAGTTCATGCGGCACAGTGGCTGAGTCGCGAGTTCCAAGGGGCCTATCGCGACATCCACGATCTGGTGCTGGCGCGTTCTTCGTCGGGGAAATTGGCAAGACTGCTGTTGTCATGCGCGCCTCGGGGAGTCTCTAACTCGGACGAGTCCCACTTGCGATCCGCCATGACCCACGAAGAAATGGCACAGCGGATCGGATCCTCCCGCGAGACCGTTACCCGGTTGCTGAGTACTCTCAAGAAAAAAAGATTGATCCGGTTAGACGGCGCGACGCTGGTAATTCGCGATCGTACTGGACTGGAGGCTTTGGCAGTTTAACCCTCCCCCAAAGGGTGTTGGAGGGTAGCTTCGATTGCAAGCTGCCCTCCGCTTCTAATTCTTCCGCGGAAGTGACGGAGAGCCCATCCTGCACGACGGCAAGTTGATTAAAGATCTGATGGCTGCGGTTGAAAGGGCTGAGCAGCTGGTCGGCGAACGGATTGGCTCAGAGCCCGAACAACTCTCGCAATCGCTTGGTTTGGGCCCGGCTGACCGGAATCTCGCTCTGCTTCTTATCATCCATTCGCAGCTGGTACGAACTCTTAAACCAGGGGACAACTTCGCGAATCCGGTTGATGTTCACCAGGTAGGAGCGGTGGGCCCGCCAGAATAAACCGGAATCGAGGCTGGAAAGCAGTTCTTCCAGAGTGCGGCAGTTCGAATGTCCCTCCATGCCCGTCGGGCCAGCCGTCACCACCGTGATCACTCCATCTTCAATCGAGGCGTAACAAATTTCTTTCTGATCCACCAGAAACATCCGGCCAACAGCTTTCAGAAGAATTTTCGACGTCTGAGGCTTCGGCGCTTGCAGCATCCGCACCAGGGTTTCGATTCGTTCCGCAGGCAGGCCTTCGGCTCCTTGCTGGGTTCGCGCCTTCTGCACTGACAGCGCGACCCGCTTTTTGTCGAAGGGCTTCAGCAAGTAATCGACCGCATTCACCTCGAATGCTTTCACGGCGTACTGGTCAAACGCCGTGGCGAAAACAATCTTGGGCAGGGTAATTTTCTTATCGAGGAGCTTCTTGATGACGCCGAACCCGTCGAGTCCCGGCATCTGCACATCGAGAAACACAAGGTCGGGATTGTGTTCTTTAATGAGGTTGACGGCTTCTAGACCATTCTTTCCCAACGCCACCACATTGACGTCGCCGGCGCTTTTCAGCAAGTAAGCCAGTTCATCGCGAGCAAGCTGCTCATCGTCCACGATTACCGCGGAAAGGGACATTCTGTCTCCTGGGATCGGACTCTTTATAAAGTATAGCGACCACGTTTTGTGGCCGTCAACGCGGCCGCCAGAGCGACTTTTCGGAGCGGCTGATCACAACCGATGCCGGATTCATTTCACAGGCTGCCAGTTACGCGACGTTTTCCAGGGCCAGCGCCATGCCCAACCCGCCGCTCACGCAGAGCGTCGCCACACCGCGCTTCGTGTTTCGTTTCAGCATCTCGTGTAACAGCGTCACCGTGATTCTCGTACCCGTGCAACCGATGGGATGTCCGATCGCGATCGCTCCGCCGTTCACGTTCAGCTTGTCGCGATTGAAATTCAATTCTCGATCGCACGCCAACACCTGCGCGGCGAAGGCCTCGTTCAACTCGACGAGACCAAAATCGTGAAGCCGCAGGTTGTATTTTTCCTCCAGCTTGCGCAACGCTGGCACAGGACCGATCCCCATCGTGCGCGGATCGACTCCCGCCGAGGTCACAGCCACGATTCGCGCCAGCGGCTTAAGGTTGTTCTTCTTCACAAAATTCTCGTTCGCGACAATCACTGCCGCAGCACCATCCGTGATTCCCGAAGAATTTCCCGCTGTGACCGTTCCGGTTTTCGAAAACACGGGAGCCAGCCTGCCCAGCTTTTCCATGCTCGCGTCCGCGAAGGGATGTTCGTCCCGGCTGAAAATGGTTGTGCCTTTCTTGCCTTCAATCGTCACCGGAGCAAGTTCTGCATCGAAACGCCCCGCAGCAATCGCCCGCGCGGCACGGGTTTGTGACATCAGCGCATATTCATCCTGCTCTTCACGCGAAATCTTGTAATGGTCGGCCAGCACCTCGGCGGTTTCGCCCATCACCATTTTCGCCATGGGACAAAAGAATCCGTCGCGATACATGCCATCGACCAACTCCTGATTGCCCAGCCGGTACCCCCAGCGCGCTTCAAGGTAATAGGGAAGCCGCGACATCGATTCGGTTCCGCCGGCCAGAATGCAACTCGAATCGCCCACAGCAATCGCCTGGTAAGCCAGCGCGATCGACTTCAGCCCCGAGGCGCAAGCTTTGTTCACCGTGAACGCCGGAACTTCCTGCGGTACGCCGCTGCGAATGGAAATCTGCCGAGCCGGATTCGGCCCGCCCCCCGCTTGCCGCGCGTTGCCAAAGATAGTTTCCTCCACCTGTTCCGGCCGAATCCCAGCGCGCTCCATCGCAGCCTTGGCCGCGACTACGCCCATGTCAGCCGCGGTCAACGAAGCCAGCGACCCGCCAAACTTCCCAATCGGCGTGCGCACAGCGGAGAGAATATAGACAGCCTGCATGAATCGCCCCCAAATATTAGTCTAGCAGCACACTCAATTTGATTTATTCTGTGAGCATTAGGCACTTTAAAAGGTGCTGCATTGCCCGGGAAAGGATCGGATGCTAAACATCACGAAAGACATTCAATCGCTGACTACATTTCGTAGACGCTCGGGCGACTTTTTGAAACAACTGAAGCGCAGCCGCCGTCCAGTTGTGCTGACCGTTAAAGGGAAGGCTGCTGCTGTTGTCCAGGATGCGCGAGCGTACCAGAGATTGCTCGACATTGCCGCCCACGCAGATCCGGTAGAGGGCATACGCCAAGGTCTCGCGGAGGCCCGGGAAGGACGCATGCGCCCAGCACGCGAATTCTTCGAGGAGTTTGAGGCCGAACGTGGCCTATCGCGTTAATCTTACGTCGCGCGCTCAACGCGATCTAATTCTTCTGGTTGACGATATTCATGCCGATACATCCGATGCCGCCGCGCGCTGGTACGCCGGTCTGAAGGTGGCCATTCTTAGTTTGGAGCGTAATCCGAACCGGTGTTCGATCGCTCGCGAAAATAAAGCGGTCCGGCACCTGCTTTACGGACACAAGCCGCACATCTACCGCGTCATTTATCGAGTTCGCGAGAAGGCTAAGCAAGTGGATGTGCTGCACATCCGGCATGGTGCGCGGCGGAGTTTCAAGTCGAGGGACGTTCGATAATGGTCTATAAGCGACGCAGAGAAAAATATAGAGCGCCTGTAATCTCCCTCCCAAATTACATTTCTTAGTCTAGACGATTAGCGGTTCGGCCTTTATCTTACCCTTGCCATTCCCTCTAACCTCCGGCATAATGAATGTTTGTCTTGACCTCGCCGGACTCTTCCGGAACAAGGATATATATCTGTGTTAATGATTCGACTGTCGCGCATGGGTGCGCGTAAACAACCGCATTACCGTATTGTCGTAATTGAGAAAGCGCGCGCGCGCAACGGTCGGCCCGTGGAAGTGGTTGGGACGTACAATCCCCGCACCAATCCCGCCTCCGTCGACTTTAAGCGCGCGCGCGTCGACTACTGGGTCTCGAAGGGCGCGCAGATGTCGGAGCGCGTCGGTAAGCTTTATTCCAAGCCGGCCGCTGCTCCGGCGGCTTCTGTCGCCTAAGGCCCATGCCTGAAACCAGCGCGGATGTTCGTACTCTCGTCGAGAAAATTGCGAAGTGGATCGTCGATGCTCCCGACGAGGTGTACGTCGATCATCTCGATGGCGACGTGATCGAACTGGAAGTCGCCGAAGCGGATGTGGGAAAAGTTATCGGTCGACAGGGACGCAACGTGCGGGCCCTGCGCACGCTTCTCAGCGCAGCGGGAGTGCGGGCACGCAAGCGATACACGCTGGATGTCATCGATTAGGCGATCTCGGGTAACGTGAGCGTCGATCCTGAAACAAGTACCGAGTTCATTACGCTGGCCCGCGTGGTGAAAACGCAGGGTCGCCGCGGCGAGGTTGCGGCCGAGATTTACAGCGACATTCCGGAAAGATTCGTGGTCGGCATGAAGTTGCAAGCGCTGCCGCGGGATTTGGACGGGAGTCGTCGCGAACTGGAAGTCGAAGAACTCTGGCCGCACAAGGGGCTGCTGGTTCTGAAGTTCGCGGGAGTGGATTCGATTTCCGACGCAGAAACGCTGATCGGGTGCGAACTGCAAGTACCCAGAAGCCAGCGTTCGGAGTTGCAACCGGGCTGGAACTACGTCAGTGACATGATCGGCTGTGCGGTGCTCGATCATGGGCGCGAAATCGGACGTGTGGAAGATGTTCAGTTTGGAGCGGGGGAAGCGCCGTTACTGATTGTGCGCGCTGCCGCGGCGAAGTTGATTGAAATCCCCTTCGCCGAGGCGTTCCTCGAGAGCATCGATATTGATCAAAGGCAGCTCCGAATGAAGTTGCCGGAAGGCCTGCTGGAAGTGAATGTTCCTCTCACAGCAGAAGAGAAGCGAGAACAGACGCAGGGAGCAAGAAAAGGCAGCAAGCAGAGAAGGTCGCAAGGAAAAGATTAAGTCCTCTGTGCAACCCTGTGCCCTCTGTGTTAAAGGTTTTGGTTCTGCATGAAGGCCGACATAGTCACGATCTTCCCGGACTTCTTTCGCGGACCACTGGAGTACGGCATCACCCGCCGGGCCCAGGAAATGGGACTGGCGGCAATAGAAGTCCACGATCTGCGGAAGTTTGCCCATGATCGTCACCGCACCGTGGACGATCGCCCTTTCGGCGGCGGCGAAGGCATGGTGCTGAAGCCGGAACCGCTCTTTGAATGTTTGGAATCGATGACTGTTTCGCCGCGGCACGAGCGCCTGGCCGGAGATGCAAAAGAGTCGGTGATCCTGCTCTCCGCGCAAGGGCAGCGGTTTACTCAGAATGTTGCCGCGGATTTGGCGCGCCTCAGCCGCATCGTCTTGATATGCGGGCGCTACGAGGGCGTGGATGAGCGTGTGGCAGATCATCTCTCCGACCGCGAGCTTTCCATCGGCGATTACGTGCTGAGCGGTGGAGAGCTGGCCGCGGCTGTGATTGTCGAAGCGGTCTTGCGGTTGCTGCCCGGAGCGGTTGGGAACGAGGCCTCGACACAGCAGGAATCGTTTACAGTTGACGCGAAGGTGAAAAGCCTTGGCGGTGCGGATTCAACCTGTGGATCAAATGGATTGCTCGATTACCCGCACTACACGCGCCCGGCAGAGTTTCGCGGGATTGCGGTGCCGGAGGCGTTGACGTCCGGCAATCACGAAGAAATTCGCCGATGGCGACGGCAACGTGCGCTGGAAAAAACGTTGCGAAATCGTCCAGATTTGTTGGATGGTGCGGCGCTAGGTGAGGAAGATAAAAAATTTCTGACCGGGATTAAGAATACGAGTCAGTAAGGCGACAGTTTGAGCAGCAGGTTGTCATTCCGAACCGGCGTTTTGTGCCGGTGAGGAATCTGCTGTAAGCCGGAGAGAAGCAGATTCCTCGCGCGATACGACCACGCTTCGGAATGACATATCGGGAACAAAGAGTTTAAAAAGCAAGATTTCAGATTTCAGAAGGGCTAAATCATGACGAACTTAATCATCGAAAAACTGCTGGCCAAGACCCAGCGCACCGACATCCCCGCCTTCAACCCAGGCGACACGATCCGCGTTCACGTGAAAATCAAAGAGGGTGACAAGGAGCGCCTGCAGGCGTTTGAAGGCGTCGTCATCAAGCGCGACAGCGGGCCGCAAGCTAGCTTCACCGTGCGCAAGATCAGCTTCGGCCAGGGCGTCGAACGCATCTTTCCCGTCCACTCCAAGGTGATCGACAAGGTCGATCTGTTGCGCTCGTCCAAGGTTCGCCGTGCAAAGCTGTATTATCTGCGCGGACTCAAAGGCAAGGCCGCCCGCCTGCGCGACGTCGAAAGACCTAGCTAAAGAATTTTGTACGATGGTGCCTCCGCATCTGTGGAGGTGCCGTGATTTGCGGCGTTCTTTATCCTGCGACCGCAGGCTCGACGCTCATCTCTTCCGTGATCACTTCCAGATCGGCGAAATCCTCCACGCGAGGTTTTCTCAAGCGGTTCAGCACGTAGTCGAGCAGAGGACGGTCGCCTTGCCGGATCTCCTGAAATTCCACGCCCATTGCGCGGTTCTCGGCTGTATATTTCACATGGCCGCGTAGCGCAATGCTCACGTCGCACATGTTCAGCACCAGCCTTAACCCAGTCCCTGGAGTGAGTAAACCGTTGGCGGTAATCAGGCACCCGTATTCCGAAATCTGCTCCAGTCGGCCTTCGACGCGCGATTGTCCGCCAATCTCGGTGACGTCGGCGCCTCCCTCCACTTCGAATCGCGGCCGGCGGCGGCGGTTCTGTCCCGCCCCGCGCCCCGCGCTAAGCCTCGACATCCGGTTCGCGCCTTCCGGAACCACCGGCAGATATTGCTCTTGCGCGTGCCGCAATTCTTCTTCCCACGGAATCTTGCTGCCTTCGATGCACTCCACCGTAAATTGACCACGCAGCACGGACTCCGGATGCGCGGTCCAGATCACCTGGCACACCGACTTGTGGCGCCCGCGCTCGATCGTGATCAGATCCCCCACCTTCACATCGCGGCAGCTGAGCAACCGCGCCCCGCGCGGATGAATATCGTAAGTGCAAGCCAGTTCCGGACCGCCTCGGCCGCCGTTCTGCATATGAGTGAGGCGAACCGGAAGCGCCAAGTGGATCAACTTCCCGAACGGCGTGCCGACCTGTGATGCGGCATCCTGTGCTTCGCCAACCCGCCGTGGCTGCATAACTTCGTGTTTCACGCTCTCCTCGCGAATCGATCTAACGCCAACATAGCAGTACATGTCCTTCCGGACAATGTACGTCCGTAATCAAAGTAATCGTTACTAAGCGGCGTTATTTCATGGGAAGCGGGAGCCGAAGAAGTCCACAGACTGTGGATTTCATGGGGTTGCAAGAACTCTGGTGACAAGTGAATATGGTGGCATACATGTCATGCCTATGTTGAGTCCTGCATGCTGACCACCGCGAAGATTGCGTCCGAGTTTTCTCTCTCCGCGTCGGCGGCGAAACTTCGTCTGCTGAAGAAGCTGCGCTGCACGCTGCGCTACGAAAAGAAAGCGTGGGAGTCAGGCGCGGTGATGGTCGCCGGCGTCGACGAAGTGGGCCGCGGATCTCTGTTCGGGCCGGTGGTCGCGGCGGCGGTGATTCTCGACCGCACTTACCGCATTCGCGGCCTGCGCGATTCCAAGCTGCTGCTGCGGGAGCGTCGTGAACTGCTGGCCCCGCGCATTCGAGAGCACGCTATCGCGTGGGCGGTTGCGGCAGTCGATGCGGCGCGCATCGACCAGATCAATATCTATCAGGCATCGCGGGTCGCCATGCGCGAAGCAGTGATGCGCCTGCAGCCCGCGGCCGATCATCTGTTGGTCGATGCCGTGAAGCTCGATTGCGATGTGTCGCAGCGCGCTATCATCCATGGCGACGCACTTTCCGCCTCGATTGCCGCGGCTTCGATTCTCGCCAAAGTCGAACGTGATCGCATGATGTGCGAGTGGGACGCAGTCTTCCCCGAATACGGCCTCGCCTCGCACAAGGGCTACAGCACGCCGCAGCATCTTGCGGCGTTGCAGCAGTATGGTCCAACGCCGTTGCACCGTCAGTCGTTCGCTCCGGTTTGGAGTTCTCCGATCGAGCAGGAAGTTTTCGAGTTCGACGCGAACGATTGAAGGTTGAACATCGCTCGCCTGTATTCGCTTGACAGAAACTGCCCCTGCATTAATCCTGCTGGCATGAATCCAACTCTCAAGACAGTTCTGATGGCAGTATTCTGGTTCGTATTAGGTCACATCAGTTGCGCCGTGATGCACCACTGGGGCCACCACATGGCGGGGAGATAGAGGCCGTGGCATGTAGGCGGAGTGCGGTTTCGTAGCGCTGCGCGAGTTCGTCGGAATTTCACTTTCCAGCTTCGACCGTCTCGCCGTTTAAGCTGGAGTTTAGTTCGGGGAAGAAGCAAAAGCGACTGGTTAGTGAGCGAGGCGCAAGGCATCGCCTGTCGCACCAGCGAGAGAGCTAGGTCCCTGTCTGCGGCCAGAGGCGATTCGCGGAGCTAACCTCCTGGATCAGCCTCTGGCGCCTCACCCATCTCTGCCTTGGTACGGGCGACATCTGCTGGTGTATCTTCTTTTCGCAAAACCTGCCAGCGAGTTCTAACACGCTGTCTCGCGGCAGAGGCGTCGCTCTAAGAGCGGGATCCAGCAGGTGCCAAGCGTCCCTGATCCGCTTGTTCGCTTTCCCCTCATCGTCCACGTCAGATTCAATAGCCCACCACCACTCCTTCCAACGAAGCTCCAGCTCCGGCAGTACCCGTAGGAAGCGGCTGAGATCATCCGGAAGCTCCTCGGTGCTCTCGAAGAGTCGTAGCGCTGCCTCAGCCCCCGAGAAATCGCCTTCCCAGACCCTGGCAACTGCTTGTTTTTTGACTGTTTTGCGCCATACGGCCAGCTCCTCTTGCAGGCGAGACCGCTCTGTGTGCAGTTCCTTTTCGGCGAACCCGCTAAATCTTTGGACTGTCTTGTATGCATCTCTGATGCAGTGTTTTGCCCTGAGCTCCTCAACCCTCCTCATAACGCATTCGGCGATCACTTTGGTGTCGAGCTCGCGAAGACAGTCCGCCGCAAAGCTACGGTCGTCAAGCACGGGGGAGCTGTCATCGAGCATGGCGAGAAGGCTTTCGGCTACGAATGCGTCTCCGATTTCGACCAGCGCTTGTTTTGCCTCGCGCGATTGGTCACGAAGGAGTCTAGGGACGATGCGGCTGGACAGGCTGGGAATGCTTGCGCGGGCGTGCGCAAGGCACCGCCCTGCAAAAACGTAGTTAAGCCTGTCTTCGATGATGAACTCTATTAACTTCTCCGACACTTGCAGGTCGAGCAGCCCGCTCAAAAACAGAATGACCTCTGTCCAGGCTGGGTCAGCTATCCTCCGATAGGCTTCCTCACGAACGGTGCTGGTCTCCTTAATCTCTTTGGCGACGTAATACTCCTGAAAGGTGGGGTGCGCAAAGGAAAAGTGTTCGCCATGCGTATTTTGCAGAAGACCATTATATTTGACAATCTCGTCAAGAAATTGAGCGCCTTCCTGTTCGTCAATGTGAAGTTCGTGGGATAGCCCGCTGATTTTGCCGAGTAATTGGGACCGAGTAAATTCGCTGGCGCCACTAACAAAAAAACCGTGGGCAACCTTCCGCAGAAATAAGTCCTTGTAATCGGAGTCGAACTTGTTTCGATAGGCGTATATCAGGCGCTCCTCATCCCTGTACCTCAACATTCCGCGAGTGAACGTTGTGTAGATTGCTGTGCGTTTGCGGGGAAACTGTCTTTCGTTTTCCTTATAGATGAAGAGGATTAGTCCCAGGAGTAGAGGGGACTCAGCCAGTCGCCTCAAATGCGTGTCGGCTCGTAGGATTTCAAGGAAACGCTCCTGCAAGTCCCGCGCATCTAGGACCCCGGACACGAAGCTCTTCGCCTCGTCAGCCAAAGGGTCCAGAGGTGCAATCTCCGCTTCCTTGAATGACGATTCCGCATCACGCGCATATCCGTCAATGCGAGACGTAACAATGAAAGTATTCTTGCTATAGCGCGAGGAAAGTTCTCTGATGTCATCCACGATCCGCCTCTGATCGTCCCCAACCAGTTCATCCAAACCATCCAACAGAATAAGGCATTCTCCACGCTCCAGCTTGGAAACGACAAGCTGCGCGGGAAGAGAGGCGGCGAGGCTATCCAGCATGAACTGAAGCAGATCCCGACCTTTACCGTCCCTGAGCCTTCTCAGAAACAGAAGTATCGGCAGAAAGCCTAATGTTAAGATCGGCTGTTCCTGCGAATACGTCAGCATCAGGTGTTTAAGCAGCGTCGTTTTCCCGAAGCCTGGATGGCCCAAAATAATTAGCCGTAGGCCGAACCCTCGCTGCTTCTGCAGTAGCTCCTGAGGGCTGAAGGTAGGCTGCTGCTTCGTTTGGGAGTCCCTTTGACTAGGCGGAATGAATCCATGCGTGAGCCTAAGCTTGATGTATTGCTTGCTAATGTCGATCTGGACGTCCTTATAGCCGACCCTCATTAGCTTCACTTCGTTGTTGTCAAGCTGTAGTCGCTTGTATCGCTTTATTAGAGATTCGTGCCCGCCAAGGCGTGCGTAGACCGCATAGATCCTTCGTCGAAGAGCGGGAAACATCTGCTTCGACATGTACTCCTTTAACGTTGATGCGAGCGCGGCACTCCCTACGCCCAGAAGGTAAAGGAGAATGCCTGTTACTAGGCTCCTCATACGTGACCAACCTGTTACTACTCGCGCAAAAGAGCACCACATTATACACTCTGGCTGGCATGCTAATTCAAAGGGAGACGGTAATTGTAAGAGGTTATGGTGCGGTACTCAGTTCCCCGAGCAGCTTCGTGTTCCTCTCCAACGCCTGGCGTAGGATTTCCGCTTGCTGTTTCGCGGTCGCCCAATCCTGTTTCTCCACGGCTTCAGTTAACCCCGGCAACTCCAGGTGCGCGTAAGTAAAGCGAGCGCCGTAGAGAATATGTTTGAACCATGGTCGGCCGGGGATGCCATCGGGGTTGAGCCAATTGCGTTCCACTTGCATCGTGCCGTGATTGATGGTTGCAGAGAGTTTCGGGTCGATTGCGCCGGAAGAGAGTGCGCGTGATGCGGATTCGTCGAGATGCTTGCCGGCGGCTTCGAATTCGTCGATGGCATCGAGCACTGGTTTGAGATCCAACTGGGTCATGTCTTTGTTTTTCGTCAACTCATTTACGAACTGCCGAATATTGTCAGCATAGGTGGCGAAATCGAAGGGGAGAAGGTCGGCGTTGGCGAGGCGCAGCGCGAGCACGCCCCACAATTGCGACATCAGCGTGTGGTATCGGTAGCCGGGATCGCCGAAGTGATTCATCCAGAAGAAATCGTCATATGCGGAGTGGTACACGCCGTAGGGACCTTCGAAGCCCAGGCCCAGAACCGGCATCCCCACAAAATTAAGAAAGACCGTATGGTCTGAGCCGCTGCCAATGCGGGTATCGGCCAGATTCGAATCAGCGACTTCTTCTGTTTCTGTCTGTTTCGCTTCGCGGCGGTCGCGCGTGCTGGTTTCTCTCCACGCTTCGTAAAGCGTTTTTCCTGAAGGATCCTTCAAGGTTTGCGTGGCTTCCACCAGCATAGGCGCGAGCGAGGCGACCGCCTGACCGTGAAAATCCGGACCAGATGTGGCCTCATCGACATTGATGTACGCAACAGCTTTGTTGCGTAGCTCATCAGCGAACTGCTCGCCCCATTCGGTAGAACCGGTGAGGCCGACTTCTTCGCCATCCCAACTGCAGACGACGATGGTGCGACGCGGGCGCATTCCTGATTTCGCCAGTTTTCCCAGGGCGCGGGTCAGTTCCATCATCGATGCCGTGCCACTGCTGGGGTCGACGCCGCCGAAAACCCAGGCGTCACGGTGATTGCCAAGCACGATCCATTCATCCGGCAACTGTGCGCCGCGAATGCGGCCTTCCACCACGTAGTAGGGCTGCGTGGAATTATCCATCTCGATTTTCACGTGCACGCGTACGCGGCTGCCGCCGAGGTGATATTTGATGGGCAGCCCTCCTTGCCAATCCTCGGGAGCGAGTGGGCCGTCCATGTTCGCGAGCAACGGCTTGGCATCGTGCCAGGAGAGCGGCAGCGCCATGATCTTCGGGATCGACACCGCCTGATCGACTGGAATGCGCTTGGCGCCCGGAATCGACGCCCATCCCGGAGTGAGCGGATCTCCCGGAACCATGAAGTCGTAAGTGATCGCGCCCCGCTGAATGTGATACTCGGGCCCCCACGGCCCGTTGGGAACAACTTTGCCTTTCTTGAATCCGTCTTCGGCGGGATCGCTGTAAATAAGAAGAGCCGCGGCGCCTTCGCGTTCGGCGGTGAGCGCCTTGAATCCGCGGTAGCTGTAGGGATTCGAATAGCGCACGAGCACGACTTTGCCTTTTACGTCGATGCCTTGCCGGCGAAGGAGCTCGTAATCCTCGGGATTGCCGCTGTGAGCATAGACAAGCGGCGCCGTCACTTCGCCTGAGGCGGACATGCCGCTCCAAGCGGAACTGATGCTTTTGTTTTTTGAGTCAGGATCGCCGGCGACTGGCAGTTCCCGCAAAACCGCGCGGTAATGAGTGGGCGCAACCATTTCCAGCAACGTGCTTTTTGGATTGGTGCCGTAGACGTCGTAGCGGCGGATGACGACGTCTTCCAACCCTTCGTTGCGCCACTGGTCGGCGATGTAGCGAGCCAGTTCGTTATTGCGCGGCGAGCCGGCGACGTGAGGTTCCGCGGTAAAGATGTGATGCTGACGGCGCTCCTCATCGGGCGAAGGAATGGCTTTGAATTGCTCTTCGATTTTCGTTTGGCGCGCAGCGGCGGAAGGAGTGAACCCCAGAATAGAAGTCTGAGTTTGCGCGTGTGTAAAGATCGGCGAGTTCAAGGCGAGTGTCACGAAGCACAGTTCGCCGATGAGCGGCAGCACGTGCCGGGGAAAGCTCAAGATGGCATCTCCTCGCAAGACGAAACCATTCAATTCAAGACGACGTCATTTTGTTGGCCGCTTGGCTTTGTTTATTTCGCTCCGTATTTACTTCGCTCCGTAAATCTCTGATAGCAGGTCGGGCTTCGTTTCATCGCGCACCAGGTGAGGGAAGCGCTCGCCGCCGTGGTAATTCACTTTGTAGACTTTGTAGTAATCGGTGTTTTCGACGAGAAGCTCCAGCGGATCGGTGCTTGTCTTGCCGGCCCTGAGCGCATCGCGCAATATTTGCGACGAATATTTGCGGCCGTTGACCGCGACAAGCTTCATGCCCGGGCCAATCCCCGCTAGCGCAGCTGGCATTCCCTCGATGGTGTCGATGATCGTACCGTCTTCGCGAAGGCTGAGGCCGATGGAAAACTTCACGTCGATGGATCGGGAGCCGCACTCGCCCGCGCAATCCATTCCCGATGGATAGTCGTCATACGCCAGCTTCCATCCGCTCTGCTCGATGCCACCCAGCGGCGCTCCGGGGCCGTGGTTGGTGAGCCGCTCATTCCAGAAGCCGCGCCAATCGTAGGGCGCGACCTGGTTCAAAGTATTTACGACATCTTCGAAGGTATAAATCTTCACTGCGGGCGGTGTGCTCGGCGCGCCGTGGAAGAGCTTGCAGAAATCGTCCAGAGATTTTTTCCCTTTGCTTTGCTGGCGGATGATGACATCGGCCCACAGCCAATTCAATGTATCTTCATCATAAAAATCTGTGCTGCGCCGCAAGGATCGCCAGGCTTCCGGAGAAAAATAAAGTTGCGCAGCTGCATCGGCCGTATCCTGCAGGTTGCGCCAGGCGCGGCCGGGAGTGTGGTCGAGAGAGGCCGCGGTGATCGCCAGTTCTTCGCGCGCATCGCTCCCGTTCAGCAGTCCGCTGCGCGCGGTCAGCACCGCGGCCAGATAATCCGTCAAACCCTCGTAGACCCACAGCAGATCGTCCTGCATAGGCTCTTGATAGTCCGGTGTGGCGAGATCCGCGGGCCGGCGGTATTTTCCATTCCACGAGTGTACGTACTCGTGCGGAAGCAAGCTGGCCTCTGACTTACGCAGGGCCTCATCGACCAGCCCACGCTCGTCAACGCGGCTGTCGTCGGATTCGTGATGCTCAAGCCCGAAATGCGCGACGTGATTGCTAAGGCTGTAAAGGAAATGGTAATCGCGATAGTGATGTGCGCCGAAGAGCTTATTGGTCTGATCGACCAGACTCTTGTAGTGGTCCCAAACTTCCGGCGGAGCATCGAGCGCGGCGGCACTGTCGGCAGCGATGTCCATTTCGACGAGCGGATTGTCTGCCAGCTTCACCACCTTCACGAATTCTCCGGTGATCACGGGTGAATCCACCAGCGTGGTAAGAGAAGCCGGCTGAAAGGTGATCTGCGTTTCACCATTAAGCTGGTCGCCGTTCGTCGATGCAATTGGCAACGGCGTTCCAAATTTCCAGTTGGCGGGAAGTTTAAGAGAGGCGACGTAAGTGAGATCGTCCGACTTCCAGCCTTTGGGATAAAGCAGGACCTGGTTCCAACTGATCACCGCCATTTTGTCGGTTGCCGAAGAACCGGCGGAGAAACCGCTTTCGAATGTGGCAGGAGAAAGGAAATCGAGTTCGGCGTCGACTTCGTTCTCTCCGGCGGGAACGTCGACGTGGATGGTGAAGCCGTCGAGCAGATCGCGGCGCCACTGCAGAGTCTTGCCGCTGGCGCTGAATTTCAGTCCAGCCAGATCGATCACCGGCCCATCGGGAGCGTGCTCGCCCGGAATCCACTTCGGATAATAGAGCGTAAGATCGCCGGCGCTCGCAGGAATTTTTAGTTTTGCATGAAAAATCTTGCGGGGGGCCGTAGTCGCATCGACGAAGATGGTTACAGTCGGTGCCGTTGCCGACCAGCTAAAAAGCGGAATTAAGACAAGAGAAACCCCTCCCAAGATTCTTGAGAGTTTCATTGATAGAGCCCCCATAGTGTCTGTTGACTGAAAATCGACGAACCGATGAACCTGAATAGCGAATGCTGATGCGCTTGCAGAACTTAAGACTATAGCAGCCTCTGTGAAGCGTGGTACAGGGACGCACCTGCGCTGCTATCATGCCACGATGTCACGCCGTGGAAAATTTATCACTTTCGAAGGGCTCGACGGAACCGGCAAGAGCACGCAGATGCGCAAGCTGGCGGCCGTCCTGCGCGCTGCTGGATATAAAGTTGTGGAAACCCGCGAGCCCGGCGGCACCGCAACCGGAGAGAAGATTCGCCGCGTTTTATTGGACTCTGCGACTGAAGGTCTCTCGCCGTTAGCGGAAATGGCCTTGATGTTCGCTTCGCGCGCACAGCACATCGCGGAAGTGATCCAGCCCGCTCTCGATCGCGGCCAAATCGTTCTGTGCGATCGCTTCACCGATTCGACGGAAGCGTATCAGGGCAGCGGCCGCAAGCTAGGTAGTGAAGCGATATTGAAGTTGCACCGGATTCTCTGTGGAGACTTGCAACCCGATTTGACGATCCTGTTGGATTCCGATCCCGCGATGAGCGTAGGCCGCGCACGGCGCCGCAACCAGCGTGCCTCCCATGGATCGAACAACAACTCAAACAAAAGTTCGAGTAAACATCAGCACGACGAAAACCGTTTCGAGCAGGAGACGCGCGCCTTTTTTGCTCGCGTAAGGGAAGGCTATATGACGATTGCGAAGAGAGAGCCGCAACGCGTTGTCGCAGTCGACGCCAGCGGCACGCCCCGGCAGACGCATCGTCGGATCGTGGAAGTTTTAGGAAAGAAGCTGAAGCTGGAAGCGAGGAGCACGGTGTCATCCTGAGCGTAGCGGTTTTTCAGGCGCAGCGAAGGATCTCCAGCTTAACCCCTAGGAGCGTCAGCCAAAGTGCACCTGATTTGTCTTCTCCGTGACTTCGCGCCTCCGTGGTAGATTTTGGGTTACGCTGTGTCATGCCCTTCTCCGAATTCCACGGCAACTCCGAAACTGTCCATCGCCTGCGCGACATGCTGGCGCGGGAGCGCTTTCCGCACGCGGTAGTTCTCTCCGGTGCGCGCGGGGCAGGGAAGTACACGCTTGCTCTGATGCTGGCGCAGGCGCTGAACTGCCTTGAGCCTACTCAAACGGACGGTCTGCTTGACTTCTGCGGTAAATGCTCCAACTGTCGCCGCATCGCTCAGGCTGCCGATCTCGATGCGCGTTTTGCCGAGGCGGTCGAGGCGCGCGAAGGCCTTCGCGATACTGATAAAAAAGATACACGCCTCTTCGTGCAGACCCATCCCGATGTGCTGATCATTCCTCCCGACCCTCCGCAGATGATGATCAAGGTGGATCAAGTCCGGCGCGTGATTGAAACCATTTACTACCGTCCTTCCGAAGCGCGCGAACGCGTTTATATCTTTACTGATTCGGCTTTCATGAAAGAGGCGGCGAATTCACTGCTCAAGGTTTTGGAAGAGCCGCCAGAGTTCGCCACGATTTTTCTGCTTTCAGAAAATCCGGGTGAACTGCTTCCTACGATCCGATCGCGGTCCATGGTTTTCTCTCTCGGCGCTTTGCCCACGGAAGAAGTCGATCGCTATTTGTCTCAGAGTCGCCCCGAATGGAAGCCCGCGCAGCGAGCCCTGGTGGCGCGGCTCAGCGAAGGCGCGCTGGGCAGGGCGCGCAGTTTCGATGTGGATGCTTATGTCGCAGCTCGCGGGAATGCCCTCACCATTCTGAACTCGGCCCTCCTCGGTGGCGAGCACACTGCACTTTTCAAAATCACGGAAACTTACCGGCCCGGCGCCGAGGGACGAGAAAAAACGGAGCAGCTTCTCCGCACACTCTATTCACTGCTGCGAGATCTAATGTTTCTGGGCTCGGGAGCGCCGGAAATGGTTCAAAACACCGACATCCAGAGGGAACTTGCCAGGCTGGCCGAGTCGGCCGATTTTGACTGGATCGCCGCCGCCTCCGACCGACTGGCTGAGGTCGACCGTGGCATGCGCCGAAACCTTCTGCGGTCGTTATCACTGGATGCACTGAGCCTAGCTCTCGAAAAGCCCGCTAATTGTTAGAGTATTTGTTTTCATTCTGTTACAGAGATTACTCTGGTGGTTCTACGGCCTTCAGATAGGTTGCTCCTCCCTCCCCAAACACCTATAATCGCCTTACTCTGGTTTAAGAATTCTCCGTCAGGTTCCGGGTGGCAAGAAGCGAGGGTGAGGTTTGTCTTCGCCAATTTGGAGGGGAAACCCGGTACTATGCAAAAGCGCCTGCAAATCGCCCTGATGGCCAGCACCGTAGCCGCGACCCCTCTCCTTTTCATGCCTCAACTTCACGCCGCCGAAGGCGATGGCTCCTCCGCAACCATCACCACGGCCGACGAACACGGCCGGAAGATTTACGTCAACGATTCGGTTATCAACGCTCCGGCTCACCACGCTGAAACCTCCGAGCCTCCACGTCGAACCTTGATGTACTGGAGTTCGAAAGACAATCGGTGGAAGCGGGTGCCTCCGCCGAATGCAGCCGCCATGAAGGCAGCGCGTTCGGCGGCAGCCGAAGTCAGCGAGTTTCTCGGCCACGAATCGAACCAGTCGGCATCGGCCAAAATTGTGGCGGCAAATTTCCGCGGATCGGTCGCATCGTCTTTCGATATCGATACCGCCATCGAGCAGGCTGCGGCGCGCCACAACGTTGATCCAAACCTGGTGCGCGCCGTCGTGAAAGTGGAATCGAATTTTAATCCCAACGCCGTATCGCGCAAAGGCGCGATGGGGCTCATGCAATTGATGCCTTCAACTGCGCGCCAGTTAAACGTGAAGAATCCATTTGACCCTGAACAAAACGTGGACGCGGGTGTGCGTCATCTGAAGCAGCTTCTTGAAAATTATGGCGGCGACATCAAGCTGACCCTGGCCGCCTACAACGCAGGTGCGGGAGCGGTGGCGCGCAGTTCCGGCGTTCCCCGCTACGCAGAGACCCAAAATTACGTCCGGCGGATCACCAATTTGTATTATGGCGGATCCGGTTTTGACTCGGGCGCTTCGCGCGATCCGGTTCGGGTTCAACGAGATGCGCGCGGCGTGCTCTACATCAGCAACACGGAATAGGTTTTCGGCATCTGTTTAGTTAATTCTCTCTAGCACCCAGGTATCGGTTCAACCAACGAAGCAGGAACAAAGGCACGGACTGTTATCGTGCAGGTAATCTTGAAGAGTCCATTACGCCAGCGTGGTCTGTGGGTAGCGTTGCTGCTGTTCGCCGGGCTTGCTGCTCCGGCGGCGCAGGCGCATGCGCACCATAACGATGCCTGGGCTCGCGATCATTTCGCTACCGCCGAGAGAATGCGCGAAGCGTTGAATGGACGTCCCGCAGCCGACCGTACCCGCCGCGATTACCAGCGCGTATTGAACGCCTATCGCAACGTCTACCTCGGTGCTCCCGCTTCTACCAAAGCTGATCCCAGCGTGGTTGCAGTGGCCGAGACGCTGGTAGAAATGGGCCGCCGCTTCAACGATGACAAAGTTCTAAACGAAGCCATCGAGCAATATAGATTTCTGCGCCGGGAATATCCCGGCAGCAAGTACCGCTTCGACGGCCTGTTCACAATCGGCGAAATTTACAAGGACGATCTCAACGATCCTGAAGCGGCCCGTGTCGCATTCCAGGAATTTCTGCACCGCTATCCGCACAGTCGCCTTGCCGATGGCGCCCGCGAAGCCATTGTCGAACTGAATAGGGAAGCCAAGGCCGAGAAATCTACGGAGCCGCGGAAGGCTACAGAAAAGACTCGGTTCGACAAGAACGCGAAGAAGAAAGTCGTCTCGAAGAACACGGATGCCGCAGTCGAAAAAGTTGCTGATAGTTCTTCGGCGGATCATTCCTCGGCCGATCATTCACTGGTCGAGCAATCATCGACTGACAATCCCTCGACAGATCATCCATCGGCCGATCACGCCTCGCGCGCGGTTTCCACGAAAGACGAAAATCTCACACTTTCTGGACGCTTGCCGCGCGTGACCGGCATCCGCCACTGGTCAACGCCCGACTACACGCGAGTGGCAATTGACGTAGAAAAGGACGTGAAGTTCTCCTCGCAGCGTATCGATAGCCCTGCGCGCATTTTTTTCGATCTGCGCGACACCAAGCTGGCGTCCACGCTGGTTGGCAAGAGTTTTGATGTGGATGATGGTTTCCTGAAGAAAGTTCGAGTGGCGCAGTTTGCCCCCGGCCGCACTCGCGTAGTGCTCGAGGTCGATAACCTCTCCGATTATGACGCCTTCTTGCTCCCCAATCCTTATCGCTTGATCATCGATATTCATGGCAGGGATAGTCACACCAGGAATGCCGAAGCGAAGAACGCAGAGGGCAGAAACAAAGAGAATAAAGAAAAAGACGCTGGGGAAAGCGCCAGCAACGAACCCGAGGATTTGGTAGCCGTCGGGAAAGCGATTCCTGATGTCGACTCGGACACCTCGGACGAGAACGTCTCTTCAACCCACACATCCTTACAAACGGAAAAAATTTCGGTCGTCAGCGCCGAGGTTGGCAAAGGCGCAGCATCTGAATCTGACAGCACAGTTCTCGCTAAGAGGTCCACAACCTCGGTTGTTAAGAAAATCGTGGAAGCCGACGACGATAATAAGGAGACGGTCGCCCTGGTTCTCGCCAGAAATCTCAAGGACGATCTCAAATCCTCGAAACGAGTGGCCGCGCCTCTTCGAATTACCGCCTCTGCGAAAAAGCCCGCGAGCAACGATCTCGACAACGAGAACTCAGCGACCACTTCCGATTTAATTCGCGAGGCCAAGCCCACGGCCAGCGGCGACCGGTCTCTGATTCGGGCTCTCGGATTAAAGATCGGAAAGATCGTGATCGACCCCGGCCATGGCGGCCACGATACCGGCACCATCGGCCCCGGCGGCCTCGAAGAAAAAGATCTCGTCCTCGATGTCGGCCGGCGGCTGGGCAAGTTGCTCGAGACGCGTCTCGGCGCGGAGGTGGTTTACACGCGCAAAGACGATACTTTTATTCCTCTGGAAACTCGTACTGCGGTCGCCAACCAGGCTCGCGCCGATCTTTTCGTTTCGATCCACGCCAACTCGAGCCGGGATCCCGGCGCACGCGGAGTAGAAACCTACTACCTGAATTTCACCTCTTCGCCGGAAGCGCTGGAAGTGGCGGCCCGCGAGAATGCGGTCTCCGAGAAGTCGATCTACGAGCTACAAGACCTGGTGAAGAAGATCGCGCTCAAAGAAAAAATTGAGGAGTCGCGGGAGTTTGCCGGCGACGTGCAGCAGTCGCTGCATAGCGGCCTCGCGGTCAAAAGCCCGGCCATTCGCGACCGCGGCGTAAAGAAGGCTCCCTTTATCGTGCTGATCGGAGCGAATATGCCCTCGATTCTCGCCGAGGTTTCCTTTGTCAGCAATCCCACCGACGAGCACCGCCTCGCCACCGGCGAATACCGCCAGCGCATCGCCGAGTCGCTCTACCGTGGCATCGCCCACTATGTGAACGGGCTGAGCGGCGTCAAAGTCGCTAGCAAGATGGATAAGGCGGCCGGGCAGTAGGCGCGGCCGCGTTTTACTTCTGTCTCGTCAGTGTTAGTTCTTTCAACTTCGCTTCCGCGGGAGCGATCACCTGCTCGCCGAAGTGCGCGATCAGCAGTTCCTTGGACCCGTAGTGGTGGGGCTCCAGGACCCAGGGGTACTCCAAGAGGTCGCCGAACATTCCGAACTGGTGCTGTCCTTCCACGATGAGTGGCTGGAGAGGAACGTGGGTGGCTGGGACGATCGTGGCCAGTTCGTAAGGCACACAACTCGGGTCGGTCAGATCAACGATGATGAAACGGGCCATGTTCGCTAGTGTGGAGATCGTCCCAGTGAGACTCCTATTGGCAGGCTTCTGGAAATCGAACAGGACCGGCAGGTAACCGTGCTCCGGCCTGCGGAGTTCATCTCGAATCGCGTCGAGAACGGCCTTTCGGTCGGGCGTGAACCGGCCCAAGATTAACACGACCTTGGAAGTGATCGTGTCGATGACGCTGCGGATCTTCTCGTTATTCAGAAGCAGGTAAATGAATTGGGCCACTTCGAGATTATCGACCTGGATCGGGGATTCACCCGGAGGAGTGATTACGAGGTTCGACTGGGTTGCTCCTTCGAGCCTTATGTCCCACGCGGAGATTCCATACACAAAGCAACCCGTCAGATTTGCCCCCTCGAGGTTAGTGCGGATCAAGATTGCCCCGAAGAGATCCGCCCCAGTGAGCTCGGCCCCGCTTAGGTCCGCCCCGTAGAAGTCCGCGCCCTCAAGGTTTGCCCCAATTAGCTTCGCCTTACTAAGGCTTACCTGTCGGACGTCTGCCCAGCTGAGGTCGGCCTCGCTGAGGTCTGCCCCACGAAGGTTTGCCCCGATGATCACCGCCGAGCCGAGGTACGAATCGCGGAGGTTCGCCGCGTTCAGGTCTGCTTGGATGAGGTTGGCCTCGCTGAGGTCTGCCCCCTCAAGTTTCGCCCCTTTGAGTTTTGCCTCAACGAGGTTCGCACCGTGGAGGCGCGCCTCTTTGAGGTTCGCCCCGCCGAGGTTTGCCCTGCGGAGGTTCACTTCGTCGAGGGGTTCTCCGACGAGCCTCGCTTTGCTGAGATCTGGTTTGACGTCAGGATTTTGTTCCCTCCACACATTCCATGCCTTGACTCCCTCCTTGAGCCTCGCGAGGTGTTTCCGATTCGCCAAAGTACCTGCCTGAGTAGAGAAGCCTAGCAACGGTCAATGATACATTCGCTGGGTGGCTACAGGCGAAAAGGCAGCAAGGAAACTTTTTCTCCTCCTGTGTGGTCTAATTAAGGAAGGGATTTTGTGCCCGGCAGTCCATCCATGCGCGCATCAAGGCTGTTAGTTCTATTCGTTTCTGTTGCTGGTCTCGTCGGCATGGCCTTCGCTGCCAGCCCCGGCGCGGATTCGCCTGCACCGCCGATCCTTCCCAAGCAATTCGCCGGATGGCAGATCCAAGGTTCAGCTCAGGCCAGCAAAGATGCAGCCGCAGCCGATCCCACGAACGCCGCTCTGTTAAAGGAATACGGATTCACCGACTTCGAATCCGCGACCTACAAGAGCGACGACAGCCGCACGCTGAAAATTCGTGCTGCCCGATTCGCTGATGCCAGCGGAGCCTTCGGCGCATTCAGCTTTTACCTGCAACCAGAGATGGCGCGGGAAGAAATCGGTGACGAAGGCGCATCGCTGAATCGGCGCGTGCTGTTTTACCGCGGACACATTGTCGTCGAGGCGGTATTCAGCCAGGAGTCTGTAATGTCGGCAGCGAGTCTCCGCGAACTGGCCGGGGTACTTCCGCGTGCTGCGGGAAATGCCGGCAATCTGCCTCCGATTCTTGCCTTCATGCCGCGCCACGGTTATGCGCCGCACACCGAGAAGTATGCCGAAGGTCCGCTGGCTCTGGCGGCGATCGAATCTCCGCTTTCCGGCAAACTGGTCGATTTCGCTTCGAGCCCCGAGGTGGTCCTTGGCCAATACTCTACGCCCAGCGGTGCCGCTACTCTGATGCTAATCGAGTATCCAACTCCGGCTCTATCCGCAGCTCACTTGCGCAACATCGAGGCCGCATACCATGCCGCGCAATCCAAAGCCGGAGTTACATCCGTTGAAAATGTCGGCCCCTTTTTCGCTAAACGTACCGGACCCATCGTCGCCATCGCCGCCGGTTCACTCTCGCAGAGCGATGCGCAAACCCTTCTCGGTGCGGTGAATTGGGACGCCAGCGTCACCTGGAATGAGAACACCTACTTCGACAAGAAAAACAACATCGCCAACTTGCTCGTGAACATTATTATTCTGTGCATCATCGTGGGCGCGCTCTCGCTGGCCGCGGGACTTGCCTTTGGCGGCGCTCGCGTTCTCTTGCGGCGGTTTTTCCCCGGTCCGGTTTTCGGCCATTCCGACCAAACCGAGTTCATTTCCCTGAACCTTGAAGATGAGGTCGTACAGGCATCGCCGGTCCGGCCCGGAGCCTCGGCGGAGGGTCCAAACCGCTCTTAAGTGCTTTGGAAGTATCGGCTTAGGCCTCTTCCTGAGGCCTTTCGTCTCATTTTGGAACAATTTTCCTGAGTATTGATTGCTTCTGTAAGTTGTTGAAAATAAAAGCATTTATTTCCCAAAAATTGCTTGACACCCCCCTTTTTCGGCTCATAAGATTTTCTCCAGAAAGTTTTGACGGACTTTGCCTTCCGTTGGAACTATTCTCCCTTGAAAAGAGAAGGTCGCCCTGTTGCCGGGCGGCCTTTTCGTTTTGCTCACACCCTTTCTTTCAGTGCGCCGCAGCCTCTAACATCCCCGTAAACTTCGTCCGCGACAACTTCGACGGAACTCTGATGCAAGCTTTGCGTATCATCTGTTGAGCGTCATGCTCTTGAGCGTGATTGGACAAAGGGGCGTGTTGTCTAGCATCCCTTCACGAATCAGTGCGGAGGAAATCATGTTCTGCGATGGATGCGGCGCGGCAGTGCAACCGGGTCAGGCATTTTGCGGCAAGTGCGGTAAAGCGATCGTCGGACCAGTGACTGCGCTGCAGATGCGCCCCGGGCGGGTGCAGGGTCACGTTCAGCTGCTGGGGATTATGTGGCTGGCCATTTCCGCCTTCAATACCATCGGCGGTGTGATTCTGTACGTCATCGCCAACACGTTGTTTGCTCGCTTGCACAACATGGGAGCGCCGCAAGCGCCCACCAGCTTCCTGCGCCCGTTTCTCAGCGTCATCGCCTGCCTGATCCTGCTCAAGGCCGCCTCCGGTTTCATCGCCGGATGGGGATTATTGCAGCGCGAACCCTGGGCGCGAGTTGTCGCCCTAGTTCTGGGTTTCATCTCCCTTTTCAATGTCCCATTCGGCACCGCCGTCGGAGTCTACACCCTGTGGGTTCTTCTCCCCACCCAGTCACAAGCGGAATATGACACCATGGCCTCCGCGCGTGCCGCATAAGCGCGGCCACTTCTTAAGAAAGCGCTGGATCTTCACCAACGGCGGAGCAGCACTGGGCTTCAAGGACGCTTTGGTCCGTGACGCTGCCGGGCTGATTTTTTCGAGGCTCGGTGATTCATTGACTTAAGCACCTATGTGCCGGTCTACCGAAATTTTGGATGGAGAGCGCTGCGATCGACTGATACTGGGCAAACCACCGATTTGATTTCGAAATTACAAAGCTGGTTTCGAAGGAACGGGCGAGTTCGCCCGTTCCCATACGCGGTGCTGCTCATTCCCACGAGAGGTTATTCCGAGATGACATGTACGACGTCGCCGTTGTTCTCACCGGCGTAGACCAGGCGGGTAGCGGGATTGCAGTCAATCTGGAAGCTATCGGCGGTGACGCTCCCAACTTTGGTTTGGGTATTGCCGTTAACTTCGGCTACGGTGGAATCCTGCGTATTGGTGACGAAGACCAGGTTGGTGAAGATGTCGACGCAGACGCCGAAGGGATTATTTCCGGTAGCCACGTTGGCCATGACCTTGGCGTTCTGCATGTTGACGATGGCGATGGTAGAAGGCGCGAAGGTTTCGTTGGTGACGTAAGCTTCGCTGGTGAAGGGATTGATGGCGACGTTGGCGGCAAACTCGCCGATGGTGGCGCGTCCGATGATTTTGTCGGTGACGCCGGATGCGATGTAGAGATAGGGTCCGTTGAGCGCGATGGCGACTTTATTAAGGGCAATATCGACAGCAAGTCCGAGGGGCTGACCTCCGCCGAGAGAGATGGAGTCGACAATTTTGTTGGTATTGCCATCGATCACATCTACTTTCACGTCGCTTGCGTCGGAAAGATAGATGCGGTTGGTGACCGGGTTGACGGCGAGGCCTTGAATGCCGATGCCCTGTGTGCTGGTGATCGGAACCACGTCGAGGATTTTATCGGTGTTGCCATCGATGACAGTGAGCGCGCAAACATCGGAGACGCATCCTGCGGCATAGACGCGGTTGGTGGCGATGTTGACGGCGGTCAGCCATGCGCCCTTCGGCGTCGAAATGGTATCGATAACGGTATTGCTTGCGCCGTCGATGACATTCACTTCGGGCGTGCCGTTGTTGGCCGGAGTAACGGCGACGTAGATGCGGTTGGTGCCGGGGTTGACGGCGATTCCGTCGGGATATCCGGAGACGGGAATATCGGTGACAAGAGTTTGTGCGGAGAGAGGAAGCGTACAGGCGAGCGTAAGCGCTACAAGTATGAGCCCGAGGCGGGACAGCATGATGGACCTTCCTTGGAATGTGAGATGGCCAGGCGGAGGGTGGCCGATTTTAGAAGACCGGATCGCGGGGAAGGTTGCTGGGGGCACGTTTGAGGGCCGGTCTACAGGGAATTTCGTATGGAAGTGTCCTGCGATCGATTTGATATTGAGCAGAGATCGATTGACTTTTCATAATTGGGCACAGGAGATTATCATGCCGGAACGAGAAACATTGGAACGAGCGCGGGAAGATGCTCGCGAGGGCAAGTCCCCATCCACTCAGGCGGGGGAATTCGTTCGCGAGGAGATCCATCACATCCGCGAAGGTAAACACGGGGCGAGTTCACCGCGGCAGGCGATTGCTATTGGGCTTTCCAAGGCGCGCCGCGCGGGCGTGAAATTAGCTCCTCCGAAGGGTCCAGCTTCTCTGAAAAAGAAAGCTGCGCAGGATTCTGCCGCGGGCGAGAGTACGCACCACAAGACGTCGACTAAACGCTCGCGAGCGGTTTCCCGTGCATTGAAGCGTGAGCTGAAATCCGTCGCCAGTCGCCAGGCACTTTCAAAACAGGCAAGAAAGAGTGCGGCAAAACGGAGCGCGGGTTCCCGGAGCGCTGCAGCCTCGAAGGGCTCGTAATCCGTTAGTGGCGTCGGCGATTTGATAAACTGGAACAGCCAACCAGAAGCCGACGTAGCTCAGTTGGTAGAGCAGCCGATTCGTAATCGGCAGGTCAGCGGTTCAAGTCCGCTCGTCGGCTCCA
>Ga0307478_10000716_pt1 | contig 32457 bp, 20 predicted proteins | sample atmos_gasesECM4C_2_FD_203713 | JGI IMG/M metagenome (GOLD analysis project Ga0307478, IMG submission 203713) | Hardwood forest soil microbial communities from Morgan-Monroe State Forest, Indiana, United States - atmos_gasesECM4C_05 | ecosystem: Environmental > Terrestrial > Soil > Temperate...
CAAGTGCAATATGGTCTGAGCGATTCCCGGCAGCTGTCCAGCGTTTCCATTGCAGTGGGTACCGTAGCGGAGAGCTACATGAATTTTGGCTGGTTTGGACCAGTGCTCGTAATCTTACCGCTCGGGGTTTTCCTGGGATCCTTTGAGCGGTTTTTTTTGTACTCGGACTCAGGTCTTCTATTCAGTTGTCTGGGCGCTGTACTCGTTCCGCAGTTGTTGGCCATCGAGGGTCAGATGGCTGAATATGTTGCGGGCATGGTCCAGCAAATTGCGTTGGTTTTACTGGTCCTAATTCCCACTTTAGAATTGCGTACGCAAGAAGGGCAGCGTCCACGACTGGCCCCTGTCCCGTCTTTACTGAATCCGGGGGTACCTAGGCCCACTCCAGGCGTCCCAAGCCCTGCAATTGTGCGGGAATCTCTCGGGAAGTAGCTCTCGTATGAAAATTCTCCATGTGAGCCCCTCTTTTCATCCGACGAAGGCATACGGTGGCACCATACGCTCTGGGTATGTGCTGTGCCGGGGACTTGCTGAACTTGGCTGCTGCGTACGAGTCCTGACTACCGACACTGACGGTCTCGGCCGTACGCTCGAGGTACAAAACGACCAAGACGTGCAACTTGATGGTCTGCACGTTCGCTATTGCCACAAGCTGTTCCGTCATTCCGTTTCTCTCGATTTGCTGCGCGTCCTTCGAGAATATGTCCAGTGGGCCGATGTTGTGCATCTCACCGCCGTTTACTCTTTCCCGACTTTTCCTACACTGTCATACTGCCGAAGCTTCCGTAAGCCACTGGTGTGGTCTCCCAGAGGCTCCCTCCAGCGTTGGGATGGATCGACTCGAGTGTTGGCTAAGTATGTATGGGAGCGGGCCTGCCGCGATCTTGTGCTTAGGGACAAACTAATTTTGCACACAACCTCTGAGGATGAAGCTTTACAAAGCCGCAAAAGATTTCCTGGAGTGCGGACAGTTATTGTTCGCAATGGTGTGGAACTGCCCAGGCACCTTCGCCAAGCTGACTCAAACGGGAGGTTGCGGATGACTTATCTTGGACGGTTACATCCCATCAAGGGCATCGAAAGGTTGCTGGAGGCTTGCGCGCTTCTGGACCAACGCTCCGAGCCGTGGCATCTGGCAATTGCTGGGACTGGAACATCAGGTTACGCCAATTCACTCAAGGCGAAAGTTGTGAAGCTTGGACTACAGGCACATGTGGGTTTTCTGGGAGAGGTATCTGGGGACGAGAAGGAGAATCTCTTCGCGAATTCCGATGTCGCTTTAGCGCCCTCGTATGCAGAGAATTTCGGGATGGTAATCGCTGAGTCACTCGCTCACGAGGTGCCAGTCATCGCCGGCAAAGGCACCCCTTGGGAAGGGCTGCAGGCAAACCAATGCGGTTTGTGGGTGGAAAACGATCCTGAAACTCTGGCTGCGGCAATTCGCCGGATTTCCACAATGCCCTTAAGAGAAATGGGACGGCGCGGGAGATGCTGGATGGAGAGGGATTTTTCCTGCCGCGCCGTAAGCAGCCGGATGCTTGCTGTTTTCGAAGAATGCCTCGATGCTAATGGCTGGTAAATCATAGGGCCCAATCCGCGCTCGCGGTTTTTCTTGTTTTCTTGACACGTTCAGTGCTGCTACCGCGTTTAGAATACCAAGCATGCTTCGCCAGATTTGTCAGCGATCGGAGTGCGATAACACGGGGAGCTAACTTCTTCGCTGGCAGCCCACAGATAGTTCCGGCTTCCTTCAAAGTACGTCGCCGGCTCGTCAGAATGGAGATGCGCCTGCATTTGAATATCAGTAATCTTAGGAGGTCATGTGGCGATGGTGAGTGATGTTCAATATTCACGTGTTCGGGACAATGATGCGCGACAGGAACGGCTCCTCTCAGGCGTTGGTCCTCAAGCGTTCCTAATGCTAGCGCTTGTAATTGGGCCCGCCATATTATCCGCTCAGAGTAAGACCCCGCGCTACGGTCAATCGGTGGCAGACCGCAAAGCTCCAGCCAAAATGGAAATCGACGTACGCGATGCTGGAGTTGACTGCTCGTTTACGAAAGACAGTTCTGCCGCCTTGAACTCGATCGCCGCCGATCCGGGCGCCAACGGACACGCAATCACGTTTCCACCTGGTTGTCACGTGAAGCTGGAAAAAACTTGGCTCATCAAGAATCTGAGTGGTTTCACCATCGGAGGTACGTCCGGAGCGGGGAACAACGGCAACTACGCAACAAATGTGCCAACCATTACATGGTCCGGACCTCTGGATGGCACGATAATCGATATGCAATACGTAAATGGTTTCGTGCTTGAGAACCTTGCCATCGACGGAGGAGGCGCGGCCGCGGTGGGCGTCAACGTAGACCGGTTCGGGCCGGGAGGAAAAGTCAACACGACGGATGGAATCTTCCGCCGCCTGAATGTGAATGCGAATTTTGGTGGACCGGGGAATGCTCATTGGGTGGGTTTGCAGTTTTCGATGAAACAGCTGAATAACGTCGAGGACATGCGTATTACCGATTCGGTTTTCTACTGCGGGACCACTCCCACTTCTGGCACCGCCGCCATCAACATCGGGCCTTCTTACAACACCAAGAACTTTAAAATCGAGCACAACTTCATTCACTTGTGTCAGCGGGCCGTCTGGCAACAAGGTGGCAGCGCTGTGATTGCCGCGAATGAAATTGGATCCAGCCACATCGATATTCAACTTGATTACTGGACGGATCCGAACGAGCGGATCATTGACAATCTGTCCGAATCGGCAGAGAGCGGCGATCGCTTTCTGCTGGTTAACGGATCAATGAATCACGCGGTCGAGATTTCCGGGAACAACATTCCAGTCAACGATACGTGCGCGATTACGTTCAACGGCGGCGGCTTTTATTCTGGTCTGGAGAACACGTTTTACAACGGCTACGGCTCCGGCGCGGGTGGCCATAAACTGTGCGATCTTGGGCAGCATGGACCGACGCAGCTCAGCGGGCCGGGTTGGTTGCACAATTTGTCGCCCCAAGATTTCGCATATTTTGAGGCCGTCCCGATTGCCAATGGTAGCGCCCACAGCTCAATCGACGCTTTCGGTACAACGAATGTGAGCGAAGCTGTTCTCTTGGGAACGGGCACGAGATTCCTTGCGCGGGAAACCTTTTATAATCGAAACGATGGCGCCTATGGGCTGGGAAATGCAGACTCTGGAGGAGGGATTGGCAGTACCGCCTGCGACCTCAACACCATCTGTTTGTACGAGGGCGCAAGCGAAATCGGAGGAGTCGTCTCACCCGACGGCTTAACTTGCACCGTCGCTGGCAAGGGTGGAACTCAAACTCATGTCTGGTTTATTTCAGCCGTAGATTTGCTTGGCAATCAGACATTCCCGCGTAGCAACTCGAACTCTTCAAACTGCTATCACGCTCCGGCGTCCTACGATCGGAATCGTTACGAAACACTGAATTGGGTGCCGTCCCCAAATGCTGTCAGCTATCGGCTTTACTTAGGCAATCCGTCGGCTCCGGCCAGTCAGATTGCGCTTGTCGCGGAGGGAATCACAGGCACTTCGTACAAGTTTGCAGGCCCATTTCCAGGCACTTTCCCGCTTCGCGCCATCGATAATCCTTATAACAAAACACTCGTTCAACTTTTCAGGGGGAGGGAATTTGATTTCCAGTACGGAACCCCGTTGAAAGGTTTCAGTGATAGAGGGAAGACGCAGAAATGGAGTATCGACTCCCGCAGCGGGACAGGGACATTCAGCAACATCGTTACTACGACAATGCAGTTGCAGGCTGGTTCAACCCCCAAGTGTGATACGACCCACCGGGGGCAGCTGAATTACGTAGCCGGAGGAAAGGGAGAGAAAGACGCGGTGCAGATCTGCATGAAAGCGGCAGACGAATCCTACGGGTGGCGAGTGGTTTACTGAATCCTTCTTGCGAGTGTGCTCGGCGTGGCGGTTCGCGGATGTTATCTTTCCACAATCGATAGCGTGGTAACACGAAAACTTTATGCGGACTAGGCTGCCATTCCGGCCAACTCGGGGGGACCATTTGATTCAATCCGGTGTTTTAGTCGCAAAAACCTCTCCTCGAAATACTTCCGCGATAAGTAGGACGCACCCACGGCTAATCCTCCGGCCACGCCGAACCTGAGGACTACAACTCCGAACTGCCCGCTTGTCGGTAGCAAGCCAGGCCATATCTTGGCACAAATGGTGTCATAGAGGCTAAAGATCAGGAGATGGATGAGATAAAGTCCGTAACTGATATAGCCAAAGAATCTGAGCCAACTCCAATTAACAAATCTTGCCCATGAACTTGTGCCCAGAAGGAGGACCAATAACAGTGCTCCGCTGCAACCGAGATTGATCAGGGAGTACTGGAAGGCAGCGCCTAATAATCGGTTGCGTGTAAGGATGCCAAGGGGAGAAGCAACTGTCGCCAAGATCAACGTAAGACCCAAAAGCGAAGCGCAAAGGCGGCGAATATTTTGTCGTGTGATCGAAGTGCGCAATATTATTGCGAGCAGGCTTCCTGCCGCGAGACCATCCGCAACACACCAAGTGTAGGTTCCGAGGTTGCGCGTAAAACCCAGACTGAAACTGACAGCGCGGACAAGCGGAACCAACACACAGACCCCAAGAGCACTGAGGGCTAGTCCACGGGAACTCAACCGTCGCACAATTGCTGGCCAAAAGAGGTAGTAGTGTTCTTCGACCGCGAGTGACCACAAGGGCCCGTAAAATTGGGGAACACCGAACAGATTAGTCACGTTTGACAAGTAAACGAAACTGAGTCCAAAGTATGCGAGGCTGCTTCTCCTCAAAATGAGCAACAAAATCAGAACCGCATAATAGGCCGGCAAGATCCGCAGGACTCTGCGCATATAAAAGCGCTTGTAGTAGTTCGTCCTGCCTACCGAATCAAGTAAGATTCCCGTTATCAAGAACCCGGAGAGCACGAAAAACAGATTGACCCCGGTCCACCCCGGTTGCGTCAGCTGAATAAAAATATGGGCTGGTCTATTAAAGTGCAGACTGCTGTACGGCCAGTAAAAGCCGTGGAGAAACACGACTCCCAGAATGGCAATCCCACGGACCGAATCCAGTTCTGGCATTACGGAACGCACAAGCTTGGCGGGTTGTGATTCGGTTAGCACATTGGAGGGTATTCGAGCAAATTAGCGTGCTGCCTGTTTCGTGTCAAACGAAACCTCGCCGGATTGCAAACTTGGCTTCTGTACAGGAAAGGTGTCCTCAGGAGAATCAAGCGGCAGCATTGATCCTAACGCCCGGCGAAAGCGTACCGCGAAATGATCTTCCAGGAATGTGCTATAAACTCTTTTGCGAGCCGCGCCTCCCAACTTGGAAGCGAGTCCGGAATCGGTTAGGACGGGGATGGCGGCCTCTGCGATGCTTTCCGGCTTAAGATCCTTAGCCAGCACCACTCCGTTCCCATAAGGAAACAATTCACTGGTAACGGTTCCCGCCAACCCTAAAAATGGGACGCCGAAAGCGGCGGCTTCAATCCCGGCCAAACCGAAGCCTTCCTGTTCGGACGGATAAAACAACAGGCGTGCGGAGCAATAGGCTCGGTCTCTTTCTTGATCGCTCAGACGGCCACAAAAGCGGATCCCTTCGAGGTGTTCTTGTTCGACGCGGCGCCGCAAGCGCGCTTCGTCATCGCCGGTGCCGACAATGACCAGCTTTGCGTCCGGTACCCTCGTCCGAATGAGAGGCCAAGCGTCCATAACGGCGTCGTGCCCTTTATAGCGCTCGGGACTGCTCATCCGGCCCACTATCAATGCGGTTGGAGGCAACTTGCCCGGATCGATCTGCTGGGATGTCCCCGGTATTCCCAGCCACGCGACCTCGACTTTCGGGAGCCAAGGGTTGACCTTTCGCGTGGTCGAGACGGTCGTCGCGGAATTCGCGATCAAGACGGAAGCCCCAAGAAGAGCCTCGCGCCTACGTCCCCCCAACGGCTGCCATACTTCTACTCCGTGGATGAAAACTGCATACGGCAGACTTCGCAGCTTTGAAATGCTGGCATGAAGCACGGCAAGATGAACATGATCATAAATAACGAAATCGGTCGGATTCTGCGATCCTAGGAACAGGTGCGTAGCCACTCTTGCAATCCGCAATGGGCGCGGCCAAAACGGTGGATGCTGCCACACTGAGATTTTGCAGTAGGGCTCCAACGCAGCTTTAATCGACTTGGCGACGACTCCGATACCGCCATAAGCAGTACCCAGCCCAGACGTGACCAGTGCGACTCTCTTCTGCAAACGAACACGACCTCCTGAAGAAACGGTGGCTGACAAAACGAGAATTACCATATTATATGCCCGAACCGAAAATAGATTTTCGGCGATGACAAATCATTGAGTCCCGCCTTTCGTCTCTGAATTCCGCTTCAACCCCCGATTCTCAGATAGAATATAGAACATTGTCGAGAATTTGACGTTCCAACTCACACGTGCCGTGAACCTGGAGATACTGGAAGGTCTCTCTCGGATAAGGAGCAGAGGGTGAGGTTCCGGCTATCTCGCAAGTCAAACTAGAAACGATAGACATTCGAATGTGCGGCATTGCAGCGGTTCTCGGGGATCTCCCGTCTGATCAAATAGAGATGTCGCTGCGCGCGATGCTCGGTGCGCAGTTTCATCGTGGTCCGGACGACGGGGGCTCAGTTGTGATTTCGACGGGTGGGGCCGTACTTGGCCTCGGGAACCGTCGTCTGGCGATTCAAGATATTTCGCCACTCGGTCATCAGCCGATGCACAACGAAGATACCGGCGATATCCTGGTTTACAACGGAGAGCTCTATAACGCACCGCAGCTCAAAGATTCGCTCCACTCTGCAGGCTATCGCTTCCGCGGCCACAGCGACACGGAAGTCTTGCTCCGCTCGTACCAGAAATGGGGAATCGACTGTCTCGATCGCCTTCGAGGAATGTTTGCATTCGCGATTTGGGACGCACGACGGTCGCGCCTGGTTATCGCTCGAGATCATTTTGGGATTAAGCCCCTTTATTACGCCTGCGGCAATCGTTATTTTGCCTGCACGTCGGAAGTTCAAGCGCTAACCAAGAGCGGCTTGATCCATTCCGACATCTCCCGCCGGGCACTTGCCGGTTACCTTGCCTACGGGGGTGTTCAGGAACCCCTTACCATCCTCGCGAATGTGTTTGCCCTTCCTCGAGGTTCTTGGAAGGAATTTGATCCTTTCGGGAAGGAGGTAGCTGAAGGCAACTATTGGCGATTCCCGCCTTTACAGCGCTCTGCCGAAGCACAGCCGCTGCCTAAAATTATCGAAGAGGGGCGCGGGCTCTTGCAGCAGTCGGTCAAGCGACATTTGCTGAGCGATGTACGACTCGGAGTTTTCCTCAGTGGTGGCTTGGATTCAACCGCAATACTGGGCCTGGCTCGGGATACCGACCAGGCTAATTCCCTCGAAGCGTTTACGGTTTCGTTTCCGGATCGACGGGAGGACGACGAACACAAAGTCGCACGGGCTACCGCCTCACGCTTCGGTGCCCGTTTTCATGAATGTCAAGTCAGCGACAGCACCGCCTTGACCTGGATTCGCGAGGCATTGGGCTGTATCGACCAGCCATCCATGGACGGTTTCAACACCTACATTGTATCGCGCGCCGTTCGGGCTCAAGGGATCGTTGTTGCGTTGTCGGGCCTCGGAGGGGACGAGGTTTTTGGAGGCTACAACTTGTTCCGCCGCGTGCCGCGCACGTACGACATGATGTCCTGGCTCAATCCACTGCCCTTATCGATGCGGATCGCCGCTTCCAGGTTAGGGACGGCATTCGCAAATCAGATAGCGCGGCATAAAATCAAGGAGCTAGTAGCCGCCGACCCAGGGTTGATAGGAATTTACTTCCACTATCGTCGGCTCCTATCGGATTTCAATCTCGGCTCGTTAGGGCTGAACCCCAAAGATCTGGATCTCTCCGAGGACTTCCAACTCCCAGAGTTGCGTTACCAGGATTGCTATCTGCCCGGCGAACATGTCGCGTCCGTGGGCAGATTGGACGCTTCTTTTTACCTTCAAAATATCTTACTGCGGGACAGCGATGTCTTCGGCATGGCGAACTCCCTTGAGATTCGTGTCCCCTTCCTGGACCGCGACCTGGCGGAGTGGGCGTTTAGCCTTCCAGGCACGCTACTGCTCCCCCGCAAGGCTCCGTCGAAATACCTGCTGCGTAAAATTTGTGCGGACCTCTACACCAAGACGCAGTTAAAGCAACCTAAGCGGGGCTTCGCATTGCCCTTTTCGGCGTGGCTGCAAGGTCCACTTCGTGAGTTGATGGAGGTAAATCTGCGTTTTTTGTGCTCTACCGGTATTCTTGATCCTGCCGGGATCAATCTCGTGCGCAAGCTATTCGACACTGAACCAAATGGACCTGCTTGGTCGCGAGTGTGGGCGCTAGTTACGTTGGGAAGTTGGCTCCAAAAGCAAAGATCTAATTATCGACTCACCGTTCTGGGGGCTCAGCCTGCGTAATCTGCTTCCGATATGAACATCAACAAATCGAAACCGCAGGTCCGCCAATTCTAGAGAGGAACATAGTAGATCGCATCCGTTCCCGATGCGACCAGTGCGTTCGCATTTCATGCGCTCTGGATTTCAGGAGCAGAAGATAGACCTGAAGAAACGATCCGTGGTAACGCTAAAGATATCCCCGTGCAAAATGAGGACCTACTGTTCGTTCCAACTAGTGAGGTCATGTCAAGGACTCTTGCGCTGCTTTGTTAAGAAGGTTTCGATGCTGTGATAAGTAAAAACAGCCCCCAACGGCGACCGAAATTGCCAATCACCGACCGGGGAAAAAACTTCCATACCAAACGGTAGAACGGCGATTGAAACCTGGTGGAGGGCTGGTTTAGCAGCAAATCGCCTGGACTGAATACGAGGCGCATTCTCACCTCGCGGAATCCGGCCATCAATTGCTGAGCCTCCTCATGGGTGTAGGTCTTTGTTCCCGGACTCTCCAGGTGATCGAATACCGTCTGCCGCAAAGACTTCCTTCGTGTGATTCCGTACCGCAGCCACAGCATTGCTCCGGTCAGCGAGGGATGGTGGTACACCATGATCCTCGCCTGTCCTCCCGGTTTGAGAACACGCAATGCTTCTCGCACACACTGTGGCGTGTTGGGACTGTGATGCATCACACCGTAGGAATACACCACATCGAAGGAGTTGTCGGGAAAGGGCAGTTGCTCGGCATCAGCAACTCGCAAATCCGCCTGATAGCCCGCCATTTGGCAACGTTGGCGAGCCTTCTCGACGGATGCCATGGACAGGTCTATGCCCGTTGGCTGGGCTCCCGCCTTCAGCCATTCGAGATAGTCGGCCCCCATTCCGACACCAATCTCCAGTACCCTCAACCCCCGAGCGCTTTGGAAATTCGCGAAGTCGAAGATGTGTGGCTCCAGACGATACCGCGCACGTGCATGCGCGTCGAAATCCAGCTTGCCTTCCAAATAACGGCTTCCGCAGGGATCAGCGTTCCAAAATTCTCTGACATCTTCTTTTCTGGCGGTACTCGAGTGCATGTCTTCTGGATTCCTAATTGGCCTTCGACCAGTATAGCGTTACGAGGGAGAAATCACGCTGTGCTTTCGACAGAGGCATCTGTTTTGCGCGTCTTTGCGCGTGGATTAAAGCTTAGGAAGTGGTTTTCAGGGTAGAATGCTAAGAGCCTTTCTGTCTCCGATGCCCAAGCTGGAAGACCCTAAAAAACTGGAGTCCTTGCGTACCTCCACGCCGATTCCCTTGACCGTAATCATTCCCGTGCGCAACGAGGCGCGCAATTTGTCGCGCTGTCTGGAATCACTTCGCGACGCCGGAGAGGTCTATGTCATAGACTCGCAGAGCACCGATTCGACCATTGAGGTAGCTGAATCCTATGGGGTGCACGTGGTGCAGTTTCACTATCAGGGCGGTTGGCCCAAAAAACGCCAATGGGCGATGGATTCCCTGCCGATCGCCTATGACTGGATTTTGCTGATTGATGCGGATGAGGCATTAACTCCATCACTCGCCACTGAGGTTCGAAAAGCCATTCAAAATCCGTCGTTCGATGGCTACTACATCAATCTGCGCATGTTTTTTCTTGGCCGCGAGTTGCGCCATAGCGGCGCCAGCTTTTACAAGCTCCTACTATTCCGCCGCGGTAAGGCCCGCTTCGAATGTCGGCTCAAGGAGCAGGACGACTCGATGGCCGACATGGAAGTCCACGAGCACGTTGTGGTGGAATCAGAGTCGAAAACTAGAGTGACCAAGCTCCGTCACGCGCTGCTTCACCACAATGTCGAGTCGCTTTCCCACTATATTCGCAAACATGACAACTATTCGAACTGGGAAGCCCGCGTGTGGTTCGAAGGCGAAAAGAACGCAAGAGATCTCGCCCCCTCGCTCCTCGGATCTCAGGCCCAGCGCCGGCGCTGGGTGCGCAAGACGTTCTTTTCGGTTCCAGGCTCGCCCGTTCTGTTTTTCTTGTACAAATACATCTTGTGCCTTGGATTTTTGGATGGCATTCCGGGCCTGATCTATTGTGGTCTGCAGGGAGTACAGTTCTTCCACATTAAAGCGAAGATTTACGAATTGAAGACGCTGGGAATGCGAAGGGAACAGAGCTGACGAAATGTGCGGAATCAGCGGCGTCGTCAACTGCGGAGATCGCGAAACGTTGTCGCGCATGACGTACGTCCAGGCTCATCGCGGTCCGGATGACTCCGGCCTTTGGGATCGAACGTTTCCCGACGGTTCCTATATCGGATTGGGCAGCCGCCGTCTCGCCATTCTGGACTTGTCGGCCGTCGGCCACATGCCGATGTGCAACGAAGATAGAACTGTCTGGATTACTTACAACGGCGAGATCTACAACTTCGCTGAACTCCGTCGCGAACTCGAAGGCAAGGGCCACGACTTCGCCTCACATACCGATACCGAGGTGGTCATCCACCTTTACGAGCAGGAAGGTCCCGACTGCGTGAGGCGGTTGAACGGAATGTTCGCCTTCGCTATTTGCGACCTGCGCTCCGCCACGCCCACACTGTTTGTCGCGCGCGATCACTTCGGAATCAAGCCCTTCTACTATTTTCACGACGGTGAGCGATTCGCATTTGCCTCCGAAATAAAAGCCCTACTACAGGTCCCTGAAATCGAGGCCGAACTCGATCGGCAATCACTTCAGCAATATCTTACATTTCTCTGGGTTCCGGATCCCAAGACGATGTTTCGTCGCATTCTGAAGCTGCCCGCCGGCCACTATGCCACACTGCGCAGCGGTGAGTTGAAAATCACACAGTATTGGGATCTTACGTTCCCCGTGGCGAATCAGACGTACAGCCGTTCAGAAGCGGATCTGGTGCAAGAAGTTCGCGAGCGTTTCCGTAGCTCGGTGGAAGCGCAGATGGTCAGTGACGTTCCCATCGGAGCCTTTCTCAGCGCTGGGCTTGATTCTTCTTCGATTGTCGCCATGATGCGGCGCGCGACCAACCAGTCGGTTCGAACCTATACGATTACGTTTCCGAGGAAGTATCGAATGGGCGAGAGTGCCTTGGACGATCCTGAAGTCGCCACGCGGCTTGCGCGACGTCTAGGATGCGAAAATCAGCGGATCATAGTCGAGCCCGATGTGGCTGAGTTGTTACCCCGACTCATCTGGCACATGGACGAGCCCACGGCTGATCCAGCGATCATCACCGCATTTCTTGTTTGCCGCGAAGCCCGCAAAAAGACGACGGTTTTGCTGTCGGGGGTCGGTGGAGATGAGTTGTTTGCGGGTTACCGAAAATACCCTGCGCATTACTGGGGAGAAATGTACCGCAGGGTTCCTGCCCTGCTTCGGCGTGAGTTTATCGAGCCCCTTCTGGCCCATACTCCGAGCTTTCGGGGCACGCCCCTGAAGGGATTCGTGCGACTCGCCAAGAAGATGGCTCGCAGCGGCTCCCTCCCATCGATCGAACGGTTTTTCATGAATTGCACGTACATGAATGCGAGTCAACAGAAGAGCCTTCTCACGCCTGCGGTTGCTGCGAGCCTTGAGGGCCGAGACCCGTACGAGCGCCACCGCAGCTTTTTCAAGCGGGTTGATCACGCAGATTTCCTAAATCAGATGCTTTATCTGGACACGAAGATTTTCATGACCAGTCTGAACCTGAACTATGCTGATAAAATGAGCATGGCGTCTTCAGTTGAGGTCCGTGTACCCTTCCTCGACCGTGGTCTTGCCGAGTTCGCAGCCCGGAGCGTGAGTCCGCGGGAGAAACTTCACGGGACGTTTCGACCGACCACCAAGCACATCCTCCGGAAGGCAATGGGCGACATACTGCCAGCCGAGGTTTTACAGCAACCTAAGGCGGGTTTTGGCGCGCCAGTCGATTATTGGCTTGCTAACGAATTGAGGCCGATGGTGGATGATTTGCTTTCTGCATCGCGCTTGAAGGACCGTGCTATTTTTCAGCCAGAAGCAATCCGGTCTCTTGTCCAACAGCACCGAAGCGGCGTGCAGGACTGGTCGATGCAGATATGGCAATTATTGACACTTGAAGTCTGGATGGAACAATTCATTGATAAGACCGTCAAGTCTGTGGACTCTTCTGAGGTGGTGTCTGGGAAGTTAGCATGACGGCGATTTCTAGCAGATTCTGGTTGCGGGATTACAGATTTGGGAGGATCGATTGAAGAAAGTTCGTGCTGCCCTTATAGGCTCCGGCTTGATCGCGGGGAAGAAGCACATTCCCGCTTTCCAACGGTTGAGGCACAAAACAGAGCTGGTTGCGATCTGCGACTTAAACCTTGCGGCAGCGAAGGACGTCGCGGATCGCTTTGGAATTCCGAATACTTACAATGACGTGGCAGAAATGCTGCGGATCGAAAAGCCCGATCTTGTGGATATCTGTACGCCGCCGCAGACTCATACTCGCTTAGCGGTCGAAGCCATGAGGCATGGATGTCATGTTTTGATAGAAAAGCCAATGGCGCTCACTGTCGCCGACTGTGATGAAATCGTGCGAGCCTCCGAAAAATACGACGTAAACGTTTGCGTGGGTCACAGCGACCTGTTTTATGAACCGTTCATGAAGGCTAGACGCATGGTGGCAAATGGAGCGATTGGTAGAGTACGTGGAATGCGCATCTTTCTCTCTACCCCCACGAATTACATGACCTCTCGCTCCGAACACTGGGCGCACCGGTTGCCCGGCGGAGTGATAGGGGAAACGGGCCCGCATATTGTATACATGACACTGGCCTTCATTCCCCAGATTCGCTCCGTCAGTGTCGACACCTTGAAAGTGATGAATGAATATCCGTGGTCCTCATTTGAGGACTACCGAATTAACCTCATCGGGGATGACGCGATCAGTTCCGCTACGGTGGTTTACACCACTGATGAATGGGCAGCAAAGGTTGAGGTTCTCGGCAATAGGGGTTTCTTAATGATCGACCTTGAAAGCATGAATGTTGTGCACTACCGGCGGACCGAGTTGAAGCCCATACCCGTGGGTTTGTCTTTGCTCACGGAGTCAGCAGATCTCATGCGGGCGTTTGTTTCCAACGCAATTCGAGTGGCAACGAGGCAGACACGAAGCACGCACGAAATCATCATTTCTCAGTTCGCCGATAGCATTCAGTCGGGATCCGCACCTCCTGTTTCAGCAGAAGAAGGCCGTGAAGCAGTGAGAGTTCTAAACATGGTTGTGGAGAACATCGAGAGCAAATTCGTGACCAGGACTGCCTGATCTGATTGCCGCTCGAATCCTCGTAGCGATCAGCTTCGATCCGCTGGATCTTCGCATGGCTGAAAAGGAGTCCTTCGTTTGTACATCCTGGGGATAAACGCGTATCACGGTGATGCCGCGGCGGCAATCATCAAAGACGGCCAACTCATTGCCGCAGTTGAGGAAGAACGTTTTAATCGAAAAAAGCATTGTGCCGGTTTTCCGGCACTGGCGATAAATTACTGCCTGGAAGTGGCCGGGATTTCCCTTGATCAAGTGGAACATGTTGGCATTTCCCGCGATCCATCTGCCCACCTCCACAAAAAGGTGTTATTTTCTCTTACCAAACTGGCGAATCTTTCCGGACTCATTGCGACCCGGCTTGCAAATGCAGCCAAGATACGCGACCTCCGCCAGGAGTTAGCGAGAGCGCTGGGAGTCGCCGCTTCGAAGAAGGCGCAGTTCCATAATGTGGAACATCACAAAGCGCACATGGCTAGCTGCTTCTTCGTCTCGCCATTCGAACGCGCAGTCATTTTGTCGATCGACGGCTTCGGCGACTTCATCAGCACCATGTGGGGTATCGGGCAAGGCAATCGTATCGACGTACTCGGTCAAGTTGAATATCCTCACTCGGCGGGCGCCCTTTATACAGCTACGAGCCAATATCTCGGCTTCACCAAATATGGCGACGAAGGTAAGGTAATGGGGCTTGCTCCCTACGGTCAACCGCGATATCTCGATGCGTTTCGTGACATCATTCGGACCGACAATAGCGGCGGCTTCAAATTGAATCTCGACTATTTCCTGCACCACTCCGAAGGGGTGGAGATGACTTGGGACGAAGGCTCGCCCACCATTGGCCGCATGTTTTCGGAGAAGTTCATTGATACTTTCGGGCCGGCTCGTTCCGCTGGCGAGCCCATTACCAGCAAGGAGGAGGACATTGCTGCCTCGCTCCAAGCGCGACTGGAAGAGGTCGCATTTCACATTCTCAATCGGCTCTACGAGGAGACGAAGGTTGATCGCCTCTGTTTGGCCGGAGGAGTCGCGCTTAATTCCGTGATGAATGGCAAAATCCCTCTGCATACGCCGTTCAAGAGTATTTTCGTACAGCCGGCAGCTGGCGATTCAGGGACCGCGGTGGGAGTTTGCTATTACATTCACAACATGATTCTTCAGCAGCCTCGGTCATTTGTCATGGAGCACGCCTATACCGGACCAGAGTTTAGCGATGGACAAATCGACCGCGTGTTAAGCGAGAGCGGTCTACTGTATCGCAAGTTGACAGATGGCGAGCTGACTCAGGTGGCGGCGCAAGCGATTTCCGATGGCAAAATCGTCGGTTGGTTCCAGGGTCGAATGGAGTTTGGGCCTCGTGCGCTCGGGAATCGCAGCATCATCGTCGATCCACGTCGGTCGGAAATGAAGGACACGCTAAATGCTCGCATCAAGAAACGCGAACCATTTCGTCCGTTTGCTCCTTCAATCCTAGAAGAGCGTGTCGGCGAGTACTTTGAGCAGACGCATCCTTCGCCGACGATGCTGATGGTGTATCAGGTCAAGAAAGACAAGCAAGCTGCAATACCGGCGGTCACACATGTTGACGGCTCAGGACGGTTGCAGACGGTTTCTCGCGCCGTTAACCCCCGCTATTTCCAGCTCATCAGCGATTTCGAGAAGCTGACCGGCGTCCCGGTTGTCCTGAACACTTCGTTTAACGAGGATGAGCCGATTGTATGTTCGCCCGGGGAAGCACTGAACTGCTTCCAAAGAACACGCATGGACGTCCTGTTTCTGGGCAACTATATGGTGCAGCGCTGATCCAAGCGGGGAGTGGCAGGGTTTCTCCATGAAGATCCTGATTCTTAACCAGGCCTTTTATCCGGACGTTGTCTCGACTGCTCAGCACGCGAGCGACTTAGCAACGGGCTTGATCCAGGCAGGACACGAGGTCACGGTGGTTTGTAGTTCGCGCGGGTATGACGACCCAGGCGCTCGGTTTCCCCAGCGGGAGCTTTGGAACGGGGTCAATATTATCCGGATACGATCGACTGGGCTCGGTAAAGGGGCGAGATGGCGCCGAGCGTCCGATTTCGGAACATTCGTGGCGAGTTGTACGTTTCGTTTGTGGTCATTGCCTCAATTCGATGTTGTCGTTGCGATGACCTCGCCACCTCTGATTTCGTTTCTCGCGACTTTGGCTGTGCCGGGCAGGGCCCGGAGGCTAGTATTCTGGTCAATGGACCTCAACCCCGACGAGGCAATCGCTGCGGGATGGCTGCGAGCTAAATCTCCGGTCGCTCGTGTGCTATCCCGGATGTTGTTGTACAGCTTGCGAAGGGCTGATCGTATCGTAGCGCTGGATCGGTTTATGAGAGACCGCATTCGGGCGAAGGGTATTCCTGCGGAGAAAGTATTGGTCGTGCCGCCTTGGGCGCACGATGACCGCGTCAGGTTCGATCCGGCGGGCAGGGAAGACTTCCGGGCCCGGTATAAGCTTTCCGACAGATTCGTCGTAATGTATTCGGGGAACCATAGCCCGTGCCACCCGTTAGAGACCCTGCTGCAGGCGGCTGAGCGCTTGGCTGAGAACGACAATGTCGCTTTCTGTTTTGTGGGGGGCGGAAGCGAATTTGGCAAGGTGAAGGAGCGTGCCCGGAAGAACGGTTTACGCAATGTCCTTTGCCTTCCTTACCAGCCGATGGAGCTGCTATCGAGATCGCTATCGGCGGCCGATCTCCACGTGGTCGTGATGGGGGATCAGTTTGTAGGTATTGTCCACCCATGCAAGATCTACAATGTGCTCGCGGTGAAAAAACCATTCCTCTACATCGGGCCGAACGAGAGTCACGTGACAGACATAATTGGACAATCGAGTGCCTACGTTTCGTCCCATGGTGACGTAGAGGGAGTGGTAGCACATATCTTACACGCCATGAGGAACAGCGTAGTTGGTTCGTCGGGCGGCGCTGAAGTGGAGACACTGTTTTCGAAAAATCTGCTTGTTCCCCAACTGATCAGTGCCATTGATCATGATGACGGCCAGCCTAGGACGAGTAGCAGTCGCTGCATAGTGTGATTAGGATTTGTCCAGTGGGCTGGTTTTGAAGGTCACTCCTTGAACTCTTCAAAATAACCCTTTAGTTCGGTTGGAGTTGTCGAAGAATTGGTGGGATTATTAGAAACGAAAGGTCAAGGAGTATTACCATGACGCAAAACGATCAAGACAAAATCATTAATCAATCTCGTCGCGAATACCGTGAAGCGAAGTAGACATTGGCCGCTCTGAAAAAGAGCGCAGCTACACTCGGAGATCGGATGTCGCAACTAGGACAGGTTCTTTCTTCCGAGCCGGAGAATTTGCTATTTGCGGGGCAATCGCATGAGGGACGATTTCGCAACAGAATCGAGCTTGTAAAGCTACGCGAGTTTAGAGAAGTCCAAAACCTGCTCCAGAGGACCAGCGAAATTCGAGAGACTGTTCCGAAGGTTGATAAATTGCGCCGAGAGTTGAGACTCCTCGAAGAAGTAGATGACCCAGAAGGCGGCGCGAACAGCGGCACTCATACCCACTCCCAGTAATCGTTTTCAAAACAGGCCATTGATGCGAGATTGGATTGGGTTTGCTTCTGAGGGGTTCCACAAACGCGAGGGTTTGGACTGTTCTCCAGAGAACAGTCAGGCATATGTTTCTGCTTACTTTTTCACAAACTCAAGTATCATGAAAAAAGTTTGATCTCTGGCTCCGCATGTCCGCAATCGTCCAGTTGCCTCGACCTGCCACCTCTAACCGCCGTCGTAGTGCGCGTCAAAAAGTGGTCGCGCCCATGTACGCCAGCTTTGACGGCGCCTCCAAGGGCGAGATACTCGAGCTCCACGAAGTCCTTGACATTAGCGAGCTTGGGCTAGCGGTTCGATGCCCATCGGCGATGGAAATCAACCGGCGGGTGGACATACGTCTGGATCTTGCTGAATCCGACGAACCGATTTCTGCCACTGCCCGAGTAGTTTGGTCAGACTCCGCGGGTCGCGTCGGTTTGGGATTTCCAGCACTGGGCGATTCTGCACTTCACCACTTGCGAAAGTGGCTTTTCCTCAATGCGACGGTTGGGGCTGCCAATGCCACGTCTCTTTCGGCAACTTCGCTCACAGCGACAGAGTCCTCTCTTCGGCCGAACTATACCGAAACCCTCGACGCAACCTCTGCTGTGCAGAGAGAAGCTGAATCCGTTGGGGCTGATCTCGAAGTGGTTCTTTCTTTGATTGCTCTCCGGGCTCATTCTCTGCTTCGGGCTTCTGGCGCGGCGATCGCGCTGTCAGGAGAAGATCCCGACGCCATGAGCTGCCGCGCCAGCTCTGGCATTAGTGCCCCACCCGTCGGCGCAACCCTGCAGGTGGGCTCAGGCTTCTCCGGAGAATGCATACTCACTGGGAAAATGTTGCGCTGCGACGACACCGAGACCGACAGTCTGGTAGATCGCCCAGGCTGCAGGGCTCTCGGTATTCGTTCCATGCTGGCCGTGCCGCTGTGTTCAGGCGGGAAGGTGATTGGCTTGATCGAGGTATTTTCCGGACAGTCTAACGCCTTTACTGAGAAAGATAGCGCTATTTTGCAATTCTTCGCTGAGCAGATCGTCGGCGCAGTCAACCGCGCTTCACGATCAGACGATTTCTTCGGTCCAGCGGCCTTCTCCCCGGCGTGGGGTAGCGCTCCGCTCACTCACGACCCCCCAGAAGGGACAGACAACGGAAATCCGTTTGCCAATGAGGCCAAGGTCGGTAGTTTTCACTCGCCTCGTGCTCATCTTTACCTGCTTTACGGGGCGACCCTCACGGTTGCAATCTTACTCGGCCTAATGTTCGTGCGAATTCACCAAACGTTGAGGGTTCGCGAGCGCAGTGGCAGACTCGCCGTTCTTGATTCTTCGCCACCTCCTGTCGAAGCTTCGCGGCCGGACCCATCGCTTGATTCCGGCGAGATGGAACAACTTCGAGCGCTGGCCAGACGCGGGAATCCTGCCGCAGAAAATGCCATGGGTCTTCTTTACGCCCAAGGAGATGAGAGGCACGCAATCACGCAGGATCAGACAGAGGCGGTACGGTGGTTTACTCGGGCGGCCGAGGATGGCAGCGTGCCTGCCCAATACAAGTTGGGCCTGCTGTACTGGGGTGGTCACGGTGTTCCTAAGGATGCGAACAAAGCTTATTTTTGGACGGTGCTGGCTCGCGCCGGAGGCCAGGAAGGCAGCCAAGATCTCGCTAAAGTTCTAGCGAATGATATAACGCGAGCCCAAGCCACAGCTATCGAACAGCAAGCCGAGATTTGGTACCAACAGCACGAGTCGCGTGCGAAGCCGGGATCTCGCCGCTAGAGAATCCCGAATCCCCAACCGAAGCCCATTCGCAGACTGGCGAGATCAGGTTCCTGGGGTTGACCTACTAAAAGGTAGCATGATATATCGCGGCGGTTCCGACAGTGGCAACCAGAGCGCTAGCATTTAGCGCGCTCTTGACCCCACTAGTCGGAATGAACAGTATGTCCTCGTTCCGAACCGAAACATCTTGAGTCTTGCCGCGTAGCAGTTTCTTCAGGTCTATCTGTTGTTCTTGAAAACCACTCGCAGTGCGACGAAGTAGTCTCGTTTTTCCCGCAGAGGCGACGTGAGTGGGCCCACCGGCGACAGCTACGACCTGCAAAACCGTGATTCCTCCTGTGGAATTTAATACGTAGCCCCCCGGCCGAGTTACCTCTCCAAGCACGTATACGATACCCGCTTTCGGAACCACAATGGTGTCGCCTGGCTGTAACTCGATATTGCTGATGGCCATTGCAGCCGGATCTTTCGAGATGTCAAGGGTTGTTGTCTCTGTCTCGCCCCGGTGGCTGATGACGACCTTACTGGCCGCTCGGTCTGTTGGCCCGCCAGCGGCCTGCAACACATCAAACAAGCGGTGAGGACCAACCGCAGAATAGAAACCGGGCTTGGCCACCTCGCCGGCCACGGAAATTCCGCTGCTGGTGTATTCCTTGACGAATACCGAGACGCGGGGATCGTTAAGAATGTTATTCTGGCGCAACTGTGCTTCGATGGCAGCTTCCGCTTCGCTGCTACTGAGTCCGCCGACCCGAACATAACCGATCAGGGGCATCGAGATATTTCCATCGGCGCCGACGCGGGTGTGCTCGGAAAGATCGGGCGCGCCGTACACAGTGATGTCCGCTTCATCCCCTGGCCCGAGGACGAGTGCCAAGGAATTGGCTTCCATTTGACTTGCTTTTTCTAAAGATGCAGATGGAGGTGCTAGCGGTTCTCCTGCGGTGTCGGCCTGGTGCGCAGGCTCTTCCTTACCGCCAGGGTCTGGCGGCGGGGTGCTATTTTGAGCCACGGCCAAATGGAGAAATCCAAAGGCAGCTAACGCTACCAGCAAGGTTAACGATCGAACGAGAAGATTCAGAACACGCTGCATAGGTGAATCCTATTCTAATGCCGCCCGGTGCAGACTCACAACCCAACTCCAGTTCTGATAGTGCCTTAACGCTGCTATCAGGACACCAACCCACCAAAGTTTCTGGCGGACGTTGGTATTGCAAAGGGTACGCCCATCCATTTAGCTTTATTGCGAGGAGTTCGAGAAAGAGATTTTGATCTTTCAGGAGACTACGTGTATGGGGAAGCAAAAGCGGATATTGGTGACGGGCGCAGGTGGCTTTATCGGGCACCATTTGGTGAAGAGACTAGCATTGGACGGGCATTGGGTCCGGGGGGTTGACATCAAGTATCCGGAATACGAAGCTACGGCAGGCGATGCGTTTGAGATCCTTGATCTGCGAAAGGCAGAGAACTGCCTTCTGGCCACGCGTGGCGGGATCGATGAGGTCTACAACCTTGCCGCCGACATGGGGGGCATTGGCTACATCACTGCGCATCTCGCCGACGTCAGTCGCAACAACATTTTGATCAATGCCCATATGCTCGAGGCGAGCCGTCAAAATGGAGTTCGGCGTTTCCTTTTTTCCTCTTCCGCGTGTGTCTACAACCAGAGCAAGCAGCAAGATGCTGGCGTTACTCCCCTGCGTGAGGAAGATGCTCATCCCGCCGACCCCGAACCGGGCTACGGTTGGGAGAAACTCTTTGCTGAGGAACTCTGCCGTTACTACTACAAAGATTATGGTTTTGAGACCCGAATTGTCCGCTTTCACAACGTGTACGGACCCCTGGGCACGTACGAAGGAGGCAAGGAAAAAGCGCCAGCCGCCATCTGTCGCAAAGTGGCTCTCTCCGATAAAAACGGAGAGGTCGAAGTGTGGGGTGACGGAAATCAGACGCGCTCCTTTATGTATGTGGATGATTGTGTGGAAGGACTTGTCCGGATCATGGCTTCTGACTACCGCGATTCTCTCAATCTGGGAACGGATGAACTCGTAACGATTAATGAACTCGTCGACCTGGTGGCTGGAATTGCGGACAAGCGGATTACGAAGCGTCACAATCTCAGCGGCCCCCAGGGTGTGCGCGGCCGCAACAGCGACAATTCTCGTTTGCGCCAGGTTCTGGGCTGGGAACCGTCGATCCAGTTGAGGCAAGGTTTGGCGGGAACCTTTGGTTGGATCGCCGCTCAGGTCCTCTCTAAGAGTCCCGTCTCGACGGCGGTTTCCAGTGCGGCAGATTGACGAGGTCAAGTGTTGTGGAATGGCCCTGTGTCTGCTTAAAGGATTCACTGGCAAAGCACGCAGGCCTCTCTTAGGACTGCACACACACGTTGCACGTCAGTTCGCGTCAGTTTGTTAAAGAATGGCAATGCTAGCGTGCGTTCCGATACGGATTCTGTGACCGGAAGAAAAGAGGAATGCCGCCAGGCCGCGTAACCAGGCTGCATGTGGATAGGAGCGAAATAACGGCCGCAACTTATTTCAGCCGCAGCAAAATGTTTGAATACTGAAGACCGCTGGGCTTCGCTAAACCTTTCGTGGAGACGGACGACATACACGAACCAACTGATGCGACCCTGTGGGCTGTGCGTAGGAGGCAGCGCGACATCCGTACAATTGTCAAGCAATTCGTGATAGAGACCGGCTACTGCCTCGCGCGCCGTCAGTATGCTTTCAATGCGCCTCATCTGTCCGATACCTAAAGCACAATGCATTTCAGAAAGCCGGTAGTTGAAGCCGAGTTCACTGTGCTGGAACCAATCATCGGTTTCGTACCGTCCCTGATTTCGCAGCGCCCGCATCTTCTTCGCAACTCCGGAATGGCGGGTGACAATCATGCCACCTTCACCAGTCGTGACTTGCTTATTGGGATAGAAAGCAAAAATCCCGGCATCTCCCAATGCCCCGACTTTCTCGCCTCGAAACTCGGCTCCCATCGCTTCGCATGCATCTTCGATGAGCAGCAAACCATGACGCCGGGCAATGTCGAGAAGTGCATCCATGTCCGCTGGATATCCGAAGGTGTGAACAGCAAGGATGGCTTTGGTTTTGTTAGTGATCGCCGCTTCGGTCAGATTCGGGTCCATATTCAAAGTGACTGGATCAATGTCAACAAACACGGGATTTGCCTCAGCATAGCGAATCGCATTAGCTGCGGCGACGAAGCTGAAAGAAGGGACAATCACTTCGTCGCCCGGGCGTATACCAAAAGCAAGCATGCAAAGGTGGAGGCCAGCAGTGCCGGAGCTTACTCCAATGGCGTAGGGAGCCCCCGTATAACTGGCGATGGACTGCTCAAACTCTTCGAGCTTTGGGCCTAAGCTCAAACGCGAACTGCGCAGCACCTCGACGACAGCCTCTATTTCTGCCGGAGATATGTCAGGTTCGGAAAGCGGAATCTTCATGTCGATCATTCAGACTTGGATTGCACGCTTCCGCAGTAGATCCGCGTCTAAGGGTACGGACGTCAATATCTCCACGATCCTCTCTGCAGCATGTCCGTCCCCGTAGGGATTCGTCATTCCTTCCAGAGAGGACTTGAAGTCGGCGCTCCTGGCCTTCTCCATTTTCTCTTGTATGGACTGCTTGTCTGCTGTGGCGTCGAGCACGTTCCTGGCGCGCTCCCTTCCGTACTGCCGGAGGCCAACATTCACCGTCGGCAATGCCAGCGAAGCAGTCTCCGTGATACCGCTGCTTGAGTTCCCCACCATGAGGTCGACATTTGCCAGCAAACTCCAATAGACCACCGGACTCAGGTTGACAAATATCCGCCCGTTAACTCCCCCTTCCAAAAATCTGCGTGTTTGCTCTATCAGTGAGCGGCTCCCGGCATCTGCATTGGGATAACAAAAGAGGAGCTGTTCCGCCCTTCCCCCAAGTGCCGCAAATAAAGCGGAACATTCATAGGTCGTATCTTGCGCGAGGGTTACTGGGTGGTAAGCGACGATGATGGAGGGTTTAGAGAAATCAAGTTTGAGTTGCCTTTCCAGTTCAATCCGCGTATGCAATTGACTGCGCTTCAGATGATCGAGGGATGGAGCACCCGCACGATGAACCCGCCAGGGTTCTTCCCCCATGGAAATGATGCGTAACCGGGCTTTTTCGGTTGACGTGAAGTGAATATGGCTCATTTTGGTGAGCGCATTTCGGACGGCGTCATCAATCGCGCCCTCGCTGATTTCTCCACCCTCAATATGCGCGATCGGTATTCGCAGGGTTAGCGCAACACTCGCCGGGGCAAGTATTTCGTAGCGGTCAGCGATGAGAAGCAGAATGTCGGGCCGCATGCGCCCAAGCAGATCCGCGAGAGAAAGCACGCCGATGCCGATGCTCTTTGCCATTCCGATATCGGTATCGGAACTCAGAAGTGTTTCCACGTAAGCAGCAATCGGAACGCCGTCTTTCTGAATCTCCTTGGCACTGAAACCGAACTCCGGCGACAGATGTGAACCCATGACAATCAGCTTGAGATCAACATCCGGATGGACTGCCATCTCGCGCACGGGCCAGTAGAGATGACTATAGTCTGCCCGTGAAGTTGTGATCACGGCAATTGTCCGTTTGTGACTCATTTCTAGAGCCCTCTTTGGCTTCTATCTTCTACGATCTGCTGCACAACATCACTCGGTCGATATTCTGGCACTGCCCGACAGATACTTTCCAACAGCAGCCGCAAGTTCCTTTGCCGGACACTCAAAGTTATCTGTTCCACAACAGCGTGCAGATTTCTGGTAGCCAACCCTTTCGGCTGCACTGTTGCGAAAAGATCACCATCTTGTGCAAGGGCGTGATCAGACGAGGATGAGAGCAGTTCTTCGAGTTTGTCACCGGGCCGAAGTCCGGTATAGATGACATCGACGTGCTGCTGTCCGGCCGTTGCGGTTATCAGATAATGTGCCAGTTCTTCGACCGTTCTGGCCGGGCCCAGGTCAGGAATTAGAATTCCCGTTTCATACTCCGGGGATAATGCCGTCATAATGAGAGTGATCGCATCATTGAGTGTTAGAAAGAATCGGCGGGCATTAGGGTGGGTGACTGTGACCGGCCCGCCTTCCAGGATCTGTTTGAGAAAGAGCGGACCTACACTGCCGCTTGAACCAAGTACATTACCCAGCCGTATCACCTTTCGTTGCAAAGCTCTTTCTGGATATGCAAACAAGAGTAGCTCGGCCAGACGCTTTGTGACGCCCATTATGCTTACAGGCAAGACAGCCTTGTCGGTGGACACCATGAGCAATTGCTCCGCTCCGTACTCCAGGGCGGCCAGCAGTAGAGAAAAAGTGCCGAGAATATTGGTACGTGCTGCGGCCAGCGGGTTCAATTCCATCAATGGAACATGCTTGCACGCTGCTGCATGAAGGACGATCTGGGGGCGGTAGAGGGTGAACAGTTCTGAAAGCAGAGTCGAATCACAGATGCTGCCCAGAACCGGTATACGCGGTATTTTTGACGAAAGACCGAAGCATTGCGTAAGAGCATGCAAGCTATGTTCGTTGCTATCAAGAAGAACCAAGGTTTCCACGCTGCAGGTCGTTGCAAAGCGAGCAAGTGCCGAACCGATAGAACCACCCGCACCGGTAATCAACAATGTTTTCCCGGAAATGTAGTCTTCTGATAATGGCGAAAACCCGGGTATGAGGCGCGAGCTGCCCACAAATTCCGCCCAGGTGCTCTCAAAACCGTCCGTAATGTGCATGATTGCTGAGACTTGAATATAAACTCGGCCCTGCAAGACCGGCATTCGTCGCCAGTTCGCAGGTTCAGGCATCCGTCTAGAAATTCGCCGCGGTGGGTTCCGAACCTCCCGCGCGTATAGCAGTCCTTCACGGAGCAGGGTTTCGGTCGGTGACCGAGACGCCTAGTCCGATCATATCGAATCGTTACCAACCCTGTTTTCCACAGTCTTTCCACTTTGTTCAGTTGCAGCCAACAGAGGGAAACGCAGACAGGACTGCTTAACTCACTACCAGCCACGTAGTGTGGCTGACATTCTTGTCGGAACTGTCGGATTAAGATTCTGCACGCCGAAGACAGACCCTAGGGGGAAGCGTTGACGTTAGCTTTTTTGGCGACTTTGATGGCTTCCACGTCAGATTCAAACTCTTTCCGGGTGAATCCCATCCCTTGGGCGCGGTGTCTTTTCACTGGGACAAGACCAGATCGGGTACCCTGGACAGCCTCGCGGTTTGGACTCTATCGCTTGATCTCATCAGTTCCTCGAACCGCCGCCGCGGCGCTCTCATGGTTCACCGGCTTTATTCCCAGCGCGATCTGCAGTTGGATATTAATCTTCTGACGTCGGCGTTCCCCGTCGTTCTCGCCGATGCGCTGGACCGTGCTCTTCAGCACACCGTGCACGTGATTCCAAGCCCGGAGCAAGATGAAGGATGTTATTGCCGAGCAGGCTGGCAAAGGATTATTGAATTATTCTGGCTGTTACCCCAACTGCCGAAAACAGTTGACTATTGGCCTCCGACGACATACTATGCTGCGGGTCCTGTTCCCCCGCAGGATGCGGAGTCCTGTTGAGAACGACGTTCTCAGACTCCAATTTCTAGTCCCAGTTTTCGTTTAAAGCCCAAACCCGAAGTTCCGTGAGGGATCGCGATGCGGATGCAAATTCTTGCACCCTCGGCGACAGCCATGGAACTTATATGAAACTTAAAGGAGATTTTCTATGCCCAGCCGCATACTTGCGCAGAGCAGCGTGCTAACGAGGGTCCGCATTTCGGCGGTGCTTTTCCTGGGCATTTTGCTCACCTCTTGCCTGGTCGGTACCGTGTCAGCCGCCACACCAGGAGGCATCCCCTGGCAAGTCGGCGATGTTGTGGTGTGCTATGGCGGCGGCAATTGCAACGTGCTTCGCATTCATGGCACTTCTGTCCAACTGCTGGATACATTGTCGGACGGATTGCTCGGCAACACCGGCGGAGTGGCTCTCAACAACAGCCTGCACGTGCTTGCGACCGACGACAAAGGTGGCGGCAGTTCAAAGGTGGTGGTCTACTCGATCGCCAGCATTAATCCGTTCATCGGAACTCCCCTTCCCCACAACGTGATCAGTACTTTCGATGCCAGCAGCGGGCCCAGTCCCAGCGCTGCGGCCATTGCGGTCAATAGCGCGGGGCACCTTTTTGTGGGGAATTCCAGCCCTGGTGGCGCGTCCATCGTCGAGCTCGATGCCCACGGCACGCCGGTTGCAGGCAGTGTTTTCACCTTCCCCGCCACCAACGATCCCTGCGCGACAACTACACTGGGAGCTCTTGACGTCGATGCGAACGCAGCTTCTATTTATGTGACCGCGAAAGATGGCGTGATCCGCAAAGTGACCCTGCCGCTGTCCTCAGCCGCTTGCTCGCAGTTTGCCAATTTCGGCTCCGGAGTTACTCTTTACGGCGTCAAGGACATACCAGCGAACGCGCTGAGCGGGAACTGCAATGGTACGGCGTGTCCGAGTGATGAGACGGTACTTGTTGTGGCTCGCGGGTTCACCGACCCGGATGGCGGCGAATCGGAAGGAACTGGAACTGATCCTGATGCGGTAAACATCTGCACGAACAGCATGGGTCAGCCCCTGGTCTCCTGCGCGCTTCTGCTGGACACGAATGGTAACCCGGGCTTGACCTCTCCCTTGTGGCAGGCAGGAACGCAATACTTTACCTTAGGCGCAGCGATTCTCGATCCATTTCTGCACCAGCAGACAGTAGTCACGGCAGGCACGTCGGGTATAGACGAGCCTGCGTTCAGCAAACTCGGCGAACCGAAACCAGTGATCGACAACGCCGTGATATGGACTGACAAACTCCAACCGGCTTGGGCGATGAACACACCGTACACGGTGACCGTATTACCCGGCACCCCCTACGTCGTGGACACGAACCTCAATTTGCAGACGGTCACGGTCGCTGGCACCTCCGGCCCGAGCGTACCGACTTGGAACGCCTCAGGCAACACAATTGATGGCCTCGTGTGGACCGACCAGGGCGCGTGGCAGGCAAATCACACATTCTCTCCGGGCGCGGCGGTTGGCGATGCCGTTGGTCACCCGCACACGGTGTTGACTGCCGGAACTTCCGGATCGTCGCTGCCCTTATGGAATGACGGCGGTGGCGTCACCGTCGACAACGCGGTGACATGGACCAATCAGGGTCCGGTCGTGCCCTACAGTACAGGTCATGCTTATGCGCTCAGCACATTGATCGTTGCTGGCGGGCACGCTCAGCAGGCAGTTGAACCCGGCACTTCGGGCGGCAGCACTCCGAACTTCAGCATCTCCGGCGGGCGAACCATCGACAACGCGGTCACGTGGACGGACCAGGGCCAGGAATTCTGGCATCCGAGTTTCGCTTTCGCCACCGGCGCGGTTGTCGTTGATCCGGCTGGGCACGTGCAGCAAGTAACCACTGCCGGAACCTCTGGAACTACCCAACCCATATTCAATGATGCCGGCTCCACCACAACCGACAACACCGTAGTCTGGACGGACGAGGGCGTGTTGTCGTGGACGGCAAATTTCAATTACGCCGGAACCTCGGCGGCGAACACCTTCGTTGTCGACGGCGCCACCCACGTACAACAGGCCACGACTGCAGGTGTTTCCGGTCCTGCAGCGCCAACGTTTAACGACGGCGGCATGACCCTGGACGCGTCGGTAACGTGGACCGATCAGGGCCAGAAATTCTGGTATCCGAATTTCGCCTTCGCGGTCAGCTCGATCGTCGTGGATACCGCTGGCCACGTGCAGCAGGTCATCACCGCTGGCACCTCAGGTCCGACTCAGCCAACGTTCAACGATGCTGGCGGCCCCGCTACCGACGGTTTGCAATGGACCGATCAAGGCGTGCCAGGCAGCTGGATGGCGACCACGGCCTACGCCCTCAACGCGGTTATTTTGGATACCGCCGGCCACGTGCAGCAGGCCACCACCGCCGGCACATCGGGCGGTACTGAACCCAGCTTCAATGACAGCGGCTCGACAACGATGGATGGCACAGTTCTGTGGCAGGACCGCGGCTTGCCAGGCACCTGGACAGCGGCCACGGTCTATGCGCTCAATACCGTCATCACGGCGAACAGCCACGTCCAGCAGGCTACTTCAGCCGGCACTTCGGGTGGGTCCGCCCCAGCGTTTAGCACGAGTGGCGGCACAGTCAACGATAATACGGTGATCTGGACCGACCAGGGGCTATTAACTGGCAATGCTCAGTTCACTTGGCAGGCGACGAACTCATACAGTCTCAACGCGCAGATTATCGATCCCGCCAACCACGTGCAGTTGGTAACTGTGGCCGGCACTTCGGGCAGCAGCCAGCCCACCTTCAACGACGGCGGCATGGTGATCGATGGCCTGGTATGGATGGACATCGGCCCAGTCGTCAACTGGACCGCAAGCACGCAATTTCCACTTGGCACTCTGTCGGTGGACACGAACAGCTTCCTGGAAAAAGTGACGACGGCGGGAACTTCTACCACGCCCTCGGCTCCCGTGTGGAATATGACCGTTGGCGGTATCACCATCGACGGTTTGCAATGGACCGATAAGGGACTCTCGGTGTGGGCGGCAGGCCACCAGTATTTCACCCTCGGTGGCTTGATCTCCGACGCCGCCACGCATGCCCAAAAAGTGACGGAAGCTGGCACCTCAGGCGCTTCCACCCCCACATTTAATGACGCAGGCGGCACCACCATCGACAACGCCGTGACTTGGACCGAGAGCCATCCCATGTGGGCGGCAAGTCATAGCTATGTCTTGGGACATGCGGATACGCTCATTCTCGACGGCAACAGCCATGTGCAACTCGTCAACACATCGGGAATTTCAGGTCCAACCATTGCGCCATTCACCTCGAACAAGCCCGCGGCTGGGCAGACAATTGACGGTTTGCAGTGGTCGAATCAATCCACGCCCGCTACGTCCGTTCTGGCGCGATATCCGGTCACAGGTGTGGACACGTTGCAAGCGTTAGCGCTCGATCCGCTTGTAGCCAACTGCACCAGCAATGGTTGTTCCACTCTTCCGTTGCCGACTCGCAAAACAGCGAACTTTTGGCTTGGCGATTCCGCGAGTGGTAATTTCTACAAGCTGGACTTCGCAACCGGTACGCCGATTACACTGACCCCCGGCTGCCCATCAGGCTGCGGTATCCAAAGCCTTGTTGTATACGGTGGGGAAGGCGCGAATCAGCCAGGCTTGGCGAGCCTGGTATCAAACCTTACTCTTGCCGGAGGCAACTCCTTCACCGCGACCGCGCAGTTCGAGCAGAACAGCATAACCTCAACCTTGTCCAACAACGGCGGCGGATCTCCTCCAGCGACTCCCATCTCCCTGTACGCGTCGCTGGTGGACCAGACCAGCTGCTTCAACGATCCTGCAGAGGGAAATTTGCCTTGCCGGGCTACCGTCGCAACCGCCCCGACCAAGGCGATCGTCTGGAAGCTGGACTTCCCGCTGAATGGCACGGCTGGCTTGCCGACAACCGAGACCCTGAACTCGAGTTTCGGCCCTCCGGGCGTGTTCAACGTAGATGCCAGCACGGACGTGTTCGTGGATGAGCAATTCGATGACACGACGTTCGTCGGCACGGATCCGGGAACGCGTTCCATCAGCGTGCACTCGCTCCATGAAGTTCCTGTCACGGTTTCTCAGGGAACGGCACAGTGCACGTATTCGAGTCCTTTGCCGAACGGCGTCTACAAGACCAACCGTAACACCCTGAACTTCATATTCACTTGTCCGGGGCTTACCCAAACGCAGTTCCGGGGCATGCATCCGTCTCTTTCACTGGTCAAAAAGAATCCGCCGCAGTCGCCGCAGTTCATTCCTCTCACGGGGACAAACGGCAAAGGACCATACCGCTTCGATGCTTCAAGCAATACATGGACCTTCCAGTGGAATCTCAACGGAGCGACTGCCGGGACCTACGAAGGGACCACCTTCGATTCATCGGGTGTGCAGAGCTTCACGGTAACGTTCTCTCTGAAATAGAAACCTGGGTCCTAACGAAAAAAGCCAGGCCGCAAAAGGCCTGGCTTTTTTTCATGCTAGTTGTCTACTTAGCACACTTCAATTCTTGCCATTGGCTCCCGCTCTACGTCGTGGGGCTTTGCCGGCTCACTGATTCCTGATAGATCCTGGCAAGGTCGCTTCGCTTCAGAAGGTTTTCGCTGTGCGCCTCTTTGCCCACCTCATCAAGTATGCGGCGCGTCTCCGCATACTGGCGGGGTGCTTCGCCCTGAGTGCCGCCAAGCCGCAGCGCCTCCGCCAACAGGTAATGACCCTTGGCGAGTGAGACTTGCAATCCCACTTTTTCCGCGTTGGCCAGGGTGCGCTGCAATACTTCCTGCGCACGCGAATATTCCTTGGCCGCGATCAGCGCTTGTCCCAGATAAAGATTGCATTCCACGGCAAGATGCTTGAAGCCGGCACGATCAGCTTCCTCCGCCAGCGTCTGTAAGGTGCGGAACTCTTCGCGGGAGTGTCCCTGCATCACGGCAATCTTTGCGAGGTTGAATTTCGTCAGCAGTGTCTGCTCGCGATCGGTGGTGTGCGACACCACTTTCAAAGCCTGTTCGAACAAAAGTCGGGCCGCATTGAAATCGCCGCTATAGAACAGCCGGTCACCTTCAAAGTTCAAGATCTGCGCGACCAGCGGATCGTTTTTGATCTCGCGCGCGTTCCGCAACGCTTCATCCAGGTTCTTCTGCGCCTCGGCTCCGAGACCAATGAGTGAAAGAGTATTCCCGTAACTGGCTTGAATCTGGGGCAACCAAAGTCCGCTTTCATTGACTTCGTGCCAGCTCTTCAACGCATCCTGCTCGGAGTTCAGCGCCGCGCCATAGCGGCCCTGGTATTGGAAAATCTTTCCCAGACCATAAGACGCAAAAGCCACACCACGATTATCGCCAGCTTTGCGCCAGAGATCGAGAGCTTTCAAAAAATCGTCGGTTGCCTGGTTGTATTGGCCCATCCGGGTATAGGTGTCGCCGATGTTGTAAAGACTGTCGGCAATAAACGCAGGCGCACCAACTTTTTGCCGGATGTCGAGCGCCTGTTGGAAATACGTCATGGCGTTCTCATAATCCGCTTTGTCAAGGTAGATCCAACCAATGTTGTTCAGGCAGTTCGCCTCGTTCTGGCGATCGCCCACCTCGCGCAACGGGGCCAACGCTTCTTTGCTCAGCGTCAAGGCTTCGTCGTAGCGGCCAGTGCTTTCATTAAACAGCCCAAGATCAATCAAGCTGTGGCCGAGACCCTTCTTGTCCCCAATTTGGCGGCGCAGGCTGACTGCCTCCTCATAGCTTTTTCGTGCCTGCTCCGCTTTGCCACTATCCTGTTGCACACCCGCCATGGCGTTGAGCGTTTCTGCGATGCCGCCTTTGTCGCCGAGTTTGCGCTTGATCAAGAGCGCTTGCTGCAAATTGTTGAGCGCCTCGTCACGCTTATTCATGTACTGATAGGCAGTTCCGATGGCGTCCAGAGTCAGAGCCTTTTCTGCTTCATTCCCTAGCTGCACGGCAAGCGTGAGGGCCCGGTTCAAATAATCCAGGCTACCCTGAGAATTGTTGCTCTTGATTTCCACCCATCCCATGTGCAGCAGGGCATCTACATTCTTAGGATCGCGAACCAGCAACTTTTCGTAGGAGGCGCGGGCCTTGTCCAGCATGGCAGTATCTTCGTAAATGCGCCCCAGAGCGAATTGCACATCTAGGTTGTCGGGAAAAGTTTTGGCCAGGTTTTCGTACGCAGCGAGCGCCTTTGGGTTATCCTTCGTGACCCGCGCCCGGCTGGCTTCGACGAAGTACTTCTGCGCCAACGGAAGACTCTGGCTTAGCTCCACCGCGCGACGTGAAGAACCCTCTGCCTCCGCGTCATATCCCAACAGGGAATAGGCTTCCCCCAGGCGCGAATAGGCGACGGCAAACTGCGGATCTGCCTGGGTGGCTGCCTCCAGCCGCTTCTGAGCTTCCAGGTTGTTTCCCTGGCGCAAGAACTGCAACCCCTCGTTGTAGTCACGCAGGGCGTCGACTGATGTGGAGGTAGGCTTGAAGGATTGGGCCTGAAGTTCTTTCACCACATCGGACGGCAGGGCCAGATTTTGACGGATCATTTCCGCCAGGCGGTCTACTGCCGCCGATAGGTCCTTTTGGCTGGCGGCCTCCGATTTCACCTGCACCGTGCGATTGTGTTTCCGGTCCTGAAGCGTGGCGTCAATGCGAATTTGGTCTCCGAGTTTGGTGTATTGCCCCCAAACCAGCGTGTCGCTATTCGTGAATTCGG